>Ga0182024_10004188_pt1 | contig 33472 bp, 27 predicted proteins | sample P32metaG_FD_120480 | JGI IMG/M metagenome (GOLD analysis project Ga0182024, IMG submission 120480) | Permafrost microbial communities from Stordalen Mire, Sweden - P3-2 metaG (Illumina Assembly) | ecosystem: Environmental > Terrestrial > Soil > Wetlands > Permafrost | place: Sweden: Stordalen... | reverse complement strand
TGCTGCCACTATAGCCGAGCGCGCGCAACAGGAACGCGCCGCGAGGCCGCGGTAAGCCGCACCAAGCCGCACGCTCGATGCGGCGCACACGTGGAATTGCGAGGGTGCGCACATGGACATGGACGACCGACTCCGCGACTTAGACCGCGCGCAGCTGCTAAAACTCGGCACGGCGGCACTGCTCGCAGCAACGGCGGGCGCGCTAACCGAAGGCGAGGCCGACGCAGCGGCTCACGCGATGGGGCGGAATACAGGGCATCCTTTGACTCTTGACTATCAAGTGCAAGGATTCGGCGTCCATCCCACGATGCAGCACACACGGCTCGGTAAGGAGCTCAAACGCGTGCGCATCACCGCGTACAAGCCGAACACTCACGGCGCCGCAATTGTGCACGAGCTCGACAGCGCCGAGGTCCGTGGTACCGACGAGGACGGGCGGACCCACAACCGACAGTTTGGGCGCACAATGCCGATCTACGTCGCTCTTTGGCTGGAGTAGCGAACCCCGCGCTGGTTAGGTAGCACGGGACGGTTTTCGCGGTCGCTTGGATCGATAAGCGCGCATGGAGGGGGTTTTATCTGGCGCCGAGGAATAGGGGTGCCTTCGCTCGCGTAGGTTAACGGGGCGACCGTCGGATGTCTCGTGGGAAGCGAGGGGTGCGCACATGGAGATCGACAGCGACCAGCCGAGTACTTTGGCGCGCGCGGCGTTGTTTAAGCTCGGCCTGGGAGCGTTGGCTGTGGCGGCTGCTGACGGGCTTAGCGTGGCCGAGGCTGAGGCAAACGGCAAGACCGGACACGCGCTGACGCTCGATTACCGAAAAATCGGAAACACGCCCGATCCCCCACCGCCGCCAATACCCACTAAGAATCCAAAACGCCCGGGGACGTACCTGTCGATTAAGCGCGTTCGGATAACGACCGACGCGTCGGCAACATCGGGGGCCCAACTGATCTTTGAGATCGATACTGCGGAAGCGCGGGGCTGGGATGAGGATCACACCGATCCGGCTGACCCAAAACACCCACAACATACGGATGCCATCGACGGCATTCTCTACGTTGCGTTGTGGTTCTTTTGAGGCCTCAGTAAGTTCTTGAAGCGACTTCGGCAGCAGCCGAAGGGACGTCGATCCCGCGCACCTCAGCGACCGCGCTCTCAAAGCGAGGGCCGAGTGCGCTACGAAGGGTCGCTTCAATAGCGACCATGTCACGCACTGCTTCGCAACCGTAATGAGATTCTCGAAGCATCTCAGCCAATGCGAAACACCGTGCAGCCGATTCGTATCGTTGTAACTCCAGGTCTATCTCGCAGAACGCCTCAAAGCCATAGATCAGAAGGGCCGCGGAGTCAATTTCCAAGCCGGTGTTAAGACAAAGCCGCGCAGACTCGCACGCTTCTGCATAGCGACGTAGTTGAACGAGCACGATCGCGAGTTCGCTGTGTACGACGGCGGCGTCGAGGCGGTTGCCTTCGCGTAATTGAACATCCAGCGCTTGCCGGTAATGAGTTTCAGCCCGAAGGAAATCACCTCGCTTGGTCGCGAGCCGCCCCCGTAAACCGGCGAAGTGAGCGCCGAGCACATCGTCGCGAGCTCGCTTTAGCACGTCGACCGCTTCGCCGATACGGGTCTCAGCCTCCACGAGATCACCGTCAGCCAACGCGAGGAGAACCAGATTGTGGAGCGCTAATGCTTCGCCGCGGGGATTCGACACGTGTCGGAAGCTTGTTATTGCTTGCGGATAGTATTTCTTGGCAATATCGGCATGGCCCAGACGTTGTTCGATTACCGCGGCGGTAAAGAGCGTTTCTGCCACTCCGTTCACGTCACCAAGCTCTTCATAGATTCGTCGACACTCAGCGTTCATCTCCCGTGCTTCATCGTAGTCGTCGTGTTCGATCGCGAATGACGCGGCGCGTCGCAACAAACGTGCCTGCGTGATGTTGCCGGGCGATGGCTTCGATAGAAGTTGCGCAAAGTAGGCCCTTCCTTCACTAAAGAAGCCGCGGGCCTTCCAGTAACGCGATAGAGCTACCGCCATAGCGGCTGCACTCGCAGGATCCTTTTCAATTCCCCATGCCAGCGCAGCGCGGATGTTTACCGAATCGGAATCGATCACTTCAAGTGGAACGGAAGCATCGGAATCAGCGGCCTGGGCATCGGGAGCGACAACATCCTTGAAAAATTGAAAGTGACGACGGCTACGTTCGTTGGCCAAGCCGGTATCGGTCGTGACATCACGTAGGTACTCGCGGATTGTCGACATCATGGAATACCGCGCCGGCTCCGCACCGCCTACGATGGCGAGCATCGACTTGATTGACAACTCCGTAATAAGCGTTATCGTGTCGTACTCGTCGTCATCTAGCACAGCCGCGGCAGCGCTAATTGTGAATGAACCTTCGAACACCGACAGGTCGCACAGTGCAGTTGCTTCAGGTTTAGGAAGCAGATCAAAGCTCCACGCAATTGCCGCACGGAGCGTTCGATGACGCTCATCCTTGGTTGGATCACGCGAAACCAAAAGCTTCATGCTACGATGGAGTCGATTGGACAACTCACGCAGTGAGATCGAGGTGACTTGTGCCGCCGCAAGCTCGATCGCAAGAGGAATACCGTCGAGCCGCCGACAGATATCCGCGATAGCCTCGGATTCGTCGTTGTACCTGAATGCGTCGGGCGAAATCTCGCGGGCTCGCTCCAGGAAGAGTTGGGGTGCTTCGAGGATCGCGCCGATGCGCTCAATGCGTTCGCCGGTCACGTGAAGCGGCTCGCGGCTCGTTGCGATGATCTGCAATGACGGACAACGCGAGAGCAGCTTCTTAACCAGCATCGCTGCGCCGGTCAGGACGCGGTCGACGCCATCGAGGACGATGATCATCCTCTTGGCGCCGATCTCGTCCGCCAGGGTTTCGTCGAGGGGCCTCTGCGGTTCTTCGCGGACATTCAGCACCACCGCGATGGCCTGCGCGATGAGGGCAGCGTCCGTCACCGACGACAAGTCGGCGAACCAGGTTCCCTCGCTGAATTTGTCGGCCGATTCGGCTGCGGCTTGCAGCGCCAGTCGCGTCTTGCCGATCCCGCCCGGGCCGACGATCGTAATCAGACGCCGCGTACCAAGCTGTTCCTGGATCTCGCGCAGTTCGGATTCACGCCCGACGAAGCTCGCGATCTGGAAGGGCAGGTTGTTCGGCCGCGCGTCGAGCGAAGCTAGCGGCGGGAACTCCGGACGAAGCCCGTCGGCTACAACCTGCGCGGTCGGTTCGGGTTCACTGAGATCCTTGAGGCGGAACACGCCGAGGTCGCGCAGCTGCACGCCGGGCGGAAGGCCGCCGCTGAGCAGCATCGTGCTGGCGTGCGACACGATGACTTGGCCGGGATATGCGAGCGACATCAGGCGCGCGACGCGGTTCAGTGTCGGGCCGAAATAATCGCCGTCGGTCGCGGCCGCTACGCCGGTGTGGATCGCCATGCGCACTTCGATCGGCCCGATCTCAGTCGGCCACGCGTGCGCAGTCAGCCGGCGCTGGCCTTCGATCCCGGCGGCCACGGCGGCGGCCGGTTCGCCGAAGGCGGCACACACCGCATCCCCGACCGTCTTGAACACGACCCCGCCCTGTTCTTCGACCGCGGCACTCAGGATCGCGTAGTGCGCCGCGACCGCGCCGCGCATCGCCTCGGGCGCACGCTCCCACAGGCGCGTACTGCCGCCGATATCGGTGAACAGAAAGGTCACCGTCCCGGTGGGGTAGGCCGTCGCGGAAACGGTCACAAGGCTGCCCACACACCGCCGACTTCTCTACGCCGACCCGCCATGCTTGCGCCGAGGCCGAGGGGTTGTCGGTGCAGCCGATTAAGGTAAGGCCCGAGCTTCGCCCTATTCGGGCGTAGAAATTCTGCTTGGGACGCCGCGAAAGGACGTTATCGATGAAAAGCCGGCTTCGAATTCTCCGCACCGTGACGCTCGCTGCCATCCTGGTGCTGACCGCAACGGCCCTCGCGTTCGCGCAGGGCAGCCCCTCACACGCGCCCGCTCCGCAGCTGCCGCCCGGCGTGACGCCGGCGATGATGAAGATGATGCTGACGCCCGGGAAGCCCCACCCCGCCGGGCTGCCGCATGGCGTCGTCCCGTGGAGTGGCTGCATTCCGTCGATGGGTTTCCATTACGTCAATCCCAAGAACGCGCCGTTCGGCCCGATCTACGGCTACTACCAGGGCAAGCCGGTCTTCACCGAAGTCATGATCGACAAGAAGGCCTTCGACGCCGGCCGCAGCTGGGATAGCGAACTCAAGCCGCTGCCCGGCTATGCGATCGACCACGTCGACATCTGGTTCGAACCCCACGGCCATCCGGGCTACGAAGTGCCGCATTACGACATTCACGCCTGGTACGTGTCGCACGCCGTCCACATGAAGTACTGCGGCAACACCAGCGGAACCAAGCCCGCGTTCTTATAGGCGAGCCCGACCGGGCTCCCGCAGGAGAAGGTTAAGAGATCGTTCTGTAGCCTCGTACAAGCGGGAGTTTTGCGCCCGTTGAGCGCTTTTTGGAACAATGGCCACCCGGTTCCAGGACCCGGCGGAGGCGGGTGTGATGCTGACGCCGCCGACCGGGAACCTCCCGTTCTTAGAGCGTTGCGCTTCGCTGGGCCTCGCCGCCGTGCTCGTGGCGTCGGGCGTCTTCGGAATCGTCTCCGCCCGCAGCACGACGGAAGCATTGGCGTCGGCGCGTCTCGCCAGCACCCTGAACGACGACTACGAGGCCGCACGCTACGACGTCGCCGCGGAAGAATCGCTGGAGCGCCAGTATCGGCTGGCACCCTCGCCGCTGGTTCGTGCGCAGTACGCGCGCGCCGGAAAGGGCTTGGAGCAGGCGCTGTCCCACGCCGCGGCGCTCGCCGATTCGGCCGAGGCCAACGAAGTCGCCGCGATCCTGCGGACGCATCAGCAATACGTCAAATCAACCAAGGCCATCTTCGCTGCGGTCGACGCCCGGCGGCCGAGACTCGTGGCGCGGCTCGATCGCGCGATCGAACCAACCTTCGGGTCGGTGCAAAGCCGCGTGCTGGCGCTCTCAGAGCGCCAGCAGGGCACGATGGCAGCGATCGTCGATCAGCTGCACGCGACACAGATCAGCGCGATCGGAATGTCGCTGGCCCTGTCCGCCGCCAGCCTGCTCTTCTTCGTCGCGTACTTCGGTGTGATGCGCATCTACAAGCGCCAACTCGCGGAGTCGCACGAAAGCGAAATTCGCCAGCTCGCCGCCGCCGCGATGCTCGACCATCTCACCGGCATCGGCAACTACCGCGCCTACAAGGCTGAGCTCTCGCGCGAGGCCGCGCGGGCGCGACGCCATGGCGAAACCGTTGCGCTGGCGCTGCTCGACGTCGACGAAATGAAGCAGCTCAATGACCAGCACGGCCACCAGCACGGCGACTGGGTACTCGAAACGGTCGGGACGCTGCTGCGTGGGCTGCGCAATACCGACCGGCCCTTCCGCATCGGCGGCGACGAGTTCGCCGTGCTGCTGCCGAACACGACGCAACTCGACGCAAAACTCCTCATGGAGCGGTTCTGCAGCAGCGCGGAAGAGCGACTCTTGGGCGGTACGCTGAGCATCGGCGTGGCCGCACTCTCGGGGGAATCGTGCGATCCCGAAGTGCTGCAGGGCGAAGCGGACGCAGCCCTCTATGCCGCCAAGCGCGCGGGTCGCAACACGATCGTCGGATTCGACGCCCAAGTCGACCGCATGTTCCCGCTCTCACCGGGCAAGATTCGGCAGCTCCGCCGCTTGATCGAGCAGGAGGGCGTCAGCATCGTCTTTCAGCCGATCTGGCACGTCGAAAGCTGCAACGTCCTGGCCTATGAGGCGCTCGCACGTCCGGCCGAGCGCTACGGCTTCGAGGGCACGCAAGACGTCTTCGATCTCGCCGAGCGCGTCGGACGCGCGCACGAAATCGATATGGTGTGTCTGCGCGCGACGCTCGAGCGGGCCAAGGACCTGCCGGACGGCGCGCTGCTGTTCATCAACATGACCCCGCAATCGCTCGATCGCGGGCATCTGGATCCGAAGTTCTTCGCTGCCGCCGTGGTCGCTGCGGGCCTCACGCCGAATCGAGTGGTCATCGAACTCACCGAACGTTCGATCACCCAAATCGACATCATCGTCGAGGCGGCAAAACAGCTGCAGACCCTCGGGTTCCGGCTCGCGCTCGACGATACCGGCGCCGGCAATGCCGGACTGGAGATGCTCAGCCGCCTGCCGGTCGAGTTCGTGAAGATCGATCGTGAAATCATCGTGCACGCTTTGACCGACCGCGCCGCGCGCGGCGTGATCGCCGGCATCGTGGCGATCGCGAAGGAAACCGGCGCCTACGTCATCGCGGAAGGCATCGAGACCGAAGAGATGCTCAGCCTGGTGTGCGACCCGGGCCGCGACGAGGACCCGCATCAGCGCGGCGTGCAGGGCGTGCAGGGGTATTTCCTCGCCCGGCCGACCGCCGATCTCACCGCAGCGCCGGACCTCGTCAACGTGCGTACGGTGTTGCAAGTGATCACCGATCGCCAGGCCTTGCGCCTCGAACACTACGCGATGCCCGACCTGGTGGAAGTGCCGCGCCACCACTAGCGGCGCTTTTCCAACCTACTTGAGGTCGGGCTTGGGCTCGGGGATGTGGGTCAGTGCCTTTTCCGCGAGCGCGGCGGCGCCGGTCACATTGAGCTGCGCGGCGAGACTGTAGCTGCGCCAGGCCAGGGCCCAGTAGACGGTCGCGTCGCGACGCTGGCTGTCGCGTGACGCGCCGACGTTCTGCGCCAGGCGCGCGCTGAACACGGCCGCCTTCTCGTAGGCGTTGCCCGCCTCGAGGAAAAGCGGCGCGGCGAACAGCGGCGCTTGGGCCAGGTAGGCGCGGCCGCAGGCCATCGCGTTGTCGCCGACGTCGACCTCCGTGGACGGGACGGTCGGCGCGAGATATTCGGCCGCGCGCAGGGAGGAGCATGGATCGGTCGCCTTCGCGTCGAGCGGCGGCACCGGCGACGCGCCGGCGGCTGAAGCCCACGCCAGCACCGCGGTCAGTGCCAAGGCGGCGAGCCGGCGCGGCGCCACGGCGTTACTTCTTCTCAAGCGCACGTACGGCGGCGAGCGTGTTCTCCACGTGCTTCGAGGGATCGAGGCTCGAGTAGGCATACGCGATCGTGCCGTCTTGCGCGATGACGTACGACGTCCGATTGGCGTACGTGCCGGCGAGGAACGCGTCGTACTTCTTCGCGACCTTGAGGCCCGGGTCGGACGCGACCAAGAATGCCGAGCGGCACTCTTCCGTCGAGAACCGCTTCTGGGTGGCGATGTCGTCGGAACTCACCCCGATCACGGTCGCACCAAGGGCGGTGTACTGCGGCGCGGCTTCGGAGAACTTGTGGGCTTCGATCGTGCACCCCGGCGTGAACGACTTCGGAAAGAAGTACAGCACAACCGGACCCTTCGCGAGCGTCGCTTTGAGATCGACGGTCTCGACGTCGCCGCCCTTGGCCGCCTGAAGCGTGAACTCCGGCGCCGGCTGTCCGTACTGAAGATGCGCCATCGCGCGGCGCGCCATCAGCACGCCGACGATCGCGGCCACCGCGATCACGACCACCAACGGGACCATTAGTCGATTCATCTCCTCGCCTCCATGTCTGAGCCGTCACGCTTCGGTGCGCGCGCAATCGTCCATGCCTGACGGGCCGGCCGGTTCGCTCGCAGCCCGTTTACGGGACGGCACGGCCGATCTGGCTCGCCTGATTCTCCGTGAACCAGAGGTTGCCGTCCGGCCCGTTCGTGATAAACAGCGGATCGGCGCCGGCCGTCGGTACCGCGTAGTCGGTGATCGCGCCGGCCGTCGTAATGCGGCCGAGCTTATCCGCGGTCCCCTCCGTGAACCAGAGAGCACCGTCTGAACCAACCGTGATTCCCTGCGGCGTCGAGCCGGCCGTGGGCACGCCGAACTCCGTGATGACCCCGGCGGTCGTGATGCGGCCGATCTTGTTGCCGCCCGCTTCGGTGAACCAGAGCGCGCCGTCCGGCCCGCTCACGATGTCCTGGGGGTGCGCGCCGGCGGTCGGTATGCCGTATTCCGTCACCGCGCCCGAAGTCGTGATGCGCCCGACCTTATTGGAGCCGTATTCGACGAACCACAGCGCGCCGTCGGGACCGCTCGTGATCTCGACCGGGTTTGGGCTCAGCGTCGGGTACTCGGTAAATGCGCCGGCCGTCGAGATTCGGCCGATTTTGTTGCTCGTCGATTCTGCGAACCAGAGCGCCCCGTCAGGCCCGGCCGTGATGCCGTTGGGGAAGCTGCCCAGCGCGGGGACGACGTACTCCGTAACCGCGCCGGCGGTCGTGATGCGGGCGATGTTCTGTCCGGACGTCTCGGAGAACCAGAGGTTGCCGTCACTGCCCGTGACGATACCGTAGGGGCTGCTCGCCGACGTGGTGATCGGGAACTCGGTGAACGCGCCGGTCGTCGTAACGCGTCCGATCAGGCCAGAGGTAAATTGGGTGAACCACAGCGCCCCGTCGGGTCCCGATGTAATACCATACGGACCGGAGTTCGCGACGGGAATCGGATATTCGGTAATCATCGGCGGCCCTTCGGCGACGTTCACATGCGCGGGCGTTACGCTGCCCGGCGGAACGCCCGCGGAAGTCGCGCCGATGGTCGCGCTCGAAACCGCCGCGGAGCCGTTGTACGTCAGCGTGACCGCCTGCGTCGAGGCGGACACCGCCGACGTCGAAAGGGTGAAAGCGCCGGTGGCATCGGAGTTTGTCAACGTGATCGGCGCGGCGTACGCGCCGGTGATCGTGTTGCCGTCGCTGTCTTTCGCAACGACCGTGACCGGCGTCGTGGCCGGAGTACCCGCAGTGAAGTTGGTCTGACCGGCGCCGATCTGGATCGTTCCAACGATTCCCGACACACCGATCGCGATGCTGAATCCCGCCGTCGTCACTTGCTGGACCGCGGTCCCGGTGCCGAGTTGGTTGCCCGTGGCGTTGGGGCCGTCAAACAGCGTCACCGTAAAGGTGTCGGTCCCGACGGGTGCAGTCAGCGGTATCGCGCAGACGCGGGCGCCGGGAGACCCCGAACAGACCGGCGAGGTGGCGGAGACGTCGGCGACGATCGGCGCGGCGATGCCCGTCACCGTGATCGACACCGACTGCGCCGAGGGCGAGAGAAACTTGACGCGCCGCGCGCTCGAGGCCGACGGGGCGCCAAGGGTCAACGAGAGCGTGCCCGTTTCGATCGGGGCGCTCGCCGGCGTTGTTGTTCGCGGGGAAGAGCCGCCGCCGGAGCACGCGGCCAATGCCAGAAGGCAGGCCAGCGCCAACAACCGCCGTTTCGGCGTGCGCTTCGCGACGCTGATCATAAAAACGTCAGTCTCCTCGAAACGCGGCCGTGACTGGTTACGCGAGCGATGAGCCTTCGGCGTGCGGCTCGCTTCTACCGTTTAAGCAGGCGTGCGTCCGATCTCCGAACTGCCCGCTTTGCGTTTATTGTGTGGTCACCCGGTACATGGCGACCATCCCGCCCTCCATGTGATCGCTGACGTGGCAGTGGAACATCCACAGGCCTGCGTTGTCGGGCGTCATGTCGGCGGTCAGTGACGAGGCCGGCATCAGCGCGAGCACGTCGACGCGGTTGCCGTTGGCGCGGACCTAAAGTTTCTCCTGACCACGATGTCCGGCTTGCCGCTGCACGGCTGACGGATTCTTAACAACAAGTCGCCCGGAACGCTCGTTTTCAGCCGATACTTCAACCGTGGCAATGCCGGCGCCAGCCGTCGGACGCCCGTGCCGCTTAGCTTCAGCCGAAGCCATGGGCTGGATCGAGCACCACGTTACTTCAAATCCGGGTGAGGAATGCATGCCCTTCTTTATTGATCTGTCGAGATTCCGCGGAATTTATGCCATTCTAGCGCTGGCGATCCCGAGCGCTGCATTTCCTCAGATGGCAGTAGCTGCGGGACCGGCGGCCGTCACCGTATCGTTGGCTCGACATACCCTCATACCGGTGCTGCTGGATAAGGACTTTCGCGTCGGCGGAGCCGGCGACGCCAGGCAGACGAAGGCCATCAAAGCCGAAGTGGCCCAAGACGTAATCGTCGACGGATATATCGTAGCGAAGAAGGGCGACCTCGCTGAGGGTCAACTGACGACCGAAAAGAACGTGACCAAACGCGCGTTTTCCAGCGATGCGTCGCAGGAAGCATCCCTCGACATTGTTGACATTGTGAACTTCTGCGGCGACACCATCCACATGGAATTCGAACGAACCTACGTTGGCGGCGTCCGGGCTGGTTTCTTGAGCTTCGGACCTCATGCGCACGATGCTGTCTTCGCCAAAGGGTCAATACTCAAAGCCCAAACGGACCGGCTTGAGAAGTCCGTTTGCGCTGAAAAGACGGCGCGACTTCCGCTGCAAATTCCAACGGACATGATCGTGCCCGATACGGAAGTCGAGACAAAATAGAGAATAGGGGTCGCTGACTTCTAGTTGGTCACCCGGTACATGGCGACCATACCGCCTTCCATGTGATCGCTGACGTGGCAGTGGAACATCCACAGGCCCGCATTGTCGGGCGTCATGTCCGCCGTCACCGATGAAGCCGGCATCAGGGCGAGTACGTCGACGCGGTTGCCGTTGAAGAGGACAGTGTTGCCGTGCCAGTGTGGGGTGTGGAAGTTGAACGCCTCGCCGATCGACATCACGTACCAGCGCACGTGGTCGCCGACTTTCATCGTCGGCGGCGGCATGTTCGCGTACTGGTAACCGTTCATCGTCGAGCGGAAGTTCGCGTTGAGCAGGCCCGTGCCCATAATCGGATCCGGTTTGCCATCGGGGCCGATGGGGGCGCCGGCGAGCCGCTCTTTCATCGTGTGCACCTTGGTGAAACGCTGCAGGTTCTGGTCGATGAACCAGCTGTGGTTCTCGTCGAAGATATCGAAGACCACCACGAAGTTGCGGTCGACGTCCTTGGGCGTGCCATCGTCGCGCGCCATGCCGGCACGCGTCACGACGATCGCGCCGATCAAGCCGGTATTGGTGTCGCGGCGCTCGTCGACGTGCGAATGGTAGGGCCAGACGATCGAGCTGGGATCGTTCGGTCCGGGGCCGGCGCGTTCGGGAACCTCCCAGACGTAGGTGAAGCTGTGGCCGGGTGCGACCGAGTTTCCGTCCGGCGCCTGCACCGCGGCACTGCCGTACGACGAGCCTTCGGACGTCTTCGCGTACAGCACGCCATGCGGGTGCATGCTATACGGGTGCGTGCCGTTGTTTTTGAAAACGACGCGGATCGTGTCGCCGACTTCCGCATACATCGTCGGCCCGAGTAGCCCCATGTAGGCATCGCCCGGTGCGCGCGGCTTGCGCTTCGTAAACGTCGCGTCGGTGTACTCATGATAGACGGCCTTGTGGTAGACCGATCCGATGAGGCTTTTGGTGCGCTGCGTGTACGCTTTCGCGTACCCCATCGGCGCCATCCCCATCATCCCATCGCGTCCGGTCGGCAGATAATTCCAATCGAGCTCGTCGGCCGCAACGTAGTACGTCCGCACGTGCCCGGTCGTGGCCGGCGCAGCCGCCAGCGCAACGAAGGTACAGAGAGCAGCGGCGGCCTTTAAGGCCGTCCCCACGGTGCGTTTCATTCTCGACCTTTCCGACGGCGTCGCCCGATCGCGTATCCGCGGCTACGGCGCTTGGGTGCTAGGGATAACTAGCGGGCTTCTGTTCGCTCGGTTCGCAGGTGGCGCCTGGCACTCCGTTGACCCCGCTTCCGTCGCAAGGGGCGCGGGAGCTGCGGCGAAGGAGCGCCGTATGCAGCAATCCTCGGTCCGTCTTGCCGCCCTTGCAACGGCGCTCGTTCTTCCATTGCTAGTGGCCGCGCCGGGCAGGGCCGCGAACGATCCGTACGTTGTGGGCGCGGTGGTTTCCGAGAGTGGCCCGGCCGCGACGCTGGGCCGGCCGGCGGCCGACAGCATCACGATGGCAGTCGCGGAGATCAACGCGGCCGGCGGCGTGAACGGCCACCCGATCCAGCTCACGATCCTCGACGACCAGTCCGACCCGACGACCGCCGTCAACGCGCTGCGCAAGCTGCTCGACATGCATCCGATCGCGGTCATCGGCTCATCCGGGACGCCGCCGTCGCTGGCGATGGTCCCGGTCGCGAACGCTGCCGGCGTGCCGCTGATTTCGCTAGGCTCAAGTTCGGCGATCATCGATCCGGCGGCGGATCACTGGATCTTCAAGATCCCGGTCGCCGACACGTACATCGCGCAGCGGATCCTGACGTCAATGAAGCTCCGCGGCTTCACGCGCATCGGCGTCGTGTATCGCGACGACGACTACGGTAAGTCCGGTCTTGCGCGCGTGCAGCAGCTTGGCGGCTCGTACGGTGTCCAAGTCGTCGATGCCGAGGCGATCGCGCCTACTGCCACCGATGCCACGACGCAGCTGACGCGCATCAAAGGCGCAAACCCGCAAGCCGTCCTCGTGTGGACGACGCTGCCGTCGGCCACGGTCGTCGTGAAGGCGTACCGCGAGCTCGCGCTGCCGTACACGCTCTACTATTCGGAAGGCTCGGCCAACCCGATCTTCCTGACGCAAGCCGGCGCGGCGACGAACGGCATCCTGTTCGTCACCGAGAAGGCCGCGGTCGCCGACGCAATCGGCAACGATGATCCACAGAAGCGCGCGCTCACGCACTACGCGACGGCCTTCGCCCAGCAGTATCCGAAGGACGGCCCGCCGAGCATCTTCGGCGGCTTCGGCTACGACGCCGTGTACGTGCTCGCCCAGGCCCTAAGTCGCGGCGGCGCCAGCCCGGCGGCGCTGCGCGACGCTCTCGAGCACGTCACCTACACGGGCGTCTCAGGCGTCTTCCGCACCTCTGCCGGAGATCACAATGGCCTCGGCATCGACGCAGTCGAACTCGTCCAAGTAGAAAACGGAAAATTCGTCGTCGTCCGCCGACCGCCCGTTAGCCTGCCGCCGCCGCCGCGCAGCAGGCCCTAAGTCGCTCCTTCTGTCGGCATGGGTTCTACGGGATCGTCCGTCATTTCGTCCGGGCGTCTACGACTTTGCGCAAGCGGCGTCCATAATCGGTCCAGAACTCGTAAGACTTCGTCGGACGCGATGGGTGAGCCGTAAGCGCGCATAACGTCGTTCCGCTCCAACATACGTCGTCGCCATCGAAAGATCCGCCGGCAATCGCTGCATACTGCTCGTCATACGTCTTTCCGTAAAATACGACCAGTTGCGGTTTATCGTCGATCAGGTGTTGTCGGATTGCGTCTATCCTCGAGGTCTGATACTTTTCGCGATCGCCGGGGACGGACAGGTCGCGGGAGGCAATCGAGGATAGTTCGATCAACGCGATTTCGCCGCCAGCGCGTCCCCATTTGTCCCGCTGATAGTGATGTGGATCCTCGGCACTATTCGTGAATCCTGAGAGAATGTGGATCAGGGGTTGCCACGTCCCCCGCTGGACCTGCATGTTTTCCGCAAAGTAGCGCGTTTGGAGGTCATGGGATACGCGCGCGTTCCACTCGTCCTCGTGGCGTTTTGCGTCGATCATCGGACCGCCGCCGGACGCTTCCCATGACGTGTAGAGCTCAGGATGGTTCGTCCCGCCAGGCTCCATTCCGACGAACCAATACGGCGCGTCCCAGCGGCCATATCCGTACCATTCCTTGGCGGCTCGGGCTTCTGGGTTATTCTCGCTCATGCTTTCATCCCAACCGCAGGTGCGCGGCCTACGAAATTACTCTACGGGCCTACGGTGCCAGCCGTGTGTCATCCCGCCGAGCTACGCTAAGCGTCCGGCACGAAAGGACCTTCACAAAGAATGCTCCTCTTGCTCTTTATCGGACACCTCATCACCGGATCGATCGATCCGGCGCCAAAAGTTCGCGGCGGCACGTTCGGAACTGCACGCCCAATGTCGTACGCCGCCACCTTCTGGATCGGTTACATCGTGATCGCCGTGACCTTGACGCTGGTGTTTGGACATCACCCCTAGACCAATCCGAGCGCGTGGCCACGACAAGCACACGTTCGACGATCCCGAATTCTGCCGGCACATGCCTCGGCGCAAGTACACCTATGCCACCCTGCACGATGCCTGGATTGGAGCGTGGTGGTTGAACGCGATGGGCGACGCGACCCAAACCTTGACGCCGTATCAGTGCCACACCACTAAGAAGTACTACTACGAACGCCGCCGGTTTGGGAACCTCAACCCGTGGGCATGGGCGCCGGCCTGGGTCACGCTGACGCGGCTGCGCCGGATAAACAAGGACTGCTACCGGCCTTGCCGGCTGTATCAGCTAACGAGTACGACCTGTCACATTCTGCCGCGCCAAGCTTCCGACGTCTGACGACCTGTCGTGCCATCCATGTGGCACGCCGACGGCTTACCGTGGCCAGTATGCGGGACTTTTCCGTCGATGAAGCGACCTTTGCCGTCGTCGATGTCGAGACGACCGGGGTCAATCCGGCCCTCGATCGCGTGGTCGAAGTCGCCTGCGTGGTCGTTCGCGGGGGCCGGGAGACTCAGTGCTTCAGTTCACTAGTGGATCCCGACCGGCCGATCCCGCCGCGCGCTTCGGCGATTCATCACCTCACGGATCGCGACGTCGCCGGTCAGCCTCGTCTCGAGGAGGTCGCCCCAATAGTGGAGGCTCTGTGCGCCGGCGCGGTCGTCACCGGCCACAACCTCTCGTTCGACCTGCGCTTCCTGACGATGCTCCAGTTCCGGTCGTCGTTGTGTACGCTCCGACTCGCGCGCCATTGCTTCCCGGAGCTCGACGGACATGCCAACCAGCTGCTGCGCTACGCACTCGAAGGCGTGCCTCGAGGCTACGGAAACGCCCATCGCGCACTCGACGACGCCCGGGTGACTGCGTCCGTGCTGCAAGTGCTGCTCCGCCGCTACCGGGAACTAGGCGGCAAAGACAGCGTCGAGGCGCTCGTGTCGCATGCCTCGTCGCGCGTCGCCGTCGGGGTACTGCCCTTCGGAGAGCATCGAGGCAAACCGCTCGATCAGATCCCCGCCGCATACCTGGAATGGGTCCACGGTCGCAGCAAGTCGTTCGATCGCGACATCACCGAATCGGTCAGCAGCGAGCTTGAACGTCGCGCGACAATCCGCAACCCGCTCCAGGGATCAGTTCCGGCGTAGCATAAGGGCGGGTTCGGTTAGCGGTCCGCTTCTTCGAAGGAGACCTTCACGCGCTTTCCGAGCGCTTCACCTACTAGTCGGAGCGTTTCCATGCTAGGAAGATGGCGACCCGATTCGAGGCGCGAAATGGCGGTAACGCTCGTACCCATGCGATCCGCAAGTTGTTGCTGTGTGAGCTTTCGGCGCGCACGGTGTAGGATCACGAGGTCAGCGATGGCGATGCTCTGGGCAAGCCGATCAGCAACCTCGCGATATTTTGGTTCCAACGAGCGGCGCTTGCCGGCAAGCTTTGCGTCCTCGCCGAGCGGGAAAATTACTCGAGCCTTGGCCATGTCCCGATATTATCAAAATTGGTAATACCCGTCAACCAGGGCAACCTCGACCCGGGGGCGTGGCCCGGATCCGGCGTCGGCGTTGCGTCGCCCGTAACGTCTACGGGAACCTCGGCGCGTGCCCGCTCCCGCGTGGCTTCTTTACGAACGCGGCGAAGAAGATCGTGTTGTAAGAACATCAAACAGGTGAGGGGCAACGATCAGACACTTCATGCAGCACTACGTCGCGGCAGCGACCTTCGACTAAGATCCGCCTCCCGTGGAGATCGTGGGGCCGGGAGCGCATCTTGATAAACAACGTAACCGAAACCGCGCGCGGAACCGGTAAGCAGATGCCGGAGCGGCCTGGCGCTTCGGATTGCGCGATGGAGCACGTCGAGTGTAGGCTCTTGCGATCGTCGGGACTTTCGTGAGCGCCACGCAGCCGATCGGGTTACCAGCTCCGCTGCTTCGCGCCGTGTCCGAGGCAAACGGCAAGGTAGTACTGGTGTTGGGTGCTGGATGTTCGTTTCCGGCACCCACATCTGTCCCCATGGCAAAGAAATGCGCACAGGATGCCTATCGGATGCTGCTGCTCGATGGCGTACTAGTTGAGGGTGACTGCCCTAATCCCGACGACCTGTCTGTACTCGCCGACAGCGTCTTCGCGAAGCGTGGGCGCCAGTCGGAACTCGTCGACCGCCTCCCGCAGGACCAGTTTCGGCGCGCTCGCGCTAATTCAGGGTATATGCTAGTTGCGGCGCTATTCCAAGAGAGCGTCATATCCTCAGTGCTAACGCTGAACTTCGATCTGGCGATGGAACACGCCTTGACGCAACTTGGGACGCTTAAAGTGCAGAAGATTGCGTGTCCAGAAGATATACCAAAGTTAGCCGCGCACAACGTCGTATATCTTCATCGCAACGTGAACGAAGTCGATCCGGAAAAATGGGTCCTCCGTGCTTCAGTACTCGCCAACGAATGGGAGCACGGCTGGGAGGGCATGATGGCAGAGGTTCTGATGACGAGTCCCGTAGTAACCTTTGCGGGGCTTGGAAGTCCCGCGGCAGTCCTTCTCGAGACAACGCGGCAAATCAAAGCGCGACTCGGAGCGGTTGACGTATACCAGGTCGATCCGCAGGCTGCTGCCGGCAACGAGTTTTTCCAGGCGCTGGCTATTCCGGCCGAAGCATTCGTGCAACTGGGCTGGGATGAATTTATGACACTGCTTGGCGACCGAGTGCTAGCCGAACAGATCGATCATCTCCGCGTGGTCTGCACTACGGAGGTAGCAACCGAGGCTTTCGCGATCGCGAATGTCGATCTCGTAATCGAACACCTGCGCGGCATGGGTCTCGTCGAGATGGGGAAGGTTCGTGCCGCGTGGCTTTCGCTCGACGAATGTTATGCGGCCCACACCGAACGCGACGCGCCTCTCCTGGCGCACGTTGTCATAGCAGCATCGGCCGTTGCCCAAGCCGCTGAGGCCGAAGAGGTTATCATTCGATCCGAGGTTATCGAATTTCGAGCCGGGTCCGGGGCTACCCTCACCTGCGCGATGGTGGCTTGCGGCCGCGGCATCCGCGGATGGGCTGCAATGGAAGCCGAGATACGGCGCCGACGGGCTGCCATACCGCGACACGACCCGCAGCCGCGTTTTGCGGTAGTGGGCGGAGCGATAGGCCTACCTTTGGGCGAGCTCGCCGCCCCAATCGACATCGTAGTCGAGCCACGGCCCGCAGGCGATATTGTCACTGGTGAGATGCCCCTTGTCCTTCTCAGCGCGCACGATATATCTCGGTCGCCTGGCATCCTGAGTTCGGTGCTTTGATGGAAGCTTCCGAGGTCCTCACGACGACGGCACTACTGGCAGCAGCCCAGCACGCTCTGCTGGAAGCAGACTACAAAATATTGGAGGATCTAAACGCAGTTAAATCATCGCCTGCCGATCGGGCAAGGCTTTTCCAGAACAGATATAGCGTCGTAATGCTCGCCACATTCGAGACGTGGGAGAACCTCGTAAACACCTGGCCGGATTATCAAAGTATTACGGTCGAGGCTATGTCGCAGTTCTTGCGGCAAGGCGAAGCAAAGGCAGCGGACGGCTATCTGGTGCTGCTCACGCCGAGCCCAGTGCCGGCAGGTCAGATATCGGAAGCGAATCAGATCAGGTCGGATACGTCGCGCCTTCGCAAGTTACTTGGCACCGCCGAGGAACTCCGAACGATATCCGATGTCCGCAAGGTGCTCGCCTCGCTCCTACCTTTATCGATTCGTGCCGGCGACGGCTTGGAGGAAGGCGGCCTCGACGCCCTACCCCGGATTCTGCAGGAACACGGTGTTGAAGCGGCCGCGACTAAGATCGCCGTCGATGCATTCAAAGCCAACGCACCCATCATGCCCCGGTTGCACGACTTCAGGCATGCACAATGAGGGTTGTCGCTCTCACGATTAACGGATTCCGCGCTTGGACGCATGAAGTTACGCTCGATCTTGCGGCCGATGCTGTAATCATTGTCGCTCGGAACGGGCAGGGCAAGACCTCGCTCCTTGACGCCATCTTGTGGTCTCTCACCGGATCCGTTTCGCGCCTTGGCGGTGACGATGCTCTCATCTCGAAGTACAGCGAAACGGGCCAAGCCTTCGTTTCTATCGAATTAAGAGAACCGTCGACGGACAACACGTTGAAGATCTCGCGGCTGTTCGACGGGACATCGCAGAACATTCAGGTTGAACGCGACGGAAGCGTGCTAACCGGCGCGGCAGCGACGCAAAGCATCATCGCAACCCTTTGGCCCACCGCGACGTCGGCTCCGGAGCCAGCTGACGCACTGGTTGCAGCGTTCACACGAAGCATCTATTTGCAACAGGACCTCGTCCGCGATTTTATTCAAGACCAGGATAAACAGGCTCGGTTCGCCGCTGTAAGCGAGATAATTGGCACGGGTCGAGTCACGGAACTGCAGCTGCAGCTCGACCGCGCAAAGACGGCGTGGACGAAAGCAACGAATGAACGCTACGAGGAAAGCAGCGCCCTTCGCAAGCGGCTCAGTACGGTTCGCGAGCAGCTTTCCGCGATGCCGACGGCACCCGTTGCCTTGGAAACGCTCGAAAGGGAGTGGACGTCGTGGTGGATCGAGACAGGTCCAATCGTAAAGGATGAACCGGCGTTAGCCGCAGCGGCTTCACCGCGCGCAGCGAGTGACTTAGACCGTGCTCTAAAGCAACTCTATTCTATCGAGATGGCATTCGGACGTCAGATGGATGAGCTCCGCGAGACGCTGGCCTTCCTTCAGACCAAACCGCCGGCTTTACCGTCATCGTCAGCGCCCATTACCGATCGTATAGAGGCAACCGACGCAGAAATCGGAGCATTGGCTTCAGAGCTTGACAAGCTCCGGGAGCGACAGAAGACCTTCGAAGCCGCAGAGGTGGAGCGCGCTAAGTCACAGAGTGAGATCGTGCAGCTCACGCGACTGGCGCTGCGACATCTTACGGACCGGTGTCCGGTTTGCGAGCAGACTTATGACGCGCGGAAGACGCGCGCAAGGCTCGAGAAGCTCCTCAAGGGAACGGGATTGACAACCCCGGCCCAAGAGGGCTTCCAAAAAGAGATCGCCGCAAAGACGGCCGAGCTGTCAAATGCGACGGCGCGACGAGCAGCTCTGGTTACGGAGCAACGTTCGGGCGCGCAGACGAGTGAACGCATCCGCCTCTGGCAGACCGAGCGCAAGCGTCGCGTCGAAGCATTTCCGGAGTCGTCGTCCGATGAAGACATTACCCAGGCGATCATCACCCGGACACACGACATCCACGACGAGACGTTGAAGATTCAGCGGTTGCGTAAATCTGGTGAAGCGCTAACGCTGCAAATTGCGTCCACGTCGGAGGCTCAACGGCGTGCCGAGTTGCTCCAGGAAGTCAAGACCTTAACGGAAACCGTGAACCGTGCCGATGCCGAGTTCGGTCAGCGGAATGCGACGGGCGAGTTGGCTGGCCGAATCCTGACCGCGCTTCGCGAGTCTGCGAGTGATCTCGTCAAGGACCAGCTTCGCGAAATCGAGCCCGTATTGCAACGCATCTACGAAACATGCGATCCGCACCCCGCCCTCAAGGCGGTTCGGCTCGTGAGCAGCATGTTTCGCGGCAGGGGGCAGCTTGGGACGGTTGTCGAGGATTCAGAGAACGAGAACGCACGGTCAGATGATCCAGCACGCATTCTTTCGAGTTCACAGATCAATGTTTTAGCCGTCTCCTTGTTTCTCGCCCTGAATCTCACCGTCCGAAACCTCCCGTTACAATGTGCGATCCTCGACGACCCGCTCCAGAGTCTCGATGACCTCAATCTCTTGGGACTCGTGGATGTGCTTCGCCACGTGAAGGACCAGCGGCAGATGTTCATATCGACCCACGATTTGCGCTTCGGGGACCTGTTGCGGCGAAAGTTGCGTCCGGTTTCACCCGACCAACGCACGCGCGTCATTGAAATCGGCGATTGGTCGCGGGAAGGCCCGGTGGTCAATCAGTACGATGCGTTGCGCGAAGTGGACGGCTCTCAAGCGTTGCGGGCAGGCGCCGGCGGACAATGATAGTTGGACGGACTACTACGATATCGGGCGGAGCTGGGCGGGCCGCGATCCATGATGTACCCGGACGAACTGCTGGTGTATATGAGATGTTTCACGGCAGCATGTAGGCGTTAAGTACGTGTCCGACGATCTTTCTGCCCGAGCCGTCATAGCGGCGCTCGACCGCGATGATATTCTGCAGGCATTCGATGAAATCGATCGAGAAGAAGTGCCTCCAAGGCGCCGCTCCAAGAAGTTCTGCGCCGAACATCAAGGCCGCCACTATCCACCGAAGCTCGTTATCTCCTTTGCTTCAGGCTTCCGATACGCCGATGAACCAGAGCTAAGCGCAGGTCTTGATCCGGCAGATTTTGCCGGCGGTCCACAGTCAAATCAGGCGCTCCGACGGTTGGGCTTTAAGATCGTAGAGTGCAGCTGTGGTGGACTGGCAGGCGCAAGGGACCCTGGGGTGGATGCTGATTCCGGAATCGGGCCACGTATCACGCGTGTGGTTGTGGACGGCCGAGCCGCGATGAAGCAAAAGAAAGCTCTAGAGTGTCTCGCCGATGTGTTTAAGGCGATGCGTAGGGCGGGTGCTCGTACCGACATAGTGACGACGCCCGGTGGCTTCATGCAACTTGATCTGACTCTTAAAGCTCAGCCGCTGGGATGGCAGACGCCAGTGTCGGTCCTTTCGACGGTTTCGCAAGCGGTGGAACAATCGTTGAACGCGTTCATGACCGCTCTCGGTAAACTCGATCCGCCTGCATCCTACATGACGCTCGGCATTGATTGCATGCTGCCAAACGAAGAGCACGAGTATGCAAACGCTCAGCTCGTTGCAACTATCGACTTAGGTTCGATGACAATCGTTGCTTGGACGGGAAAGTCGTATCCGACGATTTCAGAAGAAAAAGAGCTGATGCATGTCACGGATCTGGGTTCCCATCTGCAGAAACTTGGAAAGTGGAAGTGCATCGTACTTGGATGCCATGATCTCAACATGTTCAGTCCACGCAGCGTTGCCAACCGCGATCCAAAGAGTCCCCGAGGAAAGCGGGCCGACGAGTTCACTCGACAAGCTGTCGCGTTTGAGCCGGCAGTCGTTTTGCAGCATCCTCATACCACCGATACACCAAACATTTGGATGGGCGGTTGGTCGGGTGTGAATCGCAGCCTGAAGCCTATCACGTACGCGAGCGGAATTTGTTACTTTTGGCCAGGCCATGGTAAAAAGCATCGCGCCACTTTAGACGAGGTTTTGAATCGAACGCGTTTCGGCAACGTGTGCGATTACGTATGGCGCGGACCCGGGAGGGTGAAAAAACATACTATCTGAGGTCCGTAGAAGCGGGGCTGCGGGGCGACGAAGGATCGCGAGCTACCTTGAGGCCCATGACGCTCGACGCTCTCCTCGCGCCCGACTCAATCGCGCCGGCCTAAATAGCTGACGATGTACTTGGGCCTAAAAATCAGGACTCGCGCATCGCCGTCAGGTCTGGAGCGCCCGCGGGATAACAATCGGGCGGAAGACCCGCTCCCCTGCGGGACTCTAACCGCTAGGACCTTAGCGAGCCTTAAGCCCGCTCTATCACGGCAATGACCGTTTTACAGCCGCTTAACCGGCGTCAAACGGACCCCCGACCTACGCTTCCGAAGTGTCAGACGGTGCTTGAATTCTCGGACTCGGCAAGCCTCCGTTAAGCGGAGGTGGCTACAGAGCAGAAGCGGCTGACCCCATATCACGCTGCCTTCTTCGCATACGATCTGACTAAGCGGGCTGCCACCGGCAGCGTGGAACGCCTTACGAGCGCTCTCGCTGACGCACAAGTCGATCTCAATCCCCACCAAATTGACGCTGCCATCTTTGCGACCCGCAATCCCCTTGCCCGCGGGGCGATTCTCGCGGACGAGGTCGGCCTGGGCAAGACAATTGAAGCTGGCCTTCTCTTATCTCAGTGCTGGGCCGAACGGCGGCGACGCCTCCTTGTCATTGTTCCTGCGAACCTGCGCAAACAGTGGGCTCAGGAGCTTGCCGACAAATTCCACCTACCCTCCACAATCCTTGAGACCAAGACATTCAATCAGGCGGTAAGGGCGGGGCGTTTTAATCCGTTCGAGTGCGACGATGTTGTGATCTGCTCGTACCAATTCGCGCGCAGCAAAGACGCCTACTTGTCTCGAACGCCCTGGGATCTCATCGTCATCGATGAGGCACATCGCCTGCGTAACGTCTACAAGCCGCAAAATAAGATCGCCCAGACGATAAGAGCGGCCATCGCTCCCTATCGTAAAGTGCTTCTCACAGCCACGCCGCTTCAGAATTCGCTTCTGGAGCTGTTCGGCCTAGTAAGCATTCTAGATGAACATGTTTTCGGTGACCTCCAGAGTTTTCGGGCGCAATTCGTCCGGCCAGGCCTAGAGGAATTCACCGCTCTTAAGGAGCGGCTCGCCACCATCTGTAAGCGCACTTTGCGGCGGCAAGTGCTTGAGTATGTTTCGTACACGAATCGCCATGCCATTGTTCAAGAGTTCGCCCCATCTGATGACGAGCAGCGCCTTTACGACTTAGTGTCCGAATATCTGCAGAGGCCCAAGCTCTACGCACTGCCCGCGAGCCAACGACAGCTGATGACGCTCATCCTGAGGAAGCTCTTAGCCAGCTCGACATATGCGATCTCAGGAACGCTGGAAGGACTCGTGCAAAGGCTCGAAACGAAGATGGCGGCCTCTGACGGCTCCAAGACAAGCGAGATGGTACCCGAAGCTGATTACGAGACATTCGATGAGCTGGCCGACGAATGGGAGGACGATGAGGGTGTCCGCGGCAACGGGGAAAGCCTATCTCCCGAGGATCTCGCGCAGATGCGCCTCGAGACCACGAACTTGCGCGATTTCGCAAGCCTCGCTCGTTCGATCGTCCAAAACTCCAAGGGCCAGGTGCTCCTCACGGCACTTCGGCGCGGGTTCAAGGCAGCCACCGATGCACAGAAAAAGCAGCGGTCAGCCAACCTTCAGCAAAAGGCTGTCGTGTTTACCGAGTCACGCCGCACGCAGGACTACCTGTTCCGCATTCTCCAGGAGACCGAGTTCAAGGATCAAATAGTTCTCTTTAACGGAACCAACAACGACCCTCTCTCCAAAGAGCTGTATCAACGTTGGTTAGAACGTCATCGCGGCACGGACAAGATCAGCGGCTCGCCAACCGCTGATCTGCGCGCTGCAATCATTGAGGCTTTCCGCGACCATGCCGCGATCATGATTGCAACAGAAGCCGCCGCCGAAGGCATTAATCTGCAGTTTTGCAATCTCGTCGTTAACTACGACATGCCATGGAATCCGCAGCGCGTCGAGCAACGCATCGGCCGCTGTCATCGATACGGTCAGAAGTTCGATGTTGTCGTGGTCAACTTTGTTAATAAAGAGAATGCCGCCGACGTGCGGGTCTACGAACTACTGGATGAAAAGTTCAAACTCTTTAGCGGTGTGTTTGGGGCCAGCGATGAGGTTCTCGGCGCGGTGGAGTCGGGCGTCGACTTCGAAAAGCGCATCGCGGCCATCTATCAACGCTGCAGGACCCCTCAGCAGATCGAGTTTCAATTCGACCAGCTGCGAACCGAGCTTGAGGATGAGATCAGCGGCGTCCAGAGCGCAACTCGAGAGAAGCTTCTCGACAACTTTGACCAGGAGGTCGTCGAAAAGGTCCGCGTGCAGAGCAAGGACTCGTTAGATCGCTTCAATGCCCTCCTTTGGGCGTTGACTCGAAGCGTTCTCGCTGATTTTGCAGATTTCGACGAACGCCGCTTCGCGTTCTCGTTGCGCGAGAACCCCTTCGTTGGCGAGACAATCCATGCCGGACCGTATCGCCTGGGACGCGACGTCGATGACGCGAACACGTATCGGATCGGACACCCCCTAGCACAACGCGTTCTCGCCCGCGCCAAGGATGCGAGTCTGCCTCCTGCGATCGTCCGCTTCGATCTCAGCCGAGCAGGCAAGAAGATCACCATACTCGAGCCGCTAAATGCCAAGAGCGGGTGGTTGACACTACGCTGCGTCGCGCTTTCCGCGCTCGATGAGGAGGAGGAACTGATTTTCGCCGGACTTTCTGACGATGGCATAACGCTCGACTCGGAGCAATGTCGCCGTCTCTTCGACCTGGACGCATCCGTCGGCGATTCGACCAGCGTTCCGCCCGACCGCGCCACCGCGCTTACCGTTCTTTCCGGACATGCGAGCGGGTTAGTGACAGCGGCTGCCAGCAAACGGAACGCAGGTTGGTTTGAGGGTGAGATCGACAAACTCGATCGCTGGGCCGACGATATGCGTAAGTCACTCAAAGCTGAACTAGACGATGCCGAAGATGGATTGAAAGCTTCGCGCCGCGCCGCGCGAACGGCGCAGACACTACCCGAAAAACTCGCGCTTCAACGAGACGTCCACAAATACGAGGCCAAGCGCGACGATGCTTGGCGCAACTACGACAAAGGCGGGCGCGAGGTGGATGCACGCAAGGAAGGCCTCTTGGATGACGTTGCGCAGCGTTTAAGTCAAACCACCAGCGAGCGTGAGCTTTTCACGATCCGCTGGATTCTCACGTAGTCTGAAGGCATTGGGTAATGCAGCGCCCGGGGTTTCTGGGACGCTCACACGACGATGCATATCTCACGATGGTGCAAGGGGGCGAATTGAATGAGTGAACCCACTCAGAGGAACGCGTCCGATATGGGGACCACGTTGCTCGACGGTGCATCGCTGGATATTGCTGCGGAAAAGCGCTCCGCTCTGCTCGACCTCGTTCCAGAGGCACGCACCGAGGGCGGCAAGGTCGACTTCAACGTACTGAAACGTGCTCTCGGTGAAACTGTCGATCCTGGGCGCGAGCGCTACGGATTGACCTGGCCTGGCAAGGCGAATTGCTTCCAGGCGATTCAGGCCGCGAGCCTAGCGACGCTCTTGCCGCTCCCTGGGAAGAGCGTTGACTTCGATACTACCGAGAATGTGATTATCGAAGGCGACAATCTCGAAGTACTCAAGCTCTTGCAGAAATCGTATCTCGGCAAGATTAGAATGATCTATATCGATCCGCCCTACAATACCGGCAACGATTTCATTTATCCAGACAACTACAGCGAATCGCTCCAGACCTATCTCGAATACACGCGGCAAGTTGATGCGGAGGGCCGAAAGATTGGCACTAACTCCGACGTGGATGGTCGGTTCCACTCAAAGTGGCTGAACATGATGTATCCGCGCCTGTACCTGGCGCGAAATTTACTAAACGATGATGGAGTCGTCTTTCTTAGCATCGACGATAATGAGGTGCAGAGCCTCCGCTTCGTAATGAATGAGCTATTTGGCGAAGAGAATTTCCTAGCCCAGATAACGGTCATCTCAAACCCCAAGGGACGCGTGCTTGGCGAGCATTTCGCAAAATCACACGACTATCTATTGGTCTATAGCAAGGCGGCTTTGCGTTCCGAGCTTTCCATCGCGAAAACTGACGACGAAGTCGAGGGTCAGTATACGGAATCAGATGCGCGCGGGAACTATCGACTCCTTGAGCTACGCAATACGCACAGGCAGTTCGGCCGCGTCAACCGCCGCAATCTCTATTTTCCTATTTACGTCAACCCCTCCGATGGGGCTGTAAGTGCTGTCGAGGCGACAAGCTCGATAGCTGTCTTGCCGAATTGGGATGACGGGTTCGAAGGCTGTTGGACTTGGGGGGCTGAGAAGGTAAGCCATGACAATCAGTTGCTCGTGGGACGGCAGGTTGCTGGCCGTTGGAAGATCTATCGGAAAGCCTACGGGAAAACGAGCGACGGGGAAAACGCGAGAAAGAAATTGCAAACCGTTTGGAGTGACCGAGAGTTCCACACGGAAAAAGGCCAAGCCGCGTTCGACGCTTTGATCCCTGGCAGGGTGTTTCAGTCGCCAAAACCCGTTGGTCTTTTGAAGACGATTGCTTCACTATCTAGCGATCCAAACGGCATTTTCCTGGACTTCTTCGCGGGATCAGGGACGCTTGGCCAAGCCGTTCTCGAACTAAATAAAGATGATGACGGACAGAGACGCTTTATACTTATTCAGCTCCCGGAGCTTACCAAACACCCTGAGTTTCCTACGATTGCCGATATTACCATGGAGCGCGTCCGACGTTCGATCACCGCCTTGAACGACGCGGACGCTGCCACTCTGAAGCTCGGCTCCGATAACTCCCAGGATCGAGGTTTCCGCGCTTTTAAGCTCGCGGAATCAAACGTCAAAGAATGGGATGCTACGATCGCGCGCGCTTCGGAAGGGAGTGATGCCGATGCCTTAGACGAACAGTTAGCGCTCCACGTCGATCACTTGCGCCACGATCGCAGCGATCTTGACCTCATATACGAAATTAGTCTTAAAGAGGGTTTCCCGCTCTCTTCGAGAGTTTCGACTGAGATTGTCGCGGAGAGGACCGTCTATAGCGTCTCAGACGGAGCCTTCTTGATTTGCCTCGACCGAAATCTTGACCTCGGTCTTGTACGAGCTATCGCGGCGCGACAGCCCGAACGTGTCCTTTTGCTGGATGAGGGCTTTGCCGGCAACGACCAACTCAAGACGAACGCTGTTCAAACATTCAAGGCGAAGAACATCGTACTGAAAACACTCTAACTAATGAAGCTACAGTTCGACGCGAACCAACAGTTCCAGCTCGATGCGATGAATGCTGTTGTTGGACTCTTTGAGGGCCAGCCCCAAGGCGCGCCGGCATTCAGCGTCCTTAGGAGGGCCGACGACGATGGGCTGTTTTCCGGGCACGAGCGCAGCGAGCTTGGGCTGGGGAATCAACTACTGCTCGACGACGACACGGTGCGGACGAATCTGCGCGCCATTCAACATCAGAATGGTATCGACATGGCTGACCATGCGCCGGTTGAGGCCTGGAAACTGTTCGACGCGCCGGCCGATTGCGAGCGTGTCTGCCCGCATTTTTCAGTCGAGATGGAAACCGGCACGGGTAAAACCTACGTCTATTTGCGCACGATTCTAGAACTGACCAAGAAATATGGCTTTACGAAGTTCGTAATCGTCGTGCCGAGCGTGGCTATCCGAGAGGGCGTCCTTAAGAATCTCGAAATCACCGAAGAGCACTTTCGCGCGCTCTACGACAACATGTCGATCGAATACTTCGTGTATGACGCTAAGCGTGTCACTCGCCTGCGCCAGTTTGCGACGGCGAACACGATGCAGATCGCGATCATCAATATCGACGCGTTCCGAAAGAACTTCACGGGAACCGAAGACGAGCGCAAGAGCAATGTGATGTATAAAGAAAGCGACCGCCTCTCCGGGCGGCAGCCCATTGAGTTTATCCAGGCCGCTAGGCCGATCGTTATCATTGATGAGCCGCAGTCCGTTGACAACACTGAAAGGGCCCACGAGGCAATCATCGCTCTCAATCCGCTCTGCACGCTTCGCTACTCGGCCACGCACAGAACTCCGTACAACCTCGTCTATCGCTTAGATCCGATAAAAGCCTTCGAGTTACGCCTTGTGAAGCAAATCGTCGTCGCGAGCGCGATGGCGGACGGTACCGAGACCGAGGCATTCGTGCGCGTTGAAAAGATCGAGCGGCGCCCGACCATTCGGGCCACGCTACGTATTCACGCGCAATCACCCGAGGGGCCTAAGCCAAAAACCGTAACGGTGCGCGATGGTTCCGACCTTTACCTCGCTTCCAACGAGCGCGTCGCTTACCGCGAAGGCTACTCGGTCGCTGAGATCTACGCTGAACCTGACGCGGAATACATCAGGTTTACGAATGGCACCGTTTTACGAATCGGCGAGGAGGTTGGCGGAGTGCGCGACGATATTTGGCGCGCGCAGATCAAGCATACGGTGCGCAAACACCTCGAACGGGAGTTGCAGTTGCAATCGCGGAGAGTGAAGGTCCTGAGCCTGCTCTTCGTCGATCGCGTCGCCAACTATCGTGACTACGACGCCGAAGGCCAGCCGACGCCTGGGAAGTTTGCTAAGGCCTTTGAAGAAGAACTCGGTGCTCTCGCGCACGACGAACGGTACAAGAGCCTTACTTGGCTCGATTTGCCGATCGATCGTCTACACGACGGATATTTCGCAAGTGACAAGAGTCATCGTTTGAAGGATACGAACGGCGCAACTCAGGCTGACGACGACGCATACACGCTGATTATGAAGGATAAAGAGCGCCTGCTTTCACTCGATGAACCTCTGCGCTTTATTTTCTCGCACTCCGCGCTGCGCGAGGGGTGGGACAACCCGAACGTTTTCCAGATTTGCACTCTAAATGAGGGCCGGAGCGCGATCAAAAAGCGTCAGGAGATCGGCCGCGGTTTGCGCTTGCCAGTCGATGCGGACGGCAAGCGCATCTTTGACGATTCCATCAATAAGCTTTATGTCATGGCGAACGAATCTTATGAAGAGTTTGCCCGAACGCTGCAAACTGAGTACGAAGTAGACTGCGGTGTGACGTTCGGCAGAGTCCCCCTGCGCGCTATAGCGACCCTCACACGTGAAGCCGATGGTCACGCGGTGCCGATTGGGGACGCGGTCGCGATGCAAATCATGGACGCTTTGATTGCGGAGAGGATGCTGGACGCGGAAGGTCGGATCGGGCGCGCGTTCGAGCCCGCATCGAGCGATTTCCAGATCACGCTTCCGAAAGGTTTGAAAGACCTCGAATCGGCCGTCGTGGACGTGCTTTCTTCGTATCGGATCGAGCGTCATGTGAAGCGCGATCGAGATGAGGGGCGTAACCGCCTGAAGAAAGAGGCCATGTTAGGTCCCGAATTTACGGCATTGTGGGACCGTATCAAACCCAAGACGATCTATCGAGTCGAGTTTGACACGGAAACCATTATCGCGCGTGCGTCGCACGCGATCAAGCACATGGAGCCGACTACACCACAAACGATTCGCGTGATTGCTGGCAGATTGGAACCAAAGCGCGGTGGCGTCGACTACGCCGCCGTTTCAAGCGCCGAGGAAAAGGTTGATTTAACGCGCCATAGCCTACCCGATATCCTCGCCTACTTACAGGAGCAGACCGAACTTACGCGCTCGACAATCTATCGCGTGCTCCGAGACTCCGGTCGGATCTCCGACTTCTTTGTCAATCCGCAGCGCTTTATGGACGCGGTCGCCGCCAAGATTAGGCACGAGCTTCACGCACTGATGATCGACGGGATTAAATACGAGAGGATCAAAGGCTTTGGCGAATACGCCGAATGGGAGCAATGGCTCTTCAAGGACGCCGAAGTTATCGATTTTCTGACGTCGGTCAAGGTCAATAGCTCCGTTTACGACTATGTCCCATACGATTCCGACGTGGAGCTACGCTTCGCGCGTGACCTTGACGCCAGCGAAGACGTCAAGCTCTTCGTTAAGCTTCCGGGCTGGTTCAAGATCGAAACGCCAATCGGCACCTACAATCCGGACTGGGCAATCGTCAAAGGTGAAGAGACCGTTGTATATTTGGTTCGCGAGACAAAGAGCACGAAGAATTTCTTGAAACTACGCAACGCCGAAAGCGATAAGGTCCGGTGCGGAAAGGCCCATTTTGAGGCCCTCGGTGTTTCCTTTGCCGTAGCCACGAGCTTCCAAGACCTTTGATTGTCTATTGTCTTAAGGAAAAGTAACGCCCAAGGGGAAGACGCAGCATTGCGGTCCAGACATGTTGAACAGATCGCTCAAAGAACGGGCGCCCAAGGATCGCGGCGCGCCCCCATGAGAAAGGAGCATGGTGCCGGTGGCACGTCGATCGCGGTTTGCCGCGCCAGCCGAGGAATGGCTTCGTAAACACGCGTTGGGAAAGGCGGTTTCCACAAGAGAGTTTTGGGAAGGCCTATCCAAGGCAAGGCCCGATCTCACGACGCCGAGCGCAGGCCGTAAGACGCCGAAGGCTACCTGTATGCGTGACCTTCGCAAGGACCCGGCATTCGTACTCGGCGCGGGCATCATTTCTTTGAGGTAACGGATGCCGCCGTCAGGGGACACGTGCTAAGAGCACAGCCCCTGCGGCCGACCCAGGTCACTCGCGGGTCTTATGCTGAAATTCCGGCGGTTAGGCTGCCGGCATCCCCATGCCGTCCTTCTCCGTAAGGTGGAGGTTCTCAACGGGATCAGGTCAACTCCAACGTAGTAACTGCCGCACAAATCGACGTCGCTCTTTCTTGCTCCATCAGCCCAGCAAACACTAATGTTGGCGGTATAATCAACCGAATTGAGAAGAGCAGGGTGAGCATCGTAGAACCGGTTCATGCAGTCGGTCCAGGCCGCCTTTGAAAGGTTACCGTTAGCCGCTCTCGACGGCTGAGCTCCAAGCGAAAGGCGCGCAGTGGGACTTTGGTTGATACGCTCGGGAAGCAACGGCGAACGCGAAAGTCTTGCACTTGAGCACGGAGTGTCCACCATCGGTTGGGACTTGACTTGTTGCCCGACCTCTCGAGTGTGAAATCTCGAGAAGACCTCACGTCTCTGATGGCATCGCGATACCCCGAGAAGACGCAGTCACAGATCCGAAATTGGATCTCACAGGTTTGGGCATTTGCTCGCACGATCGCAATAGGCGATCAAGTCGCGATGCCTTCAAAATTAAATCCGAATGTCGAGTTTGGGACCATCACGAGCGGCTACGCGTACCACACTGAATTTCCGGCTGATGCACGCCACGTCCGTCGAGTGAAGTGGGAACAGAGTGTCCCCCGGTCGGCAATCCCCCAAGACATTCGGTTTACCCTTGGGGCTTTTCTTACGGTGTGCCGGGTGGAGCGCAACAACGCGGAGGAGCGGCTCAGGCAGATTCTGGCTTCACCATCAGATAATCTTGAACTGCCATCCGCGCACACCGCTGAACCGACCATAGATACGGAACCGGACATCGAAGAGCTTGCTAGAGATGCAATGCGGGATCACATAGGTCGTAACTTCGTTGGACACGATCTCGCAAAGTTGGTTGAGACGGTCCTCGTAGCGCAGGGGTACCACACCCGTCTCTCCCCTCCAGGACCCGACGGTGGAATCGATATATTGGCAGGCCTTGGAAATCACGGATTCGAGCAACCGCGGCTAGCAGTCCAAGTGAAGTCCGGATTGACGGCCGTTGATACTTCGGTCTTTCGTGAGTTTCAGGGAGTCATGCGCCATTTTGGTGCAGATTATGGATTGATTGTCTCGTGGGGAGGATTTAGGCCTACTGTGCAGCGGGAAGTTCCGCGTGAGTTCTTTCGCATCCGTCTCTGGAATGACCGAGAGTTCATCGACGAGCTTACGAACGTGTATGATGAACTGCCCGCACCGGTTCGAGCAAAGCTACCTCTGAAACAGATTTGGGTACTTGCAGAGAACTTAGACGAATAGGCAGAAGGAGACTAGCGCGCAGTTCGCTGGAATCGCAAGGGGTCGCACATCCCGTTCGCGTCGGCAAAGACCAGCTCGCGCGTATCGGAAACAAATGCCAAGGGTCTTTGTGATCCGAGTCTGTGTGAACCCCTATGAGGATTAAAAAGGGAACCCTTCCAGACGCGGCTGGTAGGCTGCACCCGACTCTCGGCGCCGATTCCGAAGACCATCCTGTGAGAGAAACGGACCTACTGAGGAGTTGATTCCAAGTGCGCAAGCACCCAAGCCGCTGCTGTATTATCGGCGCCGAAATCGCTTGGCACCACGTGACTAGCATCAGGCCGAAGCCAATCATCCTTAAAGGCATAGAAGATCACGTGACGTCCATCTTCACTAGAGTACGCGCGCACTGCCGGCAGTTGCTTGTCTTCGCTCAAACCATCGACATGGGAGAGAAACCAACGGGAGCCTCTGCCCAGGGATGGCGCCGAATACTGCACCAAGCTGTGGACTTCACCAAGTTGCTCACTGATCGATTTGTCCAGAGCGTCGAAGTAGTGGGCGCCCATAGAGCTCGTCATGCCGAATAACCTCCTTCTCTAATAACCGGCTTATTTCAAAACCAGGTGAGATCGCGCTCGCAACAATGCGCGGCGAACGGCTCCGTGTAGGGCTGGCGAGCGTATCACCGGGATGAGTCAAACCGCAGCCCAATATTCTCACTACAATCCAATCTGCCGTGCGATCACCAACCGCTGAACTTCATTTGTACCTTCACCGATCTCATTGATCTTTTGATCCCGATACATGCGTGAGATCGGATACTCATCCATAAAACCATAACCCCCGTGGATCTGGAGCGCCTCATTCACCACGCGGCGTGACACCTCGCCCGAGTACAGCTTCGCGAGCGACGCCGTGAGCTCGTAGGCGCGATCGTTGTCCTTCTCCCATGCGGCTTTGAGCACCATGAGCTTGGCGTGCTCGATTTCCATTAGCATGTCGGCGAGTTTGAACTGGATTGCCTGGAACTTCGAGATCGCGCGGCCGAACTGGTGGCGTTGCTGGGCGTATTTCAGTGCTTCGTCGTAGGCGCCCATCGCGACGCCAACTGAGAGCGCAGCCACCGAGATGCGGCCGCCGTCGAGGATCGTGAGGAACTGGTGCAGCCCTTTGCCGCGCTTGCCGAGCAGGTTCTCCTCGGGCACTTCTGCGTCCGCAAACGCGAGCTCGCGCGTGTCCGAGGCGCGCCAGCCCATCTTCTTGTACTTCTTCGCGCGCGTGAACCCGGGCGTGTCCTGCGGCACGAGGATGTTCGAGATCTCCGACTTGCCTTTGGCGTTCGTGCCGGTCACCGCGGTGATCGTGGTGCCGCCGGTGATGTCGGTGCCGCTGTTGGTGATGAAGGCCTTCGTGCCGTTGATCACCCACTTGCCGTCCTGCAGCTCGGCGCGCGTCGCGGTCGCGCCGGAGTCGCTGCCGGCGCCGGGCTCGGTGAGTCCGAAGCCCCACAGTTGCTCGCCGCGCGCCAGCGGGACAAAATATTTCTGCTTCTGCTCCTCGGTGCCGAACAGCAAGATCGGCGAGGCGCCCAGCGACACGTGCGCGGCCAGCGTGATGGCGGTCGAGGCGTCGGCACGCGCGATCTCCAGCACGGCGAGGGCGTAGCTCACCGTGTCGGCGCCGGCGCCGCCGTACTCCTCAGGAAACGGCAGCCCCATCAGCCCCAGATCGGCCATTTTCTTGACCAGGTCGTAGGGAAAGCGCTCTTCCCGGTCGTTGCGCTCGGCCTGCGGCGCCACTTCGTTCTGCGCGAAGTCGCGGCAGAGGTCTTGAATCGCTTTCTGGTCGTCCGTTAAGTCAAAGTCCATGGTGTCTCTCCGCACAAGGTATCAGCCTCAGCGCGCCCAATACCCTGGCAAAACCGAACCCCGGAGTGCCGTCTCTGAGCATGATCAAACTCCGCGGCGTTTCGCTCACGTATCCGAACGGGACGCGAGCGCTGGACGACGTC
>Ga0182024_10004187_pt1 | contig 33474 bp, 35 predicted proteins | sample P32metaG_FD_120480 | JGI IMG/M metagenome (GOLD analysis project Ga0182024, IMG submission 120480) | Permafrost microbial communities from Stordalen Mire, Sweden - P3-2 metaG (Illumina Assembly) | ecosystem: Environmental > Terrestrial > Soil > Wetlands > Permafrost | place: Sweden: Stordalen... | reverse complement strand
TAGGTCAACTGTCCCTCGTGGATGATCAACCCGGCTTCGAATTTTCCTTCGAGCACTTGCGGAATGATCTGATCGAAGGGAACAACTTCGGTTTCCACGCCTGGAGCAAACAACTGCAGAGCCAGGTAAGCCGTAGTGAGCGTGCCCGGCACGGCAATTGTTTTGGTCTTGATTTCGCTCGGCGTGAAGGCGCGCGGCGAAACAATCATCGGGCCGTAGCCCTCGCCCACGCTTCCCCCGCAGCTCATCAGCGCGTATTCATCTTGAACGTAAGGGTAGGCATGGAACGAAATCGCGCTGACGTCGTAGACGCCGTCGCGCGCTTTCTGGTTCAGCGTTTCAATATCGCACAGAGTGTGAGTGAAGCGCAGCCCCGCGGCGCGCACTTTGTTCGTGGCCAAGCCGTAAAACATGAAGGCGTCGTCCGAATCCGGGCTGTGGGCCACGGTAATCTCGCGCACCTGGCCTGCGGCATTGCTGTTCGGCGCTTTTGTTTCGGATACAACTGTCATTGTCTACTCCAAAATCTACCGCCTAACTGCAATCTACTGCCTAACTGCGCCGCATTTTTTGCTCGAATGCGTCGCGCCCCCAGCGAGTGGCAACTCCAGCGGCCAGCAGTATCTTGATCACTTCGGCGGCCAGAAACCAGTACAGTCCAAAATAGGCGGCCTTTGCCAGCGAATGCGTGAACACGTAAAGCCAGGTGAGGCCTCCGCCGAATAGCAAAATTTCAGCCAGCAATCCGGCGGTTGCCGCGCGCAGAAAAGTCTTCGCGCCCCGCTCAAAAATGTAGCCGGCCAAAAAAGCGACGAACGGATACACCATCAGAAATCCCCCAGTCGGTCCCAGCAACTGAGCGAGACCGCCCGGACCCGTTGGATTAAATACGGGAAGTCCGACCGCGCCTTCCATCAGATAAAGAGCCAGCGCCGCGAACCCGCGCCGGCTGCCCAGCAACAGTCCAACGAGAAGAACGCCAAAATTCTGCACCGTCAGCGGCACAGGTGTGAGGGGCATTAACGGAATCGTGATCCGAGCACACAGAGCCACCACAAGGCTTGCTCCCACCACCAGCGCGACTTGGCGAGAGGCCTCAACAGCACCCCCTTGCGGAGCGCTTAATGTTTGAATTGCCGGCTTGGTCATGATCGACCTCCAAATTGCATCCGAACCTCAGCAGGAGATAACCGAATAGCAGGGAACGGCTCAACGCTTAATGCTGTCCGGTTGACTCACATCTTTCACTTCACCCAAACTTACTTCATGCGAGGCATGAGCCTTTTGCAGATGGTGCCGTAAATGCACATAAAGGGCGATGGCTACGCACACGACCACCAGCGTGCTCCCACCCAGTATCAGAAACCACCAGATCATCCGCACAGCCGATTAGGATAACAGATGCAATGCGGAGCGAAACGTGATTCGGTATACGGCGAGCGTAAAGAATTTTTAATTTCTATCTCGCCAGAGTTTCTAGGTCAGGAATTATTCGAACTGGAACTGCTTCCGGGCGAAGGAATGCATCTCGCGAAACGGGGCAGCAAATCGGATATGCCTTAGCTGGCCTTGCGCTTCTGCTTCATCATCTCGACCCGCTTCAGGGTAAACTTCAGCCGGTCGCGCCCGGCCTTGGAATTCATAATCACCTTCTCGATGTTCCCGAACAGTTGGGGATCCCCTATCTTTTCTCGAAGCTCTTTAAGAAAAGGATGCACCTTGGCCAACAGGAAATACATTTCACCGCTCACTGCGGGTTGAAGGAAGAGTTCTTCGCTCAATGTCCCATGCAGCACAAATGACGCCGCCATGCTCCAGTAGCCGCCCACCTGGCGCAACCAGTTGTTTTCCTGCGTACCCATGGCAGATGCGACTTTCATAAATTCGTCGGCGTTTTGCGGGAAAAATTCAGCGACCCACCAGTGGCGGGCCTTGCGCATTTCTGCTTCACGCCGGAGATCGTAGAGTTGAAGAATCAGTTGGGCATCGGCAGTCGTAGCTTTCTTTGCCATGGCAGCACCTCAAGGCTGGATTTGGTAATTGAGTAATTTCGTGATCGAGAAATTTTAAAACTCGATTGAGTCGGCGCGCACCGGCTGAGTATAAATCTATTCAAAGAATTAAATTACTCAATTACGAAAACACCCAATTACTAAATTAGACTCTACGCCGTAGTCGCCGCCGCCTCCGCGGCGGGATTCGGTCGCTCATAATCGCACTCTTTGTTGGGACATGCGATCACCGGGCCGGCCTTCAGAAATTTCTCGACTAGATATTCACTTCCGCAACTGGGGCACTTTTCAGGAATCGGCCTATGCGCTGATGTGAACTTGCAGTTGGGATAATTTCCGCAACCATAAAACGTATTTCCTTTGCGCGCGCGCTTCTCCACCAGTGCTCCGTCTTTGCACTCGGGACACTTTACGCCGATGAAATTCTGCTTTACGTATTTGCAGTCGGGATAGCCGCTGCAGGTGGTGAACTCGCCGTAACGCCCGTGGCGAATCATCATGTTGCGTCCGCACTTGGGGCAGAGTTCGTCGAGCGGAATGTCGGGAACTTTTTTGCCCTGATCCAAACGCCGTGTGGTCTTGCAGTCGGGATATCCCGTGCACGCCATGAATTGCCCAAAGCGTCCGCGCTTCAGCACCATCACTCGCCCGCAATTTTCGCAGTACTCTTCCTGCGTAGTTCCCTGCACGTCGGCAGAGTCCAGGTCCGGCAAGTTGATGGGATTTTCTTTGGTGAAGGTGCAGGTTTCCGGATTTTCCTTATCGTAGGTGCTGCACGCGTAAAACGAACCGTGCTTGCCCCATTTGATGACCAGCGGCGCGCCACAGCGTTCGCACTTCTCGTCCGTGGGCTTCTCCATCCGCTTGATGTTTTCCATGTGCTTTTCGGCATATTTCAGGTCCTTCTGGAATTTCTTGTAGAACTCGGCGAGGGTGTCGGTCCACGTTTCTTTGCCCTCTTCAATCTCGTCGAGTTCCCCTTCCAGATGCGCCGTGTATTGCACATCGAAAATGTCGCGGAAATTTTCCACCAGCAAATCAGTGACGACTAGGCCAATCTCAGTCGGCGAAAATTTGCCGCCGAGCTTCTGCACGTACTGCCGCTCTTGAATCGTCGACAGGATTGCAGCGTAGGTCGACGGCCGGCCAATGCCGCGTTCTTCCAGTTCTTTCACCAGCGACGCTTCGTTGTAGCGTGGCGGCGGTTCGGTAAAGTGCTGTTCCGGCTTCAATTCCTTCAGCGTAAGTTTCTGTCCGGCTTCAAGCGCAGGCAACTTGTGCTTCAGTTCTTCGTCTTCCTCGTCTTTGCCTTCTTTTGACTCTTCGTAGACGCGCAGGAATCCGTCGAACTTGAGCACCGATCCGGTTACGCGGAACCAGAAAACCTCGTTGCCATTTTTTGCGTCAATGTCGACCGTAGTCTGATCGAAGACCGCAGGATTAATCTGCGATGCCACAAAACGCTGCCAGATCAGCTTGTAAACCTTGAACTCGTCTTCTTTTAAATACTGTTTGACCTGGTCAGGATGGCGCATGGCCGAAGTCGGACGAATGGCTTCGTGAGCGCCTTGCGTGTCTTTCTTTTCTTTGAATGTGTTCGGTCCTTCGGGCAGATACGTCGGACCATATTCCTTGCCAACATATTCGCGAACTTCCTGGATCGCCTCGGGCGCTACCCGCGTGGAATCCGTACGCATGTACGTAATCAGGCCCACGAGCCCTTCTTCGCCGAGCTCCACGCCTTCATACAGGCGCTGAGCGATCATCATGGTGCGCTTCACGCTGAAGCGCAGCTTGCGGGAAGAATCCTGTTGCAACTTGCTGGTAGTGAACGGAGGCGCGGCATTGCGGCGACGCTCTTTTTTGTCGACCGAGCGGACGACCCAGTCGGCCTTTTCGAGCGCGCCGCGAATCTTTTCCGCATCCTCGCCATTCGTGACTTCAACTTTTTCCTCGCCCTTGCCCACAAAGCGCGCGTCGAACGCGGGCGGCTTGCTGGCTGCCAGGTGCGCATCAATCGTCCAATATTCCTTTTTCTCGAACGCCTTGATCTCGCGTTCGCGCTCGACGATTAAACGAAGAGCAACCGTTTGCACGCGTCCCGCCGAAAGACCGCGCCGGACTTTGTCCCACAACAACGGAGAAACTTGGTATCCCACCAGGCGGTCCAACACACGCCGAGCCTGCTGTGCGTCCACCAGATTTTGATCGATCGCACGCGGATGTTCGAACGCCGCCTGCACCGCACGCTTAGTAATTTCGTTAAAGGTAACGCGCTGAATCCGCGGAGGAGCTTCCTCCTCGCCTTTCTTGGGCTTCTTCGCCTTCTTGGTTTTCTTTCCGTTGCCATCCAGCTCGAACGCCAGATGCGCGGCAATCGCCTCGCCTTCGCGGTCCGGGTCGGGCGCCAGATAGATCGCGTCCGCCGCGGCCGCCAGCTTTTTCAGCCGGGCCACAACTTTTTCTTTGCCGGGAATGACGACATAATCGGTCTCGAAGTCGTTCTTGATATCCACGCCCAGCGTGCTCTTGGGCAGGTCCTTCACGTGGCCGAGCGAAGCCTCGACCGTGAAGCCCTTGCCAAGATATTTCTGAATGGTCTTCGCCTTGGCCGGCGACTCGACAATGACTAAACCTTTGAACAATGTATCCTCAATTTGCGGGAATCTATTTTCGAAGCTAGCACGAATAGGCGGAAAGCAACAAGTTACCTGCCGAAAGCTGAGAGCTTCGAGCTACGAGCCTCGAGTGCTTCACTATGCACTCCTGGATGACCGAACGCTTTTTATCAGCCCAGTCAGCATGCGCTGCAGCTCATCGGCCTGTCGAGTTAAGTTTTGGAAATCTTGTTCGTTCAAAAAATGTAAGTCTCGAGCGAGCAGAACTTGATATTCCATCTCACTTGCCGACCCACGAGCGATCTGCAGAAAATGGCACATCTCGCCATCTGAACGCCTACCACAACCCTCGGCGACGTTCGCTCCAATGGAAGCAGACGCGCGCCGGAGTGGCTCGTCAAACCGTACATCTCTTCCTTAGGAAATGCTACCGTCACCCGATATGTGTCAAGCGCCAGCTGATGCGCCTTCCGCGACACTTTCAGTTGCCTAAAATCCGTCACGAGCTCTCCTCGACTCTGCAATCGCATCGCTCGCAACTCGAAGCTCATAGCTCATGACTTAGAAGCTCTTCACAAAATTCTTCCCCGGCATTTGCCTGATCTTGCCGGCTAGTTCCAGTTCGAACAGGGCGGCGAAGATTTCGGAGGACGATAGTTGATTTTCCAGGCGCTCGACGATCTCGTCGATGTGCGTGGTCTCGTCGGCTTTCAGCAAGCCCAGGATTCGCTTCTCGTGAGGAGGGAGCCCTTCGTCTGGAAATAGAGATGCAGATGAAGAGCCGGGGGATTCAGGCGAGGCAGGCGGAGTCAATGCAAGTCGTACTTCTGCGGGGAGATCTTCCCACACGTCTTCCCAAGTAGCAACCAGCTTGGCGCCTTGTTTAATCAGTGTATTCGGCCCCCAGGAATTTTTGTTGGTCACATTGCCGGGCACGGCGAATACTTCGCGATTCTGCTCTAGCGCGCAGCGTGCTGTAATGCGCGTGCCGGAATATTCCGCGGCTTCCACCACTAGCACACCACACGCCATTCCGCTGATGATGCGATTACGAATGGGGAAATTTTGCGGCGCGGCAAACGTTCCCAGCGGAAACTCAGAGATCAGCCCACCGCCCAGAGACAGAATCTGTTCCGCGAGGCGCGAGTTTTCCTTCGGATAAATGACGTCCACGCCGGTGCCGAACACCGCGATGGTCTTGCCTTTGGCGGAAATTGCACCGCGATGACTCGACGTATCGACGCCCCGTGCCATGCCACTAATTATGACCAACCCCTGTGCGGCCAGATCGCAAGCCAGCCGCTCGGCCATGCCTGAACCGTAGGGCGTGGGATGTCGCGTTCCCACCATTGCGATTCCAGGTTTGTTCAATACTTCGGGATTGCCTCGAACGCGAAAGACGAGCGGCGGATCGTAGATCTCTTTCAATCGCGTCGGATAGAAAGGATCGTCCAGCGAAACCAGGGTGATGTCTGCGGCCGCGGCGGCGGCGATCTCTTCTCGAGCTAGTTCCGCCGATTTTCCTGTGGCCAAAGACTGCGCAGAAACGGCTTGAATGCCCGTGCTCTCTAGTTCGGTCAATGAAGCGCGAAAGACCGCTTCCGCTGATCCGAAATGTTCCACCAGCTTGCGCGCCCGCGTGGGCCCGAGACCAGGCGTAAGCGAAATGGCCAGCCATTCCAGTACGTGCGTTGCGGCGGTGGATGCGGTAGCGATAGACAAATAGAACTCCGAGCGGACTCTAATCACCCGCAAATGGCTGTGTCAAGGTCATGCGTCACACTCGTTTGTTAAAATTGTGGAAAGCATGCAACGTTTACGTATTTCCGCCATTTCCTACCTTAATACTGCTCCTCTAATGTGGGATTTTGAGCACGGCGAGGCAGCACACGACTTCGATATTGCGTACACGTTGCCGTCCGCCTGCGCCCGTTCGTTAGCTGAGGGAACGGCCGATATCGGCATTATTCCCGCAGCCGCCTATGCCGAGATTCCAGGACTGCAAATACTGCCCGAGGTGGCGATTGCCTCGCGTCGCGCCGTGCGTTCTATTTTGCTGGTCAGCAAGGTCCCGATTGATAAAGTTCGTAGCGTTGCACTTGATACTTCGTCCATGACATCGGTGGCGTTAACGAAAATCTTATTCGAGAAGTGGTTGGGTGGCGCAAGGACGTACACATCGATGGCGCCAGTCATCGAGCAGATGTTGGTCGGGCACGATGCCGGCCTGCTCATCGGCGACCCCGCCCTGCAGATTGATCGTTCGCGCTTCCACACCCTCGACCTTGCGGAAGAATGGATTCGCTATACCGGCAAGCCTTTTGTATTCGCCTTTTGGGCGGTGCGCAACAATGCATTACAGGAAGCGGCACCGTCATTGGACTTGTCGTCAGTATTCCAGAACTCGCGCGATCACGGACTGGAAACTTCCAGCCTTAATCAGATTGCCCGCGAGTGGGCGCCGCGGCTGAACCTTGCGGAAGACGACGTCCGGAATTATCTGACCCAGAATATCCACTACCATCTCGACGCCGGCTGCCTGAACGGATTGCAGTTGTTCTACCGCTACGCAGCAGAAGTTGGCGCACTGCCAACGGTACCGCAGTTGCAATTTGTGGACGCCACAAAGGCCGTCGCACTATAGTGCTGATCATCTCGAATGCTAATCATCCCGAATTCGAGGAAGTCATCCTGACCGGAGCCGTCTTTCAGGCGTAGGGAAGGATCTCCTCTGCATCGGCAGACGGAGGATCAAAGAAGATCGCTGCCTCGCCTGCAACTCCGCGGGCGTCGAAATCCCACCCCGCCGGAAGAAGGTGAATAAACAGCCATCCTCGCTCTCGTCCCTCCCATGATTTAAGCTGAAGCCAGCACTTTTGGCATCAAAGTCTCGTGAGCCTTTTCCAGCCCATCCCGAATGCCGGCGCGGCAGATACGCCCCGGCCGCTGGCCGACCGCATGCGCCCGCGCACCCTTGATGAATATGTCGGTCAGGAGCACCTGATCGGCCCGGGCAAACCCTTACGCACGCAAGTTGACCGCGACGATACCGGCTCGCTCATTTTCTGGGGACCGCCCGGCACTGGAAAAACTACCCTCGCAAAGATCATCGCGAACATGACTAAGGCGGAGTTCATCGAATTCTCGGCCGTGCTCGCCGGAATCAAGGAAATCAAGCAGGTCATGGCCGACGCGGAACGCGCCCGCCAATACGGCACCCGCACCATCGTTTTCATCGACGAGATTCATCGCTTCAACAAAGCCCAGCAGGACGCTTTTCTGCCGCACGTGGAAAAAGGAAATATTCGCCTGATCGGCGCAACGACGGAGAATCCGTCGTTCGAGATCAATTCGGCGCTGCTCTCACGCTGCCGAGTGTATGTTTTGAAACCGCTCACCGAAGATCAGATCGTGCTGTTGCTGAGGCGCGCTCTTGCCGACCGCGAGCGCGGACTTGGCGAAAAGAATCTCTCCGCATCCGAGGATGTGCTGAAGAAAATCGCCAGCTATACCAGCGGCGACGCGCGCAGCGCATATAACGTCTTGGAAGTCGCGGCGGGACTGGCGCAGGAAAATTCTCGATGCGAACTCGAAATTACCGACGAGATTGTTCGCGACGCGCTGCAGAAACGCATTCTTCTCTACGACAAATCCGGAGAAGAACACTACAACCTGATTTCCGCGCTCCACAAGTCAGTGCGCAACAGCGATGCCGACGCGTCGCTCTACTGGCTAGGCCGCATGCTCGAGGCTGGCGAAGATCCGCTGTATGTTGCGCGGCGCGTGGTTCGCATGGCGGTGGAAGACATCGGCTTGGCCGATCCCAACGCGCTTTCGTTGTGCATGGCCGCGCGCGATGCAGTCGACTTCATCGGCATGCCCGAGGGAAATCTCGCGCTGGCGCAGGCGGTCGTCTATCTTTCTGTAGCGCCCAAATCAAACGCGTTGTACACCGCTTACGGCGAGGTTCAGCAGGACGTGGAGCAGACCGCGGCCGATTCAGTTCCTCTGCATCTGCGCAACGCTCCCACGGGATTGATGAAGGGACTCGGCTACGGTCATGGCTACCAGTATGCCCACGACCTGGAAGAAAAAGTTGCCGACATGCAATGCCTGCCCGACAACCTGCGCGATCGCGTCTACTACCAGCCCACCAATGAAGGCGTTGAGAAGCGCATCAGAGAGCGGATGCAGGAAATAAAACGCCAGCGTTCGCGAGCCAGCGAAAGCCACTCTACGCAAGCGAAGAAAGAAGCGTAGCCACTGCGAAAGGCTCGATTATCGCGTTCGCGCGCGATGTTCTTTCAGAATGCAGCGGTCCATTACGACGAAGATCCCAGCCCGTCGCGCCTTTTCGGCGGCTTTCTCATGAATCACGTCTTCCTGCATCCAAATCGCCGGAATCTTGAGTTGGATCGCTTCATCGACAACTTCTTCCACAAACTCGGGCCGGCGAAAAATATTAACGATGTCGATCTTCCCCGGAACATCGCGCAGCGACGCATACGCCTTCTCGCCCAGACATTCCTCAATCTGCGGATTCACGGGAATGATGCGATATCCATGCGTCTGCATATACACTGAGACGCCATGGCTGGGACGTAAAGGATTGCAGGATAGGCCGACCACGGCAATGGTCTTTGCACGCTTCAACAGTTCAGCGATAGGATCCGATTGTGGTAAAGAAGCCATGCGTACTCCAGATTACTTCTTGTTCGCTGCGTCGAGTTTCTGTTTGTACATTTTTAGAGCCAGCTTGCGAATGGTTTCCGAAACTTCCTTATTGGCGGAAAGATTTTTCAGATCCGCAGTTAACAGATTTTTCATGAGGCCCAAGCCGAGATCGAGCGGCGTCCGCGGATTCGCGACCAGATTCCGCACCACGATATAGTTTTTCATAAAGCGGCGCTTCATCGGAATCTGGCGCAGCACCGCCTCCAGCACATTCTTCTGGCTGGCAAATTTTTCTACTTCCCCATCGGAGAGCTTGGGAGCGTCGAGTACGGCCAACGCCACTACTTTCGTGCCGTCGCGAATCAGAAGCGAACGCTCTTCCTTGCTACCCTTCAATGCCAACTGAATGCGGCCCTTTACGTCGAGGTGACTGATTTTCTGCAGGGCGTTCTCGCGCTTGGCCTCAACTGGCGGCTTCTTGTGCGCGGCGGCCGTTTTCGGCGCGCCGGCAGTTGTGGGCACGCTGGCCACCGCCGCAGCGGTTTCGGCAGCGGATGCCTCTTTTGCGCTCTCGTGCGTCGGGAAATAATCCGCGCCCAGCAAGTCAACAATCCCGCCGACCGCATGGAATGGCTTTTCTCCCTCGGCCTGAATATCGTGAAGGTGATCATTGATGTATGCGGACACGTTCTCATCATCGTCCCCGTCGCTGGAATCGGTAGCCTCGACAGTCGGCGTTGACGCCACCGGCGCCGCTTCTGCGTGCTCAATTTCAGGGACGGTATTTTCAGCGGCAGCGGGAGAACTAAACGAACTCAAGAACTTTCCCAGTTCGTCTGCCTCTTCCTTTTTCAAATAGGGACTTGATCTGAGAGCCTCAAGCACGCTACTCAGTGACCGCGCGCGCTCGCTTTTAAGCATGACCTCAATCGACTCCCGCGTGGCCGAGAGCGCCAGTTTGATGATCTGGCCCTCGAGTACCGAAGGATTCTCCAGAAGAGCTGGTAATAACTTTGGCCGCAAGTTATCGGGTGAGATGAAATAATCCAGAACTTCGGCCGATGTCTTAGGGTCGGCGGCGGCAGCAGAGGAGGCGTTTTCGTCCCATCCCGCAAGGGTCATGCGAGCCTGTTCGCCAAAGACCTTATTATGCCGCGCCAGATAAACGAGGATCTCAATGTTCTCCGCGGCCGGCACCTGCAATGCGCCGCGCGCAGCAAACTGCATCATGTTTGAGGGCAGCTTCGAAGCGCGGATTTGATCGATCATGCGCGCCATACAATCATTCCTCGACTACCGGATGTCGGCCCATATCGCCATGAATCCCCTGGTCCCGCGTCAGCGAGTCAAGTTCGTTCACCGCCAATTCAAAATCCCGGGTGATGCGATTCCCCTTATGCTCGAGAAATACATCCAACAAAGTCCGATAGTACCAAAGAGTGCCTTCGCGGCCACCGTTGAATCTTGACCACACTGATTCCCCGATGGCGCGGTAATCGCTGAGAATCGAGCGCACATTGTTCAGCTTATCGGCAGCCGAAACCAGCCGCGTATCGGCGTCTTCGGTCTTCAGGCGGCGGATATATGTCTCCTTGCGCTCGCGCCAGGGCGGCTTGGGCTCGGCGTATGCGTCAGTGCAGCCGTCGACGATCTTTGCCACACGTTTGCCGAAGCGGCGGCGGACTTCTTTCAGCATGGGAACGCCGCCGCAATCTTCGACCACATCGTGCAGCAGCGCTGCGATCGCCAAATCTTCATCGCCGCCAGCCTCAAGCACCAACGATGCAACCCCCATTAGATGCGCTATATAAGGAATTGCAGATGCCTTGCGAGTCTGCCCGCCATGTTTTTCCGTCGCGAATTGAAATGCCCGCAGAAAGCGTGGGCCAAGCTTGATTTTCCTCTGTGCCCTCAGTGTCCCCTGTGGTTGAGATTTCTCGCCTGACGTCTTCACGACTTCTGTCTTCACTGCTTCTCTCCTCGCCGCGCCAGCAGATACGCCCGAATGAATGGCTGCAAATCCCCATCCAGAACGCGATCAACATCTCCCACCTCGGTCTTGGTGCGATGATCTTTGATCATGCGATAAGGCTGCAGCACGTAAGAACGAATCTGCGATCCGAATTCAATATCGAGTTTCGAATCTTCAATCTTCTTGGTGGCCGCCCGCTTCTTCTCCATCTCGAACTCGTACAACTTCGAGCGCAGCATGCTCATCGCGCGTTCCCGATTCTTATGCTGCGAGCGCTCGTTCTGGCAGCTGGCGACCAGGCCAGTGGCGATGTGAGTAATGCGCACCGCGGAATCCGTCGTGTTTACGTGCTGCCCGCCCTTGCCGCTGGAGCGATAAGTGTCGGTGCGGATATCCTCCGGCTTGATGACGATTTCAATGCTATCGTCAATTTCCGGCGAAACATAAACGCTGGCAAACGAAGTATGCCGTCGTTTCGCCTGATCGAACGGCGAGATGCGCACCAGGCGATGGACGCCGATCTCGCCCTGCAGAAGTCCAAAGGCATATTCGCCGTTCACCGCGAATGTCGCTGACTTCAGGCCTGCCTCTTCTCCCGGCTGGTAATCGTAAAGCACGGTCTCAAACCCTTGCCGCTCGGCCCATCTCAAATACATGCGCAGGAGCATGTCGGCCCAATCCTGCGATTCAGTACCACCTGCTCCGGGGTGGATGGTGACGATGGCATTGCGTGCATCATTCTCGCCCGAGAGTAGTGTTTCGGTTTCAAGACGGTTGAGCAAGTCGCGCAGCGCGCCAATTTCGCGCTGCAAATCAGCGTCGACACTCTCGCCCTCTTTGGACAAATCGAAATAGGCGGCAATGTCATCGCTGCGACGCGCCAAGTCGGCGTCGTTTGCCAGCACGTGCTCCAACCGCTTCTTTTCGCGCATCACCTGCTGCGAGCGCTGCGGATTCGACCACAGATTGGGGTCGGCCGACTGCTTTTCAATTTCAGCTAGCTGCGGACGGACCTTCTCCGCGTCAAAGATACTCCCGAAGTTCGTGGACCTTCTTGTTCAGTTTTTCGTATTCCAGAACGAGTTCTTGATTCATGAGGAAGCGTCAGCCTTTTTGCGTTTCTTGAAGAATGGGAGGCGCGAGAGTAGCGCTCCAATAGAAATTATCGCACAGGCATAGGCGAGCCAGTCGCCGTGGCGAGTATAGAAAGTAGTGACGGAAGTAAGCGCATAAGGAGCGACCAACGTCATCCGTTCCTTGCGCGGAACCCGCGCCACCACGCGCCCCAAGGGGTCAATCGAAGCCGTCACGCCGGTGTCGGTTGCGCTCAATAGCCAGCGATTATTTTCGACTGCGCGCATGCGCGTTTGATTCAAGTGCTGCGCATAGGCGCCGCTATCGCCATACCATCCATCATTGGAAATATTGACCAACACCTGTGCCCTTTGATCGGCGAACTGGCGGACCTCGTCGGGGAATATCGATTCGTAGCAGATGAACACGCCGAGTCGTTGGTCCCCGCCCACCAGAGGGGCGCGTGTATCGCCGTGGCGAAACTCGCCAACTTCCTTCGTCAATCCGCCGGCAAAAGAAAACAAAGTAGGAAACGGCAAGTACTCGCCAAACGGCACGAGATGATTCTTGTCGTAGCGCGTGATCCAATCGCCGCTAGGACTAACCCATGCCGCGGAGTTAAATACCGGGCCAGTTGGGCCACCGGCGGATGGCGTTCCGATGGATTCGGTCCCAATCGATCCCACCACGGTCCAGGTCTTCATATCGCGAGCCATGTCGCTGACCGCTGTGCGGAAGCGCGGATCATTTGTGAAAAATGGCGCAGGCGATTCCGGCCAGACAACCAGATCGATTTTCGCCGCTGAAGCCGCAACCGACTTCACTGTAAGCTGCGACAATTCCTGCAACGTTTGCTGAAGATACGCCGGCGTCCAATCCGCTGAGACGGAAACATTCTGCTGTACCAGGAGCGCCGCGTGATCGGCCACTGCCGGAGGAGCGTCGACCAATCGCCCGGCTTGCAGCACCGCAGCCGCAGCTAGAGCCGCGGCTAACATTGCGCCTCGCTTCTCACGCGGTACCAGAAATGCCGCAGCCAGGGCTACATTCACCAACGCAATCTCAAGCGAAATACCGTAAACGCCAGTCCATTCCGTGATGCGGCATAGGGGAACATTATCGACCTGAGAAATTCCCAGCAGATTCCAGGGGAAGCCAGTAATGCGCGTGCGTGCCAACTCCACCGCAACCCATAAAAATGGAGCCATCACCAGCGGCAGCCGAAAGTCGCGACCCGAGCCCGCCAGCAAGCTCACGAGCAAACCGAAAACTCCGTGATAGAGGCCGAGGTAGCAGCAGAAAAGAAACAAAGCCAGCAATGCCTCCGGCGCACTCAAGCCGCCATACTGGCGCATGGTGTCGTAGATCCAGTAACACGTGCCCGCATACCACAAGATTCCGCACGCGTAACCCAGCAAGAATCCCTGCCCGGGCGTGGCCGGACGCAGCCGGACGGAACCGGCAATTTCAAGTTCACCTGCCGGCCGCGCGCGTAGCAATGCCAGAATCAGCGGGGTGAGCGCAAACCAGGCCAGAATATACACGCCAGGCAGAGGAAAGATCAGGATTTGGAGAATCGCCGAAAAGAGAACCAACAGCCAGGCGCTGTAATGAATTTGCCGCACGGGGAAAGGATAGCAAAGGAGGCCGTCATCCCGAGACGCGGCGTGCTTCAGCCGCGTGAGGGATCTCCCATAGATACGACCAGTGGGAGATCCCTTCGACTTCATCTCAGGGCAAGCTCTTCGTTCCGCCTGAAAAACAGATGCATTAAGGATGACCCCAAACTATCGGCCGCAAAATTCAAATTTGCCACCACCAGTCTGCCGAGGAGATTTGACCTTGAACCTCCGTCTACTCCTGAACGACTCGTGCCCGAAGAGCGGCACGGACGAATTCCGCAATCTCTGCAGTAACGTAATTCGGCGGTGAGATGCGAAATACCGGTCGCTCCGCCACCGGTTTCAGCGAGACGGCTTGCCACGCAGCGTTCTGACGCGCTCCATGCAGGATCACGGCGTCGGCGCGGTCCAGAAATTCGCGGGCTGAATTCTTGAAATCGGCGGTCGAGGGATCGAGGACCGTTAGATACAGATCAGGTCGCAGAAATTTCAGCACACTGTTCGATTCGATGAGCACATTGCGCGCACCTTCCAGGCGCTGACGTAACGCTGGCATCGCTTCCGCAAGCCGCCCTTGTTCCGTGCGTACCCAAAGCGCTTTCACCGCGCCGGCCACAAGAAAGCGGGATGTATCCGACTCTCCCGACCGGTCGCGCTCTTCGGAGATTGCCCAGGAATGATCGCCGGTGGCGCAGTCGCAGGCCTCGCCATTCGCTGAACAAATTCCATGTCCGTACTGCGTAATCTTCACCGCAGTCCAGTGAAACTCCGGAAGCGCCGCGATCAAGCCAGCGACCACGCTGGTCTTGCCTACGCTGCGCGAATGCCCGCCAATGACAACGATTGCCATAAAAAGATCGCCACAAAACGGCTTTGGGCTTCGGCTATCCGGCTTTCGCAAACCGTTTCGCCGTCAGCAGCCTTCGATAGCGGTGGAGGGCGATACAAGTTCGATCGCCAAAAGCCGACGGCCGGAAGCCGGCATTTCTATTTTTTCACCAGCCGCGCCAGTGTCGCCAACTGCTTCAGATATTGCCGCACCGGCTGCGCCGGAGTTCCCCAGAACGCCACGCCTTTGCCGCGCAAGATTTTGTTGGGAAGAACGCCGCCCTGGCCGCCCAGCATGACTCCTTCTTCAATACGCGCATGCTCGCCGATGCCGACCTGTCCGCCCAGCACCACGCCATTCTCGATTACAATACTTCCCGAGAGTCCAGTCTGCGCGGCGATTATCACGTCTTCACCGATCTGGCAGTTGTGCCCCACATGGACCAGGTTGTCGATCTTCGTTCCGCGGCGGATCCGCGTTTCATCGAGCGCTCCGCGATCAATGGTTGCATTGGCTCCAATCTCGACATCGTCTTCGATTACTAAGCGTCCCACTTGCGGAAATTTTTCGTAGCGCCCAGTGTTGCGATCGCGCACATATCCGAAACCATCGCTACCCAGCACTGCGCCGGCATGCACGATCACACGGTCGCCCACTGTCGTGCCCGCATAGACGGTAACATTGGGATAAATCTCACAATAGTCGCCAAGCTTCGCTCTGGCGCCAATGGCGCAACCCGCGCCAATCCGCGTGTTCTTACCAATCTGCGCCTCTTCGCCAATCACAGCGCGTGCTTCGACAACCACTCCCGGACCCAGCCTGACGGACGAGTGAATCACTGCGGTAGCGTGCCTGGCTCCGATCTGCCCGCCGCCATCTTCCGACAGTTCGTTGCGAAGCAATCGCGCGGCCCGCGCAAATGCAAGCTTGGGATGATCGCTGATAAGCAGAGGCCGATCGCATGATAAAGCTGCCGCGAACTCGCCCGCGATGACCGCTCCTGCCCCAGATCGTAAAGCCGCTGCCAGATGTTTTTCATCGTCCACGAAAACGAGATCGTCCTCAGTCGCCGACTCGATGCTGGCAACCGCTCTTACTTCCGCGCGCGCGTTGCCAATCAGCCGGCCGCCGATTGCCTCAGCAATCTGCTGCATAGAGCGCTTCATGGCATCCACTGTATAGCAGTGAAGCAACAGGAAGGAAGAGTCGGCGCGCTTGCCGGAGCCCTAAAAGATGGAGGCAAACCGAACGATAGGAAAGTACTGAGCAATGGAGAACAACCCGAAGAGAATGCAGCCATCAGAACTGCGCCGGCTTCTCTACGTTGCCGGTGTGCAGGTATCCGTCCCCTGGCACATGATGAAATTGCCGGTACCGCTACAACTCGGATCACCCGCGCCCCCGGTTAATTTCCACTGTCCTTCCACCACCCCGTTGCTCAGAATTCCGGTCACTTGCGGAGTCGCATTCGACGTTCCCGTTATGTTCCCCGTCAGCGTGAGGGTGTTGCCCTTGGGCACGATTGAAAGCACCGTAAGCGTGAAAGTGCCCGTAACCTGGTCGGTCTGCGTATCCGTCGTTAATGTAGCCGACCCACTTTCCTCGGAACCTGGCTGGCTTACCGTGCCAGTGGTGAAACAGGCCCCGTCGTTGAAGAAACCGAAGTAGTGAATGTCGAGCGGCCCGGTGTCGTAGATGGAGAACGTGGTGACAAAATTCAGCAGACTGGCCTGACCGCTAGCGCCGGTGATCTGGCCCTCCCAGTTACCGCTGGCAGAGGTATTGCTGGTTGTCGGCGCGATCGTGTTACTGCCGCAGCCACTCACCGCAAGTTCCAGCGCCAGCACCAGCAGGAATACAAGCTTCTTCATGTACCGTCCTTGAATTGGGATCACTATGAGAATAGAGAGATGCGGGCAGCCCCGTCAATGGATGTAAGCCCCGATCCGGCCCAACTGGATTGTTCTGGCATTTCAGGACTTCTTCTCCTCGCTTAGGGTCACCGTCTCAATGTCTCCACACTTGAACAATCGCGACAATGCGTGCGGCTGCAGTGAGTGCGACATTAACCCATGTGAGGCGATTGTTCGAATCTTTCAGTCGCCGCGCCATTTCGACAGCCGCACCCTGACCTCTGAGTCCCTGCTGCGCCTCGTCCGTTAACTCCGCGTCCGTCCAATCCTTCCACGATTTCTGTGTCATCGAGGTTTCCCCTCCACTCGCTACGCTCCTCTCTTGGTTTTCAGCTCCACCAACAATTGCTCGATGCGGTCTTCCTTTTCGAGCGCGGCGAGGCGGTCATCGAGATTGTCGCCCGCAATTTCTGATTTCGCCTGGCTCACGGCCTCGGAACGAGCCACTTTGCGTTGCATGCGATCGAACGCCGCAGCCTTGGAGCCATCGCCCGACGCCATGCGTGCATCGCTGGCTTTTCCTACCGCGCGCGCGCGGCGATTCTGCGCAATCAGCACGTCGGCCTTGGCCTGCGCTTCGGTCAGCTTCTGCTCCAGTTGCCGTAAGGCAGACTTCAAATTTTCCACCTGCGCCTTCTGGTCCGAAACCTGCTGCTTAAAGTTCTCACTCAGTTCGCGATAGCTTTCCACGCGCAGCAGGGAGGCGCGCGCCAGGTCGTCGGCTTTCTTGTCCACGGAGAGCTCGGCCTTCCGCATCCACTCGGCAACTTTGTCTTCGTTTTCTTTCTGCTTCTTTTCCAGCAAGTGCTGATCGGCAATCGCGATCGCCACCTGTGTTTTGACCTGCAAAAGCTGGTTTTGCATGTCGAGAATAACCTGCTTGATCATTTTTTCCGGCTCCTCGGCCTTGTCGATCAGGTCGTTGAGGTTGGCCCGGACTAGTGTGGAAACGCGCTCCAGTAGTGACATATCGAACCCCTTTCTCGAATACGGCTGTCAGCGATTAGCTTTCAGCCATTGTCTTTGGCTCCTGCCTGCGGGCTCCTGCCCGCGACCGAGGAGCCGAATTCATTTGTCAGGCTTGCCTTTTCATTTCATGCGCACGATGGATCTGCGCGCACTCCGGGCAGTCCGTTGGCTTGCGCCGAAATGAGGCGCCTAAGAGCATGCCAATCGCAACGCCGATTGCGAGCCAGGCGCCTACATGTCCCGCTACAGTCCCGAAAACCGCGCCTAGGATTGCCCCCACGGCCATGCCCCATCCCGTCAATTTCGATTTGTTGGTCATAACTTTGCTCCTGACGTTCTGCTTCCGGCTTCCGCTTTCCGGCTTCCGCGAAAGCACTCACACCGGAAGCCGGATGCCTGAAGCCGGAAGCCGACTGATGTTCCCGCGCCGTCGCTACGCCTTCGGCAACTTCTCTGGCTTTAACGCTTTGTCGCCGATCTGACGAACCTTGCCCAGCAACTCAGATAACGGCATGCCCGAGAGCGTCTCGAATAGCGCCGGTACCTGCGCTGCCATCTTGGCCATGTCGCCGGTGATTTTGTTCATGCCCGCCGCCTCGCCGTTTCCCGTGGAGACGATAGTGATCTTGTCGACATTGGCCAGCGGAGCCGCCAACGCCTTCACAATCTCGGGCATGCTGGCGAACAGTTTGTCGAGCACTGCTGCCTGGTTGTATTCCTGGTAGGCCTCCGCCTTTACGTTCATTGCCCTGGCTTCGGCGTCGCCTTTCTTGAAAATGATTTCGGCTTCGGCCTCGCCCTGCGCGCGAATCGACGATGCCTGGCCTTCGGCTTCGGCAATCAGGCGCTGCTTTTCGGCCGCGGCGAGTGTTTCAATTCGCTGCCGCTCGATTTCCGCACCTTTCAGCACGGTAGCGATGAGTTCTTTCTCGCGGCGATTAATTTCCGCCTCCTGCACCTTCACCTGCTGCTCTTTCTCGATCTGCTGCACCTTCACCTGCTCGGCAATCACCTGCTGTTGCATGATGTTGGTCTGGATGTCATAAGCTTTATCGGCTTGCGCCTGCTGGCGTTTGGTGACTTCCAGAAATTGCGCCTTCTTCACCTCCAGGTCGCGCTGCGATTCCGCCTGCTTGGCCTGCGACAAAGTTTCTGCCAGCACGCGTTCCTGGTCGGCCTGCGCTTTGGCGACGGCCGCTTCTCTCTGTGCTACCGCGCGCTTAATCGCCGTATCCCGATCGGCTTCCGCGGTGGCCACGTCGGCGTCGCGCTTGATGCGCGCGACATCCGGCTTGCCCATGTTGGTGATGTATTCGTTTTTGTCGCGCACTTCTTTGATGGTGAAGGAAATCACTTCCAGCCCCATCTTGTTCATGTCCTCGGCGCAGGTTCCGCGCATCCGGTCGGACACCATCTCCGGCTGCTTCACGATCTCTTCCACCGTAAGCTGGCCGATAGTGCCGCGCAGATGGCCTTCCATCACCAGCCGGATCAGGCCTTCGCGCTCCTGATCGCTCTTGGTAAGGAATTGTTCGGCCGCGGTCAAAACCGATTCGCGATCGGACTTCACCTTGATTTGCGCCACGGCTTCCACCGTGACCGCGACGCCTTGTTTAGTGTAGAGATCCTGCTGCGGCGCCACGTCAAACGACATCAGTTCCAGCGAAAGGTCGCGGCAGATCTGCACCATGGGCAGCACCAGCGTGCCGTGCCCCTGCACAACTCGCGTTCCTCCCAGGCCGTACACGATGAGTGCCTCGTGCGGCCCCGCTTTGCGATAAAGCCTGGCCATTCCGCTCATCAGAAAGAGAATGACCATCACTCCCAGCCCAACGAAAATCCAAATTTGAACGATGCTCGAGATTCCACTGAACATAACGCCTCCTGGTTAAAGCTGCTGTTGGACCCTTTAATCTTTCTGTCGTAAGTCTTTCTGCATTGCCCGCCCCGCTAAATTCTGTACGCAGACACGCTGACGGCTGCGACTGCTCGTTAAGGTTTTTCTGAGCAATCCAGTTGTTGAGCAGGCAGAGCCCCGTCAACGCCACATAGAAAACGATCATGACCGGCCACGCGGAGCTTGGTTTGTTGGTACGCACCGCGTAGGCCGCTACCGTGAACACCACCAACAAGAACGCGATGATCCCGAGACCGAGGTACAGGGCTCCTTCGCGCGATGTCCAGCCGTTGGGTTGCCAGTTGGCGTCGAAATGCACCGCCATCCGCATTGGCAACCGATCCCAGACACGCCGATAGTTAAACCACGTAATCGGCAGGGCCAGCCACATCAGCCAAGTTGCCAGCGTGTACCAATCTCGCTTCATAAGCTCTCCCGAAAGCGTGGTCAAACCAGTTATGCGAATCAGCTCCCAATGGTCCCGGCGGTTGCGGAGTCGTTTTCCCCCGACATCTCGCTCCATAACCGAACGTAGGCAATTCCTTTTTCGTAGCGCGTCACGACGACTTCAGCTCCCTTGGCAATAGCGCTGCCGTCTTCGCTGCGAGCGCCGCAGACGCGGCGTGTTCCCATCTGCGAGTACAAGAGTTCTCCGGTGCCGCCGCCGCGAATGGAAACGCACAGTCGTCCCAGCACCCCGACCATCTCGTAGTCGGCGGGGTCCATGTTTTCGTCTTCCGAAATCAGGACCCGGCTCAGAAACAGGAAAATAATTCCGCCGCCGACAAGGCCACTGATCACGGAAAGCGTCAGCCCCAGCCCAACCCACACCGACGAGAAGCGTGTAAGCAAATATCCCGTGCCGCCAAACCATGCCAGGAAGGCGGCCAGAGAAGGCGGATTAAACGGCGAAACGTTGCCCCCGCGCGCCTGCGCATTCGCGCCCGCCGTCTGCGTTGCGGGTGCATGACTTCCAGTCGCGGGAACATGAGCCGCCGCTCCCGCGGCTGCGGGTAAATGCCCCATCCCGTGCCCATGAAAATGCGGCAAATGCAGACGGCCAAAGCGCGAACCTCCAAACACGAACGAAAAGAAGCTGAAACAAAAACCGACCGCAAAGCAGATCAAATAAAAATCTGACCAATCCAATCTTGTCGGCGTCATTAGATTCGCCTCCCGTCCGCGCTTGCAGCGCGACGATGGTTCCCGCTGTCTCCCAACTCCGGTCGCAACGCTTCCAGCAACCGCGCGGCCAGTCCGGGCGTGTCAAGAATCGCACCCAACAACAGTAAAGAACTGCGCGTGTCTTTCTCGCGCGCCGCCTTGATCAGCACCTGACTGAGTTCCGGATCGTTCGCGAAACGTTCCGAACCTTGCAACAGCCATACGTCCAGCTGACCCTCGGTGCTGCGCAGATCCGAAGTCAACTCCGTGTGGTAACCCTCGGGATCATCCACAAGAAAGCCGGGATGCACTTTGAAAAACTTTGCCAGCAACGCGCGCGACGACTGCGTCATATGCGGCCGCGTTCCGTTCTCGATCTGCGAAAGGTAAGACTGGCTGATGGTCTTCCTCTTGTCCGGCTTGCCTTTCCCCGGCCGACCCTTGCCAACTTCCGTCCGCAGGGCGCGCACCAATTCCAGCTGCGTCATGGGACGGCCAAGCCCGCGCAGCGACCCTTCCACTTCGCGCAGATAACGGATTTTTTGGCCCAGCTTCATACTCAGCCTGCAACGATGTATTTCAAATCGCGATAATAATATTGCAATTTGCAATTTATGTCAAGAAGTGAATGTGACCCGTTTTGAGTCATTTACAGAGCTAGCTTTGACCGCGCGATGCCACGTTTCGAATTTCGCTGCGATGCATACTCTCTTCGAGGGCTCTCAGAGACCGGCTTCGATGCGGGAGCGCGGATCGAGGTAATCCCGCAACGCGTCGCCAATGAAATTGAAACTCAGCACCGCCAGCATCACCGCAAGCGCCGGAAACAGCACCAGGTGAGGAGCGTCGAATAGATGAGCGCGGCCGTCGTTGAGCATCGCTCCCCAACTGGCGGTGGGCGGAGGAACGCCGAGTCCGAGAAAACTCATGGTAGCTTCCGCCAGGATCGCTCCTGCCATTCCGATGGCCGCCTGCACCACCACCGGTTGAATAATATTGGGCAGAATGTGGTGCACAATAATGCGCAGATCGCTCGCGCCCAACGCGCGCGCCGCTTCGACAAATTCACGTTCGCGAGCGGCCAGCACTTGGCCGCGAACCAGTCGCGCATAACCGACCCATCCGCCAAGAGAGAGTGCGAGTACCAGGTTGAAGATTCCGGGGCCGCGGAAGGCGATGAAAGCGATGGCCAGCAGAATTCCGGGGAAAGAAAGGAACGCGTTCATCACCACAATATTGATAAAGCGGTCGATGGAGCCTCCGTAATATCCGCCAATCGATCCGATCACCAGTCCGAGCGCCAGCGAAGTGAGGACCACACCGCTGCCGACCAGCATGGAGATGCGTGCGCCGTAAACCACGCGCGATAAAATGTCGCGCCCCAGTTCGTCGGTGCCAAACCAGTGCGCCGGCGATGGCGGATCGAGACGCGCGGGCAGATGAATCGCGGCCGGATCGTGCGGCGCGATCCAGGGCGCGAACAGGGCAAAGATTAAAAAGATAACGACCAGCACAGCGCCCAGAGCCGCCAACGGATTGTGGCGGGCATTGCTGGCCAGCGAGCGGCGAAACGAGATGGCGGTGGTCAACATGGATTCAATTACAAGTACCATATCTCGAGGCGAAACTTCCTGTATTGATGAATCATTTCATAATCGGCGCGGTTCGACGTGATCAGGTGTGCGCCGTAGGAGCGTGCACTGCCTCCGCTTGCATCTCCGCCTCGCCGGTTGCGATGATGGATCATGCTTCGTCTGTCTACTCTTGCCACCGTCATATTTCTCTCAACCAGCCTGTTCGGCCAAAAGCCCGCCTGGCAGCCTGCTCCCGGTCACTTGACTCTGAACCTGTGGCCCCACAGAGCTCCCGGCGCTGCGGCGAATTCAGCTCCCGAGTTCGACGCCACCACGGCCAAAGACCACTTGATCGCCGGCAAGCCGGTCATCCGCTTAGGCAACGTTTCCGTCCCCACGCTCACTGTTTATCAACCGACAGCCAAGAACACTGGTGCAGCCGTCTTGGTCTTTCCTGGAGGCGCTTACCACATCCTTGCCATCGATCTCGAAGGTACCGAAGTTTGCGATTGGCTGAACTCGACCGGCATCACTTGCATCCTGGTCAAATATCGCGTGCCCGATTCCGGCCCTTACTCGAAATCTTCCGCCGCATTGCAGGACGCTCAGCGCGCGCTTGGGATCGTCCGTTCGCACGCCACCGAATGGCACGTCGATCCTCAGCGCATCGGCGTGCTGGGCTTCTCCGCCGGCGCGCATCTCGCCGCCGCCCTCAGCACTCATTTCGATCAGCGGCTTTACGATCCTGTCGATGCTGCCGACAAGGCGAGCTGCCGCCCTGACTTCGCCGTCATCGTTTATCCCGGCTACTTGGCTCTCGCGGAACAAAACTTTGCCTTCAATCCCGACATCCCAGTCACCAGCCAGACTCCGCCTACTTTCATCGTGCAGGCGGAGGACGATCCGGTACACGTCGAAAACTCAACCGCCTATTTTCTCGCTTTAAAGAATGCGAAGGTGCCGGCCGAGCTGCACATCTACGCCAACGGCGGACACGGATACGGACTGCGGCGCACAGACCTTCCCATCACCGCATGGCCGAAGCTGGTCGAAACCTGGTTGCAGACGATCAAAGTATTACCGCCCACGGGATTGCCGACGGTCGCTCGGTAACCAGCGACGAACGCCTATGCATTCCCAAACCCTCCTCATCGACGCCGACGACACGCTCTGGGAAAACAACATTTATTTCGAGCGCGCCATCGTCCGCTACATTTCTTTTCTGAATCATCACGAGTTTTCTCCCGAGCAGGTGCGCGAGGTGCTCAACGACGTAGAGCGCGAATGCATTCTGAAGCACGGTTACGGACTGCACAGCTTCGCCCACGCCCTGGTCGACACCTTCGAGCGCTTGAGCGTTCAGCCGATCACGCCCGAGTTGCACGCCCAGATTCACAGCTTCGCCCATACCATTGCCGATCAGCCGCTCGAACACTTGCCCGAGGTCCCGGAAACTCTGCAATACCTGCAGTCGCGACATCACCTGATCCTGATGACCAAAGGCGCATTCGCAGAGCAGACTGGAAAAGTCGAACGCTCAGGTCTGAAAGAATATTTTGCCGCGATTGAAATCGTGGCCGAGAAAAACTCCGCCGCCTACGAGCAAGTGGTAGAGAAGTACGAATTAGCTCACGATGCAACCTGGATGGTCGGCAACAGCCCGAAATCCGATATCAACCCAGCGCTGGCTGCCGGCCTGAATGCGATTTTCGTTCCTCATGGCAACACTTGGATACTGGAGCATGAGGAGGTCAACCCCGCTCCGCCATCGCAGAAACTGCTAATCGTCGGCCGCTTCGCCGACCTCCGCGACCACTTCTAATCTTTCAGATGAAGTCTTTAACCGCAGAGTCTGCAACGCCATAAAACCTCTGTGCATCTCTGTGTCCTCTGTGGTTAAAGTTTTTAAGCCGATCACCGCATCAAACTAACCAACAAGGCATCTCGCGCAGGTTATTTCCCGCGTGTTACGCTGATCTTGCTCTGCGATCTGGCTCCCACTTCGTCGGTGGCGATTCAGACAAACAATTTACGGCGGTTGTTGCACACAGTCGAGGCGCTTTCCGAGCTAGGGCCTGCGCTCACGGCGGAGCGCGACTTCTCGGAGACTTCGCGACTCATGCTGTCTGCCGTTACAGAAGCGGCAGGCGCGCGCGAGGGCGTGCTCTTCCTGTTTCACGACAAGCCCGCCATGCTGACCTCCGCGGCCGCGCTGGGATTCGCGCTCATGCCCGATCCCGCCTTCGTTCCTCTCCTGCCCAAACACGTGCATGCGCTCACCGCCGCACACGGCCCGGTCGTTCTCAACTCTTCCACCTATCCCGCGTTTCTAAGCTCCAATGGCAACGTCGCGCCGGAGCTTTTTAAATGCCTCGCTCCTTTAAAAGCGGCAGGCCGCTTGGCGGGAGTAGTCGCTCTGGGCCGCCGTCCCGGCGACGCGCTCTACGAAGACAGCGAACTCGACGCGCTGCAACTGTTGTGCAGCTACATCGCGCTCGCGGTGCAAAATCACGCGCTCTCGCAAAGCATCGCGCAACGCGTTTCAGAAAATCTGCGGCTCATGGCTTCGCTGCATGGCTTCTATGACAACGCACTCGAAGCCTTTGCCACCGCCATCGACGTCAAGCACGTCAACATTCATGGCCACTCGTTGCGCGTTGGCCGCTACGCCTCGGCCATCGGCGAGGCCATGGGCATGGAGCCCTCCGAAGTGGCGGCGTTACGCAGCGCGGGATATTTGCACGACATCGGAAAAGTTGCCGTCGATCGCCGCCTATTCGGCAAGGCGGGCGCGCTCGATCCCGAAGAGTTTCGTGAAATGGCCGACCACACGGTCGTCGGTCACCAGATCGTGAGTGGCGTCCAATTTCCCTGGCCGAAAATTCCCGAGATTGTCCGCTGGCATCACGAGCGCAGCGACGGTTCTGGCTATCCCGACAGGCTGGTTGAAGAGGACCTATCCATGCCGGTTCGCATCGTCGGTCTGGCCGATTCCTTCGATGCCATGACCAGCGTGCGCCCTTATCGCGCCCCGCTCTCAGTGGGCAGCGCTCTCAGCGATCTGGTGCGGCTGACTCCCGAGAAGTATGATCCGAATGTCGTTCAAGCCCTGCTCATTCAGGTGCGCCGTGACGTGGTCGGCAGCAGCCGCACCCCATTGCTCGACACCATGTCAGTGAACATTGCAGCCACCGACATCGATCACCTGGCCGCCACTTTGCAACACAAAGTATCCCGCGGCAGAGTCTATTTGACCAAAGAGATCGGCTCGTAGCGACTTGCCATCTTAGACCAAAGCCAACGACATGGTCTGCGTGTAGACTGTGTGGACATGACCGGATTAAATCCATACTGTCCCTCCTCAGATCCTTCTGATCGCCGGGAAAGCGCCGATGTCATCGTTCGAGAAGAGCCGGAAGAGGAAGAAGAAGAGGACGAAGACGACCGCAAAGATTCCGATGATGATGACGACGACGATGACGACAACGGCAGCGGTTATTCGGAGTGAGAACGGAACAAGTCTCGACCTCGCAGACGACCCCAGTCAACGAATTTAACAGCGATTGTGCAACAGGTACGATGAATTCTCATTTGTACTTGGACTTCCAACGGAACTGACCTACCATGTTGGCGCAATGTCCCTGGAGTGGCAGACAAAAGCGCTTGAGTCTTTCCCGGAGCTTGAGGACGTTATCGATCGGAATCAGGGAGGCCCGACGGGCCTCTGGATCGATTTATTTGTAGCGCTCGAGCGAGCATACGGAGTGGACCCGATCAACGAGAACCTGATTGGAAGAATCTACGACTATGCGGTTTGGTGCCTGCGCCAACCCCCAAACCGACGATGCCGGCACGGACTTATCAAGTGCGGTAGCCGTCGGTTTCATAGAAAACATCCCGCTTGACAAACTCGTTTCTGACGACCTCTATCGCTGGCTATCGATGGAGACCTTCGCGGATAGCGAGAGTCTATTTCGGTATACCCTTTCCGACGAGGACTATCGCAAGTTCGCCGACGAATTCATCCGCAAAAAGAAACAATACTCTTGCCCTTCTTGTGTTTAGGTGTGCGATACCCGGCGCCTCAGTGGAAAACTCCCAGCATGTAGGCTACGAGGAGAATCAATAATACGGTGCCCAACCCTATGCCTGCACCCCCGCCATAACCCCAGCGGCTATGGCCGTAGTACCCCCCACCACTTCCTAAAACCAACACCAAAACGATAATCAGTATCAACATTAGATCTTCCTTTCCTCTGAACGTGAGACCCTAAATAGCAGCGTTGCGGAACTAATTACTTTCTGCCCGTTACGCGGAACAGGGCTACCAATGCGCGCCACTGCGCCGCACTCACTCACTTCTCCAATACCTTTTCAATCTGCCCCACTTTCTTCTGAACTTTGCCGGCGAGCTTTTCATTTTGGCCTTCGGCCGTCAGATTGGGGTTATTGGTGACCTGACCAACCTTTTCTTTGACCTTGCCCTTTGCCTCATGCATATTGCCTTTGAGTTCGTCCTTCGTGCTGTGTTTCATTTGGTTTCTCCTTGTCGCTTTTGAAGTTACATAGATTTCGGCAAGACACGGGTAGATAGGCTCCAGCAAGGTTCGAAGGCATGACTCGCCCGACAGTTGTTCCGCTTTCTTCGAGTCCAATCGTCCGAGTCCCATCTAAGGAAACGACAAAAACCTGGGGCCGTTTTCCACTTCCGGGCTGGAGATCTGCCGAACCATCCGGAACATCGTCGGGACATAAAGATACCGGCACCAGCCAGAATTTCATTTTGAAAAGCCCGAGTGGCTGGCAATCAACCCAGAGTTTCCAGTTTGGAATTCCAATCCAACAAGAGTAAAAACTTTCCGGGAGAGTGTCTGCTCAAAACCGCTCACTTTGGCAAGGGACGTGGGACAGTTGGCTTACCCAAGGTGATTAGGTAAACCGACCGCGAAGGCCTCGCTTCGCTTGTGACCCTCCGGTATCCGGGAGACTAATAAATGCCGGCCTAGCTTGGGCCGCCTTAGAAGCCCTAGCCCTACAAGCACTTGGACGCCCTTCCCGGAATCCTCTTCGCCAGCAACTTTCCCCCTGCCCGGGGTTCATAATAGAGACCTGAACTGCCCCGTCCAGGAGTTTTCATGCGACCGAGCCTGAGAAAAGTGGCGCTGGCTTTGGTGAGCCTCGCTGCACTAGTCTCAGTCGGCGCAGTTCCGCAATTGCTCGCCAGGAAAAAAGTCGCGGCTGGCGATCCCGTTGCGAACGAGCACAAGCGCGCCGTGCAAGCGCTCAATCGCCTCACCTTTGGCCCCCGCCCCGGCGATGTGCAGCAGGTCATGGCAATGGGCGTCGATCGTTGGATCGATCTGCAGTTGCATCCAGAAAGAATTCCGGACAGCGAAGTCGAATCCCGCCTCGCCGCCTTTCGCACCCTGCACATGAGTTCGAAGGAAATCGCAGAAGACTTTCCCGACAATCAAATGGTCAAACAGGTGATGGACGGCAAACGACCCATGCCTTCCGATCCCGCAAAGCGCGCCGTGTATCAGGTGCAGATCGCACGCCTGCAAGAGAAGCAAGAAGAGAAGCAGGAAAAAAAGCAGCGGAAGAATGAAGACGCCAAGGCGGAAGCTGGGACCATGGTTGCATCCCCAGCTTCCGACTCGGCGAAAACAGCCGAAGAACTCGCGGCCGCAGCAGCGGCCAGCGCAGACGCGGCCTGCAATGCGCCCACTAATCTCGCCGACACGAACTCGAATTCGATGGGCGCAAGCTCGATGCTCGCTTCCAACAGCGATGCAATCGCCAATCCTGGGGTGCCCCATGTCTCGCCGATTTTGCGAGACATGGGAACTCCAACCAACGAGACGGCAACCGCTCCGGAAATGAAGCCATCAGCAACCGACGACGCCCGCCGCCGCGAAGATCGCCTCTATGCTGATTTAAAGATTCAATCGCTCCTCGACCTTCCTCCCGATCAACGCTACAAAAAAGTTCTGGCAATGTCGGCCGACGAGCAAGTCGCATTTGCTGATTCGCTGCGCGGCCACGGCAAAGCCCAGGACTTTCTCGCCGGCATGGCCCCGAAGCAAAAAGAAACGCTGCTGGCCATGAACAATCCTCAGGGCCTGGTGGCGGATGAACTTGTTCAAGCCAAGCTGTTGCGGGCAATCTACAGCGATCGCCAACTCGAAGAAGTGATGACCGATTTCTGGTTCAATCACTTCAATATTTTTTCCGGCAAAGGCCCCGAGCGTCTGTTCCTCACCAACTACGAACAGGAAGTAATCCGCTCGCACGCGCTGGGAAAGTTTGAAGACTTGCTCGTCGCCACGGCAAAAAGTCCCGCCATGCTGTTCTACCTCGACAATTGGTTGAGTGTGGGCCCAGACTCCATGCGCGCTCTCGGAATTCCCGCTCATCCCGCTCGCAATGGGCCGCGCCGTTTCCCGACGAATCCGAACGCGAAGCGCAAGGCGAACAACGGCCTGAATGAAAACTACGGGCGCGAATTGCTGGAACTGCACACGCTCAGCGTGAATGGCGGCTACTCGCAGCGCGACGTCACCGAGGTCGCCAAAGTTTTCACCGGCTGGACCATCGACAAGCCAAACGACGGCGGCGGATTCAAATACGATCCGCGCATGCACGAGCCCGGTCCAAAGTTTGTTCTGGGACACCGCATCAAACCAAAAGGCGACGGGGAAGACGAAGGCAGGGAACTGCTGCACATGCTGGCCACCAGCCCGCAGACCGCGCATTTCATTTCTTTGAAACTAGCAGAGCGGTTCGTTTCGGACGATCCTCCGCCAGCGTTGGTCGATCGCATGACCAAAACTTTCGAGAAAAAGAAAGGCGACATTCGCGAAGTTCTCTCCACGCTTTTCCATTCGCCGGAATTCTGGGCCAACACTACCTATCGCGCCAAGGTGAAAACTCCGCTCGAGTTTGTGGCCTCAGCCGTGCGCGCCACCGGCGCCGACGTGGATGATGCCATGCCGCTCGTTCGTCAGATCGCCAACATGGGCATGCCCCTTTACGCAGCGCAGCCGCCCACAGGCTATTCGATGAAAGCCGAAACCTGGGTAAGTTCGTCCGCACTGCTCACGCGCATGAATTTCGCGCTGGGATTCACCGCAGGAAAAATTCGCGGCGTCAAGGTGGATACACCGCAGCTAGCCGGCGCCGCACCCGCGCCGTCGGATGCGCTGCTGACCCTTTCAACCCTAGAGGCGAAGTTGCTCGCCGACGACGTGTCGAAGCAAACGCACGATTCGATCGCGGCGCAAATAGAATCGTCAACAAAACCGGCCCGTCCGCCGGACGCAAGCATAATCGCTGGCCTGCTGTTAGGCTCGCCCGAGTTTCAGAGGAGATGAGCTTCTAGCTTCTAGCTGCTAGCTTCTCGCTAACGCTAGCGGGAGAGCGGAAGGCGATACGACTTGAGGCACAGTTTTGGGAAGTGCACGGCCTCAGGCCGTGCCATAAGAATAGAAAAGGAATTGGGCTTCAGCCCAGAAAGCTGGGAGCCAGAAGCTGGGAGCCAGAAGCCGGGAGCCAGAAGCCGGGAGCCAGAAGCCGAGAGCCGGCTGCTAGGAGCTGTTTATGATTACGCGTCGCATCTTCCTTCGCAACAGCGCGCTGGCCGTCGTCGGCACGGCAGCGGTACCAAGCTTTCTTACCCGCGCGGCCTTTGGCGCCGTCGATGCCGGCACGCGCAATAAGCGTCTCGTCGTCATCTTCCAGCGCGGCGCGGCCGACGGTCTGAACATCGTGGTACCGCACGCCGAGCCACAATATTACGCCATGCGGCCCAGCATCAACATTCCGCGCAACGCCGTTCTCGATCTCGACGGCCGCTTCGGTCTGCATCCCGCGTTGTCGGCATTTCAGCCGTTGTGGCAGCAGGGTCATCTCGCCATCGTGCATGCCGCCGGGTCTCCCGACACCACGCGCTCCCACTTCGACGCGCAGGATTTCATGGAGAGCGGAACTCCCGGCGTGAAGGCTACCGATGATGGCTGGCTCAACCGCACGCTTCGCAATCTTCCTCTGACGCCGCAAAATTCTCCATTCCGCGCGATTGCACTCGGGCCTTCACTGCCGCGCATTTTGAGCGGCGCGGAGCCCGCGGTCGCGATGAATAACATCAACGACTTTTCGGTGGGCGGAAAAAATCCAAAACCCTCCCCCGCCGCTCTCGCGTTTGAGGCCATGTACGACCACTCGTCTGACAGCGTGTTGCACGGCACCGGCGTGGAAACTTTCGACGCCGTGAAAATGCTCAAGGCCGCCAACCCCGCAAAATATACGCCTAACCCGGGCGCCATTTATCCCAAGGGTCGTTTCGGCGACGGCCTGCGCCAGCTCGCGCAGCTGATCAAAGCGAATCTCGGCGTGCAGGTCGCGTTTGCCGACATCGGCGGATGGGACAACCATGTCAACGAAGGCGCCGTCGAAGGCCAGCTCGCCAACGTGCTCACCGATTTTTCTCAATCACTCGCAGCGTTCTGGACCGATCTTGGCGATCTCGGCGAAGACACGGTCGTTGTTACCATGTCGGAGTTCGGGCGCACCGCGCGCGAAAACGGCAACCGCGGCACCGACCACGGCCACGCCAACGTCATGTTCGTTCTCGGCGGACCGGTGCAAGGCGGCAGAGTTTATGTTCGCTGGCCCGGTTTAGATCAGTCGCAACTCTACGAAGGCCGCGATCTAGCCCTGACCACTGACTTCCGCCAGGTGATTGGAGAAGCGGTTGCGCGGCACATGGGGAACAAAAATCTCGCCGCAGTTTTTCCGGGCTTCGACAATCAACCAGCAAAGTTCCTGCGCTTTCTGGGATAGCCGACCGGGCATAGTTGATCGGGCGAAGACGAAACATGTGGGGACAGCCCCCCAAGCCTGCCCTGAGCCCTGAGCGAAGCCGAAGGGGCTGTCCGGTCGAGCGAAGCTCGACGCTTTTGAACGACAGCTTGCGCTGCCGCGGAAGAGTGGCCGCAAATGACGTGGAACAGCCGCGCAAGTGACGTGGAAGAGCGGCGTGGAAGAGCGGTCCTTCAGGGCCGCGTAAGGTGCCTCTGAGGGTGCGGCTTCAACCGTGCCATAACTGCCGTATAAGGGATAGATCGGCTTTAGCCGCGGGGTTCGGCGCACGAGCGCGATGTGAGTTCAGATCTCCACCAGCACATCGCCGTTTTCAATCTTCAGCGGATACACCGCAACCTTCGCGTTCGCATTGTGCGCGGCTGCGCCGGTCTTCGGATCCCATTGCCAGCCGTGCCAGGGGCACACGACTTTTCCGTTCTCGATCGTTCCTTCGCCCAGCGGGCCGCCGAGATGCAGGCACACGTTGTCCATGGCGCTGTAAGTACCGTTCACATTGGCGACGCAGATAGTTTTTCCGCCGCAGGGAAATTCTTTGGCTTCATCGGCCGCAGGGAGTTCGGATTGCGTGGTCAGCTTGGTGAAGTTAGGCATCGTTGGTGTCAGCAAAACAACTCATGTGGGGGACAGCCGCCATCGGCCGTCCGGCCGAGCAAAGCTCGGCTTCTCACCTCGAGCAGGCTCCCGCCTCCTGAGCGCGCGGAAGGATCTCTATCATTTCGGCTGCATGGTCTGCGCAATCATGACTTGCCGTTTAAAGTTCTCGACCATATTCGGATCGAGACGAACTTCTGTAGGCTTCCGGGCCAGCGTCATGGTGTCGATCTTGTCTTGCAACTTGAGCAGCGCGTAGAAAAGATTTTCGGGGCGCGGCGGGCATCCGGTGACGTAAACGTCGGTGGGAACAATTTTGTCGACGCCTTGCAGTACGGCGTAAGTATTGAACGGGCCCCCGACCGACGAGCACGCGCCCATCGAGATCACCCACTTCGGGTCGGGCATCTGGTCGTAGATGCGCTTCACCACCGGCGCCATCTTCAACGTCACCGTGCCGGCAACAATCATCAGGTCGCTCTGCCGCGGGCTGGGACGAAACACCTCCGAGCCGAAGCGCGCAATGTCGAAGCGCGAAGTGGACGAAGCAATCATCTCAATCGCGCAGCAGGCCAAACCAAACGTCATCGGCCAAACCGCCGACTTGCGCGCCCAGTTGAAAACGTAGTCGACGGTGGTGATCAGGAAGTTCTTTTCAAACTTATTTTGCAGCCAGGCCATTGGGACCTTTCAATGCTCCGCACATCAATGCTCTCTACACAGGCAGTCTAGGTAAGCGCGGAAGCGGTGTCAAACGATGCGGGGGCGGGGATATCATATTTTATTTTTTTTAATACTTAGAATGTAAGATCTTAGTTTTATTGGAGTTAGCAGGCACGAAGGTGGCATGGGAGTGGCAAAATCTTGAGCCATAAGTGCTTACCCGCAAAATCCTCTGGAATAAGGAGTTAGCTTCGATTTCTGAGTGACTGCCTGACGTGGTGATTGTGTTGGCGCGCACGTTCCCAATTCTGCACTTTCCGGTTTTCTGAGTAAAGGTCATTCGTCACAATGGAGGCTGTGGAAAAGTACAGTCGCGATCGAGAGCCGGCAGAGAGTAGTTCGCCAGACCCATCGAGGCGTCCGCTTCGGGCAATGGGGATCATTGGCTTCGCCTGAAAGGCCGCTACTCTCCAGGGTGACGCGCCGCTAATTGGCAACTGTACTCTCGGTGGCCGGATACGGTGCGACTACCGGATTGGGGCGTCCGCCTTGGTGAAAATGGCTACGTACCATGCCTTGCAAAAGCAGAAAGAAGAGGATCGCCAGCAAGATTCCGACTACGAAGTGTCCCGCTCCGAAGGAAGGTGGCTTTGGTTCTCGGTGTGATTGCGGGGGTCTGTTCGAGGAAATTGTCATTTTGCACCCCCCTCCGAAGGGGAGATTCCTTCTACTTTGTTCATCGTCGGCTCTGCGCTACGACTATGCTCAGGTTGACGTCGCTAGAATCTGCGGCGCAGTGAGCGGTGCCCACCAAAGGGTTGCTTCGACTGCGCGACCGATTCTCTTCGAGAACCAGCCGCTTCCCAGGAGGACACGACCACGTCGGCATTCTCGCTTCTTTAGAGGATCTATTCTTTCCAAAACTTATTCTCGGCAAAGCTTTCTTTCCAGAAATTTACTTTGCATTGTTGACGCGCAACAACATTCCGCTGCCTGCTCGTATGTTCAGATTGCGCGTC
>Ga0182024_10004186_pt1 | contig 33481 bp, 26 predicted proteins | sample P32metaG_FD_120480 | JGI IMG/M metagenome (GOLD analysis project Ga0182024, IMG submission 120480) | Permafrost microbial communities from Stordalen Mire, Sweden - P3-2 metaG (Illumina Assembly) | ecosystem: Environmental > Terrestrial > Soil > Wetlands > Permafrost | place: Sweden: Stordalen... | reverse complement strand
TTCATGTACATGGCCAACATGGCGTGGAACTCGGCGATGAACACCACCGAGACGATGCGCATGCTGACCGACAAGGAGGCGGACGGCAGCTACAAGATCCCGCGCATCATCTATTCCGACGCGTTCTATTCCGAGACGGTCGCCTACGCCGATCTGATCCTGCCGGACACGACCTATCTCGAACGCTGGGATGCCATCTCGATCCTCGACCGGCCGATCGGCAAGGTCGACGGACCGGCCGACTCGATCCGCCAGCCGATCCTCATTCCCGACCGCGACGTGCGGCCGTTTCAGGACGTGCTGATCGATCTCGGCGCCCGGCTCGGCCTGCCGGCCTTTGTTACGGCTGACGGCTCGCCCCGCTATCCCGCGGGTTACAAGGATTACCTCACCTATCACGAGCGCCAGCCGGGCGTGGGCCCGCTCGCCGGCTGGCGCGGCGCCGATGGCGAGTCGCACGGCAAGGGCGCGCCGAACCCCGATCAGCTCCAGCGTTACATCGACAACGGCTGCTTCTGGAAATACGAGCTGCCGGAAGAGCAGCATTATTACAAGCACGCCAACCGCGCCTATCTCGACAACGCGGTGGCGCTGGGCCTCATCGGCAACGCCGACCCGATCGTGCTGCAGCTTTACGTCGAGCCGCTGCAGCGCTTCCGGCTCGCGGCGCAGGGACATGGCGCGAACCAGCCGCCGGAGCGGCTCAAGGCGCGCATCGAGACGCATTTCGACCCGCTGCCGATCTGGTATCCGCCGTTCGAGGGCGCGCGGGTCGATACCGAGGCTTTTCCCTTGAACGCGATCACCCAGCGGCCGATGCCGATGTACCATTCCTGGGGTTCGCAGAATGCGTGGTTGCGTCAGATTCTGGGCGCCAACCGACTGTTTATGAACAGGATGACCGCGAACAGCCTCGGTCTTCAGGATGACGACTGGGTCTGGGTTTCGAGCCATGCCGGCCGCATCAGCGCGCAGCTGAAGCTGATGGACGGGGTCAACCCGAATACGGTGTGGACCTGGAATGCGATCGGCAAGCGCGCCGGGGCGTGGAACCTCGCCGAACAATCGCCCGAATTCGCCCGCGGTTTTCTGCTCAATCACCTGATCGCCGAGACTCTGCCGGGGAACGGCCCGGCCGAAGGGAACGCCGACCCGATCACCGGCCAGGCCGCCTGGTACGACCTGCGGGTGCGGGTCGAGAAGGCGCCCGCCGCCGAGGCCGGCGAGAGCGCGCCGCATTTCGCCGCGCTGGCTCACCCGGCCTCGCTGCCGCGCGTGCCGGACATCCTGCGCTACGGCTGGGCCAGGCGATGACCGACCTCCCGGCTCAGCGCCCAGGCGCCAAGAAGCTGGGCCTCGTCATCGACCTCGATGTCTGCGTCGGCTGCCACGCCTGCGCCACCGCGTGCAAGGAATGGAACAGCGGCGGCCATTCGGCGCCGCTGCCCGATTTCAATCCCTATGGCGCCGACGCCTGGGGCGTCTGGTTCAACCGCGTCCATTCCTTCGAGGAGGGCGAGGGCGACGGCGCGCGCACCGTCCACTTCCCGCGCTCGTGCCTGCATTGCGACGAGCCGGCCTGCGTCACCGTCTGTCCGACCGGCGCTTCCTACAAGCGCGCCGAGGACGGCATCGTGCTGGTCAACGCCGACATCTGCATCGGCTGCAAGCTGTGCTCGTGGGCCTGTCCCTACGGCGCGCGCGAGTTCGATGAGGACGACGGGGTGATGAAGAAGTGCACCCTCTGCATCGACCGCATCTACAACGACAACCTCGCCGAAACCGAGCGGCTGCCCGCCTGCGTCATGGTCTGCCCGACCAGCGCGCGGCATTTCGGCGATCTCGGCGACCCGAATTCGGCGGTGTCGCAGATGGTGGCCGAGCGCGGCGGCAAGGATTTGATGCCGGAACTGGGCTACCGGCCGGTCAACAAATACCTGCCGCCACGACATGCGCCCGCCGTGCCCGCGTCGACTTCCTCGGCGCCCGCGACGGCGGCATCGCCGCCCGACGGTGCCAATCTGCTGCTGCGCTGGGTCGACCGGCTGCTGTCGCGGTAGACAGCCCGTAATGCACCCGGCGCTGTCGATCATCTTTTTCTCCACCGCCTCCGGCGCGGGGTTCGGCTTGCTGGCGCTGACCGGGATCGCCGTGCCGCTCGGGCTGTTGCCGCAGAACCCCGGGTTCGGGATTGCCGCGTTGGCGCTCGCGGTGGCGCTCGCGGTCGCCGGCCTGCTGTCGTCGACGCTGCATCTCGGCCGGCCGGAGCGGGCCTGGCGCGCCTTCTCGCAATGGAAGACGTCGTGGCTGTCGCGCGAGGGCGTGCTGTCGGTGCTGACCTTCGTCCCCGCGGCGGTATTCGCGATGGGCTGGGTGATCTTCGGCCGCACCGGCGGTGTATTCGGTCTGTGCGGCATCCTCGCCGCCATGCTCGCGGTGGGCACGGTCTACTGCACCGGGATGATCTACCGGTCGCTGAAGCCGATCCGCCAATGGCACAATTGTTGGGTCGTGTCGGTGTATCTGGCGCTGGCGCTGATGAGCGGGCTGCTGCTGCTCGATCTGGTCGTGCGCTTCTGGGCGCATCCGACAGCCCTGCCGGTGCTGACCTCGATCGTCGTCGTCTTCGCCTGGTGGCTCAAGGAGCGCTACTGGCGCTTCATCGATACCGCATCGGCCCCGAGCAGCATCGAGAGCGCAACCGGGCTCGGCCGGCGCGGCCGCGTGCGGATGCTGGAGCCGCCGAACACCGAGGAGAACTACCTTCTGAAGGAGATGGGTTTCCGGATCGCCCGCAAGCATCGGATGCGGTTGCGCTTCGTCACCCGGGTCGCCGGGTTCGCCGTCCCGCTGGTGGCGACGTTGGCCGCGCTTTTCGCCGCCTCGACGATCGCGGCGGCCATCGCTGTGCTCGGCGCCGCGCTCGGTCTGGTCGTCGAGCGCTGGCTGTTTTTCGCCGAGGCGAAGCACACGGTGATGCTCTACTACGGGGCAGATACGGTCTAGCGCCACCCCGCGGCGCGTAGGGCCTCGGCGATGGCGCGGGCGGCGATTTCGTGGCCGTGCTCGTTCCAGTGACCGTCGGCGTCGTAATCGAAGCGGCGATGCTTGGCCTGCCAATCGGCGGCGAAGGCCGGCTCCAGGTCGACAAAAGGGATGTCGTGGGCGGCCGCTACCCGTGCGGCAAGCCGGTTGAGGACCAGCGCCCGGCTCTCGATACCGGCGTAGATCGACCCGCGGTCGCCGTCCATCGCGATCAGCAGCCGGGCGCCGGCGCCGCGAGCCAGCGCGTCGAGCCGGCCGAACACATAGTCGGTGACCGCCTCGTTGCCCGCCGGGTCGGCCAGCACCGCGTCGATGTTGGTGTTCGCGACGTAGGCGGCCTGAGCCTTGGGCAGCAGCATGTCGACGAGGAATTGCGGGCGTACCTGCCAGCGGTAGACGAAGAACCGACCGGTCGCGGTCCGCCGCAGCCAATCGCCGACGGTCGGTGCCCACGCCGCGGGCGGGATCTCGCCGGTGACGCGGCCGTCCTCGATGCGCAGCTTCAGAAAGCTCGACGTGTAGCGGCCCGGCACGAATTTGTACGATTCGTCGAAATCGTTGTGGACGATCTGGACGACGATCCAATCCGGCCGATAGCTCACCACCTCGCGCTCGACCATCCACAGATACTGGCTCATCGGCGCGCCGGAAATGCCGAAGCGGTAGTCCTCGACCGGCTGCGTGCTCGTCCCGAGTAGCCTCGCCAGATCCTCGCCGGCGCTGCGGTCGAACGGCACCTGCAGCGCCTCGACATAGCTGTCGCCGACGATGGCGATGCGCGCGACCCCCGGTGTGCGCTCGATCCGGTAGTCGCCGATCCCGCTGTTCCAGCCCTGCGCGTTGATCCGGTAGGGCGCGGCGATCTCGTCGCGCACCCGCCAGACGCCGCTTTGGTTCGGGACGTAGCGGACGAGCTGGTTGGCGAAAGCATTGGCCGGCGCGTCGCTGGCGAGCCAGACAAAGCGGAACACGACGAATTCGCAAAACAGCAGGGCAAGGCACAGCGCCGCCAGCGATACCCCGAGATTGATCGCCAGCTCGCGCCGGCGGCTTCGCTTCGTCGCAGCAGGCTTGGGTCTGCCTTGCCCGTCAGTCGGGGTCAAAGACGTTGCGGTAGTCGAGCTTCAGCGCCGGGTCCTGAGCCTCCTTGCGCAGGAAGCAATTGCCGACCACCAGCACCTCGATCTCGGTGCCCATCAGGCACTTGAACGCGTCTTCCGGGGTGCAGGCGATCGGTTCGCCGCGCACGTTGAAGCTGGTGTTGACCAGCACCGGGCAGCCGGTCTTGGCCTTGAACGCGGTCAACAATGCGTGGTAGCGCGGGTTGGTCTCGCGGTGGACGGTCTGCAGCCGCGCCGAGTAGTCGACATGGGTCACGGCAGGGATTTCCGAGCGCGCCGCGTTGACCTTGTCGGTTCCTTCGAGCGCCGCGTCCTCGGTATCCAAGGGCCGCCGGCGTTTCTCGGCGACATCGGCGACGACCAGCATGTAGGGGCTGTCGCCGTCATGCTCGAACCACTCGGCGACGTCCTCGCGCAGCACCGAGGGCGCGAACGGACGGAAGCTCTCGCGGTATTTGACCCGCAGGTTCAGCGTCTTCTGCATCGTCCGGCTGCGCGGGTCGCCGAGGATCGAGCGGTTGCCGAGCGCGCGCGGGCCGAACTCCATGCGGCCTTGCGACCAGCCGACCGCCTTTTCCTCGATCAGCGCATCAACCGTAGCGTCGATCAACTTGTCGTCGTCCATCACCTCGAACACCGCGCCGCAGGCGGCGAGCCGGCGTTCGACCTCGCCCTGGGCGAAGCCGGGCCCGAGATAGCAGCCCTGCATCGCGTCCAATGTGTTGAGCGGCAGCCGCGGCTGCTTCAGATAGAGGTGATAGGCGGCAAGCGCGGCGCCAAGCGCGCCGCCGGCATCGCCCGCCGCCGGCTGAACCCAGATCTCGTCGAACTTGCCGTCGCGCACAATCTTGCCGTTGGCGACACAATTGAGCGCGACGCCGCCGGCAAGACACAGGTTCTTCGCGCCGGTCTCGCCGGCGATCGAGCGGGTCAGGCGCAGCACCACCTCGTCGGTCACCGCCTGGATCGAGGCGGCGAGGTCCATGTCGCGCTGGGTCAGCGGCGCGCTTTCGTCGCGCGGCTCGCCGCCGAACAGCGTGTGGAACTTGGGGCTCGTCATGCTGAGCCCGGTGCAATAATTGAAATAGCTCTGGTCGAGCCGGAAGCTGCCGTCCGGCTTCACGTCGACCAGATTGTCGAGGATTTTCTGCGCGTAGTGCGGCTCGCCGTAAGGGGCGAGCCCCATCATCTTGTATTCGCCCGAGTTGACGCGGAACCCGGTATAGGCGGTAAAGGCGGCGTAGAGCAGCCCCAGCGAATGCGGAAAGTGGATTTCCCTGACCATCGAGAGGTCGTTGCCGTTGCCGAGCGCGAGCGAGGTCGTCGCCCACTCGCCGACTCCGTCCATCGTCAGCACCGCCGCCTCGTCGAAGGGCGACGCGAAAAAGGCCGAGGCCGCGTGGCTCTGGTGGTGCTCGGCAAACAGTAAGCGCTTTTCCCAATCGAAATCCGGCGCGAAGAGCTGGAGTTCCTGGCGCAGCAGCCGCTTCTGGAAAAGCTTTTCCTTCAGCCAGATCGGCAGGGCCATGCGGAACGATTTGAGCCCGTGCGGCGCGAAGGCGAGATAGGTTTCGAGCAGGCGCTCGAACTTGAGAAACGGCTTGTCGTAGAAGACGACGTGGTCGACGTCGCCGAGCTCGATCTCGGCCTCGTCGAGGCAATACTGGATGGCATGGCGCGGGAAGCTGGCATCGTTCTTCTTGCGGGTGAAGCGCTCTTCCTGCGCAGCGCCGACGATGCGGCCCTCGGTCACCAGGGCCGCCGCGCTGTCGTGATAGAAGGCCGAGATGCCGAGGACGTACAAGGCGCCGCCTAGGGTTGTGCGCGTGAAACCGGCGCGATTGCCGACCGCTCGCTTAATACCATTTGCCCGGCGATCCGCGCCATCCTCAAGCTGACCGCGTGGCGATCGGTCAGAACTGGTTGCGCATGGATTCCGGCGGCGGGCCGGGCGGCTCGCGCTCGATCCAATAGCTCGACGCCGCCGGCTCGCGGCGCAGCCGCATCGGGTCCTTGCCGAACAGCCGCATCAGCAGGCCGATCGGCACGATCGTGATGATGTAGAGAACCGTCATCACCACCGGGTTGACGATTTTGTAGAGCACCAGCCCGAATCGCAGCCACAGCCAGTTGAGCGGCCCGAGCACCGCCGGCGCTGCCAAGGCGAGGACAATCAGCACCGCCGCGACGCCGAGCCACCACGGCCAGTAGCTGTGGCCGAGCACGAGGCGGACGCCGCCGATGACGCCGCAGACGATGCCGATCGTCAGCCCGAACTTGCGATCCGACGGGCCGCCGATCTCTTCGTCGCGGTGCAAATCCTCATGCAGCGCGCCGCCGGGCGGCGGCGCGGGGCCGGCGCTCTCTTCACCATTCATGCGCGGCAGACTACACCGTTCGGGGCGCGGGCGCAGCGGCGAGCGCATCGGCGACGATCGCCTGCGCGTCGTCGACGATGCGGGACAAGACCTCGGGCCCGCGGAAGCTTTCGGCGTAGATCTTGTAGACATCCTCGGTTCCCGACGGGCGCGCCGCGAACCAGCCGGTCTCGGCAACGACCTTGAGCCCGCCGATCGCGGCGCCGTTGCCCGGCGCCTGGGTCAGCACCTCGCGGATTTTCTCGCCGGCGAGATCGCTGAGCCGCACCCGGTCGGGCGACAGAGCCGACAGCAGCCGCTTCTGCTCCGTCGTCGCCGGTGCGTCGATCCGCTGGTAGGCAGGCTCGCCCAGCTCCTGCGTCAGCTCACGGTAGATTCCGCCGGGGTCGCTGCCGAGCCGCGCGGTGATCTCCGCCGCCAGCAGCGCCGGCACCATGCCGTCCTTGTCCGTCGTCCAGACACCGCCCGCGCGGCGGGCGAACGACGCGCCGGCGCTCTCCTCGCCGCCGAACCCCAACGAGCCGTCGAGCAGCCCGCCGACGAACCATTTGAAGCCGACCGGAACTTCGTAGACCGAGCGCCCGAGCTTCGTGGCGATCCGGTCGAGCATCGTGCTGGTCACGACCGTCTTGCCGACCGCGGCATTTTTCGGCCATTCGGGCCGGTGCTGGAACAGATACGACACCGCGACCGACAGATAGTGATTGGGCGGCATCAGCCCGGCGCTCTTCGTGACGATGCCATGCCGGTCGGAGTCGGGATCGCAGGCCACCGCGACCTCGAAGCGGTCTTTCAGCGCCAGCAGCCGCTGCATCGCATAGGGCGACGAAGGGTCCATGCGGATCTGCCCGTCCCAATCGGCGGTCATGAAGCCGAAAGTCGGGTCGACCGTGTCGTCGACCACGGTCAGATCGATTCGGTAGTGCTCGGCGATGCGCGGCCAGTAATGGACGCTGGCGCCGCCCAGGGGATCGACGCCGAGCTTCAGCCCGCTGTCGCGGATCGCCGTCATGTCGATCGCCGCGTCGAGGTCGCCGACATAGGCGGCGATGTAGTCGTGCCGGTGGGTGGTGTTGGCGCGCAGCGCCCGCTCGACCGGAATGCGTTTGACCTCGGCGAGGCCCGCGGCGAGCAGCGCGTTGGCCCGCTTCTCGATCCAGCCGGTGATGTCGGTATCGGCCGGGCCGCCATTGGGCGGGTTGTATTTGAACCCGCCGTCGCGCGGAGGGTTGTGCGACGGGGTGATGACGATGCCGTCGGCGAGACCGTCCTTGCGGCCGCGGTTGTAGGTGAGGATCGCGTGCGACACCGCCGGGGTCGGCGTGTATTCGTCGCTGGCGGCGATCATCACCGTGACCCCGGCGGCGGCAAGCACTTCGAGCGCGCTGGCCGCGGCGGGCTTCGACAGCGCATGGGTGTCGATGCCGAGATAGAGCGGGCCGTCGATGCCCTGCGCCGTGCGGTACTCGCAGATCGCCTGAGCAATCGCCAGGATGTGATTTTCATTGAACGAGCGGTCGAACGACGAGCCGCGATGGCCCGAGGTGCCGAAAGCGACGCGCTGCGCCGGCACCGTGGGGTCCGGCTTGTCGCTGTAATACGCGGCGACGAGGCGCGGCACGTCGACCAGCATCGACTTGTCGAGCCGCTTTCCGGCCTGCGGACTGACATTCATGTTCGGCTCGCTGTCGCTTTCGGGGGCGCGCCTCAGATAATACGCCAAGTGCCGGGCGGCTGTTCCGTCTGCTATCGTGATGTCGGCTTCAGGCGGGAATGCGCATGGAAGAAATCACCCTCAAGGTCAACGGCAGCACCGTCCGGGTCAATGCGGGTCGCGACACGCCGCTGCTCGACGTGCTGCGCAATCATCTTGGCCTCGTCGGCAGCAAATTCGGCTGTGGCCTCGAGCAATGCGGCAGCTGCATGGTGCTGATCGACGGCAACCCCGAGAAATCTTGTGGCAAGGCTGTCTCGACCGTGGCGGACAAGGAGATTTTGACGATCGAGGGCCTTGGCACGCCGGAGCGCCCGCATCCGCTACAGACCGCGTTCCTCGACGAGCAGGCCGGGCAGTGCGGCTATTGTCTGCCAGGCATCCTCGTGTCGGCGAAGGCGCTGCTCGACCGCAACAAATCGCCATCGCGGGCGGAGATCGCCGCCGCGCTCGACGACAACATCTGCCGCTGCGGCAGCCATCTGCGCATCCTGCGCGCGGTTGAGCGCGCAGCCCAGGCGATGCGCGCGGGAACTGCCGTATGAGCGCGCCGCCGCCCGTATTGCAACTCCTGGAGCAGAACCCGCGGCTCGACCAATGGGTCGGGTTTCCGGTGCCGGGGCGCGTCCGGGTGTCGACCGGCCGGGTCGAGATCGGCCAGGGCGTCCTGACCGCGATGCTGCAGATCGCCGCCGACGAGCTCGACGTGTCGCCCGAGCGCATCGACCTGCTGAGCGGTGATACGGAGCTGACCCCGAACGAGGGCTACACCGCGGGCAGCCAGTCGATCCAGTTTGGCGGCATCGCACTGCGCCTCGCCTGTGCCGAGGTGCGCGAAATCTTCCTCGACCATGCAGCCGCGGCGGTGGGCAGCCGGGAGCGCGCGGACCTCTCGGTGCGCGACGGCGCGATCCTCTCGGGCGGCCAGCCGACCGGCGAGGATTACTGGTCGCTCGCACCCGCCATCGATCTCGGCCGCCGGGCTACCGCCAGCGCGCCGGTCAAGCCGGCGCCCGATCTGGCCATCGTCGGCAGCAGCGCGCGGCGGGTCGATCTCGCCGCCAAGGTGTTCGGCCAAGCGGCATTCGTCCACGACATGAAACTGAGCGGCATGGTGCATGCCCGGGTCGTGCGTCAGCCGCAGCGCGGGGCGACGATTGCGTCGGTCGACGAGGCAGCGATCCGGCGCGCCGCCAAAGGGAAGATCGACATCCTGCGCGAGGGCAATTTCCTGGCGATCCTCGGCGACGACGAGACCGTGGTCGAAGCGGCCGCTGCCATTGCCCCCAGCCATGTCGCCTGGGATGGGATCGAGCCGCTCAACCCGGCGCAGGAGGAAGGGCGCTGGCTGTTGCAGCGGCCGACAATCGACCAGTCGCTTGGCGCACCGCCGCCGGCCGTGCCGGCACCTGCGGCGCAGCGCTACGAAGCGACCTACACCCGGATGCACGTCGCGCACGCCTCGATCGGGCCGTCCTGCGGGCTCGCGGTCTATCGCGGCGGCAAGCTAGAGGTGTGGACGCATTCGCAGGGGGTCTACCCGCTGCGCGCGGCGTTGGCGCGGACCTTGAAGCTCGACCCCGCGTCGATCGTCGTCAAGCACGCGCAGGGGCCGGGCTGCTATGGCCATAACGGCGCTGACGATGCGGCGGCCGACGCCGCGGTTATCGCCTTCCGCACGCCGGGCAAGCCCGTCCGGGTGCGCTGGCGGCGCGACGAGGAATTCGGCTTCGAACCGGTCAGCCCGGCGATGGTGGTGACGGTATCGGCCGTGCTCGACGGCGCCGGCCGTCCCGCCGACTGGACCACCGAGATCTGGAGCGGCAAGCACACCAACCGCCCCGGCGGTGGCGGCAATCTGCTCGCCGCCGAGGCGCTGCCCAACCCGCCGCCCCCGCCGCCCGCGGTCGAGGCGGTGGGCCCGCCGGGCGCCGGAACGCGCAACGGCGAGCCGCTCTACGCATTCCCGGCGAAGCGGATCTCGCATCATCTCGTCGCCGAGACGCCGGTGCGCACCTCGTCGCTGCGCGGGCTCGGCGCGACCGCCAATGTTTTTGCCATCGAGTCGGCGATCGACGAGCTGGCCGAGGGGGCCGGCGAGGACCCGGTCGCCTACCGGCTGTCGATCCTCACCGACAAGCGGGCGCGGGCGGTAGTCGAGAAGGTTGCCGCGATGGCTGACTGGCCGAATGCCCCGAGCGGGGCAGGGCGAGGGCGCGGCATCGGCTTTGCCCGCTACAAGAACATGGCGGCTTATGCCGCGGTGGTCGCCGATGTCGAGGTCGACGAGGCGGTGCGGTTGAATCGTCTCTGGTGCGCCGCCGATGGCGGTCTGATCATCAACCCGGACGGCGCGCTGAATCAGCTCGAGGGCGGCATTGTCCAGGGCGCCAGCTGGGCGCTGAAGGAAGGCGTGCGTCTCGACACCGCCGGGATCAGCTCGCGCGACTGGGAAACCTATCCGGTGCTGCGCTTCAGCGAGGTGCCCGAGGTGACGGTTGAGCTGGTCAACCCGACGGCCGATCTGCCGCCGCTCGGGGTCGGTGAGGCGACCGGCGGCCCGACCGTCGCGGCGATCGGCAACGCGGTGGCGAAGGCGCTGGGTGCGCGGTTGCGCGACCTGCCGCTGACGCGCGAGCGGATCATGGCGGCGCTGCTGAAGACCTGATCCCACCGGCGATCCGGCCAGCAAGGGCCGGCGGCCGCTTCTTCTATACGGGATTTATATAAGTCGGTCCCCTCGGCCGATCTCGAATCTTTATGCCGATCTCGCGATCTTTCCGCGAACCGGGCGCCTCAATTGCGTCTGAAGGAGATCGGCGATGCTCGACGCGATGTATCTGGCCATCGGCTTCGGCTTTCTCGTAGCGGCGGTGTTTTACGTCGTGGCCTGCGACCGCCTCTGAGGAGATAGCGATGATTTTCGACTACGCCCTTGGCGGCGCGGTGACCTTCGGTCTGCTGATCTACCTGGTCTATGCGCTCACGCGCCCCGAGCGGTTCTAGGGAGCGCGTCCAATGACCCTCAATGGCTGGCTTCAGATCGCGCTTTATTGCGTGGTCATCACGCTGCTGGCGAAGCCCTTCGGCGGCTACATGACGAAGGTGTTCAACGGCGGGCGCAATTTCCTGTCGCCGGTGCTGCGCCCGGTCGAGCGCGGCATCTACTGGCTCTGCGGCGTCGATGAGAAGCATGAGCAGCATTGGGTGACCTATGCGGTGGCGATGCTGTTCTTCTCCGCCGCCGGCTTTGTGACGCTCTACGCGCTGCAGCGGCTGCAAGCCATGCTGCCGATGCAGGGTGTGTTCAATCCAGCCGACCAGCCGGCGGCCGAGCAGAGCCTCGCCTTCAACACGTCGGTCAGCTTCATCACCAACACCAACTGGCAGTCCTATACCCCCGAGACGACGATGAGCTACCTGACCCAGATGGCCGGGCTCACCGTGCACAATTTCGTCTCAGCCGCGACCGGCATTGCCCTGGCAATCGCGCTGGTGCGCGGCTTTGCCCGCCGTTCGGCGCAGACGGTGGGGAATTTCTGGGTCGATCTGACCCGCTGCACGCTTTACATCCTGCTGCCGGTCTCGATCGTCGTCGGCCTGTTCTTCGTCTGGCAGGGCATGCCGCAGAACCTCGGCGCCTATACCGAGGCGACGACGCTGGAAGGCGCCAAGCAGGTGATCGCCCAGGGGCCGGTGGCCTCGCAGGAAGTCATCAAGATCTTCGGCACCAATGGCGGGGGCTTCTTCAACGCCAACTCGGCGCACCCGTTCGAGAACCCGACACCGCTGACCAATTTCGTCCAGATGGTGCTGATCTTCTCGATCGGCGCGTCGCTGACCAACGTCTTCGGCCGGATGGTCGGCAGTCAGCGCCAGGGCTGGGCGATCTTCGCGGTGATGGGGCTGTTGTTCCTCGCCGGCGTCGCGACCGTTTACTCGAACGAGGCGCCGGGCAATCCGGCCTTTGCCGCGCTTCATGTCGACCAGATTCCGTCCGACCTGCAGCCCGGCGGCAACATGGAGGGCAAGGAGGTGCGGTTCGGCATCGCTGCCTCCTCGCTGTTCACGACCGTGACGACCGACACGTCCTGCGGCGCGGTCAACAACATGCATGACAGCCTGATGCCGCTGGCCGGCATGGTGCCGATCGTCAACATCATGCTTGGCGAGGTCATCTTCGGCGGCGTCGGCTCGGGCCTTTACGGGATGCTGCTGTTCGCGGTGCTGGCGGTGTTCATCGCCGGGCTGATGGTCGGCCGCACCCCCGAATATCTCGGCAAGAAGATCGAATCGAAGGAAGTGAAGATGGCGATGCTCGCCATCCTCGTCCTGCCGATGTCGATCCTTGGCTGGTCGGCGCTTGCGAGCGTGCTTCCCGACGGGCTCGCCGGCCCGGCCAACCAGGGTCCGCACGGGTTCAGCGAGATCCTCTATGCCTACACCTCGGCCACCGGCAACAACGGCAGCGCCTTCGCCGGCATATCGGCCAACACGCCGTTCTACAATTCGACCCTGGGCCTGGCGATGTTCATCGGCCGCTTCCTGATGATCGTACCGATGCTTGCCGTCGCCGGTTCGCTCGCGGCCAAGAAGATCGTGCCGGCCTCGGCGGGTACTTTCCCGACCGATGGCGGACTCTTCGTCGGTCTGTTGATCGGCGTCATCGTCATCACCGGTGGCCTCATCTACTTCCCGGCGGTCTCGCTCGGTCCGGTGGTCGAGCAGCTGGCGATGCGCGCCGGCACCCTCTACTAAGCCCGAAAGGCACGCTCATGGCCGTCATGGAAAGCCGCATGCGGGTTCCGGTCACGACGTTGACGGATTCCAAGATCGTGATCCCGGCGATCGGCGAAGCGTTCAAGAAGCTCAATCCGCGCGTCATGATCCGCAACCCGGTCATGTTCGTCGTCGAGATCGTCGCGACGCTGACGACGATCCTGTTCCTGCGCGACCTCGTCGCCCATGCCGGCAATTACGGCTTCTCGTTCCAGATCAATCTGTGGCTCTGGTTCACTCTCGTCTTCGCCAATTTCGCCGAGGCGGTGGCCGAGGGCCGCGGCAAGGCGCAGGCCGCGACCTTGCGCCGCGCCAAGACCGAGACGATGGCGAAACTGCTGACCGGTCGGGGCGCGGAGTGGAAGGAGGTCGCCGGAACGTCGCTGAAGCCGGGCGATGTCGTCCTCGTCGAGGCCGGCGACATGATCCCCTCCGATGGCGAGGTCGTCGAGGGCATCGCTTCGGTCAACGAGGCGGCGATCACTGGCGAATCAGCCCCGGTGATCCGCGAGAGCGGCGGCGACCGTTCCGCGGTGACCGGCGGCACGCAGGTCATTTCCGACGCGATCAAGGTGCGCATCACGGCGGCGCAGGGCTCGACCTTCCTCGACCGCATGATCGCGCTGGTCGAGGGCGCCGAGCGGCAGAAGACGCCCAACGAGATCGCGCTCAACATCCTGCTCGCGGGCTTGACGATCATCTTCGTCTTCGCGGTGGCGACGATCCCGAGCTTTGCCTCCTACGCCGGCGGTGACACGACGGTCCTCATCCTCGTCGCACTTTTCGTCTGCCTGATCCCGACGACGATCGGCGCGCTGCTGTCGGCGATCGGCATTGCCGGCATGGACCGGCTGGTACGGTTCAACGTGCTGGCGATGTCGGGCCGCGCTGTCGAAGCGGCGGGCGATGTCGACACGCTGCTGCTCGACAAGACCGGCACGATCACCCTCGGCAACCGCCAGGCGACCGAGTTCATCGCCCTCCAAGGGGTCGCCGAGCGCGACCTCGCCGACGCGGCGCAGCTCTCATCACTCTCCGACGAGACGCCGGAAGGCCGTTCGATCGTCGTGCTGGCGAAAGAGAAATACGGCATCCGCGGCCGCGACATGGCGCCGCTCAATGCCCATTTCATCCCGTTCTCGGCGCAGACCCGGATCAGCGGCATCGATTTCGAAGGTTCGTCGATCCGCAAGGGGGCGGTCGATGCGGTGCTCGGCTATGTCGACGGCGGGGGCTCCACGTCAATTCGCGGCAATGTGGCGGTCGCCTTGCGCCGGACTCCCGGCGTGGACGAGCTCACCGCCATCTCCGAGCGCATCGCCAAATCGGGCGGCACGCCGCTCGCCGTCGCCAAGGACGGCAAGCTTCTCGGCGTCATTCACCTGAAGGATATCGTCAAGGGCGGCATCCACGAGCGCTTTGCCGCGCTGCGCAAGATGGGCATCCGCACGGTGATGATCACCGGCGACAACCCGATGACTGCGGCGGCGATCGCCGCCGAGTCGGGGGTCGACGACTTCCTCGCCCAGGCGACGCCGGAGATGAAGCTGAAGTTGATCCGCGACGAGCAGGCGCAGGGCAAGCTCGTCGCGATGTGCGGTGACGGCACCAACGACGCGCCGGCGCTGGCGCAAGCCGATGTTGGCGTCGCGATGAACACCGGCACGATGGCGGCGCGCGAGGCCGGCAACATGGTCGATCTCGACAGCGATCCCACGAAGCTCATCGAGATCGTCGAGATCGGCAAGCAGCTGCTGATGACCCGAGGCGCGCTCACCACCTTCTCGATCGCCAATGACGTCGCGAAGTACTTCGCGATCATCCCGGCGATGTTCCTCGCCTTCTATCCGCAATTGGGCGAACTGAACGTCATGCATTTGGCGACGCCGCAAAGCGCGATCCTGTCGGCGATCATCTTCAACGCGCTGATCATCATCGCGCTGATCCCGCTGGCCCTGCGCGGCGTCACCTACCGTCCGGTCGGTGCCGCCGCGATCCTGCGCCGCAACCTGTTGATCTACGGGCTCGGCGGCATTGTCGCGCCGTTTATCGGCATCAAGCTGATCGACCTGTTCGTCACCGCTGTCGGCCTCGCCTAAGGACAGACCCATGCTCAAGGAAATCCGCCCCGCCATCGTGATGATCGTCGCCATGACGATCATCACCGGCCTCATTTATCCGCTCGGCATGACCGGCATCGCCCAGCTGCTGTTCCCCAAGCAGGCGAACGGCAGCTTGATCGAGCGTGACGGCAAGGTCATCGGCTCGTCGCTGATCGGCCAGAATTTCACCGACGATAAATACTTCCACGGCCGGCCCTCGGCAACGACCGAAACCGATCCCAACGACGCGACGAAGACCGTCCCGGTTCCGTACGCCGCCGACAATTCCGTCGGCTCCAATCTGGGCCCGACCTCGAAGGCGCTGATCGACCGCGTGACCGAAGACGCGAAAAAGCTGCAGGCGGAGAACCCGCAAGTGCCGATTCCGGTCGATTTGCTGACGACGTCGGCCAGCGGTCTCGACCCCGACATCACCCCGGCAGCCGCGCTGTTCCAGGTCCCGCGGGTCGCGAAAGCGCGCGGCATGTCGGAAGATGCGCTGCGCCAGCTTGTCGCCGACAACACCCAAGGGCGCACTTTCGGCATTCTCGGCGAACCGCGCGTGAACGTGCTCGCGCTTAATCTGGCGCTCGATGGCACTGGAGGAGCAAAATAGCGGTGTGAGCTCGGACCGCCTCGACACCGACCATCGCCCCTCGCCCGAGGCATTGCTTCGCGAGGCGGTGCAGGAGGGTCGCGGCCGTCTCAAGATTTTCCTCGGCGCGGCGCCGGGGGTTGGCAAGACTTACGAGATGCTGCAAACGGCGCAGGCCAAGCGCCGCGAAGGCATCGACACGGTGGCTGGCATCGTCGAGACGCACGGCCGCAGGGAGACCGAGGCGCTGCTCGCCGGGCTCGAGGTGATTCCGCGCCGCATGATCGAATATCACGCGCATGTTCTGGACGAGATGGACCTCGACGCCATCCTCGCTCGCCGCCCCAAGCTGGTGCTGGTCGACGAGCTGGCCCACACCAATGCGCCGGGGAGCCGGCACCCCAAGCGTTATCTCGATGTCGAAGAACTGCTCGATGCCGGCATCGACGTCTACACGACGCTCAACATCCAGCACCTCGAAAGCCTCAACGACGTCGTCGCCAAGATCACCCGCATTCGCATCCGCGAGACCGTGCCGGATTCGATCATCGATCGGGCGGATGATGTCGAAGTCGTCGATCTGACGCCGGAAGACCTGATCCAGCGGCTGAAGGAAGGCAAGGTCTACGTGCCGCAGCAGGCGGAGCGCGCGGTCCGCCACTATTTCCAGGCCGGCAATTTGACCGCGCTGCGCGAATTGGCATTGCGCCGCACCGCGCAGCGGGTCGACGAGCAGATGGTCAACTACATGCGCGCGCATGCCATCGCCGGGCCGTGGGCGGCCGGCGAGCGGATGCTGGTCGGGGTCAACGAAGACCCGGGCTGTTCCGTGCTGGTGCGCTACGCGCGGCGCTTCGCCGATCGGCTGCACGCGCCGTGGACCGCGGTCTATATCGAGACCTCGCGCACTCACCGCCTTGCCGAGGCTGCGCGCGACCGGATCAGCGAATGCCTGAGGCTGGCGCAGCGCCTTGGGGGAGAGGCGGTGACCATGCCCGGCACCGACGTGACGCAGGGGCTCATCGACTATGCCCGCGACAACAACTTCACCCATGTCGTGATCGCAAAGTCGCGGCGCTCGCGCTGGTCGGAGCTGTGGCGCGGCTCGAACACGCATCGCCTCATCCGCCGCGCCGGCGACATTCATGTCCATGTCATCGCCGAGCCGCATCGCGAGGCGGCGCCGGCGGGCGAGCACGAGGACACGGTCGAGACCGCCTCCGGACGGCAGGAGGGTTTCGACTTCGCCCCCTATATCGGCAGCGCGGGGATGGTCTCGGTGGCGCTGCTTGTCGGGCTCGCGCTGCGGCAGACGCTCGCGGTCTCGAGCATCTCGCTGGTGTTCCTGACCGCGGTTCTCACCAGCGCCATCGCCTATGGGCTGCTGCCGTCGCTCTTCGCCTGCCTGGCGAGCGTCCTCGCCTACAACTTCTTTTTCCTGCCGCCGCTCTACACCTTTACCATCGCCGACCCGGAGAACGTCGTTGCGCTGTTCTTCTTCGCGGTCGTCGCGGTCATCGCCAGCAACCTGACGGCGCGGGTGCGCGCCCAGGCGGTCGCCGCCCGCCAACGCGCCAAGACCACCGAAGACCTCTATCTTTTCAGCCGCAAGCTGGCGGCGGTTGTGACCATGGACGAATTGCTGTGGGCGACCGCCTACCAGATCGCGCTGATGGTCAAGGTTCGCGTCGTGCTGTTGCTGCCGGAGGGCGAGAGCATTGCGGTTCGCGCCGGATATCCGCCGGAAGACACGCTCGACGACGCCGATCTCGCGGCGGCGAAATGGTGCTGGCAGAACAACCGCGCCGCGGGGCGGGACGCCGACACGCTGCCGGGCACGAAACGGCTGTTCTTGCCGATCCGCACCGGGCGCGGCCCGGTCGGCGTCGTCGGCATCGACAATGATCGGCCCGGTCCGCTGCTCAGCCCGGACCAGCGCCGGCTGCTCGACGCGCTGGGCGACCAGGCGGCGCTGGCGATCGAGCGCGTCAACCTCGCCGAGGATCTCGACCAGGCCAGGCTCACCGCCGAAACCGACCGGCTGCGCTCGGCGCTGCTGACCTCGCTGTCGCACGATTTGCGCACGCCGCTCGCTTCGATCCTCGGCTCGGCAACGAGCCTCGACAGCTACGGCTCGCGCCTCGACGAGACGGCGATGCGCGAGCTGACCGGCACGATTCGCGAGGAGGCCGAGCGGCTCAACCGCTTCATCGCCAACCTCCTCGACATGACGCGGCTCGAATCGGGCGCGATCGCACCGCTGATCGGGCCGGTCGATCTCGCCGAGCTGGTTGGCGGCGCCTTGGAGCGCGCCGGCAAGATTCTCTCCGGGCACCGCATCGAGCTCAACCTGCCGGCGGACCTGCCGATGCTCGACCTCGACCCCGTGCTGTTCGAGCAAGCGCTGTTCAATCTCCTCGACAACGCCGCCAAATACGCTCCCGCCGGGTCGCTCGTCCGCATCGCCGCCCGGCGAGATGGCGAATGGGTGCAGCTTTCCATCTACGACGAGGGCAGCGGCATCGCCGCTGCCGACCTCGACCGCATCTTCGACAAGTTCTACCGGGTGCACGCGCAGGACCGTCAGCGTGCCGGGACGGGTCTCGGCCTGGCGATCTGCCGCGGCTTCGTCGAGGCGATGGGCGGGACCATCGCGGCCGATAACCGGCGCGATCGGCCGGGCGCGGTGTTCACCATCACCTTGCCGGTCCCGGCCCCGGTCGAGCGCGCGGTCGAGACGGCCGGGCGGTGAGTTCCGCCGCCAGCCCGTTGCGCGTGCTTGTCGTCGACGACGAGCCCGCGATCCGCCGCTTCCTGCGCACCAGCCTCAGGGCCGAGGGTCACGACATCGTCGAGGCCGAGACCGGAGAGGCGGCGCTTGCCGAAATTCGTCGCCGCGCTCCCGATCTTGTCGTCCTCGATCTCGGCCTGCCTGGCGTGGATGGGCTCGAGGTGATCCGGCGGCTGCGCGAAGCCGGCTCGGCCGTCCCGATCATCGTGCTGACCAGCCGCACCGACGAGCGCGGCAAGGTTGAGGCGCTGGACCTCGGCGCCGATGACTATGTGACCAAGCCGTTCGGGATTGACGAGCTGGCCGCCCGCATCCGCGCCGCGCTGCGCCACCGGCTGCAACAGGAGGGCGAACGACCGGTGTTCCACGGCGGCGATCTCACGGTCGACCTGGTGCGCCGCATCGTCACCGTGCGCGGCGCCGAAGTGAAATTGTCGCCCCGCGAATACGAGCTCCTGCGCCTGTTGATCGCGCATGCCGGCAAGGTGCTGACTCACCGCTTCATGCTGAAGGAGGTGTGGGGCGGCGACGCCGACGTGCAGTACCTGCGCATCTATGTCCGCCAGCTGCGCCAGAAGATCGAGCCCGACCCCGAGCGGCCACGGCACATCGTCACCGAAACCGGGGTCGGCTATCGCCTGCGCCTCCTCGATTGAGACCTGCCTTGCGCCGAAGCCGCTTCTGATCGGCTCTACCCGGCGCTACCATTGCGCAATGCCGATGGAGGAAACCATGCCCGAACTGACGATCCGCAAGCTGCATCCGGTGATCGGGGCGGAAGTCACCGGGATCGACCTCGGAGAACCGGCCGACGCCGAAACCCGTGAGGCCTTGTCGCAGGCCTTGTCCGAGCATCTGGCGCTGGTTTTTCCGGGTCAGGATTTGAACCCCGACCGGTACCTGACCGCCGCGGCCGCGTTCGGCGCGGTGATGCGCCAGCATTATTCGCAGAACCACATGCCGGGGTTCGAGAATATCGGGCTCGTCCACCACCAGAACGGCCAGAAGGTCTCGGAGGCCTGGCATACCGACCACACCAACCACGAGAAGCCGCCGCTGGCGACGATGCTCTACGGCGTCGAGATTCCGTCGGCCGGCGGCGGCACCAGCATCTGCAGCATGCGCGCCGCCTATGACGCCCTCTCCGAAGACGAGCAGCAGCGCCTGTCGGCGCTGAAATCGGTCAACATGCTCGACATCGACCGCGAGAACACCCGGGCCGAGGACGAAGAGCGCTACGGCAAGCCGGTGGTGCATCCGATGGTGCGCACCCATCCGGTGCACGGCACCCGCGCGGTGTTCTTCCACATCACCAAGGTGCAATACATCGAGGGCATAAGCCCCGATCTCTCCCGCGCCTACATGGAAGATTTGCTCGAACGGATGGTCAAGCCGGAGATCACCTATCACCACGCCTGGAAGAAGGGCGACGTGCTGATCTTCGACGACCGCGCGACCCTCCATCGCGCCCACGGCGATTACGACCGCAGCGAAAGCCGGGTGCTGTGGCGCATCCTCGTCGAGGGCGACAAGCCGCGGCTGGTGTAGCCCCTTTTTGTAGCGCTCCCCGGCGAAAGCCGGGGGCCCACCCCATCAACCGTCTGTGGCGCCGAAAAATGGGTCCCGGCTTGCGCCGGGAAGCGGGCTCAGGCGGGTGCGAGCACCGCCCGCCCTCTAACAAATCCGATGATGTAGTCGTATGATTTGCCGCCATCGGCCTCAATTCCCGCGACAGCGCGCCCCTAAAATCGCCAAATTTCTATCGTAAATTGGCCGATGGTGCGAATGTGACGACGCTCATGAAAACCCGGTAGCGACACGCTGTTCAACTGGCAGTTCGAACCAGCCTACTGATTCTCAGCAGATGCAGGTCCGCCGTCGAACACAATGCGCGCACAACGCGAATGCCGCTAATCTGACGCGGTTGGAAATTCAGGGAAAGCAAGAGCCGATGGGTGAGTTCGCGTTAGGTCAGCCGGTTCCGCGGTTCGAGGATCCGCGCCTCATTCGCGGCGGCGGCCGCTATGTCGACGATCTGACGCTGCCCCACATGGCCCATGGCTACGTGCTGCGCTCGCCGCACGCGCACGCGCGCATCCGCTCGATAGACACCGAAGCCGCCAAACAGGCGCCGGGAGTGTTGCTGGTCTTGACCGGGGCGGATTGGGCTGCGTCGGGCTGGAACGATCTGCCGACCCCCGGCGGGTTGAAGCGCCGCGGCGGCGCCCCCGCCGGCAAGATCCGCTTTCCGGCGCTGACCGCAGACAAGGTGCGCTGGGTCGGCGACTACGTCGCCTTTGTCGTCGCCGAGACGCTGCACCAGGCGCAGGACGCGGCCGAGCTGATCGAGGTCGATTACGAGCTGTTACCGGCGTCGGTCTCGACCGCGACGGCGGCCGAGCCTGGCGCGCCGCTGGTCTGGGACGACCGCCCCGACAATATCTGCTTCGTCCACCCCGAAGGGAACCGCGAGGCGACCGAGGCGACGCTCGCCAAAGCAGACCGCATCGTCAAGCGCCGCTTTGTCATCAACCGCGTCACCGCGGCGTCGATGGAGCCGCGCGGCGCGGTCGCCGATTACAACAAGGCCGAGGATCGCTACACGGTCTACACCGTGCTCCAGCGCGCGCACGGCTACCGCTCCGACCTGGCCGGGATCATGAAGGTGCCGGAGAGCAAGATCCGCGTCGTCGCCGGCGATATCGGCGGCAGCTTCGGGATGAAATCGGCAGTCTACAACGAGGTGGCGCTGACCGTGCTGGCGTCGAAGATGCTGGCCCGGCCGGTCAAGTGGACCAGCACCCGGTCGGAAGCCTTTCTCTCTGACGCGCAGGCCCGCGACCATGTGACCGAGGCCGAATTGGCGCTCGACAAGGACGGGCACTTCCTCGGCCTCCGTGTCCGCGTCACCGCCGCGGTCGGCGCCTACGCCCAGGCCAATTCCAACGTCTTCGTGATGAATCTCGGCACGTTGGCCGGGGTCTACCGCACGCCGGCGATCTTCGCCGAGGTGACTGCGGTCTTCACCAACACCAACCCGATGCGGCCCTATCGCGGCAATGGAAGGCCGGAATTCGCCTACGTCATCGAGCGCATGGTCGACGAGGCGGCGGCCGAGCTCGGCATCAATGGGATCGAACTGCGCCGGCGCAACATGATCCCGCCCGAGGCGATGCCGTTCAAATCCGGCCTCACCTTCACCTACGATTGCGGCGAGTTCGCCAAGAACCTCGATCTGGCCCTGAAGCTCGCCGATTTCGCCGGGTTCGAAGCGCGCCGCGCCGAGGCAAAATCGCGCGGCAGGCTGCGCGGCATCGGCCTTTCCAACACCATCGAGCGCGCCGCCGCTGGCGGGTTCGAGGCGGCCGAGGTGCGTTTCGACAAGGGCGGCACCGTGACCCTGCTGTCCGGCTCGATCACCCAGGGCATGGGACATGAGACGGTCTACAAACAGCTGCTTTGCGACCGGCTCGGCATCCATCCCAACGAGGTGCAATACATCCAGGGCGATACCGACAAGGTGGCGATCGGCGAGGGCACCGGCGGCTCGCGCTCGGCGGCGCTCGGCGGCTCGGCGGTGATGCAGGCGACCGAGAAAATCGTCGTCAAGGCGCGCGCCATCGCCGCGCACATGTTCGGCAGCGCGGTCGACGAGGTGAAGTTCGAGGACGGCATGTTCACCGCGCCGCGCTCCAACCGGGCGCTGTCGATCGGCGAGATCGCCGGCGAGGCCTGGACCCCGGCGAGCCTGCCGCCCGACATGGAGCCAGGCCTCGTCGCCAGCGCCGCCTACAGCGCCAAGGAGCAGAACTTCCCCAATGGCTGCCATATCTGCGAGCTGGAGATCGACCCCGAGACCGGCACCGTCGAAATCTGCCGCTACAGCGTCGTCGACGATGTCGGTACGGTGATGAACCCGCTGCTCTTGGAAGGCCAGATCATCGGCGGCATCGCCCAGGGCGTCGGCCAGATCCTGATGGAGGATATCCGCTTCGACCCCGAGTCGGGGCAGCTGCTCAGCGGCTCGTTCATGGATTACGCGATGCCGCGCGCCGACGATTTCTCGCCGATCCATTGCGAGAGCAACCCGGTGCCGACCAAGACCAACCCGCTCGGCGTAAAGGGCGCGGGCGAGGCGGGCGCGGTCGGCGCGATGCCGGCGGTCGGAAACGCGCTGGTCGATGCGCTGAAGCCGCTCGGCGTCGCCCAACTCCCGATGCCGGCGACCCCGGAGCGGCTGTGGCGGGCGATCCGGGAGGCGCGATAACAGGCTTAATTGCCGCCGGCCTGAGACCAGGGATTGATGATCTCGGCTACCGAGCCGGCAAAATGGACCTCGTTTCGCGTGACGAGGGTGAGTCCGATGACGCGAGCGGTCGCCACTATGAAGGCATCCATCGCCTCGACCGGCCGCCCCGCCGCCTCACGCTCGGCCAATACATCGCCGCAAGCGATCGCAATGTCGTCGTCGATCGGGATGATACGGTCGGCAAAGCGGGCGGGAAGATCGTCGCTAAACCACAGATCCAGTTGCTCGCGTCGGCGGCCGGGCGCCAAGCGGCAGATCCCGTATCGCAGTTCAGTCAGGGTGACAACGCTCAGAAAGACCTGATCTTCATCAACCTGTGCAAACCAAGCGGTGACACCCGGATCGGGTCGCGGTTTGGCCCATTCCGAAACGACGTTTGTGTCCACCAGAAAGCTCACAAGTCGGTCGGACGAACGCCGCCCTTGATCCGCTCGATCCGGAGTTTGGAGCCGCGCAGTGGCGACCGGGCAAAGAAATCCGCCAGCGTGTCCGTGCGCTTGGTTTTTCGTTCCCATTCCTGGGAGGAAACAACCACAGCCGCTTGTCGGCCATGACGTGTGATCAGTTGCGGACCTTCGGTTTGCGCACGATTGACGACCTCGCTCAGATGCGCCTTGGCCTCGGCAACGCTCCAACTTGCTGTCATGTTATGATCGCCTCGGACTTATGACTATAATAACCTATCTAGTCATAAACACCGGCGGTGACAAGCGGCTCGCCTTGCCAAGTCTATTTTCCTGTCTTCTCGACGATATCGACGATGACGTTCCACATTTTCTGCTGAGGCGTGATGTTGCAGGCCGAAAGCGGGGCCGTGTCGGAACAGTTGGCGCCCGGGCCCGGCTCCCAGCTGATCTCGACCGTGGCGATGCGCGATCCGTTGACAAAGCCCTTCTCGGTGCCGCCCGGGCCATCGGCCGAGCGCGCCGGGTCTTCGCGCCAGGCGGAGAACACCGCGGCGACTTTGGCCATCAGCTCACCCGGGGCGCCATAGGATTGGTTTGCGGCGCTGCCCGCGATATGGCACGAGCGGCCCTCGGCGCCGTCGATCAGATCGCTGAAATCGTCTTCCGAGGCTTTGGTCGCGAAGCCGATCGCACCCTGGATTTGCCCGGCGAATTGCTGGCATTCGGCGGCGGGGATCGGATGCAGGCTCGCCGTCTCCTGCGCCTGGGCGCCCGAGACGATGCAAAGGCCGGCGATCGTGCCGGCGGCGAGCCAAATTCGGGGGCAGTTGCGCACATACATGGCGAGCTCTCCTCGGGTCGATTTATGATTATCAGTATCTTGGATTGATGTTTATGAAGTTCTCAATGAACGATTGCAACCGGCCGGGCTCTCGCAATCGGAGCATTTTCGTTGTCTCGACTTTGCCCGAAGCGCATTCTGCCCTGGCCTCACCGCGCGCGCCAAGGAGTTCGGCTATGACGGCCGCCGCGATACGCCGCCTCAGCATTCCTTCGCCTGACGAATTGCTCGAGCGCGCCCGCGGCATGGCGCCCGAAATCCGCGATCTCGCCGAGGCGACCGAGCAGAACCGCAACGTTCTCCCGCGTATCATCGACAAGATCCGCGACGCCGAGTTGCTGCGCACCTGCCGGCCGAGGGAATTTGGCGGGTTCGAGCATGACGGCGAAACGGCGTTGCGGATCGCGCTGACGATCTCCGCGGCTTGCGCCTCGACAGGCTGGTCGGTCAACGGCGCTGTGTCGAACGGGCGCTCGATCGCGCATTTCCCGATCGAGGCGCAGCGCGAGGTGTGGGGCCAAGAGCAAGACCCGTTCACCTGCGCGGCCTTTGCCCCGACCGGCACCGCTGTCTCGGCCGACGGCGGCTATATCCTAAGCGGAAGATGGTCGTTCGCCAGCGGCTGCGATCATGCTGCATGGATTTATCTTGGCGGCTTCATCGCGCCGCCCGGGGCGGCACCGCCGTACGAGGGCGCGTTCTTTCTGCTGCCGATCGGCGATGTCGAGATTATCGACAACTGGTTCGTCAACGGCCTCGCCGGCACCGGCAGTAAGGACATCGCGGCGCACGGCGTGTTCGTCCCTGCGCACCGCGTGCTGATGTTTGCCGACGCGCGAGCCGGCACGACGCCGGGCGGCAAGTACCACCAGAACCCGCTCTACAAGATGCCGCTCTTGATCCACGGCGCCTCGATGCTCGCCTCGACCGCGGTCGGCGCGGCGCGCGGTGCGCTCGACGCCTATCTGGAGATGACGCAAGGCCGCAAGACCCGTGGTGCGCTCGCCGGCGGAAACCTGCCGATGACCGAGTTCGCGACGATCCAGCTGCGCTATGCCGAGGCTGCCGCCAATGTCGAGGCGGCCGAGCTCATTCTGTTGACCGATATGCGCAATATGACCGCGAAGCTTTATGCCGGCGAGGAGATCACCGTCACCGACCGCATCCGCTGTCGCCGCAACCAGGCCTATGTGACGAGGCTCGCGGTGCAGGCGGTCGAGGCGCTCAACGCATCGACCGGCGGTTATGGTCTCATGCTGTCGAACCCGGTGCAGCGCGCGTGGCGCGACGCTAACGCGGTGGCGCGGCACGTCAGCCTCAACTGGGACGCGGTCGGCACGATGTACGCACAGCACGCGTTCGGTCTTGAGCCGCGCGGGCAGTATTAGCCGAAGGCGCGATCGAGTACGATCGGCGCACGAAATGGAGGAATGAGGCGATGGCGGAAATCCTTGGTCTTGGCGTCACCCACTGGCCGACTCTGTGCCTGCCCAACGAAGGGTTGACCGGCGTGTTCAAGCGCACGCTCGAGGCGCCCAATGTCGATCCGGCGCGCAAGGACCCGGCGAACTGGCCGAAGGAGCTGCTGGCCGAGCTCGGCAACGACGACGGGCTCGGCGCCGCCAACCGCTGCGGCGAGCGCTTCGGCAACGATTTCCGCGCGATCCGCAAAATCCTCGACGATTTCAATCCGGATGTCGTGCTGGTCTGGGGCGACGACCAGTACGAGAACTTCAAGGAAGACATCGTCCCGGCCTTCTGCGTCGCCGGCTATGACGACGAGATCGCGCTGCAGCCCTGGCATAACGGTAACGGCGGCAAGCCGAACCGCTGGTCCGAGCCGGGCGATTGGAACCTCAACCTCAAGGGCCACCGCGAGGCGGCGAAGCACCTGACAACCGGCCTCATCGAGGCCGGAATCGACATGGCCTATGCCTATAAGCCGCTGCACCACCCGATGGCGCACGCCTTCACCAACACCTTCCTTTACCTCGATTGGGATCGGAAGGGCTTTCCTTATCCGGTGATCCCGTTTGCGGTGAACTGCTACGGCCGCAACTTGCTTTACGCCAAGGGCGGGCTTGGCCATCTGTTCGCGCCGCCGCGCCCGGAAGAGGAGGGCGAAGACCCGTCGTCGCCGCATCCGTGGCGCTGCATGGAAGTCGGTGCCAGGGTCGCCGAGGTGCTGGCGCGCTCGCCCTACCGGGTGGCCCTCATTGCCTCGTCGAGCTGGTCGCACGCCTTCCTGTCGCCGAAGAACGGCTATCTGTGGCCCGACCACGAGGGCGACCGGCTGCTGTTCGACGCCGTCAGCCGCGCCGACTACGCCACCTGGCGCAAGCGCTCGCTCGCCGAGATGGAATACGCCGGCCAGCACGAGATGCTGAACTGGATGTGCCTGATCGGCGCGATGGAAGCGCTCGACCGCAAGCCGGTGATCCAGGACTACATGGAAACCTATATCCTGGCCTCGGATAAGTGTTTCCTGTCGTTTCCGGCCTAGGAGCGAAGCGCGCTTGAATAACGCTCCCGGACGAAAGTCGGGGTCCATTCTTCGGCGCCAGAGACGCGGACAGGTGGGTCCCGGCTTTTGCCGGGAAGCAGTGTTTACCTTCTCGTCTCCCGCACGATCCCCGGATACGCCCGGGCATGCCGGTTCTTGCGGCGACTACTCCGCCGCCTGACCCTGGCTCGACTCATGGCTCAACGACGCGGCCGGGGCCGGGATGCCGTAGAGCCGGGCGCAATTGTCCCACAGGATCTTGCGGCGCTGCTCGTCGTTGAGCGGCAGCCCGAGGAACTGTTCCATCGCTTCGGGGAAGGCGCCGTCGGAGTGCGGGTAGTCGCTCGACACGACGAAATAGTCGGAGCCGACTTGGTTGACGGTCTCGACCGCCGGCTCCTCGTCGACATCCAATGCGATGTAGCACTGCCGCTTGAAGTATTCGCTCGGCAACATCGAGAGTTGCCGCTCGCAGCCGGGGCCGAATTTTTCCCACTGGTCGTCCAATCGCCACAGCCACCAATGCAGCCAGCCGGCGGTGCCTTCGAGGAAGGCGGCGCGCACCTTGGGATGCCGTTCGAGCACGCCGCCGGTGGTCAGGCTGGCGATCGCACCCATCAGCTCGACCGGGTTGCGGATCGCGTGCGCGATCGGGTGGAAATTGGCGTGGCCGACATAGCGCCGCCCGGCGTCGTCTTTGAGCGCGGTATTTCCGGTCGGGTGAAAGCCGATCGGCACGTTCAACTCTTCAAGCGCGTCCCATAGCGGATCGACCGCGTCGTCGTGCAGATGTTGGCCGTTGACCGGGTTGGGAGTGCCGACCACCGCGACTGCGCCCAGCTCGGTGACGCAGCGCTTCGCCTCGGCAACCGCCAGCCCGACATCGTGCATCGCGACTTGCGCGGCGAATTTGAGCCGGGTCGGATCGGTCTTACAATAATCGGCCGCCCAGTTGTTGTAGGCCCGCGCCAGCGCCGCGGCGTAGCCGGGATTGAGGTCGTCGTGGCAGAGGATCTGGCGGCCGCGCGTGCCGTACATCACTGCGACGTCGATCCCCTCGATGTCCATCGCGGTCAGGGTCGAGGGCGCATCGAACGCGTTGGCGCGGGCGACGTTGAAATGCGGGTGGCGCTTCCGGCTGCGGCGGCGCAATTCGCGGCTGGAGACGGTGGCGCCCTGCTGCATGTTGTGCGCCGGGATCGCCAGGCCTTGTACCGTCATGCCCATGATCGAGTCGGTGCTGGCCTTGTCTTCCTTGGATTCCTTGAGCTGTTGTTGCTGGCCGCCAAAGAATTGCGGCGGGTTCTTGTTGAACGGCGCTTCGAGGTAGCGGGCCCAGAGATCGCCCGGCTCCATCATGTGCAGATCGCTGTCGAGGATCAGATAGCCGTTGCGTGCCATGTCTCTCCTCCCGGGGTTGCTGGCGAAACTCTAGCGCCGGCGGCGCCGGTCTGCGAGTGACAACCGACCCTTCGCGGATTTAATCTGGACAGAATGTCGCGGATCGCCCGCGGCTGCCCGACACGGAGAAAACCATGGCGAGGATCAGGCACATCGCCTTGACCACCGAGAACCCGTCGAAGACCGCCGCTTTCTACAAGGAAGCCTTTGGCCTCAAAGAGGTTCGCCGCAGCCCGAACGGCGCCGTGTTCCTCACCGATGGGCACATCAACCTGGCGGTCCTCAATTTGAAGGACAACAAATCCGCCGATGTCGGTGCGCATGGTGAGAACTTCACCGGCATCCACCATTTCGGCTTCGAGGTCGAGGATCTCGACGGCGCGGTCGAGCAGCTGCAGATCGCCAATGCCGAGCAGCTCACCGGCAAGGACGGGGTCGACGCCTCGATGGCCGGCGGCGGGCACGCCAATTTCGAGATGAAATGGTCGGGCCCGGACGGGGTCGTGATCGACATCTCGCATACCGGCTGGGAAGGCACGCACTGAGGCGGCGTCTCGAACCACGCAGTTTCTCAGTGCAGCCATAACGGGAGGACGCGACATGTCGGCCAATTATTCGATTTGCATCGGCACGATCGGCACCGGCGCCTGGCTCAGCCCCGATGGCGGCGACAGCTGGAAGCGCGTGCAGCAGGGACTGTGGAGCGAGAGCCGCGTCTACGGCCTCACCGTCCATCCCAAGGAGCCGCGGACGATTTTCGCCGGCGCCGATGACGGCATTTACAAGAGCACCGATGGCGGCCAGGGCTTCGCCCGGCTCGATTCGCCGATGAACACGCGCGAGGTGTGGAAGATCGCGATCGATCCCTCGAACCCCGACATCATCTTCGCCGGGACACGCCCGGCGGCGCTCTACCGCTCGAAGGACGGCGGCAAGAGCTGGCGGCAGCTGACGGTCGACATGGCCGACGAGTGCCCCAATGTCCGCATCCCGCGGGTGACCGCACTGGTCGTCGACCCCTCCAACCCGAAGGCCGTCTGGGCCGGGGTCGAGGTCGATGGGGTCAGGCGCAGCCTCGACGGCGGCGACACCTGGACCCGCATCACCGAGGGCGTGCCCGACCCTGACATCCACGACGTGACGATCAACCTCAACGGCAGCCGCAAGGTGCTGACCACGACTCCACGTGAAATCTTCGCCAGCACCGACGCCGGCGAGCATTGGATGCCGCTTGGGGTCGGCGAGCAGTTCCGGCTGCCCTATTGCCGCGCGCTGACGCAGAAGGAGGGCGATCCCAAAACGCTCTTCGTCGCCACCGGCGACGGCGCGGTCGGCAAGACCGGCGCGGTCCAGCGCTCGAAGGACGGCGGCAACCGCTGGGAAATGCTCAAACTGCCGGCCGAGCCCAACTCGCCGATCTGGACCTTCGCCACCCACCCGGCCAACCCCGACCGGATCGTCACCTGCAGCCATTACGGCGAGCTCTACGCCACCGAGGATTCCGGCGACACGTGGCGCAAGCTACCGCGCGAATTCACCCAAATCCGCGCGGTGAGCTGGGTTCCGAACTGACCCTCCCCCGCCTTCGGGCCATACCCGAAGGCACCCTCCCCCGCAAGCGGAGAGGGAATTAAGCCCCGACTGAATAAACCCTCTCCCGCTTGCGGGAGGGTGAGGGACTTCGCCTAGCGCCAATAGAAGTCGCGGTCGACAAAACCGGTCCGTGGTCAGGCAGCAGACCTTGAAACCGGCGGCCTGAGCCGCACGGGCAAGGGTCGTTCCTGCCGGTCTTTTCGATCAGTTCCTTGTCGCCATGGACAAACCTGTGGCCACGCTTGACGTGCGTCTCGGAGTTAAAACCCCCTCCGGCGCTTGCTCATCGTCTCGATCCGATGATGGGTCATGACACCCTCCCGCGAAAAAGGGGCCGCTCGAGCGGCCCCTTTCCCAATATAGCTCGCTTATTCGTGCGGCGCCAGCTTGCCGCGCGCGTTATCAGGCGTTGCTGCGGCGGTTCTGTTCGTAATAGGAGTTGCGCAGCACCTTGCCGGGCAATGCGCCGGTGTACTTGCCCTCGTCGTAGAGCACCTGGCCGTTGACGACGGTGTGGTGGATGCCTTCGGCCGATTCCTTGATGCGCCAGCCGCCGGCCGGGAAGTCGTGCACCACGGTCTCCTGCCCGCACTTGACCGTCGCCGGATCGAAGACCGTGATATCGGCGGCGAGGCCGGGCCGCAGCATGCCGCGGTCGTAGAGCCCGAAGGTCGAGGCGCTGTCGAAGGTGAGCCGGCGCACCGCCTGCTCCAACGTCATCGCCTGCTTCTCGCGCACCCATTCGCCGAGCAGCTTGGTGAGATAGCCGTAGCCGCCGTGGAACTGCACATGCGCGCCGCCGTCGCCGAGCCCGATCACCGCGTTGGGATGGGTCAGGATCTTCTTCAGCGCCTCGTCGTCGATGTTGTTCTCGGCCTGGAGGAAGCGGGTTTCGAGCTTCTCCTCGACGACGAGGTCGAGGAAAGCGTCGATCACGCGCTTTTTCTGCGTCTCGGCGATCTGGCCGATCGACTTGAATTGCATCCACTTGTTCTTTTCGAGCACCGGCTCGTTGACCCAGATGTAGTTCCACCAGGTCTTCGAGATGCCGACCGCGCTGTCGGGCTTGTTGACCACCGCCTCCTCGTGGAGTTTGGCGCGGATTTCGGGGTCGGCGTAAAGCCGCAGCTTTTCCTCGTCGGACTTCAAGAGGATCGGGTGCCAGGTCGGCAGGCCGCGGAAGACCTGGCTGTTCTTCATCGTGAAGTCTTGCGTCACTCGGTTGGGGCTGCACATTGGGTAGGCGCGGATGCCCATCGCCGCGGTCTCCTCGACCCGCGCCATGTGGATTTTCCATTCCTCCGGGCGACGCATGGTCTGCGACAGGCTGTTGTAGACGACCATGCGCCCCGACGCCTCGGCGAGGCGCCGCATCATCCCGTCCTTCAGCTCGACGTACTGGCCGCCGCCGGCCTGGATCGTGCCGGTGCCGAGATCACGCAGCACGTCGGCAAGCGCGAAAATCTCCTGCTCATCGGCCCACAGCGCCGGGATCGGCACGCCCTGCGGGTCGAAATGACCCTTCTCGCGCGATACCGACAGGCCGAGCGCGCCGGCTTGCATGCCGTCGCGCACGACATCCTGCATCTGCTTGATCTGCGCCTCGGTGGCGCCCGGCTTCTGGCAGTCGTCGCGCATCACGTAGTGACGCACCGCCGAATGGCCGATCAAATTGCCGATATTGATGCCGAGCCGCTTGTCGAGCTTGTCCATGTATTGCGGGATCGTCTCCCAGTCGAAATCGACGGTCTTCAGCACCGACATCGGGATGGCTTCGACATAGGAGAGGAATTCGGCGAGCCGCTCCTCGGTGCCCTTGCGCACCGGCGCGAGGCTGAGCGAGCAATTGCCGAAGATGACCGTGGTCGCGCCGTGCTCGGGCGAGAAAGTGCACAGCGGGTCCCAGGTGACCTGGGCGTCGTAGTGGCAGTGATTGTCGATAAAGCCGGGCGCGACGGCGCGGCCGCCGGCATCGATGGTCTTCTCGGCCGGCGAGGTAAGCTTGCCGATCTCGGCGATCTTGCCGTCCTTGACCCCGACATCGCCGCGGAACGCCGGCATGCCCGACCCGTCGACGATCAGCCCGTTCTTGACCAACAGATCGTACGCCATCGCTCATCTCCCGAAGGTTGCTGGCGGCAAGTGTAGCACGCGACGCCGGGCTGCCTACCCGCGCTTAGCGCATGGGCTGATCATAAGCCCGGCTTAGCTTGCATGCCTCAGGCCCCCAAAACCAGGCTCGGCAAAATCCAATCGGTGTCCGAGGTTCGGCGGTCCTACCGACCTGCCAAAATCGGCTCCCATCCCAATCTCGTCACTCGCGCGGCGAATTTCGGCTACAACACCGGGGACCTGGCTGAGGAGAAGGGTATGGCGCTGCTCATCGTCAATCTCGACAAGCAGATCGGCAACGCGCAGATGTGGCGCGACACCTTTGCCGAACAGCTGCCCGGCCTCGAAGTCCGCATCTGGCCCGAGGCCAACGATGTGTCGGATATCGAATACCTTGCCTTCATCCGGCCGGATTTCGACGTCATCCCGCCCTTGCCGAATTTGAAGGCGATGTTCAGCCGCTCGGCCGGGGTCGAGGCCTTCATCGACCACCCGAAGCTGCCGAAGGTGCCGCTCGGCAAGATCGAGCCGTCGGGCGGCGATCCGATGATGACCGAGTACGTCGTCATGCACGTGTTGCGACTTCATCGCGATATCCCGGGCTATGCCGCGGCGCAGGCCAATCGCGAATGGCTGCGCAAGCCCATCGTGCGGCCCGAACAGCGGCGGATCGGCTTTCTCGGCCTGGGGTTGATGGCGACCACGCCGGCGCTGGTGCTGAAGCGGCTCGGGTTTCCGGTTTCGGCCTGGGTGCGCTCGCCGCGCCAGGCCGAAGACGGCATCCGGATATTCCACGGAGCGGACCGGCTCGAGCCGTTCCTCAACCAGACCGATATCGCGGTCTGCCTGCTGCCGCTAACCCGCGAGACCGAGGGCATCTTCTGCGCCCGCACGTTCGCGATGATGCCGCGCGGGGCGATGGTCATCAATGTCGGGCGGGGCGGGCATGTGGTCGATGCCGATTTGATCGCCGCGCTCGACTCAGGTCAGCTTTCCTATGCCGCCTTGGACGCGCTGAAGCCCGAGCCGCTGCCGCCGGAAAGTCCGCTGTGGACGCACCCCAAGGTCACGGTGATGCCGCATGTTGCGCGGCGCCCCACCGTCGCCCAGCTCGTCGGCGAGATCGCCGCCAACATAAGCAGCATCGAGGCCGGCGGCGGCCTCCTGCAGCAGATCGATAGGGCGACCGGGTACTAGGTTCACTGAGAGTGGGAGACACGGCTTGCCCGTATTCCTACCGCTGCTTCGCCGGAGCAAAACGCCGTGCGATTGAAGTCCGCTTCGGGTGGATTGTGTTGAAAAAGTCGGCCAGCGTTTTTCTGTAGAAATATTATGTCCCGATTAGTAATGAGGTCAGCGTATTTATTTCAATATTGCCGAGCGCCTTGAATCATGATTCCTCAAATTGGTCGAAATTTGCCTAGCGGCGACTTTTTCAACAGTATCCGCCGATTCCCGACATTTGAGCAGCTTCGGAATAGGTTGAGACAGGGTCTTCCGGTCGTTATCGCTCACGCAACGGGGCGGCCCGTAGCTCCGGGGAGCGGCGTGCGACTGGATTTGCGCCCCAATCCGGACATTTCCCGATATCAGTCTAAGTGGGTTAGTACGATGGTCTGTGGATCTTCAAGATTTTCTGCGACCGCTGGACCGATACGCCCCAATTTGCATGGCAGCGAGCGCCTCGATCTACAGAGACTCGGCTATCAACGTGGCGACGCCACTGAAGACGATGACGCCGGCAGCGCCGCCAAACAGGCTTTCGGCAAGTTTGCTCGAAATGATGAACG
>Ga0182024_10004185_pt1 | contig 33489 bp, 30 predicted proteins | sample P32metaG_FD_120480 | JGI IMG/M metagenome (GOLD analysis project Ga0182024, IMG submission 120480) | Permafrost microbial communities from Stordalen Mire, Sweden - P3-2 metaG (Illumina Assembly) | ecosystem: Environmental > Terrestrial > Soil > Wetlands > Permafrost | place: Sweden: Stordalen... | reverse complement strand
GACCTGGTCGGCGTAACCGGACAGGCTGTTGCGAGGGCCGTTTTCGAGCGAAGTGGAAGAAAACACGTCAAAACAACAAACGCGAACCGGTTCTGATTCAATCTGAACCCAGCAGCCTCTAGGCCGCCTTCTTGCCTTCCAGATCGCTCCGCCACTCGCCTTTGGTTGCGAGCGAATTCATCCTCGCGCGATGGCTGAACGCCGCCTGACCGGCGGCGACGTTCTCCGGTTTGCCCGCCCACGCCTTCTGCGGCGCCGCCTGGAGCGCGCGGCCATAGGAGAAGGTCAGCCGCCAGGGCAGCCCGCCGATCCGGTTCATGGCGTCGAGATGCGCGGTGGCTTCCTGGTCGGACTGGCCGCCCGACAGGAAGGCGATGCCCGGCACGATCGCCGGGACGCAGGTTCTCAGTAGGCGGACGGTCTTCTCCGCGACCTCCTCCACCGGGGCCTGCTTCGGGCATTTCTTGCCCGAGATCGCCATGTTCGGCTTCAGGATCATGCCTTCGAGCGCAACCCGCTGGATCCGCAATTCCTGGAATACCTTGTTGAGCACGCGCTGGGTGACGTCGTAGCAGCGATCGATGTCGTGGTCGCCATCCATCAGAACCTCCGGCTCGACGATCGGCACGATCTGGGCGGCTTGGCATAGCGCTGCATAGCGAGCCAGCGCATGTGCGTTGACGTGGATTGCGGTCATGCTCGGAATGTCCCTGCCGATATCGATCACCGCACGCCATTTCGCAAACCGTGCGCCCTGCTTGTAGTAATCCGCCAGCCGCGCGGCGAGCTTGTCGAGACCGACCGTAACGAGTTCGTCGGGGCAATTCGGCAACGGCTGGGTGCCCTCGTCGACCTTGATGCCGGGGATCGCGCCTGCCTGCTCGATCAGCTTCACCAGCGGCGTGCCGTCCTTGGCCTTTTGCCAGATGGTCTCATCATAAAGGATGACGCCGGAGATATATTTCGACATCGCGTCGTTCGAACGGAACAGCATCTCCCGGTAGTCGCGTCGTGCGTCTTCGGTGGATTCGACCTTGATCGCATCGAACCGCTTCTTGATGGTGCCGGTTGATTCATCTGCGGCGAGAAGCCCCCTGCCCGGCGCAACCATGGCCAGCGCCACTTTGTTGAGGTCGGAAAGGTTCATCGCGGTATCCTCCGGAGGGTGATTTCTTCTGAGTTGGCAACGGTTCGGGCGGCAAACCGTTGCACGCAGGATATGCAAAGCCGCTGGCCCGCTCAAGCGCCCCGCCGATGCGGGGCGCGGACCCACAGCGTGACGGATGTCCGATCACGCGGCTTTGACGACCATGACGTGGCGGAGGTCGCCCCGGCGCCCAAAGCCGATTATGATGCAGAAACCTCGAAAACCCGGCGCTCTTTGGGCCCGGTCTCGGCCGTGGGAGACCCCATGGAGTGCGGTTGACCCCCTACACCAATGCAAAAAAACCGGGCATGCTTGCCGGACAACATGGGGCGGCATCGCCGTCACCATTCAAAAACCAGGGGGGAACGATGAGCATCACGGCGGGAACTATCAGCATCGACCAGTCCGGCCAGGGGCGCGCGGCCGCCATCCTGGCGCGGCTGGACCGGCTCCCGGGCACGCGTCATGTGTGGCGGCTGATCACGCTGCTGTCGCTTGGCGGCATGTTCGAGCTCTACGACCTGTTCATGACCGCCTATGTCGTTCCCGGCCTGATGAAGGCAGGATTGCTCACCAACGTGGCGGTCAGTATCTTCGCGGGCCCGGCGCTGTTTGTAGCCGCAACCTTTACCGGCCTGTTCATCGGAACCTTTGTGTTCGGCTACGTCGCCGACAAATACGGCCGGCGGACCATCTTCACCTACTCGATGCTCTGGTACAGCGCGGCGACATTTGTGATGGCCTTTCAGGACACCGGCTTTGGCGTCAGCCTGTGGCGACTGATCGCCGGCATCGGCATCGGCGTCGAACTGGTCACGATCGACACCTACGTCTCCGAACTCGTGCCCAAATCGATGCGTGGCCGCGCCTTCGCCTTCAACCAGGCCGTGATGTTCTCGGTGGTGCCGGTGGTGGCGTTCATCGCCTACAAGCTGGTGCCGATCAGCCCGTTCGGACTGGACGGCTGGCGCTGGGTAGTCATGATCGGCTCGACCGGCGCGCTGTTTGTCTGGTTCATCCGTCGCCCGATACCGGAGAGCCCGCGCTGGCTTATCAATCAGGGCCGGCTCGACGAGGCCGACGCGGTAACCGCTGCGATCGAGGCCAGGGTAACGGCCGACCTCAATGGCGCACCGTTGCCGGCTCCGGGAAGCCATGCGGTGGAGAAGGCCGAAGCCCAGGGCCGCCTCGCTGAAATCTTCGAGCCGCGCTATCGCAGCCGCACTTTCATGTTGATGGTGTTCCAGTTCTTCCAGACCTTCGGTTTCTACGGCTTCGCCGCCTGGGTTCCGACGCTGATTGCCCAGCAGACCGGCATCAACCTCGGCGCGAGCCTGCTCTATTCATTCATCATCGCTATCGCCAATCCGTTCGGCCCCTTGCTCGCCATGAGCTTTGCCGACAAATTCGAACGAAAGTGGCAGTTGGTCGGCGCGGCCTGCTGTATCGGGATCTTCGGAATGCTGTTCTCCTTCCAGAACACCATGTGGTTGCTGATCCTGTTCGGCGTCCTGATCACGCTATCGAACAACGTGCTGTCTTACTCGTTCCACAACTATCAGGCCGAACTCTTCCCGGCCCGGATACGGGCCCGCGCGGTGGGATTTACCTACTCGCTGAGCCGGCTCAGCGCAGTGTTTGCCAGCTTCATTATCGGCTTCTTCCTGCAGACCGCCGGCACCAAGGGCGTGTTTGGCCTGATCGCGGTCGCCATGCTGATCGTGGTGGTCGCGATCGGGGGATGGGGTCCGCGCACCCTCGACCGGGAACTCGAGGAGATTTCAGGATGAAGCGACATCGCCGATCGGGGCGTATGCCCTCGCCGCTGCCGACGGCGGCCCTCGTCGGGGAGAATTGAGAGGACGGCAATGGCCGAATACTCAGCGGGTCATGTCGACGGCTATGCCGATGGCGACCGCAAAGTGGTCGTGTGCGGCGAGTTGGAGGTCGGTGTGTTTCGGATCGGCGACGAGTTCTACGCCTGGCACAATCGGTGCGCGCATCGCGCCGGCCCGGTGTGCCAGGGCCGTATCATGAAGCGCGTGACCGAGCCCGTCGCCGGCGACAAGACCACGCGCGCGCAAGAATACGATGTGGCCGAGAGCCACATCGTCTGCCCCTGGCACGGTTACGAATTTAGCATCAAGACCGGATTTCATCAGGGCTCCGGTCGGGTGCGGCTGCGCAAGGCCGAGCTTGCGATCCGCGACGGAGAAATCTATGTCAGCGCCTGAGCAGGATCGCAGGAACGACCCATATGGCTGGATCGATTCCGCCGCGCCGAAATTGCTGCGCGCCTCGCGCGAACTGGTCGATAACGGCGAAGCCTGCCGCGTATCCGATGAAGCCGTCGCACAAATCCTGACCGCCGCGATCAGGCTCTATGTCGCCAAATCGGACGGCGAAGAGCGCACCTTCCCGCCGATCGCGGGTACCCGGGACAGCGAAATGACGCCGACCGAATTGCTTTCGGCGGTTTCCGAGATGCTGCGCGCGCTGCATCTCGGCCCAATGGAGCTGGCGCTCTGGTATCGCCGGCGGCCCGATGAAGACGGCTATTTCCCGAGGGAACAATCATGAACATCCAGGGCAAGATCGGGCCGCAATATGCGGCGTTACAGGAGATCAGCGTCCACACCGACACCCGCGACGTCCTTGCGCATGCGCGGCGCAACGCGATCAAGCGCGGCCTGCAGGACTGGTTTGTCTGCGACATCGATGCCCACCACGTCGAGACGGTTTCGTGGAAGGAGATTGTCGCCTATATCGAGGATCCCGTGATCCGCGACAACGCGATGCGATTTCAGTCGGAGCGGGTCGGCGCACCGCCTTACGGGCTGAACGGTGACCTCGGTCTTCGCTACCAATCGGTCGGCGGCCGCATCCCGCATCAGGACGGCCAGCGTGAAGTGGTCGAGGAAACCGATGTCCATCGCGACGTCGTGCTGACCCGCCGCGCCATGGACTCGCTCGGCATCGACAACATGGTGGTGTTCCCGACCCCGATGCTGTTTCTCGGCATGCATCCGCAGCCGGAGATGGAAGTGTGGCTCGGCGGCGCCTATAATCGCTGGCTGATCGAGCGCATTCTCGCCGGCGACGATCGCATCAAATCGCTGATCTATTTGCCGTTCAACACGCCGCAAGAGGCCGAACGCACCGTCGAGCAACTGGGCGACAAGAAGGGCGTGATCGGTTTTTGCGTGACCAGCACCCGCAACAAGCCGGTGCATCACAACGACTATATGCGGCTGTATGCCATGATCGAGGAACGCGGCAAGCCGCTGGCGTTTCACGCCGGCTATCACTGGCAGGATCCATCGCTTGCGACCGTCAACCGGTTTCTCGGCATGCACGCGCTGGGTTTTGTCTGGTGCAACATGGTCCACATGACCAACTGGGTCCTGAACGGAATCCCCGAACGGTTCCCGAAACTCAAGAGCGTCTGGGTGGAGAGCGGACTGGCCTGGGTCCCGTTCCTGATGCAGCGGCTGGACGACCAGTACCTGATGCGCCCCTCCGAGGCGCCGCAGCTCAAGCGGCTGCCCAGCGAATACATGAACCATAATTGCTTTTATACGACGCAGCCGATGGAGACGACGCATCCCAAGGCGCTGCAAAACACCTTCGAGATGATCAAGGCTGAAACCCAACTGCTGTTCGCATCGGATTGGCCGCATTTCGATTTCGACCTGCCGCAGGAAATCTGCGACCTGCCGTTTTTGACCGAACAGGCCAAACGCAACATCCTCGGGCTGAACGCCGCGCGCATTTTCAACCTCGATCCGACGCCGGTGAAAAAATTATTCGCCGCGTGACCGCGGGCCGGTGGCCTCGTGGTTCGAGACGCGCGACGTTGCCGCGCTCCTCACCATGAGGGTCCAAGTGGACCTCATCCTGTGAGGAGCCGCCAACGGGTCCGCGCGAATCGCGGCCCGATGATAAACTCCGCGGCGTCTCGAAGGATGAAGCCCCGGTGCTGGAGAACACGAACTATGGTGTCACCGTGGTCCGTTGCTTTCGCGCCGCGAGCCAGTTTTCGAAGCGCTGAACCACGACGAAAAACACCGGCACAAACAGCACGGCAAGGCAGGTCGAGGCGATCATTCCGCTGAACACGGTGATGCCGATCGATTTGCGCGCGCTGGCGCCGGCACCGGTTGCGACGACCAGCGGCGCCACGCCGAGAATGAATGCGAACGACGTCATCAGGATCGGCCGGAAGCGCGCCTGGGCGGCCTCGATCGCCGATTCCAATAGCGGCTTGCGGTCGCGCAGATGCAGTTCGAGCGCCACTTCGACAATCAGGATCGCATTCTTGGCCGACAGCGCGATCAGCAGGATCAGCCCGATCTGGGTGTAGAGGTTATTGTCGATCCGCAATCCCGTCAGCACCGCCATCGGCCCGAGCAGCGACAGCGGCACCGCCAGGATCACGGAGATCGGCGCGTACCAGCTCTCATATTGTCCGGCCAGCACCAGATAGACCAGCAGCATGGCAAGACCGAACACATAATAGATCTGACTGCCGACCGCCTTTTCCTGGTACGACATTGCCGTCCATTCGTAGCCTGTACCGGGAGGCAAGGTCTTGCCGGCGATCTGCTCCATCAGCCCGATCGACTGGCCCGAGCTATAGCCCTGGGCGGGCAGGCCGATCACGGTCGAGGACGGATAGAGATTGTACAGGCTGATCAGCGAGGGTCCCACCGCCGGGGTGATGGTCGCGAGCGTGCCGAGCGGGACCATGTCGCCCTGCTGGTTGCGAACCGTCAGATTCTCGATATCGTGCGGCGTCAGGCGGAATTGCGCGTCGGCCTGGGTATAGATCTGGAAGGTGCGGCCGAATTTGTTGAACTGGTCGACATAGGACGATCCCAAATAGGACGCCAGCGTCGAGAACACCTGGTCGGTGGTGACGTGCAGCGTCTGGGTCTTGATCCGGTCCACTTTCACGTCAAATTGCGGAACCATGGAACGGAACGGCGAGCTCACCCGTTGCAGCGCGCTCTGGGTTTGCGCGCTGCCGACAACGGCATCGGTGATGGCCTGCAGCTTGGCGAAATCGGCATTGCCGTCGCGCAGCTCGACCTGCATGGCGAAACCGGCGGCATTGCCGATACCCTGGATCGGCGGCGGCGGAAGCACGATGATGCGTCCCTGCTGGATCTCTGCCATTTTCTGGTTCAGCCCGACCACCAGCGAACGCAAATCCTCGCCCGCCCCGCGCGCGTCCCAGTCCTTGAGGATCAGATAGGCCACGCCGCCATTGGCGAGGCTCGCGCTGTTGTCGAGCGCCGAAATCCCGGCGATGCCGATCACCTGCGCCACGCCGGGGGTCTTGCCGGCGATGTCGCTGACCCGATCGAGCACGGCCTGGGTGCGCTCGAGCGAGGCGCCGTCCGGCAACTGCACGGCCGCCAGCAGATAGCCTTGATCCTCGATCGGCAGAAACCCGGTCGGCACCCGCGACAACCCGTAGACGCCAATGCCGATCAGAATCAGGGCTATCACCGCCGAAACCTTGCTGTGATCCACCATGCGGCCGATCAGTCCGGCATAGCCGCGCTCGAGGCGCGCATAGACCGCGTTGAAGCCGCGGTAGAACCGGTTGCGCCGATCCATCGGAACCGCAGGGCGCAGCCATAGCGCGCATTGCGTCGGCTTCAGGGTCGCGGCGTTGACCGCGCTGAGCAGCGCGGTTGCGGCGATCACCAGGGCGAACTGCGCGTAAATGCGCCCGGTCAGTCCCGGCAGGAAGGCGGCCGGCAGAAACACCGAGATCAGGACCAGCGTGATGCCGATGATCGGCGCAAACAGCGCATCCATCGCGCTGATCGCGGCATCATGGCCGGACATCCCCTTCTCGATATTGTGGGCCGCGCCTTCGACGACCACGATGGCGTCGTCGACCACGATGCCGATCGCAAGCACGATCGCGAACAGCGTCGACAGATTGATGGTGAAGCCGAGCGCGGCCATCGCGGCGAACGCGCCGATAATGGTGACCGGGACGGTGGTCGCCGGCACCAGCATGGCGCGCCAGTCCTGCAGGAAGATCAGGATCACGACCAGCACGAGAAAGCCGGCCTCGATCAGCGTCTTGTAGACTTCATGGACCGAGGCCGAGACGAATTTGGTGGTGTCGAACGGAACGTCGTATTTGATGTCCTGCGGGAACGCGCCGGCAAGTTCCGTCATCTTTTTCTTGACCGCCTGCTCGACTTCGAGCGCGTTGGCGCCGGGCGACTGAAACACGCCGATGCCGGTAGAGGGCTTGTTGTTGAGCGAGAACATCTGGCTGTAGGTCTGCGCGCCGAGCTCGACCCGGCCGACGTCCCGCACCCGCGTCACATCGCCATTGCTGCCGGTCTTGACGATCACATTTTCGAATTCGGCGGCATCGTCGAGCCGGCCGTTGACGTTCAGCGTATATTGGAACGCCTGTCCGGCCTGTGTCGGCGGCATGCCGACCTGGCCCGCCGTGACCTGCTGGCTCTGCTGCTGGATAGCCTGAATGACGTCCTGCGGCATCAGCCCGCGCACCTGCAATTTGTCCGGATCGAGCCAGATCCGCATCGAATACTGGCCGGCACCGAAAACCGTTACGTTGCCGACGCCGGGCAGCCGCGACAGCTCGTCCCTGATGTTGATGGTGGCATAGTTGCTCAGGTACAGGCTGTCATAGGTGCCCTGAGGGGACGTCAGCGTGACGAACAGCAGAATGGCGGTCGAACGCTTCTGCACCGTGACGCCCTGCGCCTGCACCGACTGCGGCAGCGCCGACAAGGCGCTCGATACCCGGTTCTGAACCAGTACCTGCGCGAAGTTCAGGTCGGTGCCGATCTTGAACGTCACCGTGAGCGCGTACGTGCCGTCGGCGCCGCTGTAGGACTGCATGTAGAGCATGCCCTCGACGCCATTGACCTGCTGCTCGATCGGCAACGCCACGGTGTCCATCACCGCCTTGGCGCTGGCGCCGGGATAACGCGTCGTGACCTGCACGGTCGGCGGCACGACGTCGGGGTATTGCGCCACCGCCAGCCCGAACAGCGCCACGCCGCCGATCAGGATCATCAGAATCGCGATGACGTTGGAAAGCACCGGCCGTTCGATGAAGAATTTCGAAATCATGGCCAGCCTTATTTTGTCGAGGCGGGAGACGGCTCGATTTGCTGCAGCTTGGGATCGACCTTCTGCCCCGGAATCGCCCGCAACAGGCCCGCGATCACGACCCGGTCATCCGGCTTGAGACCGCTTTCGATCACGCGCAAATCGCCCTCGAGCGGCCCGGCCTGCACCTTGCGCTGCTCGACCACGTTTTCGCTGCTTACGACCAGCAGGTATCGACCGGCCTGGTCACTGCCTAGCGCCACGTCCGGCACCAGCAACGCGCCCTGCTGTTGATCGATCGGCACCCGGACACGGACGAAATAGCCGGGCAGCAGCACCCGATCGGCGTTTGGCAGCACACCGCGCACCGCCAGCGTCCCGGTCGACTGATTGACCGTCGGCGCGGCGTAATCGAGTTTGCCCCTGTGCGGATAGCCGGTTTCGCTCTGCAGCCCGACCTCGACCGGCAGTTGCTTGAGATCGTTGGCGGTCAACCCCTTGCGCGCAGCCTCCGCACGGATGCGCAGGACGTCCTGCTCGTTGACGCTGAAGGTCACGTAGATCGGATCGAGCTGTACGATGGTGGCAAGCTGGGTCGGCGAAGCGGCGCCGACCAGTTCGCCGACCGAGATGAGATGGGCGCTGACGATGCCGTCGAACGGCGCGGTGACGTTGGTATAACCGAAATTGACGGCGGCGATCTTGGTGTTGACCTGGGCCTGCTGCAGGTTGGCCTGGGCGTTGTCGCGCGTCGAAGTGGACTGATCGAGGGTGGCCTGCGAGACCGCCTGGCGCGCGACCAGATCGGCCTGGCGCTTGTAGTCGGCCTCGGCCTGTTTCAGCGATGCCTGGGCGCCCGCTTCGGCCGCCTGCGCCTGTTCGAGCTTGAGCCGGTAGGTCTCGGGCTCGATCGTGAACAGCGTGGTGCCTTCCTTCACGAAGGCACCGTCCTGATAGCTGATCGCCTGCAGCACGCCTTGCACCCGCGCCACCAGGTCGACCGACTTGATCGGCGCGGTATTGCCGGTCGCCTCCAGATAGCGGGTAATGCTGCGCTGTACGGGGAGCGCGACATCGACCGCCGCAGGGGGCGGCGGCACGAACGCATTTTGCTCGCAACCGGTCAGCAGCGCGAGCGAGAGGACCGCCATGGCGGTGTGGACGGCAGCGGGACGCGCCGTGCGGCGGTTGCGATCCAATTTGGCGGAGACCGGTTGATGCCCAGGCTTCATCCCCTTGCCCCAATCTTTTTGGCCACGCAGGCAGACCCGCAAAAGGAATTCATAACACAATCCGTCGGCGGTGAAACCCGAAAGCAAATCCCGCCGCACGCCCATCGATCAGGCGGCCAGCAGTCCGGGGAATTTATCCAGCGGACTCACCACCATGGACGAAAATGGGACAAATTGATCACGCCCCGCCAGCAAGCGGCCGGCCGGCGGCTCATGGCGTCGCGCTCCGCCCGGGCAGATCCGCAACAAGACGCCGCAACTCCGCACTGACGTCAGCCTGCCGTGGCGGATCGGCGCCGGCACGCCCGCAGGTAAGGGCGGCGCAGGACGCCGCAAACGACAATGCGCGGCGAAGCTCGTCGGCATTCGCTTGCGCAAGCGAATTGGCCTTGATCCGTCCGATGGCGCGCAAGGCGAACAACAGCGCCGCCTGAAAACTGTCGCCGGCGCCGATGGTATCGACGACATCGACCGACGGCGCCGTGACTTCGATCGCGCCGGCTTCGCCGTGCCAGGCCTGAGCACCGCGAATTCCGCGCGTGACCACGACGAGGCTGACGCCTGCCGCGATCAGGGCTTGCGCCTTCCCGGCAAAATCGCTGCCGCCATACAGGTATTCAAAGTCGACATCCGACATCCGCACGATGTTCGCGGCGGCGACAAACGCCTGCATGCGCTCAACATAGCGAGTCCTGTCCGCAACCAGGCTCGGCCGGCAGTTCGGATCGAACGAGACGGTGGCCGATCCGCGCGCTTCCGCAACCATCGCAAGCGTTTCAGCCGCGGTCTTTTCATGGATCAGGGTGGTCGATCCGACATGGATGGCCTCTACCTGATCGAAGGCAATGGAGCCCTGGCGATAGGTCCAGTTGCGGGATGCCGTCCCCTCGTCATAGAAGGCGTATTGCGGCTCGCCGTCGACGGCGCGCACGAAGGCGAGCGTGGTCTGGTCGGCGCTGCGGGTCGCATGCCGAAGCTCGACCTGCGAGGCCGTGGCGTGATCGGCAATCATGCGGCCGAACAGATCGGTTGAAATGCCGCCGACGAACGCCGTCGGGGCACCGAGCCGCGCGATGCCGACGGCTATATTGAGACATGAACCGCCAGCCACCGGCACGATGGCATCGCGGCCATCCGTGGACTTCACGGGCAGAAAATCGATCAAGGCATCTCCGCAGCTCAGCAGCATGGTCTCGATCTTCCGTCAGGATCGGCGATCCGGTTCGACCTTCAGCATCGCATCGCGACCTTCCCGGTCCAGCCGGCGCATCAATCCGTGCACCTGGCGCTTGGACCGATGAAACTCGGCCATATCAGGCGCGGTCGGTTGGCTCTGCCAGCCGATCGCCGACATCGAGGCCATGGCGTCGGCGATCGATCCATGGCTGCGGCCCGCGACCGCGCCCAGCATGGCCGCGCCGAGCAGCACCGGTTCCTGGGTTTCGGGAAGCGCGACGGTCAAGCCGGTGGTGTCCGCCATGATCTGCCGGACCAGCGCGCTGCGGCCTGCACCGCCGCCGATCACCATGAGGTCGCTGTCGACCCCGTGCGAGCGAAACGCATCCACCACATCGGCAAGCCCGTAAGCGAGGCCACACAGTCCCGCCACGAACAGCCGCTCCATCGAGCCGATATCGGCATCGAGGTCCAGACCCGCGACGATCGCACGCGAATCAGGATCGGCGAACGGTGAACGATTGCCGAGAAATTCGGGAAGCACGTGGACATCGCGGGCATAAAAAGCCGCGCGCCCCGGGTCCGCCGAACGCGAGACGATGCGCCGCTCGAGAAATTCCAGAATCTCCATGCCGGCGGCCTGCGCCGCCGCGAGGACCTCGTGATAGGCAGGATGCGACCTGACCAGATGATCGATGGCCGCCCCGGCCGCCGATTGACCGCCTTCGTTGAGCCAGAAGCCAGGCACCATGCCCGAATAATACGGACCCCACACACCCGGCACGAAGCGAGGCTCGGTCGTCGTCGCCATGATGCAGGCCGAGGTCCCCATGATGTAGGCGAGCCGGCCGCACACATCGACCGATTGACCCGGTTTGACCCGTCCTCCGATCATGCCCACACCCCCGGCATGGGCATCGATCAGCGATGCGCCGACCGGCGTACCTTGCAGCAGACCGAAATCCAGCGCAGCCGATGCCGTCAGACCGGTGCCCAGAGGGGTCCCCGGCGCGACCACGTCCTTGCCGATTTTCGCGTAACCCTCGCCAACAAGATCGCCAAGACCGACGCGCTCGAAATAGCTCTGGCTCCAGCGCCCTTCGTGCGCGAGGAAATTCCACTTGCAGGTCAGCGTGCAGGTCGAGCGGGTGGCCGACCCGGTGGCGCGGAATGAAAGATAGTCGGCGAGATCAAAGAAATGCCCGGCCGAATTCCAGGTCGACGGCAAATGGCGCTTCAGCCAGAGCAGCTTGGGAATTTCCATTTCGGGCGAAATCGAGCCGCCGACATAACGAAGCACCTCATCATGGGTATCATTGACCGCACGGGCCTCGGTGCTGGCGCGATGGTCCATCCAGACGATGACATTGCGCCGTTCATCGCCCGAACTGCTGACCGTCAGTGGGTTGGCGGCGGCGTCGAGTACCACCAGCGAGCAGGTCGCATCGAACCCCATGCCCTTGACGGCGGACGGCGGCAGCGCCGCTTCCGCCATCGCGGCACGAACCGCGGTGACGCACGCGGCCCAGATCTCTGACGATGATTGTTCGACCACGTTGCCGGCCTCGTGCCAGACCGTGATCGGGCAGCGGGCGGTTGCGAGCAGCATTCCTGTCTCGTCGAACACACCGGCGCGGGCGCTCGATGTGCCGACGTCGACCCCGATGAAGGCCTGCCTCATTCCAATCCCGTTCGAACTCCGCGGCCTACCAGCACGTATAGCCTCCATCGACGAGAACGACGCTGCCCGTCATCAGGCTGGCAGCATCGGATGCCAGAAACAAGACGACGGAGGCTATTTCATCGACCTCGCCCATCCGGGCCATCGGGGTGCCGCCGATCCAGGCATTATACATCTGCGGACTATTCTTGACGAATGCGTTGAGCGGGGTGGCGACATAGGTCGGAGCCACGGCATTGACGCGCACGCCGCGGGCGCCCCACTCGGCCGCAAGCGACTTGGTCAGATGGTGCACCGCGGCCTTGGAGGCATTGTAGTAGGACTGTTCCTGCGGCTTGTTGACGATGAACCCGGACATCGAACCGATGTTGACAATGGCGCCGGATTTTGCCGCCAGCATGTGCTTGCCGAAGGCGCGGCAGCACCAGAAGGTGCCGTTGAGATTGACGTCGACCACATTCAGCCAGTGCTCGTCGGTGACCTGTTCGGCCGGCGTCTCGCTGCGCGCAATGCCGGCGTTATTGACCAGGATGTCGATCTTGCCGTGCCGGGACACCAGTTGGTCGGCCGTCTCGGAGACGCGCCTGGAATCGGTCACATCCAGGATCGCGACCTCGGCCTGGTAGCCTTTCGCCTTGAGGCTGGCGCAGCCGGCCTCGGCCGCCTTGGCATCGCGGTCGGCGATGACGATCCTGGCGCCGGCTTCTGCGAGCGCCTCCGAACAGGCGAGCCCGATCCCCTGGCCGCCGCCGGTAACGACGGCGACCCGGCCATCCAGCTTGAATTTTTCCAGATACATCCTGCTGTTCTTTCCTCAAGGTCGATCGTCGCCGACTTGGCACTCATTTTGTCCGCCGGGCTCACGAGCGTGGACGGGCCGTTGTCGCTACGCCCGCATCGCCTCTCCCTCCTTATCGAAGCGGTGCAAGCGAGCTGGGTCCGGCGACAGCAATACCCGATCGCCCGCTTTCAGGTCCAGTTCGCCGACATAGCGACAGGTGAGCAATCCGATTTTCCCGGCATCGACATAGAGGAAGGTGTCGCTGCCGAGATGTTCGGCCACCGACACGGTTCCGGGCCAGCCTTCCGCCTGCTGGCCGATCTTCAGATGTTCGGGCCTGATCCCGATGGTGACGGCGCCGTGCCGGGCGGCCGCCTCGCCTGACACGAAGTTCATCCTCGGCGATCCGATGAAGCCGGCAACGAACAGGTTTGCCGGCCGCTCGTACAATTCGAGCGGCGAGCCGTACTGTTCGATGCTGCCGGCATTGAGCACGACGATCTTGTCGGCCATGGTCATGGCCTCGACCTGGTCATGGGTGACGTAGATGGCGGTGGTCGCAAGCTGTTTCTGCAGCTTGGTGACCTCCATGCGCATCTGGACCCGAAGCGCAGCGTCGAGGTTCGACAACGGCTCGTCGAACAGAAACGCCTTCGGCTCGCGTACGATGGCGCGTCCGATCGCAACCCGCTGGCGCTGGCCGCCGGAAAGCTCGCGCGGCTTTCGATCCAGGTAAGGCGTCAGGTTCAGCGTGGCCGCGGCAGCTTCCACCTTGCGATCGATCTCGGCGCGCGGCAACCCTGCCATCTTCAGCCCGAACGCGATGTTGCCGCGAACGCTCATATGCGGATAGAGCGCGTAGGACTGAAACACCATCGACAGGCCGCGCTTTGCCGGCGGAACATCGACGACGTTACGGCCGTCGATCAGGATTTGGCCGCCGGTGACATCTTCAAGTCCGGCGATGAGCCGCAGCAGCGTGGTCTTGCCGCATCCCGAAGGCCCGACGAAAACCACAAAGGAACCATTCTCGATGTCGAGATTGGCATCCTTGATGATATTGACCGGCCCGAACGATTTGCGGACTCCCTGAAGCGTAATCTGGCCCATGTTTCGCCCTTTCGCTGATCTATTTGACGGCGCCGAACGTCAGTCCGCGCACGAGCTGCCGTTGGCTGAACCATCCGAGTACCAGGATCGGCGCAATCGCGAGCGTCGAGGCGGCCGACAGCTTCGCCCAGAACAGGCCCTCCGGGCTTGAATAGGATGCGATGAAGACCGTCAGCGGTGCGGCGTCCGATGTCGAAAGGTTCAAGGTCCAGAACGCCTCGTTCCATGCCAGAATGAGATTGAGGAGGAGCGTCGACGCCAGGCCCGGAATCGCCATCGGCGTCAACACATAGATCAGCTCGCGTCCGATGGTCGCCCCGTCCATCCGCGCCGCCTCGAGGATGTCCTTCGGGATTTCCTTGAAATAGGTGAACAGCATCCAGATCACGATCGGCAAATTGCCGAGGCACAGGATCAGCACCAGGCCGCCGCGGGTATCGAGCAGGCCGAAATTCCGGTAGATCAGATAGATCGGAACCAGCACGCCGACCGGCGGCATCATCTTGGTCGACAGCATCCAGAGCAGGACATCCTTGGTTCGCTTGGTCGGCGCGAACGCCATCGACCAGGCTGCCGGCACTGCGATCAACATGGCGATCAGCGTCGACCCGCCGGCGACGATGACGGAATTGAGCGCGTGATGGAAATAGTCGCTGCGACCCTGCACCGTCGCATAGTTTTCCGTCGTCCAGTGAAAGAACAGAAAAGTCGGCGGCATCGCGAACGCCTCAAGCTCGGTCTTGAAGCTCGTCAGCACCATCCACAGAATCGGCAGGAAGATCAGGAATCCGAAGAACCACGCCGCCGCGGTCGATACCACCAAGTGCCTCGAAGTTACTTTGCGTGCCATCGCCTATGCCTCCAGATTCCGGCCGATGATCCGCACCAGGAAGAACGCCACGATATTGGCGATCACGACCGCGACCAGTCCGCCGGCGGAAGCGTTGCCGACGTCGAACTGGATCAGCGCCTGCGAGTAGATCAAAAACGCGATGTTGGTGGTCTGCATTCCGGGTCCGCCGCCGGTGGTGACGAAGATCTCGGCAAACACCGTCAGCAGGAATATCGTCTCGATCAGGATCACCACGGTGATCGGCCGCGCCAGGTGCGGCAGCGTGAGATAGACGAATTTCGACAACGCTCCGGCGCCGTCCATCTCGGCGGCTTCCTTCTGTTCCTCGTCCTGGGATTGCAATGCAGTGAGCAGGATCAGGGTCGCAAACGGCAGCCATTGCCAGGCCACGATCAGGATCACGGCGAGCAGCGGGGCATCGGTGAACCAGTCGATCGGTGTCAGACCGAGCACGGTTGCTACCCAGGCAAACAGTCCGGAGACCGGATGCATCAGCAGGTTTTTCCAGACCAGCGCGCTCACCGTCGGCATCACGAAAAACGGCGCGATCACCATCAACCGGACAATGCTGCGTCCGACCACGGGCTGGTCGAGCAAGAGTGCGAGCGGCGTACCGAGCAGGATGGTGATGGCCAGCACCGAGCCGACCAGCACCAGCGTATTCCGCAGCGATGCCAGGAAGGCCGGATCGGTCAGGAAGTAGCGATAGTTCTCCAGGCCGACGAAGCTCTCGGAATCTGGATCGAGCAGGCTGTAGTGAAGCGTGGAAAAATAGATCGTCATCGCCAGCGGGACGATCATCCAGACGAACAACAACACGACCGCCGGCGTGAGCAGGGTCCGTCCCAGGACCTGGGTCTGCTGCGTTGCCATCACCGCCTCCTGTTAGCTTGGCGAATCCGATGAAGGTGGCCATCCGGTCGGGAGGAGCGGATGGCCGCTAGTTGACGGCCAGGGAGGAGACAGCCGCCGCGATCGTGCGTTACTTGATGTAGCCGGCACGTTTCATTTCGCGTTCGGTGGACGATTGCGCCGCGGCCAGCGCCGCATCGACGCTCATCGAGCCGGCCAAGGCGGCGGAAAATTCCTGGCCCACCGTGGTCCCAATGCCCTGGAACTCCGGGATCGCCGCATACTGCACCCCGACATAGGGAACGGGCTTCACCGTCGGCTTGTTCGGATCAGCCGCATCGATCGAGGCCAGCGTCAGTTTGGCGAATGGCGCAAGCTTCAAATATTCGGGGTTCTGATAGAGCGAGGTGCGCGTGCCCGGCGGTACGTTCGCCCACCCGTCCTTTGCAGCAACCAGCTTGATGTAGTCCTTGCCGGTCGCCCATGCGATGAATTTTTCCGCCGCCGCGACCTTCTTCGAGCCGGCGGGAATCGCCAGATTCCACGCCCACAGCCAATTGGCGTTCTTTCCGAGCCCGGCATTCGGCGCCAGTGCAAAGCCGACCTTGTCGGCAACCGTCGAATCCTTGGGATTGGTGACAAAGGAGGCCGCGACCGTGGCGTCGATCCACATCGCGCATTTGCCGGCGTTGAACAGCGCCAGGTTTTCGTTGAAGCCGTTCGAGCTTGCGCCGGGAGGACCCGCCACCTTCATCAGGTCGACATAGGTGGTCAGGGTCTTCTTCCATTCCGGCGTGTTGAACTGCGGTTGCCATTTCTCGTCGAACCAGCGTGCGCCGAACGAATTGGACATGGCGGTCAGGAATGCCATGTTTTCACCCCAGCCGGCCTTGCCTCTCAGGCAGATGCCGTAGACGCCGCCGGACTTGTCGGTGAGTTTCGTCGCCGCGTCGACCACGAAATCCCAGGTCGGCTTTTCGGGCATGGTCAGCCCGGCTTTCTGGAACAGGTCGGTGCGGTACATCATCATCGAGCTCTCGCCATAGAAGGGCGCGGCATAGAGCTTGCCCGACACCGAGACGGCGTCGCGGATCTTCGGCAGCAGATCGTCGACATCGTAACCGGGCCCGAGATTATCGAGCGGAATGAGCCAGTTCTTCTTGGCCCAGATCGGGACCTCATAGGTGCCGATCGTGAGCACGTCGAACTGACCACCCTTGGTCGCGATATCGGTGGTGACGCGCTGGCGCAGGACGTTCTCTTCAAGGGTCACCCATTTCACCGTCACGTCGGGGTTCTTGGCGGTGAAGTCGCTCGTCAATCCCTGCATGCGGATCATGTCGCTGTTGTTGACGGTCGCGATCGTCAGGGTTGTCTGTGCAATCGAGGGGGCAGAGCCCAACAGGGTAACCGCGCCCAGCAGGGCGCCGAGGACATGTTTCACGGTAACCTCCCTAGTTTGCGTTTGAGCATATGCCCACGCATTGAAGTTATGTTCAGGCCAGGCAGACGACTTGTCAAGAGCAGAATGGAAATCGCGCACCAACAGGTTGAGCCACGCGAAGGGGTCCCCGGGGCGAGGCTGGCGAAGCCGCCATGGGTCCGGCTGACGTCAGCGCCGAGCGGGGGGCGGTGCCGCGACGGCCCGAACGGCTGCGCTCGCCGTCATCCGAGGACGGCGCTTGCGGTCGCTTCGTCGGTGATCAAGCCGTTGATCAGGCGCCCCTTGAGCGCCGCCCGGATCGCCGCGACCTTGGCACGACCGAGCGCCGCCCCGATGGTCAGGGCTTCCGCCGGGACCTGCGGTGGAACGCTGGTCAGGCGACCATTGGTCCCGCCATCGATGATGCGGCCCTCCGCATCGAAGGCCCAGCCAACCATCTCGCCGACCGCCCCCAACCGCATCATTTCGAACAGTTCCTCGCGCGAAACGAAGCCGTCGACATGGACTTGCGCGCTTTGGTCCATCTGCCCAATTCCGACCAGCCGCAAGTCGGCCTTGGCGGCGACTGCCCTCACCTTGGCGATCGGATCGATCCGCAGCATCTGGTTACGCTCGCTCGCGGACGACATCAGAAAAGGCAGCGGCATCGGATAGTGCCGGGCCCGGGTCCGGTCGGCCAGACGCCCGACGGTGTCAAAGAAACTCGCCGAACCGTCGGCCGAGATATTTCCGACCAGCGACACGATCTGATGATTGGGGCAGTCGATCGGCGAGACCCGTTCAACCGCCGCGCGTACCGCCCGGCCCGTGCCCAACGCCACGATCGTGGGCTTCTCGGCGCGCAACGTCGATTCCAGGATGTTGGCGGCCCGCTCCGCAATCCCGGCCGCCGCCAGCGGCTGCGCCGGATCGGTCGGCACCACTTCGCAATAGACGAGGTGGAACAAGTCCTTGAGCCGTGAAGCTAACTCCATACATGCGGCAATCGGGTGCTCGAGCCGGAACGTAATCAGCCGCTCGGCAAGGCAGAGCGAAACCAGCCGCTGCGCCGAGGCCCGCGAAACCTGGAGCATTTTGGCGATCTCGTCCTGGGTATGGCCGGCAATGAAATACAGCCAGCCGGCGCGCGCGGCTTCATCCAGACGCGATTTCTCGCTTTCAGGCGCGACCATCCAGCCCTTCCGCTTGCTCCGGCCAGAAATCGGCCATTCGCTCAAAAACCCGATCGGCTCCTGCATTGTACAGCACCGTGCGGCCGTCGCGGGATCGATAATGGCTGCCTCCGACAAATCCCCAAACGGTCATGCCGGCGGCCTTGCCGGCCGTCACCCCGCTGAGGCTGTCTTCGATCACCAGGGTGCGGCGCGGGTCCGCGCGCATCTCGTCAGCCGCGTACAGGAAGAGATCCGGCGCGGGCTTGCCCTGCGCCACCATTTGCGAGGTATAGACCCGCGCGCCGAAAAGCGACGCGAGGCCGGTCACGGAAAGGGACAAGGATACGCGATCGAGATCGCTCGACGAGGCGACGCAAAATGGCGTTCGGAGCGCCGCCAGCACGGAGCCCACGCCTTCGATCGGACGAAGCTCCGAGCCAAAGGCGGCACGAACGCCGGCGCCGAGTTCGGCTGAGAACCGCTCCGGAATCGGGCGCCCGAGACCCCGGTAATGCATCATCACCGCCGCGGTACTTCGGCCGAGGAACAGTTCGAGCGCCTGCTCGACGCCGAGATCGATGCCGTAGCCGGCCAGCACCGCCGACAGGCAGCGGCAGCTCAGGACTTCACTGTCGACCAGGACGCCATCACAGTCGAAAATGATGAGATCGGGCTTGAACATCGCGTGCTTTCCGCAGCCGCGACAAGATCATATACTCATCGATCGAGCAATAGCCCAGAATTGACCCGATCAGGTCGTCCGCCGGGCGATCGGCCATCGCCTTGGTCAGGGGATCAGTGGGTGACCCGCCATATCGTGCCGTTGCCGTCTTCCGAAACGAGCAGCGCACCATCGCGGGCCACCGTGACACCGACCGGACGGCCCCAAACCCTGGAATCGCTGACCACAAACCCGGTTACGAAATCCTGATATTCCCCGGTCGGCACGCCGTCCCGCAACCTGATGCGAACCACCTTGTACCCGGTGCGCTTCGACCTGTTCCACGAACCGTGCTCGGCGGCGAATGCATCGCCGCGATATTCCGCCGGAAAGTTGCTTCCTTCGTAAAACGTCAAGCCGAGCGAAGCCGAATGAGCCTGCAGCAGGACGTCAGGAACAGTGATGTTGTCCTTCAGATCGGGCCGGTCGCCGACATGCCTCGGATCCTCGTTGCCGCCGATATAGAACCACGGCCATCCATAGAATGCGTTTTCTCGAACCCGCGTAACGTAGTCGGGCACAAGGTTGTCGCCGAGACCATCGCGCTCATTGGTGGAGCACCACGGCGTACCGCTGCCGGGCTGGATCGCAAGACCGACGCAATTGCGAATGCCGGTCGCGAACACCTTCTGGTTTTTTCCATCGGGGTCGAAGGCCAGCACCGTCGCACGGTCGGTTTCGGAACCCCAGGCGGCTCCGAGCGCATGCTGCCTGCGCCATGCTTCAAGTCCGCCCGGAGCATGGCCCTGCCCTTCGGCATCGTTGCTGCCGGAGCCGACCGAAACCAGCATTCGACTGCCATCCGGCGTAAACGCAATATCGCGGGTTGAATGGGCCAATCCGGCCGGCAGGTTCGCGACCACGGTTTCCGGCGCGGCCGATGCCCTGAGGTCACCGGAATGATAGGCAAAGCGCACCACACTGCCGGTATTGGCGACGTACAGCCATTGTGGGTTGGCACTCGGGAAAAACGCAATGCCGAAAGGCCGATCGAGATCACTGGCGTAGATCTCGTTGGCGGTGGGCTTTGCAGCGTCATCCGACGTCCGCAAAACACGGATGCGGCCAGCGTGGGTTTCGACAACAAAGATGTCGCCATTCGGTGCCGCCCTGATGATCGCGGGCCACTCAATCCATCGGCGAACAGTTCAATCTTGAAACCCGCAGGCACCTGCGGAATCACGGAAGCCGGCCTTGCAACAACATGGGGGAAATTCCCGGCGGAGGGTGTGGCGCCGGGCGGAGGTAAATCCTGCGGTTTGATCAGGCGCACCGTGCCCGGTCTATCGGCCTGCCAATCGCCAAACGCCGCCGTCCCCTCGAGGACGGCCGGTTGCACGACCGCCATGTTGGCGGAGGCAATCAGGGACAAAAGTACAAAGCCGGCCGCAAGCGGTCCGAACATCCTGGGTTTCATGGTTTCCTCGCGCAGCGGACATGCTGCGAGGTTATCATGATGCTTGTCCCAAGACGTTCACAAGCTCAATGGCGCTCATCGCTCGTGCGTGGAGCGGCGCCCTGCCGGCCGCCGCTCCGGTTCGCCCTCGATGGCTCGCAACATGCCCATGCGTGCGAACATTATCGGCCCACGATCTTCCGCCGCCTCGATCAGCATATGGACGGCAAGTCGCCACTCCTGACGGTCGCGCTCCGTGGGCGGGAGCTTGCTGACGTAGCTGGCGGCATCCCGCAGCGTTCGCGCCGGTGCGACGCCGGGGAGAGGAACGGGTTGATCAAACGGGCGATCCCAGGACACGAAGCCACTCCGCATCGCAACCGGGATTCAAGTACGATGAGGGCGTTTCGTTCCAATGAGGCCGGGCGCGGACAGCCTGGGCTCCGTCGGTCAGTAGGCTCTCGCGAAGTCTCCTTCCTGTTTGACGTCGTCAAAGCGCGGATACCGCGGCAACCAGGGTGCCGCCTGTGCGCTCGTCAACCGGTTGAGGCTTTCGAGCACGCTCACGCTTTCCCGGCGCAGAGCCGTCGAGACCGCCTTCAGATCCGGAAAATGCTGCCGCACGGCATTCAGCCAGATGGTCCGGCCGGCCAGAAAGCCGCCGGCCCCGGCCGCATAGGCATATTCCAGCACGCGCTCGAACTTGTCCGCTGCCGCTCCCCCCGACAAGAGAACCCAGGGAATGTCGTGCTGACGGCAAATTTCACCAATCGCATCGAACTCCCGCTGCGCGGCCTTGGCCGCTGCTCCGCCACCATGTGCCGGCAGGCCGTTGGCAGCGAGCGGACATTCAAGCTTCAACAGATCGACGCGGTATTCGGGCTTGGCGAATTCGCGCACGCTCTCGATCACAAGCGAAGGCAGCTTGCCCGGCGATTCGACATAGTCGGCGGTGTGGTTGGCGCTGCCAAGGAACGGATAGACCAGCAGCTCAAGCACGTAGGGAATATCATTGCGGGCGCAGTCCTGCCCGATCTCGCGCACGAACCGCTTCTGGTGCTCGTTGACGGCCGGGTCCGCATCCGGCCGATACCAGGCGAGAACCTTGACCGCATCGGCGCCCATCGCGCGGATCTTGGCCACGCTCCAATTGTCGATCGCGCGCGATCTGCGTCCACCGGTGGTCTCCTCGACCCGGTGTTCTTCCAGCGTCATGATCAGCCCGCAACGCGCCGGCAGCAGATCGATTGCGGCGGGCACCGCGAAATTCGGGTCGAACAGCATCGAGCTGCAATGCGGCGCCAGCGCCTCGACCAGCAGTCGCTTGGCGGCAGTCACATCGGCATAGGCGACCTGGTCCCGGGTAATGCCCTTGGCCTGCGCGATGGCCTCGAACATCGGCGGCCGCTGATCGAGTGCCACCATGCGAAAGTAGCCGTCCACATCGGCGAGGCGCGCCAGGCCACGGGTTTTTCCAATCGTTCTCATCGGCTGGTCCTTTGGAATGCGAGACAATCTTCGAGAGTGGGAATGCCTGCACGCGCGCCAGGGCGGGTGCATTTGAGGGCGGCAGCGGCGGCGGCAAACGCCATGGATTCGGAGACGGTCAGACCGCAGCCGATCGCAAGCGCGTAGGCGCCGTGAAACACGTCGCCGGCACCGGTGGTGTCGACCGCGTCGACCCCGTAGGCGGGCTGGCTTTGCGTGACCCCGGATTGGCGCAGCGTCACACCCTCCCGCCCGCGGGTGACGGCGGCCACGCTACAGCCGAAAGCCGCGACCTTCGCCAGCGATCCGTCGTCCGCCGATCCCGCAAAACCGGCGAGCGCCGGCTCGGAGAAGATTGCGTGATCGGTCAGTGGCAGCAGCGTCCGGAACACGTCGGGATCGGCGACATCGGCATCGAGCACCGTTGCAATGGCGCGCGCCCGCGCTGCGGTGAACAGCGCGACGGCGCCGGACAGCCAGCGCGGATCCGCCAGCACCGCGGATGCTCCCGCCACCTGGTCGAGCGGAAGCCAATCCGCCTGTTCCGGAAAGCGGCCGCGGAAATTGACGATCTGGCGCTCGCCGGACGCGTCGACCAAAATGCCGGAGACCGACGAGCGGCCTTCGAGAAACAGCCGAAACTGCGCAATGTCGACACCCTGCTCGGATAATGCCGCGTGCATCTCGTGGCCGGCCGCGTCGCCGCCGCCGCGCCCCCAGAACGCTGCCGAGCCGCCGAGCCGCGCGATCGCAACCGCGGCGTTTGCGGCCATGCCGCCGCCGGCCGAGACGTAGTCGCGACTCCTGATCTTCTGGCTGCCGCCGGAGAAGAAAGTATCGACATTCCAGGTCAGATCGAGCGCGGAGAGCCCCAGGCAAATCACGCGCGTTCGCGCGGCGCGCGACGCAAGATCGGCGGCAATCGCCGCAATCTCTGCCGGGGGATCGGAGGTATCGTGCCGGTTCATGGCAGCACGTCACCGGTGGCGGCGTCGAACAGGTGGATCTTGTCCGGCATCGGCCGCAGCGACAGCGCTGCGCCAACCTTCGGCTTCAGCGCCGGATCGACCCGGGCGATTGCCGTTACGCCTGCGACGTCAAAATGAATCAGCGTGTCGGAACCCAAAGGTTCAACAAGCTTGACCCGGACTGCAATGCCGTCGGACGCGCCGGCCGCTACTGCGAAATGTTCCGGCCGCACGCCCAGCACGCCGTTGCCGCCGGCGGCCTGCAACCTTGTCCGCGTCGCCGCATCGAGCGATGCGACGGTGCCGTCGTCCGCAAACACCACGGCATCGTTGCGCAACGCGACCGGGAAGAAATTCATGGCCGGAGAGCCGATGAAACCAGCCACAAAGCGATTGGCCGGCCGCTCATAGACCACTTCCGGCGTGTCGTATTGCTGGACCGTTCCGCTCTGCAGCACGACGATGCGATCGGCCATCGTCATGGCCTCGATCTGGTCGTGGGTAACAAAGACCATCGTCGTCGTCAGTTGCTGCGAAAGCGCCTTGATCTCTGCCCTCACCTGTCCGCGGAGCTTGGCGTCAAGATTCGACAGCGGCTCGTCAAACAGAAACACCTGCGGGTTGCGGACGATGGCACGGCCCATGGCGACGCGTTGGCGCTGGCCGCCCGACAGCTCCTTCGGTCGACGGTCGAGATAAGGCTCGATATGCAGCAGCGCCGCCGCGCGCCTGACCCGCGCATCGATCTCGGCCCTGGCTATTCCGCGCAGCTCAAGCGCAAACGACATATTCTCGTACACGCGCATATGCGGATAAAGTGCATAATCCTGAAATACCATGGCGATGTCGCGTTGCGCCGCCGGCACGCCGTTGACGCGTCGCTCACCGATCAAGAGCTCGCCGGCCGTGATCGGCTCAAGACCGGCGATGATCCGCAGCAATGTCGACTTGCCGCAGCCCGATGGGCCGACGAAAACGACAAATTCGTGATCCGCGATTTCCAGGCTGAGATCGGGAATGACGGTGAAACTGCCGTAACGCTTGACCAGATTGCGGATGGTGATCGAGGCCATGTGCTTAATCCAGCGCCAGGACGGGTTTGATCAGTTCACCCCTGGCGAACCGCGCAAAATTCTCCGGCAACTGGCGCAGCCCGAATTCGCCGTCGACCAGGACGCGGTATTCCTCCTTGAAGCGGCGCAGCAATTCCACATTCGGTTCGAAATCGCCAAGCGGGAAATAAAAGGTGCGGATCATGTAGAAGTCCTTGCGGCGAAAAACCTTGCCTTCCTCGATGCTCCAGGGCGCCGCGTTTTCGCCGATCAGCACCAGCGCGCCGCGCGGCAGCACCAGCTCGATCCCCAGATTCCGCGCCGCATGCGCGCCTGAGCACTCCAGGATCAGCGCAAAGCGTTTGCCTGTGCCGCCCACCGGATGACTGCCGGCGCCAAAGGATTGCGCAATCTTCATCCGCGCCGGGTTGGGATCCGACACATGGATGTCGTGATAGCCGAGGCTCCTGAGCGCCAGCACCACGCCGAGCCCAACCGGTCCAGCGCCGGTGACCAGCACCGGGCCGGCGTCCTGCGGCGGCACGATGCGGCTGACAAAGCGAACGGCATGGCCGGAAGTCCCGATCGTATCGAGCAGCAGCGGCGCAAGGCTGTCTTCGATGTCGTCCGGCACCGGCAGCAGGCAGTTTTCCGGCACCGCCAGATATTCCGAGTAGCCGCCCGGCCTGTTCCAGCCGATCAGGCTCGAAACTTCCAGGCACATCTGGGTATCGCCGCGCCGACAGGCGGCGCAGCGGTCGCAATGCAAGGGAATGTAGACCGCGCAGCGCCGGCCATGCAGGGGATGGCCGGGCTGCTCGACGCTTCCGAAAATTTCATGGCCCGCGGTGAACTCGGCGCCCTTGTGCCAGAGCTTGAAGTCGGAACCGCACAGCGCCGTACGCGACACCCGCACCAGGACCTCGCCGGCGCCGACATCCGGAATGGCGACGCGTTCGATGGTGATGCGTTCATGGCCGTGAAAAACGGCGGCCTGCATGGTGGCGTTGCGAAGCGGGATGGTCATCGATGTCTGCTCAGCCTTTCACGGCGCCAAGGGTGAGGCCCGCCACCAGCCAACGCTGCACGATCGCGGCAAGAACCAGCGGCGGCAAGGCGATCAGAGTCGCCGCCGCCATCAGCGCCCCCCATTGCGTCGACCCCTCGCCGACAAAATTGAAGGCGGCGGCGATCAGCGTTTTGGTGTCGCCGTTCGACAGTACCAGTGCGAACAAGAAGTAATTCCAGGAGAACACGAAGGAGAGAATCGCTGCTACCGCGACGCCGGAGCCGACCAGCGGCAACGCGATACGCCAGAGGATGCGTGTGATGCCGCAGCCATCGACCTGAGCCGCCTCGAACACGCTGCGCGGAATGTTGTCAAACGACGGCAACAACACCCAGATCACGATCGGCAGGGTGATGACCGCGTGACTGAGAATCAGCGCCGTATAGGACCCGATCAATCCGACCTGCCGGAACATTACGTACCATGGCAGCAGAAACAGCGTGCCCGGCGCCATCCGAGCCGCCAACGTCAAGATCGCCGGCCACGATATCCGTGTCCATGACACCGCGAATGCCGCAGGAATTCCGAACAGCAAGCCGAGGCCGGCCGAACCGATCGTCACAATCAGGCTGTTCACCGCGTAGGAGAAGAACGGCGTCGTATTCATGAGCTGGCTGTAATTCTCGATCGTAGGCGAAAACACCAGGGTGGGAGGATACGCCGTCACCTCGAAGGACGGCTTGAGCGAGGAAAGCACCATCCAGACGGTCGGCGCCATGATAAGGATGCCGGCCAGCACCAATTGGAGCGTGTTGAGCCTGCGAATCCAGGCCTCACCCAGCGGGGCGTCCATCATCGGATCGGCCTCACCATGCGACCGCTCCGCGCAGACGGTTGAATGCGAGCACCACGCCGAACACGATCGCGGTCAGTGTGAGCATCAGGGCACTGGCATAGCCGATATTGAAGAATTCGAAACCGACGCGGAAACCGTAGATGTTCAATGTGTTGGATGCATCGCCCGGTCCGCCCTGGGTCGTGATGTAGATAATGTCGAAGAAGCGCAACAGGTCGACGCTGCGCAGAATAGTCGCGGTCACGATGGTCGGCAGCAGCAGCGGCAGCGTGATACGGCGGAAGGTCCGGAACGCCGAGGCGCCGTCGATCTGCGCGGCCTCGTAGACGCTGGGCGGCAAGGATTGCAGACCGCCGAGCACGATCAGCGCCACATAGGGCGCCCACTGCCAGGTATCGATCAGCGCCACGGTCGGAATGACCCAGGTGGGTGACGCCAGCCAGTCCGAGGGCGGCAGGCCAACGCGCTGCAGGAGGTAATTGGCCGCGCCAAGTGACGGATCGAGGATGACCAGCCACATCATTCCGGCCACCACCGGCGGCATCATGAAGGGCGAGATGAACAGCGATCGAACCACGCCCGGCAGGCGCTTGGCATGAAACAATAGCAGGGCCAGCCAGATTCCGAGCACGAGCTGGAACGCCAACGACAGCAGGTAAAGCGCGAGAGTGACCCATAGTCCGTGCCAGAACTCGGCGTCCGAGACCAGCTTCGCGTAATTGCCAAGACCGGCAAAGCTCTGCTGTCCCGTCGAGGAAAAACTCTGAAAGCCAAGCCAGATCGTGTAGGCCACCGGAAACGCAATCATCGCCACCGTGAACACGACCGCCGGCGCGGACAACGCCACCAGTTCGCGCCGCTGTCGGTCTTCCGTTACGGCGTTGGCGACGCCCGACATTTGATGAGGCCCTCAGCGCCGGCTTGGCGTTCGCATGACGATGGCGACTACTTTTTGGCGATCAGCTCATCGAGGCTCTTGTCGGCATCCGCGCAGGCCTGATCGACCGATTTTTGCTTCAGGATAACATCCTGAACGGCCTGGCCAATGAATTCGCGGGATTCCGGATTGGCGACGATCGGATAGCCGACTTCCGACGATCCTTTCGCCGCCAGCACGTCCAGCGCCGCCTGCCACTCCTTGCGCACCGGCTGCTCGTCAATCCATTTGCGATATTCGGGATCGCTGGCGACGGCCGAGCGTGGGGCTGCGATGCCCTGCACAGCCATCTGCTTCTGGATTTCGGGACTGGTCGCCCATTGCACGAAGTACCATGCCGCATCGGGCTGCTTGCTGTAAGCCGAAACCGCCATGCCCCAGCCGATCGCTGTGGGCACTTGCCCGGCTTCGCCGGCCGGGAGCGGTATCAGGCCGGTATCCTTGAGACGCTCGCCGCCTTCCATTACCGTGCGCAACTCGTTCGAGGACTCAAACGCCATGGCCGCGCGGCCACTGCGGTAAAGCGCCGAGATCTGGTAAAAGCTGTAGTTGACCACGCCGGGCGGGCCGAAATCGCGCAGCAGGCGGCTATAGGTGTCCAGCGCCTCCTTGCCTTTTGCGGAGCAGAGATTCGATTTGCCGTTGGCGATGTAACTGCCGCCGATATTGTGCAGCATGTTGCTGAAGGTATAGGCGACGGCCGGCTTCAGTCCACGCGACACGAACGGGGTAATGCTGCTGTCGCAGGCCTTCAGCTTCTCTGCAACGGACTCGAGATCCTTGATGGTCGCAGGCTTCTCGACGCCGCATTTCTTGAAGATATCGGTGCGATAATAGAGGATCGGCCCTTCAATGTTCATCGGCATGCTGGTGAGCTTGCCGCTGAAGGTGCCGGCCTTCAGCAACGCCTGGCTGAGCCCGGCGTAATCGTAATCTCCCGCGACCTGGTTTTTTGACGCCGCCGTGAGGTCGCCATACCAGCCAGTCGCGGCGAATTGCTCGCCTTCGCGGGACGGCAGGGTCATGAACACGTCGACCTCGTCGCTATGCGCGTTCATGACGGTCACCAGCCGCTGGCGCATCTGCTGTTCCTGGTAGCTGTCGACCTTGAGGGTCATGCCGGTGAGCTTCTCGAACTCGGCCTTGTGCGTCAGCAGCGCCTGCGACACCGGATTGTTGTTGGCGAGGAAGCTGATCGTCTTGCCCTGAAACTTCTTCCAGTCGAAATCGGCAGCATGCGCCGTGGTCGCGACCGAACCTGCGGCAATGGCCAACACTGCCGCGCATTTCGCCAGCGCATTCGCAAACATCATGTCCTCCCTTGTTCGGCTTTTCGCCCGCGGCTTGCGCGGCCGGTTGCTTATGTAAACGGTTACATATTAAGCTACGGGCCAATCGAGTCAAGCGCAGCCCACCCTTGAAAAATAGCATGGAATGTTGCAAACTTTCACCACGTCGGCATGTAACGTTACAATCATGAGGAACCAAGGTGAGAGGCACTCCAGCCGTATCGAGGCAAGGTATTCGTGCCGTCGCGGCTCAAGCCGGGGTTTCAACGGCGTCGGTGTCACGCGCACTCAACCGCCCGCAATCGGTTAGTCCGGAATTGCGCGCCCGGATCGCCGAAGCCGTCAACTCGGTCGGTTACATCCCTCAGGCATCGGCTCGGGCGTTGTCGTCGCGTCGCACCCGCACGCTCGGCGCCATCATTCCGACCATCGACAACACGATGTTCGCCCGCGGAATCGCAGCCCTGCAAAAATATCTGTCCTCGGTCGGTTACATGCTGTTTCTGACCACCAGCGGCTACGATCTCGACGCGGAACTCGAGCAAGCCCGCAACCTCGTCAGCCGCGGCGTCGACGGCCTCGTATTGCGCGGTGACTGTCATCACGACGAGCTGCGCAAGATGCTCACTGACCACGAAATTCCATTCATCAATGTCGGTGTCTACCGGCCGGACCGGCCCTACGCCTGCGTCGGCGCCGACAATGAAGCCGCCGCCTATCGCGCCGCTTCTCACGTTATCGAGCTCGGCCATCGCCACATCGCGATCGTCTCCGCCCTTCAACGCAACAATGATCGCGCCAGCGCCCGCGTTGCCGGCTTTCACCGCGCGCTCTCCGAGCACGGCATTGAGCTGCCGAAGCAATGGCACGTCGAGGTACCCTACACGCTGGACGACGCGCGCGAAGCCGCACGCTACCTGCTGAGCCGGCAAAACCGCCCCACGGCGGTTGTCTGCGGCAACGACGTGATCGCTTATGGCGTGCTGCTGGAGGCCGAACGCAGCGGCTTTGCGGTTCCGCAGCATCTTTCAGTGGTCGGATTCGACGACCTCGACTGGAGCCGGCATTTGCGACCCAGCCTCACCACGATCCAGGTACCGACCGGCGCGACCTGGCAGCGCGCCGGCGAATACCTGGTCCGACACCTCGCCGGCGAACAGACCATCATGCATCACGAGGTCGACTACTCCCTGATCGTTCGGGAATCGACCGCCCCACCGATGCGGCCATGACGTTGCGGAGACCAAGATGAACGGCACCTTCTCGCTGCCTTCCAATTTCCACGCGGTCGTCGTCGGCGGCGCAGGCGACATCGGCGCGGCGATCACAAATCTGTTCTGCGATCTCGGCGCGACGGTCACGGCCACAGGCCTCGACCAGCGGGATATCGCGCGATCGCAACTCAAGCCGCGCGATGGATTGCAGATTTCACCTCTCGACATCACCGACGACTCCGCCGTCAATGCATTTGCGGCAGCCTGCGAGCGCGCGGACGCATTGGTCAACTGTGCTGGCATCCTGATGCGTGACAGGGAGTATGAAATCGAGAACTTCATGAAGGTTCTGGACGTCAACCTGACCGGCACCTTTCGAACCTGCACGGCGTTTCGTCCGCATCTTTCGCGAGCGAAGGGCTCGATCGTCAACATCGCGTCGATGAACGCCACGCTGGCACTGCCGCGCATTCCGGCGTACTGCGCCAGCAAGGGTGGCGTGGTAATGCTGACAAAGGCTCTCGCGCTGGCGTGGGCCGAGCAGGGAATCAGGGTGAACGCGGTTGCGCCCGGCTACATTGAAACCGCGATCAACGCTTCCGGTCGTTCCGATCGCGGGCACTATGAACGAATTGCCAACCGCACGGCGTTCAAACGGTGGGGACAGCCACGGGAAATAGCGGGTACGGTCGCTTTCCTGTGCATGCCGGCATCGAGCTATGCCACCGGAACCGTGGTCACGGTCGACGGCGGATTTCTGGCCGGCTAGTTTGAGCGTGTGACCGAAAACGGATTGAGAATCATATGATTGGCTTTTTCGTCACGGCCGGGCCTGTCCCGGCCGTCCACGTCTTTCGTGTTTCGTTGCGGCAAAAACGTGGATGCCCGGGACAAGCCCGGGCATGACGAGCTTGGAGCCAGGTCAAGCCGCGCGCGGGCAAGCCGTCATGCGGCGACATCCGTCTTCAATCGGGTGTTGTTCGTGTCGGACTTCGCTGCGTCCTCGGAGCCGGTGGCGTTGCATTCCCTGAAATGGTCGGAGATTTCGGCTTCGGCGAGATGCTCCCAGCGTTCGGCCTCGCCGAGATGCTTCCAGCTCTGTTGCGGGTTGAGTACCGCGCATTGGCGGTGCAGGGATCCCATCGCGCGGTAGCGAGAAACGTTTTTCATGGCCACCTCCTGGACTCAGTGCGCAACCTTATTCCCGCTGTTACGTCAGAGTCATTACGATTATGAGTCAGAAGCATTTTTCGGAGATGTCACCGGCCCGACTCTGGAACCCGTTGCGGCGGGCAACGAGTCCGATTCCTTGGCGAACGAACTTGGCGGCCCGGCGAGCGGCCTTTCACCGGCGAAGTTCCCATTTTACCAAACCTTTAACTATTCCCCTTATGAATGCGTGTTGGTCTAGAACAGCCCTCATAACGCTCAGGATGAGCGATGCCAGACGTGGAATTTTCAGTCGTCGACGAAGTTGAAACGGCAATCAATAATGGGACTGCGGAAAAGCGCTTAGAAACAATCAAGCGCGTAACCGACCTGTTTCTGGCGTCCGCTGAAAGCTTTAACGGCAAGCAGATCGAACTGTTCGGAGATGTGCTGGAACGGCTCATCAGGACGATCGAGGTTCGGGCGATCGCAGATGTGGCCGTCCGCATCGCGCTCGCCGAGATGAGCAGCCAGCTGGCGCCGGTTCCGCAAGCGCCGCCGGCTGTCGTTCGCCGCCTTGCCAGCAATGACGAGATCACCGTCGCGCGTCCCGTTTTGACGGAATCCGCCTGTCTCAGCACCGAAGATCTGGTCGAAATCGCCAAAACAAAGGGCGAGCAGCACCTGCTGGCCATGTCCGGGCGCTGGTGGCTCAAGGAAGTCGTGACCGACGTCATACTGGCCCGACGGTACCCAAGCGTCAGTCGTCGGATCGTCAGCAATCCGGGCGCGCGGGTTTCCGCGGCCGGATTTGCCATTGTCGTCGCGCAGGCCGAAGCCGATCCTGAACTTGCCGTCGAAACCGGGATCCGGGTCGATCTGCCGCTGGAACTCCGTCACCAATTGTTGCGTAGCGCCACCGAAGAGGTCCGAGCCCGGCTGTTGTCCCGTGCGCCGCCGCACGTATTCGAGGAAATCCGCAGCGCGATTGCCACCGTCTCGGCTGGAATAAACCGCGAAATGTCCAAGGTCCGCGACTTTACCGCGGCCCAGCGCATGGTGGCGCGGCTGAAGGACAATGGCGAATTGAAGGAAGCAACCTTGTTCGAATTCGCCAAGCAGCGGAAATACGAGGAGACCGTCGCCGCGCTGGCCGCGTTGTCGAAATCCTCCATCGAGGTCATCCGTCCTTTGATGCAAAGCCTGCGCGACGACGGCGTCCTCGTTCCCTGCAAGGTCGCGGGGTTGAGCTGGGACACCGTACACGCCGTTCTGGAGAGCCGCTTTGCGACCGGGTCGATGGGGCCGCACGAAATCGCCAGCGCCAGAAGCCAGTTTGGCAAGATCACAGCCGAAAATGCCCGTCGCCTGCTCAGCTTCTGGCAGGTGAGATCGTCGCCGACATCGTCCAGCGTGAATTGAGCCGGACTGGCGGCAGGCGTTGGTCGCGTTTTAGCATCTTGTTAATGCTACGGCGCAAATGGCAGGCGGTTTCTATATGGGCTTCGCTGTTGAGGTCCTCTAATGCAGGTTTATTACGTCGGAACCCGTAAGTGATCTGTCCAGGCAACATCGAGCGGATCGGATGACCGAACCAAAGTCGCTTCTGGCGGAACTGGAAGATGCGGTATCCCGCGGGACGGCTGAAAGCTGTTTGCAGGCTCTCTGGCACGCCACCGATATCCTAATTGCCGGTCGCTATTCCGAAGACCAGATCTGGACTTTTGGCGAAATCATCGGACGGCTTGCCGAAGATATCGAAATCGCGGCGCGCGTGCGGCTCGCAAACAAGCTCGCTCCCAGCAACAACGCACCGATCAAGATCATCAACAAGCTCGCTTTCGACGATTCGATCGACGTCGCCGGCCCCGTGCTCCGGCAATCCGAACGGATCGACACCAAAACGCTGGTGGCAAATGCAAGATCCAAAGGCCAGGGCCATCTTCTCGCCATCTCAAAACGAAAATCCATTCCCGACGACGTAACCGACGTCTTGGTGGTGCGAGGCACCGCCGAGGTTGCGAGTTCGGTCGCCGCCAATAGCGGGGCAAGCCTGTCGGGATTCGGCTTTCTGCATCTCGTCAAGCGCTCCGAAGATGATCTCATTCTCGCCGAGCATCTCGGTCTGCGCAAAGACATTCCCAGGCACCTGTTTCAGCAGTTGATCTCGAAGGCGTCCGATGAGGTCAGACGAAAGCTCGAGCGGGAACGTCCCGAACTGGTGACCCAGATACAAACCGTTGTCACCGATGTCACCGGAACGATTCACGCCCGATTTGGACCGGCCTCCAAAAACTACTTTGCCGCGAAACGGACCGTCGGCAAGCTGCATCAATATGGCAACCTCAATGAAGACCAGATATTTGAGTTTGCCCATTCCCTGAAATTCAACGAAACGGCGGTTGCCCTGTCGCTGTTATGCGCCCTGCCGATCGACGTCGTGGAGCGCGCTTTGGTCGACAAGAACAGGGAAGTCATCCTGATCCTGGCCAAGGCGCTGGATCTGTCGTGGACCACGACCATGTCGTTGCTGTTCCTGGGTGCGGCAAATTACCGAATTACCGCGGGGAATCTCGACACCATGAAGGCCGAGTTTGTTCGGTTGAACGTCGAAACCTCGAAGCAGGTCCTGAGAACTTACCAATCCCGCAAGTCGGCGGCCATCGAGAGCGCCGGCGCCCGCTAACGCAATTTCCACCTCAATGGCTTCATCCTTCGAGACGCATCGCTTCGCGATGCTCCTCAGAATGGCTTCATCCTTCGAGACGCATCGCTTCGCGATGCTCCTCAGGATGAGGTCTCATACCAACGGCCCTAATTATTGACTGTTGCCCATATTCGTGTGGTGATTGACGCGATGCGCTTTG
>Ga0182024_10004184_pt1 | contig 33493 bp, 31 predicted proteins | sample P32metaG_FD_120480 | JGI IMG/M metagenome (GOLD analysis project Ga0182024, IMG submission 120480) | Permafrost microbial communities from Stordalen Mire, Sweden - P3-2 metaG (Illumina Assembly) | ecosystem: Environmental > Terrestrial > Soil > Wetlands > Permafrost | place: Sweden: Stordalen... | reverse complement strand
TCGCTACTGAAGACAAACTGGAGAGCCGTGTGCGGTGAAAGTCGCAAGCACGGTTCGGAGGGCGGCGGTTGGAAAAGGGCAACCCAATCGTGGGAAGTACCTCGCTGACCGCCTACCCTACGAAGTCTCCTGCGCGATGCCGGTTTTGTTAGCGGGCGCCAACCGCGGAATACCCAACCCACGGAGAAGTCAATAAGCCGTTAGACGACAAGCCTTTGCACCTGTAGCTCAACTGGATAGAGCATCGGTCTACGGAACCGAAGGTTGCAGGTTCGAGCCCTGCCAGGTGTACTCATTCCCCCCTCCGATCCACTCACCCCGGCGCTCCCACAGGTGACCGATGGCCGGTAAGCGTTTCCTCATGAATGCGGGCCGCACCACCAAACAGGGCCAGCAGATCAACGTCGGCAAAGACCATGCGGCCTACCAGGCCATCGTCGGCACCGTGACCATGCACCCCGAAGACATGAAGGACCTGGGCATCCCGTCCGGCGGCAGCATCCGCGTGCGCTCCGACTGCGGCGAGGCCACCTTTCTTTGCAAGGAAGGGAAAATTCCTAAAGGGATGGTTTTTGTCCCTTATGGGCCACCGACCTGTCATTTGATGGGCCAGACCACCGACGGGACGGGGATGCCCACGTCGAAGGGCTGGGAAGTGGAGATCGAGTCGGTGGAGTCGTCGCCGCCGTCCGAAACGAATTCCACCGTTTAGCCGCGACCCGAAGGGGAGCGCGGGGGCGAAAGGGCAAAGCCATGAGTACGGGCAACGTTCCGAAAGACGTTTTGGAGGGCGAAGTCCCGCTCCCCGACGACATGGACCATCCGCTGGCGTGGGAAGAGATTGCCGTCGGCCGCTACATGCCGCGCCGCATCCGCGGCAGCTGTCGCGGCCGGGTACTGGGCTGAACATTCGTCGTGCCGTCCGGTTCGGACGGGAACGAGGGCCGCCGAAAGGGGAACAGGGGATGAGTCTCACGGTCGTCAAGAACGCCACGTGTACTTTCTGCGGCTGCGTCTGCGATGACATCGAGCTGCATGCCGACGAACAACGCATCGTCAAAACCAAACACGCTTGCAGCCTCGGCGAGTCGTGGTTCCTCAACCACACTGCCGAACACCTCTACCCCGACGCGCTGATCGACGGCAAGTCGGCCACGGTGGACGATGCCGTCGAGGCGGCGGCCGACTTCCTCCACAACGCCAACATGCCGCTGGTGTACGGTATGAGCAACGTCACCTGCGAGGCCCAGCGCGAGGCCGTGGCCTTGGCCGAGCTGGTCGGGGGAGTGATCGACAGCCACACCTCGCTCTGACACGGCCCCACGGAAATCGCCGCCCAGTTGGGCGGCAAGGTCACGTGTACGCTGGGCGAAGTCAAGAACCGGGCCGACTTCATCGTGTACTGGGGCGGCAACCCGGCCGAATGCCACCCGCGGCATTTCACGAAGTACACCCTGACCCAGAAGGGCAAGTTCACGCCGCGCGGCCGCAAGGACCGCACGATGGTCCTGGTGGACATCCGCGAAACGCCGAGCGAGAAGGCCGCGGACATTTTCCTCCAAATACGGCCCACCAAGGACTTTGAAGTCCTCACCGCCCTGCGCGCCCTCGTCAAGGGCCAGCCGGTGGACCGGGAACTGGTCGCGGAGACCGGCCTGACGGTCGAGCAGCTTCAGGATTTGGTGGACCGGATGAAGGCGGCCCGCTTCGGCGTGATCTTCTTCGGCATGGGCATTTCGATGACCCGCGGCAAGCACATGAACTCGGCGGCGATCCTGACGCTGGCGGCGGAGATGAACGCCTTCACGAAGTTCGTGGCCATGCCGATGCGCGGCCACGGCAACGTCACCGGGGCCGACGTGGTCATGCGCTGGACGACGGGCTATCCGTTCGGCGTCAACCTCTGCCGCGGCTACCCGCGCTACAACCCCGGCGAGTTTTCGACGGTGGACCTGCTGGTGCGCGGCGACGTGGACGCGGCCCTGATTCTCGGTGCCGACCCCGGAGCGACGATGCCGCAGCCGGCCATCGACCACATGGGGCGCATCCCGACCATCGTGCTCGACCCCAAGGTGACGCACACCAGCCGCCTGGCCCGCGTCCACATCACCACGGCGGTCACGGGAATCAGCGCGCCCGGCACGGCGTACCGGATGGACGAGGTCCCACTGCCGTTGCGGCCGATCCTGAAATCGCCGTATCCGACCGACGAGGAGGTCATCCGGCGTATTTACCAGGCGGCCGCAAAGAAGCCGGCGCCGCAGGCGCCGCCGCTGAACATGGCGAAGGCATAAGAGGATAAAAAGGAGAGCTTAAGTGCCATTACTCGACCACTTCCGCCCCCCGTTGCGAGGCCCCCGCCGCTGGGAGGGGTTCCACCACGCCTGGGCGGCAAACATCGCCCAGCACCTGAACCGCGAAGTGTTGCCGGCCGAGTTCTTCGCCGAGTCCGAAATCAGCCTCGGCCCGACGCTGGAGATCGACGTCGCCAACATCGAATGGGCCGACGGCGCCGGCGGGCGCGAGGTCGCGGGGGCGGCGACCGGAACCGCCGTCTGGGCTCCCGCCAAGCCGCTCCTGACGTTTCCCGTGGATTTCGCCCGCCTGGATGTCTGCGAAGTGAGGGTCTACGAAGAGCTGGGCGGGTCGCAGCTGCGTGCGGCCATTGAGCTGGTCAGCCCCGCCAACAAGGACCGGCCCGGCAGCCGGCGGACCTTCGTTGCGAAGTGCGCGGGCTACCTCAAGCAAGCGGTTTCTGTCGTCATCGTGGATGTGGTCACGGAAAGGACCGCCAACCTGCACGCGGATTTGCTGGAAGCGCTAGAGGTTTCGGAAGCGGCCTGGGAATCGCCGAGCCAGCTATACGCGGTCGCCTACCGGCCTGTGCCGGTGCAGAAGCAGCAACGTATCGAGGCGTGGCCGGAGGTGCTGACCCTGGGGCGGCCGTTGCCGGTGCTGCCGCTGTGGCTGCGGGTGGACCTCAGCGTGCCTTTGCAGCTGGAAGAGACATATACTATCACCTGCGAGGGGTTGCGGATTCCTTGTTAAACCACAAACAGGCACTCCTGTGAGGGAGGCGAACCGGCGTGGACAACCAGAGCTTGAACGAGTTGCTGCAAGACAAGCGCGAAAGGCAGTTCTGGCTGAAGCCGGTAGGCCTTCCTGGCATCCCACTGCATAAACAACCCGAAGCATTTCCAGAGAGCGAGGTGGAAATCCGCTTTGTGGATAATGTGACCAACATCCACGATGGCGACGTTCTCGTCGTCTACCGCGTCGGCCCGGCCAAGCTCATGTATGTTGCCGAACGGCTCCCAAGGTCCCAATGGACTACGCCGGAAGACCCGACCTTGACGGAGGAAATACGCGCCCGGTATCGCCATTTCTTCAAGGCGAGGAATCTCACGCCGGAGTATGGAGTGTGGTGGCCCGACTTCAGCCACAAGCCCTTCACGCTTGCGAACCGGTGGAATCCACTCCACCAGGACGAGCCAGCCAGGTTAGGTGCGATAAACTGGCACAAGGACCGAGCGCCGATCCCGCGCTGGTTCGCCGAGGCTCTCATCCAACGAATAAGGGATATATCGGAGAGAAATACAAAATCCTGATGGACCGGCTTCGGCGATTTAGGAGCGAGCGATGCAGTTCCGCTGGATCGACTGGAACCGGGACCACATCGCGGAGCACGGAGTGGATCCGGCTGAAGCGGAAATGGTCGTCCGGCAGGCCCGCTCGCCGTTTCCTAGAAAGATCAAGGAAGACAAGTGGCTGGTCGTCGGTCGGGGTCGCGGAAGCCGGATCGTACAGGTTATCTACATCCTTGACCCAGATAAGACTATTTTCATCATCCACGCCCGGCCGATTACAGAGCGTGAAAGGAGACGGCTAAGGAGGTGGAAACCATGACGCGGAAAATAAGCCCCAAACCCTATTGGGAGATGACTACGGCGGAGCTTCGCGAAGCCACCAAGGAGTTTGACGAGGAATTCGTCGCGGAACGGAGCCGACCGCTTACCCCTGAGGAACAAGCCCTTTGGGAACAGGCCAAGGCCAAACGCCCCCGCACCGCGGACGGTGAGACCGAACAGACCATCGCCGTTCGCCTTGACAAGACGCTGCTGGAGCGCTGCACCGCCCTGGCCAAAAAGAAACGCCTCAGTCGGGACGCCCTGGTGGCGCGCGGCTTGCGCGCCCTTTTGGCGGCCGAGGGCGAGTAGGATCTCACGCAAAGACGCAAAGGCGCAAAGAGGTCAAGAAGAAGTGGTCTTTGAATTCTTTGCGCCTTTGCGCCTTTGCGTCTTTGCGTGAGATCTTTTGGACACGGAGACCTCATGTTGCGGATCAAGGGCGGCAAAATCTACGACCCCGCGAACGGCGTCCACGGCGAAGTCCGCGACGTCTGCATCTCCGACGGCCGCATCGTCGCCGACGTGGACGGCGGCCGCACCATCGACGCGACCGGCACGATCGTCTTCCCCGGCGGCGTGGACGTCCACACCCACGTCGCTGGCGCCGCCATTAACTTCGCCCGCGCGATGACGCCGGAAGACCACCGCAAGGCCCACCCGTTTCTGCATACGCCGTTGCGCCGCGCCGGCGTCGGCGGCGCCACACCGACGACTTTCGCGACCGGGTATTTGTACACCGGCATGGGCTGGACGACGGTGGTCGAGGCGGCCGTGCCGCTGCTGACGGCCAAGCACACCCACGAAGAGCTGCGTGACACCCCCATCGTGGACAAGGCCTGTCTGCTGTTGATGGGCAACAACGAGATTTTGCTGGACCTTCTGGGGGCCGGCGAGCTGGAGCGGGCGAAACACGTCGTCGCCTGGATGATCGGCGCGGCCAAGGTCTACGGCGTCAAGGCGGTCAACCCCGGCGGCGTCGCGGCCTGGAAATGGGGCAAGGACGCCAAGTCGCTGTCCAGCCCCATCGAAGGCTACGACAAGGTGACGCCGGGCAAGATCATCGCCGCCCTCGCCGGGATCGTGGACGAGTTGCGCCTGCCGCACCCGCTGCACATCCACTGCAACAACCTCGGCGCCCCCGGCAATGTCACGACGACGCTTGAAACCATGAAGCACCTGGAGGGCAACCGGGCCCACATGGCCCACCTCCAATTCCACTCCTACGGCGGGGAGGACTGGCACACGATCCGCTCCGAGGCTGCCGCCATCGCCGACTACTTCAACGCCCATACGAACCTCACCGCCGACGCCGGCGCCATCCTGTTCGGCGACGCCGTGACCATCACCGCCGACGGCCCCTGGCAGCACCTGCTCTACCAGTTAACGGGCCGCAAATGGGGCAATCTGGACGTGGAGAACGAAACCGGCTGCGGCATCGTCCCCTATACCTACCGGCCGAGCAATCTGGTCAACGCCGTGCAGTGGGCGGTGGGGCTGGAGTTGCTGCTGCTCATCGACGACCCCTGGAGGATCTTTCTCACCACCGACCACCCCAACGGCGGCTGTTTCTGGCGCTACCCGGAAATCATCCACCTCCTGATGAACGCCGACTTCCGGCGGGAGAAGCTGAAGGCTTTGCCCGCCAAGGCGCGGAATCGCATCGTCCTGCCGGACCTGGACCGCGAATACACGTTATCCGAGATCGCCATTATCACCTCGGCCGGCCCCGCGCGGGCCTTGGGGATGCCGCGCAAGGGCCATCTCGGCGTGGGGGCGGACGCGGACGTGAGCATCTACAACGACGACCCGCAACCGGATCGCATGTTCGGCTACCCGCGTTACGTCGTCAAGGGGGGCGAAATCGTGCTCGAAGAAGGCGAGATCCGCCAGACGCCGCAGGGCCGCGAATTTCTCGTCCAGCCGTCCTACGACGGACAGATCGAGGAGTATCTGCGTCCGGTGTTCCAGCAGGTTTACACGATGTCGTTCGAGAACTACCCGGTGGAAATGGAACGGGTGGCGCGGCCGGAGATCCACGCCTGCGAATGAGATGAGCATGACTACGTTCACCCTCAAAGAGCAGCCCAACGTCCCGCTGGAGGCGGAGACGCTGTCGCCGGACGTGATCGCCGGCCTGGCGTGCGACGAAGTGCGCGCCCTCCCCGTCTTCCTGGGCAAACGGAAATGCCGCGTGGACGACTTTTTCGAGGTCGAGGGGGCGGGCGGCGACGACCTGGAAATTCGCGGCGACGCCCGGCAGGTCAAATGGATCGGCCGCGGCATGACGCGCGGCCGCATCCGCGTCGTCGGCAACGTCGGGATGCACCTGGGCGCCTACATGAAGGGCGGCGCCATCGAGGTGACGGGCGACGCCTCCGACTGGGTCGGCGCCGAAATGTCGGACGGACTCATCCGCATTCACGGCAACGCCGGGGGACAGGTCGGGGCCGCCTACCGGGGCAGCCTCAAGGGGATGCGCGGCGGCGCCATCGTCGTCGAGGGGTCGGCGGGCCTGGAAGTCGGGATGCGGATGCGACGAGGGATGATCGTCGTCAAGGGTTTAGTAAAGGACTTCGCCGGATTGCAGATGAAGGGCGGCACGCTGTTCCTACTCGGCGGCGCCGAGATCCGTACCGGGGCGTGGATGGTCCGGGGCACGATCGTCTCCCTGGCGCCGGTGGCGCTGTTGCCGACCTTCGCGTTCGCCTGCGTCTATTCCCCCCCGTTCCTACGTCTCTATGCGAACCGGCTGCGGGCGCTGGGGCACTCCCTTCCTTTGGAAGCCGCCGACGGAGCCTATCGACGTTACACCGGCGATTCCGCCGTCCCCGGCAAGGGGGAAATCCTCGTCTGGCGGCCGCACGCCCCTTGACCGAAGCATCCTTTCAACGTCATTCCTATCTCCAAAAGCGTCGAATAGGGCCGGCCCGCGAGCACGGACGAAGGTGCTTGCGGGCCGGGCCGCGGCGACGACGGTTTACCGAGGTCGGGTCACACGAAGACGCCGTTCGGGAACAGCGGGTCGTTGGCGAAGAAGTCGTCCAGCAAGGCGCTGTTCTCGATCTCGTTCGCGTTAGGTTGGCCCATCGGCACGACCTGATTGAGCCGGGCGTCGTCGATGACCTTGACCTCCGGGCCGCCGCCCGGACCCGCCCCCACGATCAGGTCGGCGTGGCCGTCGCCGTTGACGTCCACCGCCCCGACGCGCACGCCGCCGGAGAAGCTGCCGGCGTAGGCGAAGAAGTCGTCCAGCACGCCATTGGTCGTCAGCAGGGCGCTGTTTTCGACCTCATAGGCCGCGTCGAACGGGGCTTGGGCCAGGGCGGCGCCGTCGACGACTTTGACCTCCGAGCCGGCGCCGGCGCCGGCGCCGAGGATGACGTCGGCATAGCCGTCGCCGTTGACGTCGCCGACCGCCACGCTGACGCCGCCGTGGAAGGACGGGTCGAAGGCGAAGAAGTCGGCCTTCACGCCATTGGTCGTCAGCAGGGCGCTGTCCTCGATTTCACCGGCGGTATTGACCTGATTGAGCTTCGTGCCGTCGATGATCTTGACCTCCGGGCCGCCGCCCGCCCCCGCGCCGACGATGAGGTCGGGCGTCCCGTCGTTGTTGACGTCGGCCACGGCCACGAAGACGCCGCCAGTGAAGCCCGGATCGAAGGCGTCGAACCGGTACAGCACCGCCCCCGAGGCGACATCGACCACCTCGACCTGGTCGCCGCCCGGGCCTTCGGCGTAGACGTTGAGCGCCCGGCCGTTGAAGACGGCGGTGGCGACGCGGATGTCGCCGGTGAAGCCCGCGAACGGCGTGATGGCGCCGCTCGCCGCCTGTCCCGTCTGCAAATTGAACAGGTGGACTGTTCCGCCGCTGCCGGTCGGGAAGTTGGTGACCGACGCCGGCGGGGCCGCCGGGCTGCCGATCGCGGTGGCGACGGTCTGCGTGTTGTTGGCGGGGTTGGGGTCGTCGAAGGCCGACACGGTCGCGGTGCTTTGGACGTTGCCCGTCTCGGTCGCGCGGACGGAGACGCCGAAGGCCTCGCTGCCGCCGCTGACCAGATCGGCGATGGAGAAGGTGACGGTGTTGCCGCTGACGACGGCGCCCGGCGTGGCGCCGGTGATTGCCAGGCTCGGGGACAGGGTGTCGGTCAGCGTGGCGGCGCTGTCGGAAGGGCCGGCGTTCCGCACCGTCACGGTGTAGGTGACGACGCTGCCGTCGGTGGACGTGGAAGGCCCCGTTTCCGTCACCGAAAAATCGGCGGAGGTGGTCAACGTGGTCGTGACCGAGGAGGTCTCGTTGGCCGCCGTCGAGCCGGAGATCGTGGTGCTCACCGACGCCGTGTTGGTGATGGTCGAATCGTTGGCGTCGCTGCTGTCGGCCAGCAGGACCACGGTGAAGACATCGGTGTTGCCGGCGGCGACGACGCCTCCCGTCGGCGTTCCGGTGATGACGCCGCCGACATCGCTGTAGGTGAAGCCGTCGGGGTTCATGCCGGACACGGCCTGGGCGGTCGCCCAGGTCCACCACCGGGAAGCCCACGCCGCGCAGCTGCTCGGCGCCGAGGCCTTTTTGCAGGCTGACGAGCTGAACCCCGGGGACCGCGGCCAAGGGGGCGAATTGCGCCAGGGGGATGGAACGCAGACGGTCGGCCTTGAACTGGGGGTTTCCCTGCCAGGCGATCCCGACCGTGAGGCCGCGCCAGGGCGCCAACTCGCGCTGCCAACGCTCGACCAGACCGGGGTCGGCGGTCAGGTAGGGCACGTCCGCCGGTACGTCGGCCGGCGTCGTGCCGAAGACGCCCGGCAGACTCATCAGGGGGGCGTAGCAGTCGAAAGGCGGCAGCGGCGAGCCTTGCGGGACCAGTTGATCGACGCCCGGCCAGCCGGACAGGAGGCGGGTCAGCGTCTTGGGACAGGCCAGGACGACGCGACCGCCGCGGGCCTTGACCAGCGGGGCGTAGCGGAGGGCCAACAGCGTGTCGCCCAGCCCCTGTTCCGCGTGCAGCACGACGGTGCGCCCGTCCAGCGGCGAACCGTCCCATTGCGGCTGCGGGTAGGGCCGTCCGCCGAACTCCTCGCACTTCCAGCGCCACTCGTACTCGCGCCAGGCCCGCTCCCAGTCGCCCATGAGAAGAAAGGCCAGGGCGCGGCTCAGGTGGACCTCCGGCGCGTCCGGCTTGTGGCGCAGGATCAGGTCGTGGGCGGCCAGCGCCTCCGCCGGCCGGCTCAGTCCCAGCAGGGTCGTGGCCAGGTTGCTACAAGCCTCGACGTAATCCGGCTTGAGGCGCAAGGCCTCGCGGTAGCAGAGCACCGCTTCCTCCAGCAACCCTTGCTCGGCCAGGGCGGTCCCGAGGTTCTGATGGCCCTCCGGGTAATCGGGCCGGAGGCGCAAGGTTTCACGATAACAGGCCTCCGCTTCGGAGAATTTTCGTTGCGCCACCAGGGTGTTGCCCAAACCGATGTGCGCGTCCAGGGAGGTCGGCCGCAGACGGACGGCTTCGCGGTGGTGCGTCACGGCCTCGTCGAGCCGCGCCAGGCGGGTGAGCACGTTGCCGAGGTTGGTGTGGGCCTCGACGAAATCGGGCCGCAGCCGCAGCGCCTGCCGGTAGCTCGCCGCCGCCTCCTCGAAGCGGCTCACCCCCTGCAAAACGACGCCCCAGTTGTTGTGGGCGTCGGGGTAGTCGGCCTTGAGGCGCAGGGCTTCGCGGTAGTGCGTTTCCGCCTGGGCCCATTTGCCCTGTTGGCGCAGGGCCGCGGCCAGGTTGTTGTGGGCCTCGGCGTAACCGGGCCGCAACCGCAAAGCCCGCTCGAAGGCGGCCGTCGCCTCGTCCGGCTTCTTCTGCACCACCAGGACGTTGCCGAGGTTGTTCCACGCCTCGGGGAACGCCGGCCGCAGGCGGAGTGCCTCGCGGTAACTGGCCGCGGCCTCCTCGGGCTGCTCCGCCGCCCGCTGCACGACGCCCAGGAGGCACCAGACGTCGGCGTCGTCGGGGTGCGACCGCAGCTGTTCGCGGTAAAGCCGGGCCGCCGCGGCCGGGTCGCCCGATTGGTAGACGGCCCACGCGCGTGCCAGCGCCGCCTCATCGCGCGCCATCGCTTCTCCTCCTCGGCAGGCGCCGATTCGCGCCGGCCGTTTCGCGTCCGGGGTCCGTAGGGGACGGCCCCCTATTCCCCGGAAGTATATCATCCTCCCTGTCGCCTTTCACCTCGCCACGTCCTCGCCGTTGGGCCGGGACGCCGGCGCGATCCGGTACGCGATGTGCTGTGATAGTGCAAAGGGCGTTCGCCCGCGGACGATTCGGGGAAAAAAGCTAGATTTCGGGGTGGCCATGAGCGCTATCGAGGGGCCGGAGCCGACGCGCGAGGAGATCGACCGAACGCCGGGGCCGATGGTCCTCGAATTTGGCGCGAGGTGGTGCGACTTCTGCCAGGCGGCCCGGCCGCTGTTGGCGGCCCTGCTGCCGGAGTACCCGGAGGTCCGGCACGTCCGCGTCGAGGACGGCAAGGGCAAGCCGCTGGGCCGGTCGTTCCGGGTCAAGCTCTGGCCGACCTTTGTGTTCCTGAAAGACGGACGGGTCGCCGCCAGGGTCGTTCGCCCTTCCGCCGAAGAACTGCGGCAAGGATTCGAGGCGATAGCGCCCCGCCAGGATCATTCCGGGGAGTCTGCTCCCTGGGCATAAGTGAGACATGAGCCTACTGAACCACCGACGCCCCGGTCCATTCTTCCCCGATCTTCACCGCGTCCCGACCCCGAACGGATTGATAAAAGGCCCGGCACTCCCGTTCCCGCCCCCGCACCACGCGCCGGCCGCGCAGGTCGCCGACCGTCTCCGTCACCACGGTGCGCTGACCCGACGTGAAGCCGTCGTGGAACGACACCACCACCCAATCGCGCGTCCGGTTCAGGCGGTGCGCCAGGGCCGTGTTCGAGAACAGGGCACGGAAACGCCAGCCGCCGCGGTCGGTGTTGTACAGCGGCAGCCACGGCTCGTTTTCCGGGTTGAAACGTCGCGGCGTGAGTGTGGGCAGGTTGTTTTCGTCCGCCTGCCGGCGATACTCGGCGTCCACCGCCAGCAACTCATCGACCGATGGTTCGCCGCGCACCGGCTCCGGTAGGCGCGTCCGCGCCAATCGTCCGGCCAGGGCGTCGATGAGGCCGCGCAGGCGTTTCGGGCCGACGCCGGCCTGGGTCAGTCGGCCGTCGTGGGCCGCCCGTTCCAGCTGCTCCAGCGACGACACGCCGAGCCGTTCGTGCAGCACCCGCGCCAACTGTGGGCCGACGCCCGGCAGACTGGTCAGCAGCCGTTCCGGGTCGATGTGGCCGCCCGCCGGCCGGAGCGTGTGAAACTCGCCGGTGCGGATCAAGCCTTCGATGGTGTAGGCCAGACTGGCGCCGACGCCCGGCAATTCGTCCAGACCGGCGCGACCCTTCTCGGCCAGCAGTTCCGACGCCGGACGGTCGAGGGCGAAAATCGTCTGGGCCGCCCGGCGGTAGGCGCGCACGCGATGGATGTTCGGCTCCTCGCTTTCGAGGTAGTCGGCGTATTCGTTCAGTTTGCGGGCGATGTCCGCGTTGTTCATGGCCGTCTCCGTCTCTTTCCCTTCCTCTTTCTATTATACGGGCGTTCACTATATCGAACAAGCTCCGTGAGCGCGTCCGAACCCACTCCTTGCGGCCAGCTCAACGGACGGTTACGGTAGGGTGTCTCGTTTTTGGATGGACGACAAGAAATCGCGTCGGTCGGCGAACAAGGACGTGGACCCGCCCGCCTCGCCGTGGAGCCGCACCATGAGCTGGAAGGAAAAAGTCGTCGGCCTGTACAAGCGCTTCGGCACGCCGGTCAAGTTCGCGGCCAAACTGGTCCTCGGCTCCGTCGTGCCCGGCGGCTCGGCCGTCGTCGATCTGGTCGGCGCGGCGCTGGACTGCGTTCACGAAACCGTCCGCGACCAGATCGAGTTCGACGAGTCCAAGATGCCGGCGGCGACGGCGGCCGATCTGCAACGCCTGGAAAGCGTGCTCGACGTGCTCGGCGGCGACCTCGGGGCGCTGACGGCCCAGATGGCGGCGCTGGAGCAGCTGCCGGAGGTGGCGAAGCAGCAACTCGACGTGGCCCTGGCGACGGACGACCGTTGCCGGGCGGCGCTGGGCAAGCTCGACGGTCTGGCCAAGGGCTTCGACGTGCTGCGCGAGCAAAATTCAAAGATCCTCAAAGGTCAGGGCTACTCGGCGGGGATGCTGGAGGAGATCCTGCCGATCATGCGGCGGATGGCCGGCATCGCCGATTTTGTCGAGGAACTGCACGCGGCCGGCGTCTCGGGGTCCGAGTTCCGGGCGCTGCTCGCGGTGTTCCGCGACGGCCAGCGCGCTTTGGGGGAGGGGCGGATCGCCGAGGCCAGGGCGAAGCTGTCAGAGGCGTCGCAAGCGCGGCCGAAATCGGGAACGGCCGCCGTGGCGCTGGCGGCGGTGCAGGCCGTTGGCAACGACCTGCCGGCGTCGGCATTGTCGTTGGGCCGGGCCGCGCGACTGCGGCCGCGCGACGCGGAGTTGGGCGAATTGCATCGCCGCGTCACGGAGGTCAGCCGCGGGGCGACGCCGGCGGACAAGCCGCGCGGGACGGTGACACCGCCGAAGGTCGGGGCCGTGCTGGACGGCTGGCGGCTGGAACAGCTGCTGGGCCGTGGCGGCTGGGGCCAGGTGTTCAAGGCGTGTCGCGGCGACGAGGAGCGGGCGCTGAAGGTGATGCACCCCGAGTTGTCAAGTGATCTAGCATTCGTGGAGCGGTTCAAGGCCGAGATCCTGACGCTGGCCGGCCTGCGCGGGCACAAGCACCTCGTCGAGATCCACGGCTTCGGAAAGGACGCGGACTGCTGGTATTTCCTGATGGAGTACATCAAGGGCGTGTCGCTGGAGCAGTACCTGATGAAGAACGGCGGCCTGAGCGCGAAGCAGGCGCTGCCGCTGTTCACGCGGTTGGCCGACGGGCTGGCGCTGGTCCACGCGCGGGGCGTGGTCCACCGCGACGTCAAGCCGGGCAACATCATGCTGCGGGCGCCGAACGGTTCGCCGGTGCTGGTGGACTTCGGCCTGGCGTCGGTGGGCGAGGGGGCGGGGCTGACGAAGACGGGTCAATCGGCCGGCTACACGCCGATGTTCGCGGCGCCGGAGCAGTTGCGCGGCAAGTCGGCCGACGGCCCGCAGCGACGTGTACGCGCTGGCGGCGTCGCTGTTCTACGCGCTGAATTACGACAATCGGGACCTGCGGGAGCCGGACCAGTACGAGCCGGAACACGCGCCGGAGTCGCTGCGGGCGGTGCTGACGCGGGCGCTGGACCACAAGCCGGAAAGGCGGTACGCCAACGCCGGGGAGTTCCGGGCGGCGCTGGAAAGGCCGGCGCCTCCGCCCGCGCCGGCCAAGCCGCAACGCAAGGCCGGCGACGTCTACACCAACTCGCTGGGCATGAAGTTCGCCTGGATTCCGCCGGGCACGTTCCTGATGGGCAGCCCAGCAAATGAGCCGGAGCGCAGCGACGACGAGACGCAGCACGGGGTGACGCTGACGAAGGGGTTCCACCTGGGCGTCCATCAGGTCACGCAGGCCCAATGGCAGGCGGTGATGGGCGCCAATCCGAGCAACTTCAAGGGCGAGAACAACCTACCGGTGGAGCAGGTCTCCTGGGACGACTGCGTGGCCTTCTGCGAGGCGCTGGGTAAGAAGGACGGCAGGACTTACCGGCTGCCGACGGAGGCGGAATGGGAGTACGCCTGCCGGGCCGGTACGACGACGCCGTTCCACTTCGGCGACACGATCTCCGTCAATCAGTCCAATTACGATGGCAATTATACTTATAGCAACGGTAAGAAGGGGGTGTACCGCCAGAAGATGACGCCGGTGGGCAGCTTCCCGGCCAACGCCTGGGGCCTGTTCGACATGCACGGCAACGTCTGGGAGTGGTGCGCCGACTGGTTCGGGCCGTACCCAGAAGGAGAGTTAAAAGATCCTCAAGGGTTTATTGGCGGCGAAGCCCGTGTGCTGCGTGGGGGTTCCTGGAGCTTCAACCCGAGGTTCTGCCGCTCCGCCTGTCGGTACTGGCGCGCGCCCGGCAGCCGTGACTACGACCTCGGCTGCCGCGTCGCCCTGTGCCTGGACTGATTGACGCTATACACTTGTACTTCCGTCGTGCGGGGACTAAACTACACTACGGATAGGTTTCAGCCTGTCGATGGGAGCGCCCATGCTGTTCCTGGTCCGGTCGGTCCAGTGGGTGGGAAGTTTCCTGCTGGTGTGCATGGCCGCGGCCAGCTTTGTGCAGAATCCGCGGAATGTTCAACCGCCCTTGCTCCGCGACCTCCTTGAACTCATGCGGGACTGGCGATCTCCCCTCATGGTAGCGACCGCCGCTTGTGTTCTTTTCGCTCAGTTCAGCCTGAGCGTGATGGAGAACCGCGAGCGGAACCGAAAAGTCATCCGGGCGATCGTCGATGCGCTTCATGCCGAATACTTCGCGGCCGTCCGGGCGTCGAAGAAGCATGAGCACAGGGTCACTTTATTCCGGCGCAAGCGGTTGTGGCGAACCTGCCTATGGGGGCAATACCTCGTTGTCTACATCCGCTCCGGGACGCACCCGCGATCGGGCGCCCGCTTTCGTGTCGATGACAACATGGCTCGTTGTGAGGGGTTCGCTGGACGCATCTGGTACATTGACGCCACTCTCCCACCCGTCATTGTTCCGCCGTGGTCCAATGACGCAGCCGACGCGGCCGGCCGGCAGGCTTATGCGGATGCGGGAAATGTGACCATCGACCAGGCGCGGCGACTGAATCTGAAATCCCGGTCGTTCACCGGCACAATCATACGGATTGGCGGGGACAGGTGGGGAGTGCTGCTCGTGGACAGTCTGCTGACCGTCCATGTAACCAACGACAAGAACCTGATCCTCCAGCGCTACGCCGCCCTCCTGGAAAAGGTGCTTTGAAGGAGACGAATTATGGATAATAGCATCGTTGTGGGGCCTGAATTGCTCCAGGAGATCGAACAGGAGCAGACGGAGCAGACGCTCCCAGTCCGCCTTTCCACCTACGACATCCCGAGAGAGGTCGCCGCCAACGAAGGTCTGGACGGCCTGTTGCACATCCGCTTCCTCTACCCGGACAGCGAGGAAGAGACGTGCGCCCCTGGGGACAACGTGGTGATCCACTGGAGGACCGGCCGGTACAGTGGGAAGCTGCTGGGACTGGACGTGAGAGTGCGTGAGCACGGCATCAACAGGGTGGACCTGCTCTTGCAACAGATCCACCGCCGGGCATCGACGCTGAACAAGGTGAATCAGGTGCTCAACTCCGGCCTGATCGAGGGCGTCCTAAAGCGAAAGGGCAATGAACTCCTGACGCCCGCGTGAGAGCGACTTACGAGAAGGAAAACGTCCGACGGCCCTGGCTGCGCATGCGCCGGATGAAGCGGGCTTTCGCGACCGGTTGAGCCGGGAAGGGCTTGCCATGAACGTCTATCTTTCGCTGCACCCGGACACCAAAGAGTTATACCTGCGCTCGGAGCGGATGCGCTCCGAGGACGGCATGGCGTCCGGGGCGCTGCACCTCAAGATCCGACCGGGCGATACGTTCGCCGGCCTGACCTATCAGCAACTGGTCGCCCTAGGCGAAGGCTGGCACAAACTGGACCTGGATGTCCCGGCCGGGAAAGGGCGGGCGGCGGTCTGAGAAAACACGATGATCTTCTGTCGGCGTGCGCCCCTGAGCCGCCCCCGAATGCGAGCCGAGCATGAATCCGATCACACAGACCGGCCCGATGCCAACGCCGCCCGCCGACGGCCCCGCCGGCCCAGACTTCACCGGCCGCACGCTCGGCGACTACCACGTCCTCCGTAGCCTCGGCCGGGGCGGCATGGGACAGGTCTACCTGGCCGAACAGCTCTCGCTCAAGCGCAAGGTGGCCCTCAAAATCCTTCGCGCCGACCTCGCCGTCAACCCCACGTCGCTCCAGCGCTTCAAGGCCGAGGCCGAGGCCGTCGCCAAGGTCAACCACGCCAACATCGTTCAGGTCTACGCCATCGGCGACATCGACGGCCTGCCGTACATGGCCCTCGAATACGTCGAGGGCCGCAACCTCCGCCAGTTCGTGGTCAAAAAGGGGCCGCCGGAGTTGCTTCTCGCCCTGAGCATCATGCGGCAGACGGCCGCCGCCCTGCAACGGGCCTCCGAGGCCGGCATCGTTCACCGCGACATCAAACCGGAAAACATTCTGCTGACCCGCAAAGGCGAAGTCAAAGTGGCCGACTTCGGTCTGTCGCGCTGCCTCGGCGACCCGCAACCGCTCCACCTCACCCAGAGCGGCGTCACCATGGGAACGCCGCTCTACATGAGTCCCGAACAGGTCGAGGGCAAGCCGCTCGATTGCCGCACCGACATCTACTCGTTCGGCGTCGCCTCCTACTTCATGCTGGCCGGCCAACCGCCGTTCGACGGCGCCACCGCCTTCGAGGTGGCCATGAAGCACGCCCGCGACGAGCCGCCGCCGCTGTCGTCCGTTCGGCCAGACCTCCCGGCCGCGCTTTGCACCCTCGTCCACAAGATGATGGCCAAAGATCCCGCCAACCGTCATCAGACCGGCAAGGAACTCCTCCGCGACCTCGCCCGCGTCCGGGAGGGGCTGAGCGGCCAGACCGCGGCGGTCGTCGGGACGGGCCTTTCGTCCGCGCTGGTTGCCCCCCCTTCGTCCTCCACCGCGCTGCCGGCGGTAGGCGCGACAACCCAACCCGGCCCGCGACGCCGCCGAACGTGGGTCTACGCCGTTGTCGGAGGGAGTTTGGTCCTTGCCCTGGCGCGCGGGGCCGGCCTCGGCTGGCTGCGGCGAACCCCCGACGACGCGGCCCCGGTCGTCGCCAATGTCCCCGCCGCCGACGCCGCCGACGCGGACGACGACCTGTTGCCGGTCAACGACGAAGAGGCGCTGCGCAAGCTGGTGGACAAATACCTCCAGCCGTCCGGCGCCGGCCGCAACGTGTCGGTCGGCATGGGACTCTGTCTCGATTTGGGAATGCTCTACCTGGAACAGCACCGTCTGGACGACGCCGAGAAACTGTTCGAGCGGCTGGCCAAGGCGCCGGAAGCTCGACAATACCAGTCGCTCGGCCGGTTGGGGGGCGCCATCGTCCTGGCTCTCCGCGATGAGGCGCAGCAGTCCAACCAGCGTTTCAAAGACATCCTGACGACGGACCAACTCCTCCAGGAGTCCGCCAAGCGCTGGAAGGAAGGCAAGCCGACGGACCCGGAAATCCGCAAGATGTGGACCAACCCCCAATTCCGCTTCTGGCTGGCGCGGGCCGTCAACTACAATCTGCGGAACGGCGTTCCGGACAAGGACGTGCCGGCGGCGGTGCTGAAGTGGCGTCAGCCGCCCGAGCCGAAAACGTGATTTTCCTTACCAGCCCGAAGCGCGAGCGAGGGTTTCGACAATAACCCTCGCTCGCGCTTCGGGCTGGTAGACCCGATTAGGACAGCAGCCATTGTGCCAAACTCAGATACAGTAAGATGGTGATCACGTCGGCCCCCGCCAGGGCGATCGGCCCGGCCGCCACGCGCGGGTCCAGCCGCATGATGCGCAGCAGGATCGGCAACGTCATCCCCAGCAGCGCCGACCCCGTCACGCCGCCCGCCACGCCGCCCAGCAGCGCCAACGCCACGCCCGGCCGGCCCAGCCAGGCCAGCGCCGCCAGCGCCACCACCGCCCCGGCCGCCAGGCCCAACATCGCCCCCGTCGCCGCCTCGCGGTAGAAGCGCGACGCCATCGACCGCCACGTCGCCGGCCGGCCGTGCAGCAGTTGCAGCGACAGGCCCACCGACTGACTGCTCACGCTCTCGGCCAGGTTCAGCACCAGCGGGATGAAGAACGCCAAGGCCACCACGTTCCGCAACACGCCCTCGAAGACGCCGGAGAGGAACGCGGCCAGTAGGCCGGCGGCGAGGTTGCAGCCCAGCCACGGGAAGCGGCGGCGGAACGCCCGCCACGGCGAACGCGGGTCGGCGTCGGCTTCGTGGACGCCGATGCTCTGGAACAGGTCGTCCCGGATCGCGGCGTCGTCGAGTCGGTGGATCTCCTTCGTGAATAATTCCATGTCCACAACGCCGACCAGGACGCCGGCCTCGTCCACCACGGGAAGCGCCAGCAGCCGACGCCGCAGGAAGTACACGCAGGCGTCGCGCACCGTTGCCGTGATCGGCAGCGTCTCCACGTCGCGGGCCGCGATCTCCGCCAACGGCCGGTCGAGCGGACTGAGTAGCAGCGCCCTCGTGGACGCAACACCCAGGAGACGGTCTTCCGCATCGAGGACGTAAAAATAGACGATCTTCCCTTCCGGCGGCTGCTCCCGCAGCCGCGCCAGCGCTTCGCCCACCGTCCACCCCGCGCGCAGCCGCGTGAAATCACGGCGCAGGTGGTCGCGGATCGGTTCGTTCAACGTCTTCACGGACAGGGAGGGCATGGCGACCATCCTCCACCGCCCCTAGCCGGGCACGGCTGTAGCACAAGCTTCAGCTTGTGCGGGAGGCACAAGCTGAAGCTTGTGCTACAGCCGCGCGCCCGACGCCGGCGCAGAAAAAAGGGAGCGCCCGTGGTCGCCCACGGCACTCCCTTGGTTGGTTGACAATCCGAACCCCGCGTTACGCCCGGGCGGTCGCGGCGTCCGCGGCGGCGGCATGGGCCGCCGCGGCCGCGGACGCCGCGATCCTGTCCCGCTCGGTCTTCGGCGCGCCTTCGCCGAAGATGATGAGCAGCGGGCTGGCGATGTAGATCGAGCTGTAGGTGCCGACCACCACGCCGACCACCATCACGAACGAGAACAGATGGACGCCCTCGCCGCCGAAGACGTATAGCACGAACACCACCAGGAACACTGTCACCGACGACAGGATGGTCCGGCTCAGCGTCTGGTTGACGCTGTCGTTAATCATCGTGTACGTCAGCAGCGGGTTCTTGCCGCGCACCTCGCGGATGCGGTCGAAGACCACGATGGTGTCGCTCACCGAGTAGCCGACCAGCGTCAACAGCGCCGCGATGGCCGGCAGGTCGATCTTGAAGTCTTCCAGACCGAGGTAGTAGGCCACGGTCGGCAAATAGCGATAAACGTAGTGGCACAGGGCGATGGCGCCCAGCGTGAAGAACAGGTCGTGGATCAGGCAGAGCACCGTCGCCGCCCCGAAGGTCCAGCTGCCGAAGCGGAACCACAAATACATGAGAATGGCGATCCAGCTTGCCAGGATGGCGTACAACGCCTTTTGCTGGGTGTCCGAGGCGAGCTGGCGGTCGAAGTTCTCCAGCCGTTCGGGCTGCGGCGTGTTCTGGAAGGCCGTCCGCACCTTGTCCATGACGCCCTGGAGGTCGGCCGCCGGGATCGCGTCGTCCAGCTTGACGGCGATCTTCGAGAAACGGCCTTCCTGCGCCTCGCCCTCCCCCTTGACGGAGAATTTGCGAACGTCGAGCGGCGCGAACTGGGCGTTCAGAAGCCGCGTCACCTGGGCCACCGAAGCGTAGTCCGGTTCCTCCCCCTTGTCGGTGGTCTTGACGAACTCCATCGTCGCCTCCGACGCCCGGCCCTTCACCTCCGCGATTTGCGGCTCCTTGGACAGGATGCGCTTCAGCAAGTCGCCGAGCTTGTAGTTCACGATGAGCTGCACCTTGGGGGCGTTCTTTTCCGAGGTGCGAACCGTAAACAGGCTGCTCTTGTCGCCCGCGCTCAGGTTCGAGTTGCTGACGAACACCTGTTCGATCGACTCGTCCGGCAAATCGCCGTCGATCTTGAAGCCGAGCGGTTCGGCCTCGGCGTTGAGCTTCTTCACGTCGTCCGGCGTCAGTTTCGCCTCCAGTTTTTCGCGCAGCGTCTGGAGGTCCTCCGGCTGCTTGAGCAGGCCGGCGTAGGCGGTGCCGCCGACGAAGTCGATGTTCAAACCGCCGTTGCCGAGGTGGTAGATGAACAGGGCGGCGCCGAGGATCGTGAAGCCGACGGTCAGGGCGAACATCTGGTGGCGAATCCGCATGAAATTGATGTTCGGCCGTTTGAACAACTGCATGAAGTGGAGGTTGTGCAGCCAGTTCCGCGCGAGCCAGATGTCGAAGATCGTGCGCGTCATCACCAGCGACGTGAACAGGCTGATGATGAGGCCGACGGTGAGGCTGATGCCGAAGCCCTTCAACTGGTCGTTGCCGACGACATAGAGCACAATGGCGGTAAAGATACTCGTCAAGTGCGTGTCGATGATCGTCGGGAACGCCCGATCGTAGCCGTTGCGGACGGCCAACGCCAGGCTGGCGCCGCGCTCGCGTTCCTCGCGGAGCCGTTCGTAAATTAGCACGTTGGCGTCCACCGCCATGCCGATCATGAGCACCAGGCCGGCCAGTCCGGGCAGGGTGAAGGTGGCGCTGACGAGCACCATGAAGGCCACCGTCAGCAGCAGGTTGGCCATCAGGGCGATGCAGGCCACGATGCCGGCGAAGCGGTAGTAGATGAGCATGAAGATCAGCACGGCGGCGAAGGCCAGGCCGACGGACCAGGTGCCGCGATTGATGGTGTCCTCGCCGAGGGTGGGGCCCATCGTGTTTTCGCTGACCGGGTTCGGTTTGAGCGTGGCCGGAAGGGCGCCGGCGCGCAGGATGCGCACCAGATCTTCGATGGCCTTCTGCGTGAAATCGCCGCTGATCTGGCCGTTGCTCGAGATGGCCGATTGCAACACGGGGGCCGAGCGCACCTGGCCGTCGAGGACCACCGCCAGCTCGCGCAGGAACTGCCCCGAGGGCTTATTCTTGTTTGTGAGGTCGTAAAAGAGGTTGGCCCCGTCCGCGTTGAAGCTGAAATGGACGGCCCGGCGGCCCTTCTCGTCCGTACCTTCGCGGGTGCTTGTCAGGTAGTCGCCGGTGATCTCCTTGCCGCGCTCCGACTCGCGCGTCAGCACGAAGAACTCGACCTTCTTGCCCATTTCGCGGTCGCGCGGCGGGACCCGGCCGAGGTCGGTGATGGTCCGGTAGTAGTAGAGGGTCTGCGACTGGCCGGGGCCGGGGAATGTCTCCTTGTCCTTGGCCGGCTTCGCCCGCGCCCAAATGGCTTCGCGGGCCCCTTCCTTGCCGGGGTCGCTGTCGGGGGTGGTTTCGGCGGCGCTGTTGAGTTGCAGACTATACAGCTCTTCCTTGCCGACTTCGACCCAGCTGTATTCCTGGCGGGTGCTTTCGCCGCCCACGTTGACCGCGAAGTAGCGGTCGCCGTTCTGGTCCGGCGGCGGCGGCGGTTCGCCCTTGGCCTCCGCGGTTTTTAGCTTATCGGCGTTTTTAGGGTCCTTGATGTAGGCGGCGGCGGCTTCCCAGGCGTCCTTGTCATCGACGTGGTTGGCCAGGATGCGGAACTCCAGCCGGCCCTGCTGCTGGATCAGGTTCTTGATGTTCTCGATTTCCTCGCCGGTGAACGACCGGCGTTCCGAGCCTTCCGGGGCCAGGTCGTGGATGGCGTTGGCGATGGCCGAAGGATCGACCTTCGTCCCCCCCTCCTTGGCCTTTTTGGATTCGACGTCGACCACGCGATTGACCAGTTCGTTGATCTGGCCGGGCGGCACGTCCTTGTACGAGACCTCCGGCGGCGGCGGATACTTTTGCTCCACCTCCGCGATCAGCTTGTCCCAGGCCTCATGCACGGCGCGGGCCTGCTGCGGGCCGCCGGTCGGCAGAATGATCTCGACGCGCGGCGTTTCGCCGGACCCCACCGGCCGGATGGTGACGTTATAAAGGTCGGCGGGGTCGATGCGGCGCTTGAGCGCCGCGGCCAGGTCCTCCGGCTTGAAGGACTGCCGGGCCTGGTCGGTCATCTTGGACGAGTCCACCTCGTAGACGAGGATGGTGCCGCCGGACAGGTCCACGCCGAGGCGGAAGCCGCCTTCGCCCTTGGCGTACTTGTTGTAGGCCCAGCCGACGATCAGGAGGGAGGCGGCGACGGGCAACACACACAGAAGAATTCTGCCGATGAACCTTTTCATGGTCGGACTTCATGCCTTTCGGGTGCAAACGGAAGCGCCACGAACCGGCCGGCGCCGCCGGGCGGACTTCACGACCCGCCGTCCTTGGTCGTCACGGCCGTCGAACTGGACGCCTTGGCGCCCTTCTTGATCGCGTCCTTGGCGGCCTTGGCCTCCTTGGCCGCGTCCTCGTTGGTCAGGTTGCGCAGGATGCTGTTCTTGACCATTTTCAGACGCACATTGTCGTCCACGCGCACGGTGATCTCGTCTTCCGTGTCGCTGACGGCGACGACGGTGCCGTAGATGCCCGCGTGGGTGATGATCTTGTCGTTCTTCTTGACCTGATTCAGCAGGGCGGCCTTCTCCTGCTCCTGCTTGCGCATCGGCCGCAGGAAGAGGAAGTAAAACAGGACGATGCCGACCGGCAGCAGGAACATGATCGGGCTGTCGAACAGGCTGCCGCCGCCGGCAGGAGCAGAGCCGCCCGGGGCCGCGCCCTGCGTCGCATCGGCCAGCAGAATCATCATGGTGTTGAACATCGACGGTCCCTTGCCCGGTAGGGCGTTCCAGGAATCGGCGAGCGGGGGGCGTAAGCCCCCTGATTCGTCACTCGTTCCGACGCGTTATGCTAGATCAGGGGGCTTACGCCCCCCGCTCGCCGGTCGTCTTTCGACTGAAACGATCATCTTAAAACTCTCCGCCCCATCGGGCAAGGCGGATCGCCGCGAACTCCGCCAACCGCCGCCCCGCGATCGCCTCGCGCACCCGCCGCATCAGCCGGCAGTAAAAGGCGACGTTGTGCAGCGACAGCAGCGTCGGCCCGAGCATTTCCTTCGCCAGGAACAGATGATGAAGGTACGCCCGGCTGAAGGTGCGGCAGGTGTAACAGGGACAATCGGACTCCAGCGGCGCGGGATCTCGCTTGTGACAGGCGTTGCGCAGCCGCAGCGGCCCGGCGTCGGTGAAGGCGGAGGCGTTGCGGCCGTTGCGCGTCGGCAACACGCAGTCGAACATATCGACGCCGCGCATCACGGCGGCCAGGACGTCTTGGGGCCGGCCGACGCCCATGAGGTAGCGCGGCTTGTCGGCCGGCAGCAGGGCGGCGGCCGGGCCGAGGACGGCGACCATCCGTTCCGGCGTCTCGCCGACGCTGAAACCGCCGAGGGCGTAGCCGGGAAAGTCCATCGCCGCCAAAGAGGAGGCGCAATGGGCGCGTAGGTCGAGGTCCGGCCCGCCCTGGACGATGGCGAACAGCGCCTGATCGGGCCGGCGGTGGGCGGCCCGACAGCGCTCGGCCCAGTGCAGGGTGCGGCGCACGGCCTCGCGCAGCACTTCCGGCGACGCCGCAAACGGCGGACATTCGTCGAGACACATCGCCACGTCGGCGCCGAGGTTTTCCTGGATGGCGACGGCCCGTTCGGGCGTGAGTTCGAGGAGGGCGCCGTCGATGTGCGAGCGGAAGACGGCGGCGTGGTCGGTGATTTTGCGCGTCGGGGCGAGGCTGTAGACCTGGAAGCCGCCGCTGTCGGTGAGGATGGGGCCGTCCCAGCGCATGAAGCGATGCAGGCCGCCCATTTCGGCGATGAGGTCGTCGCCGGGGCGGAGGGCGAGGTGATAGGTGTTGCCGAGGACCATGCGGGCGCCGGCCGCTTCGAGCTGATCCGGCGTCAGCCCCTTGACGGTGGCCTGCGTGCCGACGGGCATGAAGACGGGCGTATCGACGGCGCCGTGCGGCGTGTGCAGCCGGCCGAGGCGGGCGGGGCCGTCGGTTTGCAGAACCTCGAAACGAATGCTCATGGAAAGAAGAATCTCACCGCAGAGAACGCAGAGAGCGCGGAGAAAGACAGAAGAATAGTTCCGAGGCGGACGTTCGCCTGAACCTTGTTTTTGTATTTCTCCGCGCTCTCCGCGTTCTCTGCGGTGAATCTCTTTTTCAGTCCCCCCGCAACGACAGCCCCAAGGTCTGCAACTTCTCGCGTACCTCGCTCAGCGAAGTCATGCCGAAGTTCTTCGACTCCAGCAGTTCGTCGGCCGTGCGATTCACAAGGTCGCTCAAGGTGTTTATGCCCAGCCGGTTCATGCACTTGCGGGCGCGCACCGACAGGTTCAGCTCGCTCACCGACTTGCCCAGCACCGCCTGCTCCTGTTCGCTCAGCGCCTGCTGCGGCCGGAAACGCATGTCGTTCTGGGCGCCCTCCTCCAGCGATTGGCCGATGTGCAGTCCCTTGGAACTCAGCATCTCCTTGATCTCGGTCAGCGACGTTTCGCCGAAATTCTTGCTGCTCAGGAGCTGCTGCTCGCTGACGCGCGTCAGGTCGCCCAGCGTCCGAATGTTCATCTTCTTCAGGCAGTTGCGGCTCCGCACCGACAACTCGAAGTCGGTCACGGGGATTTCCAGCACCTGGCTGAAGCGGTTGAAGGACTGTTCGTCCTCCGGGCTGTAGTACATCGTCTGCGACGCCTGGGCGTCCTTGTAGAACAGCCGGGCCTGCTCGTCGGTCGGGTCGGCCGCCAGCACCCGGCCGTAACACTCCACCGCCTTGTCGTACTTCTCGTGGTCCTCGTAGAGGACGCCGAGGTTTTTCAGCGTGCCGACGTGGACCGGCGGGTGCTTGAGGCAGCGTTCGTAGAACTGGATGGCTTCGTCGTCGTTGCCGGCCAGGTCGTTGGCGTGGGCCAGCTGGAACAGGGCGCTGGTGTGGCCGGGGTCCAGCTCGACGGCCTTCTCCAAATGCGCGACGGCCTCCCGCCGCTCGCCCTCGTCGAGGAAGCAGCTCGCCAGCTGGAAGTGATACTCGGCGTTGTGGCTGCTCTGCTGTTCGAGCTTGGAAAGCAGGGCGCGAGCCTGGCGGAGGTCGCCCTTTTGGCGGTAAATGCCGGCCCGCTGCAACTGTACCTGGCTGGCCGTGTAGCCGAGCTTTTCCGCCTTCTCGAAGGCCTTGAGCGCCTCGTCGTAATCGTGGCGCGAGGCCTGGGCGCGGCCGAGGTAGAAGCTGGCCAGCGTGCCCTCGGCCTGCTTGAGGTGATCGACCGCCTGGGCCGTGTAGCCGAGGAAGTACGAAGCGATGCCGAGTTTCAGGTGCCAGCGCTTGGCGACGGCGCCGGCCGCCGTTTCCAGCTTCTTCTTGATGAGGTCCGTCACGTCGCGGAGCGTCCGGTACTGGTTGCCTCCCTGGGCCAGGGCGTTGCGCAACTGCTGGACGGTGCCCGCGTCGCAGTCCTCGCGCTCGATGAGGAGGGCTTTCAGGTCGATCATCATCGTCTCAGCCATGCGGCAGTCTCCGGAAACAGGGGCGTCCTCGTCGGGACGCGGCGGCCGGGGCCGTACAAGCGGGTGCGCACCCGTGCATTGTTCGGGGTTGGAATTTGTTAGTATAACGAGGTCAGGCGTTCGTGCAAGTCCGGCGCGTTCCGGCGAGCGGCGCGGCGTCAGCCCGCCGGTGCGTCACTCGTTCCGCGGCGCTATCCTAAACTGGCGGGCTGACGCCGCGCCGCTCGCCCGGAGAAAGACCCCTTCATGTCCCGGCCCCGCGGCGAGACCCCGTTGCCGCCGTGCTACGCCCTGGTCCATCAAGGCCTGGAGCCGGTGGCGGCCGACGAGATCGAGCGCGACCTGGGCGGCGAGGTCAAACGCACCGGCCGCGGCCTGGTGGTCTTCCGCGTGGACGCCATCGATGACTCCTTGCTGGAGCTGCGCACCACCGAGGACGTTTTTCTCTTCGCCTGGGGCACCGACCAGCTCACGCACCGGGCGGAGGACCTGGACAAGATCCAGCGCTGGACGGCCCGCGAGCCGGACTGGGAACGTCTGCTGGGTCTGCATCACGCCGTCCGGCCCAAACCAAAGGGCCGGCCGACCTACCGCCTCATTACACAGATGGAAGGGCAACACGGCTACCTGCGCCGCGACGCCCGCCAGGCGCTGGCCCGCGGCATGGCCGGGAAACTGCCGGCTAGCTGGAAGCCGGCGGAGGAAAATGCGGCCGTCGAAATCTGGCTGACCATCGACGGCGCCACGGCGGTTTGCGGCCTGCGCCTGTCCGACCGGACCATGCGCCATCGGACCTACAAGCTGGAACACCGGCCGGCGTCGCTGCGGCCGACGCTGGCGGCGGCGATGGTGCGGCTGGCGGAGGTCAAGCCGCCGAACGTCGTTCTCGACCCGATGTGCGGGGCCGGCACCCTGCTCGCCGAACATCTGGTCGTTATGCGGACGATGCGCGTCCCTTTTCCGCCCGCGCTGGGCGGCGACAACGACGCGGCGGCGGTTCGCGCGGCCGAGGCCAACCTGCGCCGCCTGGGACAGGTTCATCTGGCGCGGTGGGACGCAGGCCGGCTGCCGCTGGCGGCGCATTCGGTGGACCGCATCGTGTCCAACCCGCCGTTCGGCAAGCAGCTCGGCGAACCCGAGACGATCGGGCCGCTCTACCGCCGGGTGCTGCGCGAGTACGACCGCGTGTTGCGGCCGGGCGGCCGGGCCGTTCTGCTGGCCGGCGACTTCGGCAAGGTGCGGTCGGCGGCGCAGGCGGTCGGCTGGGCGTCGCCGCGTTCCGTGACGGTTCGCATCCTGGGGCAGGCGGCGACGATCGGGGTCTGGCGGAAGGACAAGGCGTGAGATAAGATGACCGGAGTCGATCCTTTCCGGCGTCCGGCGAATGGTCCAGTTCTCGGGACGAACGCGCATGGCGGTTTCCAAACTGATCTGTCCGAAATGTAACAAGGTGCTGCGGCCGGCCAAGCCGTTGCCGGCCGGCAAGCCGGTGAAGTGCCCCGAGTGCGGCAACCGCTTCACGGCCCCGGAGGAGGACGCGCCCAAGGCGCCGTTGAAGACGCCGAAGAAGGCCGCGGCCGACGAATCGGAAGCCGCCGAAGGCAAGCCGAAAAAGCCTGCCGACGCCCCGAAGGCCGCCCCGAAGAAAAAGGCCGCGCCGGCGGCGGAGAAGAAGCCGGCCGCGAAGAAGGACGACGACGACGACGAAGGAGGCGTTTACGGCTACGTCAAGGAGGACGTGGCGGAAGAGGAAGACAAGCCGGACATCGAATACGCCCCGGACATGTCCACCAAGGACCTGCGCGGCCCGGCGGTCTCGGCCCTGGTCCAGCCGAGCAACGCCCTGATCATCGTCGGCGGCGCCGGGTTCTTCGGGTGGCTGGCGCTGATCTTCCTGCACCTGTTCCCGATCCTGTTCCCGATCGACATCGACGAGGGCGACAAGACCAAGCCGGCCAAGCCGGTGGTGGCGATCGAGGCCGCCCTGGCGCCGGCGGCCCTGAATTTGACCGTCCCCGCGACGCCCCCCGCCAATAACGCCTCCGGGCCGCCGTCCTTGCCGCCGGAGCTACAGCCCAGCGCCAAGGCCATGTCGCCGTATATGGCATTCATCCTGATGGACCCTTCCGGGGCCGTCCGTTTCTCATGGGCAGGAAAGACGTTGATCTTTCTGATCATGATCCTCGGGATGGTCTATTCCGGGTTCGTGGCCTACGGGGCGGTGCGGATCCAAAACCTCGACGGCTACCGCTGGGGCGTGGCGGCGTGCGTCATGGCGATCGTCCCCTTTTGGACGCTGTATGGCTTCTCCGCGTGCGTGGCGCAGCTGGCGCGCTTCCTGTTCGGCATGGTGCTCGACGATCCGTTTACATTGGCGCGGGCGTGGAACGCGGCGCTTTCCCTGCCGATGCTGGCGGGGATGGCCGTCGGCGTCTGGACCCTGACGACGCTGCGGTCGGAGAAGGTCGTCAAGGGCTTTGAATACAAGGCGGAATGAGGGGGTGCGGGCGTGTTCCGAGCGAACCGGCGAATCCAAGGGCTTTTCCTGGCCATCGCGGCGTCGTTGGCGGCGGGATGCGGCCTCCCGCCCACCCGGGCCGAGTTCCAGGAGAACATGGCCAAGGACAACCGGGAGGTCGCCCGCACCATGGTCGCCTTCCGGGCGACGCTGTCGCCCCTGACCGATGGCAAGCTGCCCGACGCGGGCCAGGTCCGCAAGGCCTATCAGGACGTGGCCAAGGCCGTGGACGACGCCCAGGCCGACGCCAAGGGCATGTTGCTGCCGCCGGCCTCCGGTTCCGCCGAGGGTCTCCTCGACGCCTACAAGACCTACCTCGACGCCGAGAAGGAAGTCGTCAACGGCCCGGTGCAGCAGATCGTCACCGAGGTCGAGGGGCCGGCCGGCGGGCCGTCGGTCGATGACCGCCGCAATTTCATCAACGCCCGGCTGCAAGAAATAGGGGCCAAAGAAAGGGAAAATTTCGCCCCGCTGACGGCCGCCCAAAAGACCTACGACCAGGAGCACAACTTCCAGGGGCAGCCTTTCTCGCAATACGTCGCCGAACAGAAGAAGAAATAACAGTCTGCTCCATAAGTCCTATAGGTCCTATGGGACTTATTGGACCTATGAGACTTATGGACTAAGGGATGGCGCGCCACCGCTCACGCGCCGCGCCACAGCGAGGCCAACAGTCGCCGCCAGCCGCGCCCGCGCCGGCCGAACGTCGATCCGTGACCGCTTTCCAACAAGGCCCGCACCAGTTCGCCCTGCTTCGCGGCGTTCCCCCCCGGTGCCAGTTCGTAATGCGGCCGGAACGTCCCGCGGCGCACGCTGATCACCTGCGGCGTCGTCATCTCCAGGAGGCCTTCGGGGCCTTGCGTCGCGCCCCAGCCGCTGTCGCCGACGCCGCCGAACGGCGTGGCCGGGTGGGCCATCGGCACGATCACGTCGTTGACCGTGACCATGCCCGCCCGCAGCAGCGCCGCCAGGGCCGACGCCTTCCCAACGTCGCGCGTGAAGACCGACGCCCCGAGGCCGTAGGGGCAGCGGCCGTTGGCGTCCAGCGCCTCCTCCGGCGCGTCGAAGGGCAGCACCGCCATCACCGGGGCGAACGACGCCTCAAGGCACAGGTTCGAGTCGGGCCGGGCGTCCGCGACCACCGCCGGCGTGCAGACCGCCGGGTCCCCGTTCGGCGCGGCCGGGGGCGTCAGCAGCCGGCCGCCGTCGGCCAAGGCCTCGGCCACCAGTCGTTCCGCCTGCCGGGCCTGCGACGCCAGGGCCAGCTTCATCGGCGCCGCCGCGGACGCCAACGATTTTAGTAGATCGCAAAACGCCGGATAAACGGAGCGGTGGACGAAGACCCGGCGAACGGAGATGCACGTCTGACCGCGGTTGAGCGTGAAGCCGAACCACGCCGCCCGCGCCGCCATCGGCAGGTCGGCGTCGCCCAGCACGAACATCGGGTCGCAGCCGGACAGCTCCAGGGTGCTGCTGATTAGCCGTTCGCCCAGCCGGGCCGCGATGCGCCGGCCGACGGCCGCCGAGCCGGTAAAGATAACGTGATCGACGGCCGCCTCCGTGAGCGCCTGGCCGGCCTCGCGCGTCGCCTCCATCGCCTGCAAGAGGCCGTCGGGAAAGCCGGCCCGCGCGAACAGCGAATAGAGGGCCGCCGCCGAGGCGGGCGCGACTTCCGACGGCTTCCAGAGGACGCCGTTGCCGGCCGTCAGCGCCTGCGCGATCTGCACGCCATTCAGCATCAGCGGATAATTCCACGTGCCGACGACGCCGATGACGCCGCGCGGCCGGCGATGCACCGTGTCGCTCTGTCCCCACAGCCACAACGGCCGCTGGGCGGCCGGCACGCGCCGCGGCCGCAGGACGTGGGCGGCCTCGCGCTCCAGGAAGAGGCAGGCGTCGGCCAGCGGCAGCACTTCGGCGGCGAGGGTTTCATCGGGCGCCTTGCCCAGCTCACTCCGAACCGCCTCGCAGAGGTCGGCGTAATGGTCGGCCAGGAGATGGCGCAGCGCGCGCACCGGCCGCAGCCGCGCGCGCACCGACAGGCGCTCCCAGGCGGGCTGCGCCGACCGAATGCGTTCGACCTGCTCGGCGACGGCCGTGGAATGATTGTGGGTGAGTTCCATGCCGGTTGTCCTTTAGTAAATAGAGTCGCGCCCCCCGCTTGCCGTCACAGCGCCTCCGCCGCCCCGTGCGTCTTGAGCAAAAGCTGCAATCGCGGGTCCATGTCGTCCGGTTCCGGGAACAGCTGCCGAAAGGAGTCGGCGTGTTCGGAGAGATCGACGCCGGCCGCCATGCAGCGCGGCAGCACCCAGGCGAACAGCACCGCGTCCAGCGCCTCCGGGGCGCCGGCCTCCCCGGGCCAGCCCGCCAGGCGACGGTCGGCCGCCAGCACGTTCCGCCGCCACAACTCGTTCGGCGTCGGCTGCAATTCGTCGAGCAGATAGCCCAGCGCCGACTCGTCGGGGCCGTCCGGGTGCGGCCACGGCGCGGCGGCGATTTGTCCGGGGCGCACCGGCCTGGCCTTCCAGCCGCGCTTCCAGGCCAGGTAGTCCGTGTGCAGGATCGGACCCAGGGCCGTGAGCACCGGATCGGGCGGCGCGGCGCTGAACCCCTCGGACAGCACGCCGAGGGCCATCAGACCGGGGGCCGAATCGAGGCCGGCGGCCCGTTCGGCGAGGACGCGCACCAGATCGGAGCCGTAGGCGTCGATGCAGGAGCGGTTGGCGCCGTTGAGCAGCAGCACGGCCGGCCCCTCCGCCGCCGCCGATTCCACGACCGATTTCACCGCCGCATTGTCCGTCATTTCCGCCGGCACGTCCAGTTCGGCCCACCGCGCCCCGGACAGGGCGACGGCGGCCGTCCGCGCGACCACGGCGGCCAGCGACCCCTGGAAGAAAACGGCCTGCCCCAGCGACAGGGCCGTCAGCACCTCGCGGGCGGAGGCGGAGGCGGAGCGCGGCTGGAGGCCGACGTTCTCCAACTGACTTTTCAGATGGGCATAGACGGTCTCCAGGTCGGTCAGCGTCACGGCCTCGTCGCGGTGCGTCTCGAAGGCCGGCCGGCGCTCCGCCGGGGCGGCGGGGACGGCCGGCGCGGCCCCGTTGCTCAGGAACGGCCGCAACACCGCCACCTCGGCCAACAGCCCGTGGACTTCCTGCTGCGCCTGGCGGGCGCGGGCGACGATGGCCTCGGCCACCGACTCCGCCGTCTGCTGTTTCAGCGCCTCCTCCTCGGCGAGCCGCTTGCGCACCTCCTCGATCTCGCCCTCGACGCCCTGCTTCTTCGCCTTCAGCCCCTCCACCTCGTCGCCCAACTCCGTCTTCCGCTTTTCCAGCTCTTTGCGGTATTCCTCTCCGACTTGATGCTTGTATTGTTCGACCGCTTTCTGCATCCTGGGGTCTGCGTGCAGCAGCGGCACGCACTCTTCCAGCCGCTTGCCGGTCTGGAGCGCCTCGTCGAGCAGCGTCTGCAAACGCTTGCGGTGCAGCGGCGGCACGCGCGAGGCGTGGTCGATGTGGCCCAGTTTGCCGACGATGTCGTCGTACTGCTCCTGGCTGACGGCGATGCGCTGGAGGTTGTCGAGGACCTGGCGCGTGGAGGCGAGGTCGATGAAGGAGTCGGGGCGCGGCAGCGGCCAGACGAACCAGCGGATGGTCTGGCCCATGTTGACGAGGACGGGCTGAAGGGCGTGCCGGGTGGGCCAGGCGCCGATGGGTTGGCTGAGGCGCTCGGGGTCGCAGCGGAAGCGGCCGTCGTCGTCGGCCGGCTCCAGGCGCACGGGGCCGGCCGTCACGCCGTCGGCGAACTCCAGCAACAGGTCGCGGCCGTCGATGCGGTAGAAGGATTCGAGGCCGCGTTCGAGGAGGTGATGCCGGACCTCTTCCGCGCGGTGGGAGGGGCAGTCGATACGAAGGATCTCGGCCGGCGTGTCGGTGCGGAGGCGGAAGGCGCGGTACTTGGCGCCGCGGTTGCGCTCGTTGAAGTTAGGGTCTTCCTCCACGTCCCAGAAGCCGAGGTCGCGGAAGCGCACCTGCACGTGGGGGAAGAGGGAGCGCGGCACATAGATGGAGCCTTGCGGCGGGAACATGCCGAAATTGGCCTTGAGCAGCTGGCCTTCGTGGGCGGCGGCGAGGACGTAGGCGAAGGTGTAATCCGCGGTGGCGATTTCCGCGCAGAAGCCCAACACGATACGGGGGACCATAACCACCTCAACAAAGCGGCCGGCGGGCGGGGAGCGGGCCTATAGGTACTAGAAGTTGGCGAACAAAGCGCCTTATCGTAGCAGAGGAGACGGGCGCCGCAAACAGGCCTCGCGAGAATGGGGTAAAGCTCTCGATTCCGGCGGTTTGGGGCGTGGGGGCCGCGCCCCTCCAGAAGGACCGCTCACTCCTCATCCGACGGCGCCTCGAACTCCACCAAACCTTTGAGCTTCGGATCGTCGGCCAGGTCGGCGAACTCCTTCATCCACAGTTGCATCTCCTCGGCCGATTGGCGCTGGGGCTTGGCGGGGCCGTCCGCGTCGCGCGTCGGAGGCGGCGGACGGCCGACCTGCTCCAGGTAATCGAGGCAGCCCGAGGAGACGCACTGTCGGCGGCGGGCGGCCTCCTTCAGCCGGCGGTCGTCGGAAACGATGGTGAGCTGGCGCGGGGCCGGATCGCGCCGGATGAGCGCCTCGATGACGTCGTCGGCCTCCTCGCGCAGGGCGAAGAGAACGCGGACGCCCTTGTGGTCCTGTTCGGCCTCGACGCGGGCCGGCGCCTTGGCCGCGTCGAAGACGACGGTAACGTCGCCGGCGCGATCGCCGTGGAGGGCCAGAACGCGGTCGAGAAGGATGAGCCGGGCGCTTTCCAGGCGGTGCGGCCCGGCGCGGCCGAGGAGCACGCCCATGGCGTGCAGCAGATTGTAGCCGTCGATGACGTAACGCATTCGGCCGCCCACGGAGGAAGTGCGGGGAGCGACGCCCTCATTGTGACAGGAATCGGGGATCGTGGCCAAGAGAAATCGAGCGGCGCCACCCTTGGCCGTGACTCGGTACGCGAATTGCATCATCATGGGAAGGCGCGTCGGTGCGCCTCCCACTGGCTACTTGCCGCGGAGAAAGCCATGTCCTCAGTCCCGCCGAACAATCCCGGCTACCCGCCGGGGACGCCGCCGCAACCGGTGGTCATTCAGCCGGTGCCGCGTGAAACCGCCGCCGAGGCCCGCGCGGAGGCCGAGCTTGAAAGCCGCCGCGAGGTCGCGATCATTTACAGCCACTCCAACTTCTTCTACTGGTGGCCGGTCTGGGTGGTCGGGTACATCATGGCCGTCCTCAGCCGCCTTCCCGTGGCGGGCGCCCGTCAGTTCGACATCGGCGGCCACCTCGAATGGTTCAACCCCAGCAAGGACCTCGGCGTCATCTTCACGCTGACGTTCTTCCTGGTCATCCTCATCACCAACGTAACCGTGCGCGGCCTGTCGTCCCTGGTGGTCATCCTTTTCGCCGTGCTGGGCGTCGTTTTGGTGCTCTACTTCGGCTGGTGGGACCAGCTGACCGACGCGTTCAACACGGTCTCCATCCACATGAACATGGGGTTCTATGTCTGCTTCTCGACGCTGATCTTCCTCGTCTGGGCGGTTTCGACGTTCGTCTACGACCGCATCAGTTACTGGCGCGTGACGCCCGGCCAGATCACCCACGAGTTCCTCATCGGCGGGGCCGCCAAGAGTTACGACACCCGCGGCATGGTCTTCGAGAAGCGCCGCAACGACCTGTTCCGCCACTGGATTTTGGGCATCCGGTCGGGCGACAT
>Ga0182024_10004183_pt1 | contig 33501 bp, 32 predicted proteins | sample P32metaG_FD_120480 | JGI IMG/M metagenome (GOLD analysis project Ga0182024, IMG submission 120480) | Permafrost microbial communities from Stordalen Mire, Sweden - P3-2 metaG (Illumina Assembly) | ecosystem: Environmental > Terrestrial > Soil > Wetlands > Permafrost | place: Sweden: Stordalen... | reverse complement strand
CCAGCGTTCCAGACGGCGCAATCCTTCGAAGTCGAGATTGTTGGTTGGTTCGTCGAGTAACACGATGTCGAAATTGGAGAGCTCAATGCTCGCCAGCGCAACTTTCGCCTCTTCTCCACCCGACAGGGTTGACGCGTCGCGTTCGCTCAAATCTTCCACATCAAGTTGCTTCAACAGTGATTGCAGCCGCGACTCGAAAGTGCCAGCGCCCAGTGATTCAAATCTCGTGAGCGCCCGATCGTACTCGTCGGCGCCATGGGCGAGTTCGGTCGACAAGTTGATGGCGGCGGTGGCAAGGTCGGATTCTGCACCCAACACGCCGGTGAGTCGCGCGAGTCTCCCGCGCACGGTCTCTCCCGCACGAGACTCGTGTTCTTGCGCCAAATAGCCAACCGTCGAACCGGGCGGAGAGAGCGTGATGACACCATCATCGGGTTGCATCCAACCAGCGAGCAATTGGAGCAGGGTTGATTTTCCGACACCGTTGGGGCCAATGACGCCCACGCAGCTACGTGGGCCGACGCTGAGTGTGAGGTCGCGCAATACGGTGGCGCCGTCACGGTCGTGGTTGAGATTGCGCGCGGTCAGCACCGCGTTGGTGAAGGGGGAAGTACTACGTGAGGGTGAGGTTGGCAACTGAAATCTCCAGGAACGCAGAAGTACGGACAAAGTTCGAGTAGAAACTTCAGTTGTTAACGCATGCAGCAAGCGTAGTGCTCGCCAAGATGGCGTTTGCGTTACGGTTGCTTTTCGTTAGTCAAGAGGCAGTGAGACGCACTTGGTCGTTACGCGATCTGCTCCAACCCCCAAATCGACCAGGGTAACGTCGAATGCCGACCGTGCGGTCAGGTGGCTTGGGGCGGTCGCGTCGTGCCGGAAGGACGAAGTGGCTCGAGGATCTGCGCCTCGAGGACGTCCGGCTCCAGTGGGTGAGAGAACAGGAAACCCTGAACCTGCGCGACGTTATTGGCCCGTAGGAGATCCATTTGGTTGATTGTCTCGACCCCTTCCGCGAGGGTCTTCAGTCCGAGATCCTTGCCCAGTTGGATGAACGTCTTGACCAGAGCCTGCGATTCGGGCGACGTGGTCATGGCGTTCGTGAAGGACTTGTCAATCTTGATGCAGTCAATGGGGAATTGGCGTAGGTAGCCGAGAGAGGAGTAGCCAGTGCCGAAGTCGTCGATGGCGATCCGTACGCCGAGAGCCTTAATGGCGTGCAATCGCTCAACGGACAAATCGACGTCCAACATGAGCGCCGTTTCGGTGACCTCGATGATGAGTGAGGTGACCGAGAGTCCGCTCGCAGTGAGAGCGTCGCGAATGTGGTCAACGATATTGTCACTGTCCAACTGGCGTCCCGAGACGTTCACCGACATGTCGAGCGTGTCGCCCCGTGCGTGCCACGTGGCCATTTGCGTGCAGGCGTGCTCGAGCACCCAGGCGCCCACCTCTCGAATCTGTCCGGTCTGTTCGAGGATCGGAATGAATTCGTCGGGCTGGATGATCCCTTCGGTGGGGTGCTTCCAGCGCAGCAGGGCCTCCACGCCCACGATGCTGAGGTCTTCGAGGTTGTAGATCGGCTGGTAGAGCAGGTAGAACTGCTCGCCGACGAGCGCTGAGCGAAGGTCAAATTCGAGTGCGATGCGTCGTCCGATGTCGGTCTGCATCTTGGGATTGAAGAACATGTACTGGTTCTTGCCCGCGGCCTTGGCTTGGTAGAGCGCGACGTCGGCATCGTGCAAGAACTCGCCACTGGATTTGCGGTCACCCACCGCGATGCCGATGCTCGCGGTGACCACCAGGGGCATATTTGCCCCCACGAGGACGAAGGGCTGGCGCATGACGCTCAGCAGTCGCTGCGCCACCATTTCCGGCGCTTCCTTATACGCACCGCCGTCAATCAGCACCACGAATTCGTCGCCGCCCATGCGCCCGACGGTGTCGGCGTCTCGCAGGACGTGCTTCATCCGTTCGGCGACTGACACGAGCAATTGGTCGCCGGCCGCGTGGCCGAGCGAGTCGTTCACGTTCTTAAAGTCATCGAGATCGACGTACAGCGCCGCACCCAGGGTTTCGTCGCGGCGATTTCGCGCGAGCAGTTGATCAATGCGGTCCGCAATGAGCGCCCGGTTGGGCAGGTCGGTGAGCGGATCGTGCATGGCCTGATAGAGCAGCTGATCGGTTCGCTCGTCGACAATCTGCATTGAACGGGCGCGTCCAGTACCCAGGGCAAAGATCAGCGCGGCGAGTAGCGCGTTGAGCGCGATGGCGCCCAGCAGGAGTGCCAGCGCGTCCCCGTCGCCAAACAGACCGCCGCCTCTTGCGGTGCCGAGCGTCTCGATCGTCCAGCCGTCACGAAGATTGACGGTGGCCGTCTGCGCGTGCGCGGGTATGACACCGTTTTCAAACTGCTCAGTAGAGTTCGCGCCACCGTACTTAAAGACCACCGCCGTATTGGGGTGGTCTTCGCGCGCCGTGCTCAACAGAACGCTGGGCTTAAGGATGAGGCCGATTAATTCCTCGAAAGATTTCGTGCGTCCGGTAACCGACGTGGGCTCGGACTGGCCGTTGTAGATGGGCGTCTCGAGCCCCATGGTCCGCAGTCCGAAGGCCGTAAACGGAAGAACGTTGCTTTTTCCCGAGTTCCGGGCTCCGAGAATTGCGGCGCTCAAATTCTTGACGTCGCAGAGATCGAAGTCCTTGGGCAGCACCGTGGACTTGGACCGAAAGATGCCGTAGGGCGCTAAGCAGTAGAAGGGCCGCACTTCGGCGGGAACGACCTTAAAGGGCATGGACTGATTGGTCGTCGCGGTGGCCGCGTAGGCGGGCAGTTGAGCCGCCGTCACTACTTTAATAATGCCAAGGCCAACGAGTTCTGGATAGCGGCGCAACACGTGCACTTCGCTGGTCCATTTCTTGAAATCGGCCTGCGTCGCGTTGGGATTGCCAATGAGATATGAATCCGTGCTATCGATGAGGTCTTGCTCGCGTTGGATGTCCAACTTCAAGGTCGAGGCGATTTCGTTTGACGTCGCAATGAATGATTTGTGCGCTTTTTGATCCATGGACTGCGCCACGAGGTTGACGCCGAACAGGGAGCCCAGGGTGCCCACGACGAGCAGCCCGGCCGCGATGATGGTCCATGAGCGGTACACCCTGGTACGGCTGCTCGACACGGGAAAACACGGCTTCCTGGTCTGCGTGACCAAATTGACTTCGCGCAACAAACAGCGGCGCTGGATTACTTGTCGAAACCAATAACTTCAGTCTCCCAAAGAGTTGGGCGAAGAATGACTCTATCGACGCAACGCCGACACAACAATGAGGACTCAGATCCCCGGTATGCACTTAATCTCGCGTGCCCGACCATTTCACATATTTTTTGTGTACTGCTTAGCTCCGAAATGTCGGGCGGAGCTACTTCTTCGCGGCCTCATAGTAGGGGTTCGAGCCCGACGCGTGGTCAGTAACGTCCACGACGCGGCGTATCTCACTCACGGAATCACGCAGCGCGACCTCAATCCCTTGGCTGAGCGTCACCGCCGCCATGCCGCACCCAGCGCAGCCGCCGCTTAAGCGCAGGTACGCCACGTCATCTTCGACGGCCACCAAATCGGCCCGACCGCCGTGGGCCGCGATGCTGGGATTGATTTGCTTTTCGAGGACTTGGATGACTCGTTGGGCGACGTCGCCGCTGAGATCAATAGGAGGACCGGTGATGAGGGGGCTCGGTCCGCTGGCACGCGGTGGCCGGTTGGGATTCTCGATGAACATACCGCCCTGGTCGCCGTCGGGGTTGAGGTCGAGCACCGACCCGCGGATTTTGGGCACGCTCTCTGCCGTCACCACAATGGTGAGCCCGTCGCGATCATCGTTCCAGTCCCCGGTATGGGTCTCGTCAATTGATTGGAAGTAGATGTCGTACGTGTAGGCGTTGCCCGAAATTCCCGTGACTTCGATCCATAGGGCCAGGCCCTCCGGGTTCTCCTCATTCGCGCGCAGCGCCAGCACCATTTGCACCGCCGCGTCGGAGGCGTACAGCACCTTTTCCGCGCTTGCGTCAATGTCGGTCATGGGGCCTCGTTACATACTTCCGGAGTTGCGGCCATCATAGGGGTATGTCCCGAATTCTATTGCTACTGCCAACCGCAACCTATCGGGCCCCTGATTTCATCGAGGCCGCCGACCGACTCGGAGTTGACGTGGTGGTCGGCTCGGAGCACCGTCAAGCGCTGGCCCGCAGCATGGGGGACCGGGCCGTCGTGGTTCCCCTAATGAACGTCGACGCGGCCGTCAACGCCATTGTCGCGCTCAACGATCGCAATCCGCTCGACGCCGTGCTGGCCGTTGACGATCCCGGTCTCGAGATTGCGGCCCGCGCATCTGCAGCCCTGGGCTTTCGTCAAAACCTTCCCGAGGCCGTCGCCGCGACCCGTGACAAGACGATCATGCGGGATCGTTTTGCGAGCGCATCACTTCGTCAACCGGATTATCGGATTGTCAACAGTGACGCCGACGTCGTAGTCGCCGCGCGCGACATTGGCTATCCCTGCGTGTTAAAGCCAGTATCGCGTTCGGCCAGCCAAGGGGTCATGCGCGTAAATAATGATGAGGAGGCGGCTGCGGGCGCGACGCGGGTTCGCGCCATCCTCGAGGGCAGTCACGAACACTTACTCGTCGAACGGTTTATACCGGGCATAGAGGTTGCCGTCGAAGGTCTTTTGTCCGGAGGAGAGCTTCACGTGCTCGCGGTGTTCGACAAGCCTGATCCCTTGGACGGACCGTTCTTTGAAGAGACCATTTACGTGACGCCATCACGTCTGTCGCCCGCGTTACTAGGAGAAATTGGTGACGTGGCCAGCGGAGCGGCGCGCGCGTTGGGACTTACCGAAGGCCCGGTACACGTCGAGATACGCATTGGAGACGATGGGGCGGTCACGACGTTGGAGTTAGCCGCCCGTTCGATTGGCGGGCTGTGCGCCCGGTCCCTGCGCTTTGGCGCGGGCGTCAGCCTCGAAGAGTTGATTATTCGTCACGCACTCGGACTTGACGTGGAGGGTCTACAACGAGAGTCGCAGGCGTCCGGAGTCATGATGCTGCCAATTCGTGTGGCCGGGGTGCTGGATCACGTGTCCGGACTAGAAGAAGCCCGGGCGATCGATGGCGTGGTGGGCGTTGATATCACTATTGTTGCGGGCCGCGCGGTCGTGCCGCTTCCCGAGGGCGATCGATATTTGGGATTCATCTTTGCGCGGGGGGTATCATCCGAAAACGTGGAGGCGACATTGCGTCGTGCCGAGTCGTGTCTCACGGTTCATCTCAAGTAAATTGTGGGCGCGCCGCGTGGCCCAGTGTGCGAACGCGGAGTGCGACGCCAGTCTCGATTTACCGCGTGAATAACGAACCTTTGATAACGGTTTCGCCAAGAGCGGCACCTCGTACATCGACGTTGGCCGCCGTTCATACTTTGGTTCGACTAATGCAATAGTATCGGGCAAGTTCTGAACAAAGTAAGTACCGCGAAGTGGGCGTCAGCTCGTTTCTTGAGGGGGAGGGAAAGTGACTGTAACCGTAGAACCTGCTGGCCGCGCGCCGGAGAAGGGGCTTAAGACAGGCGCCCTCGGTTTGATATCCAGTGTGGTTATTGGCATCGCGTCAACGGCGCCGGCGTACAGTCTCGCCGCGACGCTCGGATTCGTCGTGGTCGCTATTGGCGTGCAGGCGCCGATTGTCGCGATTCTCGCGTTCGTGCCGATGTTCTTCATCTCGATTGCCTTCCAACAGATGAACAAGGCCGACCCCGACTGCGGCGCCACCTTCACCTGGGCGACGAGGGCGTTTACGCCGCGCATTGGCTGGATGGGCGGATGGGGCGTCCTGGCGGCGGACATTATCGTGATGGCGAGCCTCGCGCAGATTGCCGGTCAATACGTTTTCGACCTGTTCAACACCTCGAGCATCGGCAATACCGCGAACAGCGTCTGGGTCCTGCTCGTTGGGATCTTGTGGATTGTCTTCATGACCTGGATCTGCTACGTCGGCATTGAAGTCTCCGCGAATTTTCAAAAGGCCCTCTTGGGTATTGAACTGACAATGCTCACTGTCCTGTCGATCTGGGCGCTCGTGCGCGTGGGTAACGGCAGCGCCCCGATCGGGCACCTCACGCCGTCGCTCACGTGGTTCAATCCCTTCAAGGTGAAGCATTTCAGTGACTTCATCGTGGGACTGGCCGACATGCTCTTCATCTATTGGGGCTGGGACACCGCGCTCAACCTCAATGAGGAGACCGACAACGCGGAGATAACGCCCGGCAAGGCGGGTGTCATCTCGACGTTCTTCCTGCTGGGCATCTACGCGCTGGTCATCTTCTCGGTGCAGTCATTCGCTGGCATCGGCACCCACGGTATTGGATTGGGCAACACGAATCACGCCAATGACGTGCTCTCGATCCTCGGTCCGGCGATATTTGGGCACTCGACGTTGGCGACGGTTCTCGACCACCTGCTGCTACTCATGGTGCTGTCTTCGGCCGCCGCGTCGACGCAAACGACCATCCTGCCGACGGCGCGCACGGTGCTCTCGATGGCGGTGCACAAGGCCGTGCCGAACGTCTTCGCTAAGATGCACCGCCGCTTTCTCACCCCCACTGTGGCGACCATCACCTTCGGCGTCGTCTCGATTGCTCTCTACGTCATCATGAACTCGCTATCCGCGGGACACGTGATCAGTGACTCGGTCGATGCGCTGGGCGTGATGATTGCCTTCTATTACGGCCTGACGGGGTGGGCGTGCGTCTGGTACTACCGCAAGAGCCTCACGGACAGCGTGCGCAATTTCTTCGTGCTCGGGGTGATGCCCTTGGTCGGGGCCATCATCTTGTACTTCATCCTTGGCTGGTCCTTCTGGTACTACTGGAACTCGAACAACAGTTACACGACATTGGACGTCTTCGGCCACACCTTTGGCGGCACATTCATCCTGGACGTCGGCACGCTGCTGATTGGGGTCATCTTGATGTTCACCATGCAGGCCTTCCGCCCGGCGTTCTTCCGCGGTCAAACGCTGACCCGCGATTCGCCGACGTTAGTCACCGAAGAGTACGGCACCGCGCACGATGGCGCGCACTGACGTGAGCCACACGCACCGAACTTATGTAGCAACACAAGAGGAGACACATCATGACTGATGCACCCAAGCCGCGAATCGTCGTGGGCGTCGACGGTTCACCGCTGGCGGACTCGGCGCTCGTATTTGCCATTGAAGAGGCGCGACTGCGCGGGGCCAGCCTGCACGTGACGTACGCCTACCCGGCCATGGGCGCCGCGCTCACTGGCTCGACGGGCAAGGACTACTACGAGCAGGTGGAAAACGATGCGCGAGAGCTGCTGCAGGGCCTGGTCGCGAAGGCGCCGTCAACCGAGGGCGTGGAAGTGGAGTGGGTGGCCGTACCGGGAAATCCCTCGGAGGTCCTCATCGAAGCGAGTAAGGAAGCGGTGTTGCTCGTGGTTGGTTCGCGCGGTGTTGGTGGATTCATGGGACTGGTCATGGGTTCGGTGTCCACGCAGTGCGTGCACTACTCGCACTGTCCGGTGCTGGTCGTGCGCGAGGATCACTAGCCCTTTTCGTTAGCCTTCACACGCTTCGGTACGCCGGTCGACGGGAAATGTAACTTCTCACACGGTTTGGGCCGCCGTCTGATCAGACAGCACAAGGGCCGCAGATCGTCGAATCGAAGATGTGATTGGATGGGTGAGGTTCGCGCGCGGAGGGTCACGGGTCCTGTATCTAACCAACGCGAGAGTGGAGGAAGCAATGCGAGTGTTGATTATCGGAGCCGGCGGTGTGGGGTCCGCCATGGTCCGCACGGCCATCAAGTGGAATCTATTCGAGCATGTGGTCATTGCGGACTACGACGAATCACGCGCCCAACGGGCAATCGTTGGCGGCGGTGATCGGTTTGCCGCCTTTCAGCTGGACGGCAGCAACGAGCAGGCCATTGTCGAACTCATCAAGAGTGAGCGTGTCGACGCTGTCGTGAACGCACTCGACCCGCGTTTTGTCATGCCACTCTTTCGTGCGTGCTTCACCGCGGGCGTCACCTATCTCGACATGGCGATGTCGCTCTCGCACCCTCATCCCACCGAGCCCTACGCCAAGACCGGCGTCATGCTGGGCGACGAGCAGTTCGCTATGGACGAGCAGTGGAAGGAGAAGGGACTCTTGGCGCTCTGCGGCATCGGCATTGAACCGGGATTATCTGACGTGTTCGCCCGCTGCGCCGCGGACAAATTGTTCTCATCAATCGACGATCTTGGCGTGCGCGACGGGGCCAATCTCGTGGTCGCGGGCTACGACTTCGCGCCCTCCTTTTCCATCTGGACGACTATTGAAGAGTGCCTCAACCCGCCGGTCATTTGGGAGCGGGGCACGGGGTGGTTCACCACGCCGCCCTTCAGTGAGCCGGAAATCTTCAATTTTCCCGAAGGAATCGGACCGGTCGAGTGCGTCAACGTCGAGCACGAGGAGGTGCTGCTCATGCCGCGCTGGGTGGAGGCGAACCGGGTCACGTTCAAGTACGGCCTGGGCGACGAATTCATCCAAGTCCTCTCGACCTTGCACAAGCTCGGCCTGGATTCAACGACGCCGATCCGAGTCGGCAAGGTGGAGGTCTCGCCTCGTGACGTGGTCGCGGGATGCCTGCCGAACCCGGCCGAATTGGGCGACCGGATGTCGGGGCTCACGTGCGCGGGGACCTGGGTGACTGGCACGGGCGTTGACGGGAACGCGCGCGAGGTGTACCTGTACCACGTCGTGGACAACGCGTGGTCCATGTCCGAGTTCGGATCGCAGTCCGTTGTCTGGCAGACCGCAATGAATCCCATCATTGCCCTGGAACTGTTGGACTCGGGCGCATGGTCGGGCGAAGGCGTGCTCGGACCCGAAGCCCTAGCGCCCGAACCGTTCCTTGACCTCGTCAACAGTCACGGCGCGCCGTGGGGTATGGAAGAACGTACGCCCGCGAAGCAGTAGGACCACTCTGCTCGGGCCGTTCGCCGAGTGACATACGTACTACTGGACCGTGACCAACGTGCCGATCGGCGTGTGCGGGAAAAGTATCTCGGCGTGGGCGAACGGCATTTCTACGCAACCCAAACTCTGCGGATAGCCGTAGGCCGAGCGAATGAAGCCGTGCAGGGCGTCGCCACCGTGGAAGTACGAAACCCAGGGAATGCCGGGATCGCTGTAATGACCGCCGCCGGGATAGGTGCCCGACATGGTGGTGGTGAGGAACCGCTGGAAGACGGGATAGGTGCCCGACTGGGTAGGAGCGGAACTCACGCCGGTGTTGACGTAGGTCGCGTACTTGATCTTGCCGTTGACGTAGAGCTTCAAGAGTTCGGGTAGCGTTTGGCGCACGTAGACGTAGTTGTAGGCCAAGGGATCGAGCTGGTGCTTCACGGCGGCGCTCACCAGTTCGTGCCAGGTCGTGGAATTCATTGTTCCGGTTGTGTCGAGGTTGTGCGTTAACTGAAAGTTCATTAGCGCGCCCTGAAGGATGACGTTATCGGTCCCCACGTGCCACAGCGGGCGCAACGTCTTTTCGATCAGTCGAAAGCGCCACACGTACTTGCCGCTCTGCAGTTTGGTGGGATCAAGAATTGTCAACGTGGCCCGCGCCAGCGTGGTGGTCGTTGTCGACGTACTCGTCGACGTTGACGTCGTAGGGTCAAGCGTGGTCGTGGTCGTCGACGTGGTCGTCGTTACCGGTGCGCTCCCGCTCGGCTGAAAAGAAACCGGTAGGTACAGCAAGATGGCGAGCAATTGGTCTTCCAGCTTGACCGTGTAATTGATGCTCAGCGCATGCTGGGAGTGAGGAGCCCGTGCTCCCGACGCGGCGGCCTTTGAGCTCGGCGTGTTGGCCGCTTGGGCCATCGGTGCGATCAGTACCGTACCCGCGACCATGGAACCGGCCGCAAGGAGCCACAGAATCGATCGGTTTGGGGACTTCACGGGTCAAGTTTAGTGGGTGAGGGGCGCCAGAATTTTTATTGTAACTATTCCGTCACGAGCGGTGCCGACGTCGCTTGCGCGCGTTGGCGAGGATCGACGGCGCCCAGCCGGCGTCCTCGGGGTTGACGTTGGTGCCCGGTGGGACAATTTCGTCGATGCGGTCCAACACCGCCGCCTCGAGCTGGATCTCGGGCGCCGTCAACTGCGATTCGAGCTGCTCCATCGTGCGAGGTCCGATGATGGCGGCGCTGATCGCCGGGTGCTCTAACACAAACGCGAGGGCGAGCTCGATGATCGTGAGGCCCGCCTCGTCGGCCAGGGTGGTCAGGGTGGTGACGATGTCCAGTTTGCGCTGGTTGGCCGGCAGGCTCATGTCGTAGCGCGCGGGCAGGCGTTCGGCCCGTCGGCTCACGTTCTCCTTGCCGGCACCGAACTTTCCGGACAGCCATCCGCCCGCGAGTGGGCTCCAGGGCATGACGCCCATCCCGTAGGTCAGGGTGACGGGCAGCACGTCACGCTCAATGCCGCGCACCAGAATTGAGTACGGCGGCTGCTCGGTGCGAAAGCGCTCGCGTCCGCGACGCTCGGCCACCCATTGGGCTTCGACGATTTGTTCGGCGGGGAAGGTAGAACTACCAAAGGCGCGAATTTTGCCGGCGTGCACGAGGTCGCTCAACGCGCCCAAGGTTTCATCGATGTCCACCGATTCGTCGGGCCGATGGATTTGGTAGAGGTCGATGTAGTCCAGACCCAACCGACGCAGACTGTTGTCACATTCGGCGATGATCCAGCGCCGCGAGTTGCCCTGGGCATTGGGATCGTCACCCATGTTGCCGTGCACCTTGGTCGCGACCACGACGCGTGAACGATCGATAGAGGCGAGGGCCTTGCCCACGATGATCTCGGACTCGCCCTGGGAGTAGACGTCTGCCGTGTCAATGAAGTTGATGCCAGCATCGAGCGCGCGATGGATAATCCGGATTGATTCATCGTGGTCGGGGTTGCCCCACGCACCGAACATCATGGCGCCGAGGCACAGTGGACTGACTTTGATGCCGGTACGGCCAAGAGAGTGAAGTTTCATAGGGTTACTTTATGGTGGGCGCGAGAACATGACGCGCCGCGGGGCTCTCCTTGGCTAGTGGCCGGGAGTCGAGCCGGGTTGAGACGAGACGAAGTCTTTGCTGCGAATCAATAGTACCGAACAGACGGCGCCCACCAACGCGAGGATCCCGCTCACGATGAGTAGGTCGTTGATGGCTCCCGCGAAGCTGGCGTGAATGGCGTCGGCCAGAATTCCACGCGCGCTCGGCGGCACGGATTTGAAGACGCTGCCCGCATTGCCTTGTTGGATGGCGGTCACCACTTGGGGCGCACGGCCGGCCAGCGCTGGCACCGATGCGAGTGCGTGTTCCAGGTGGTGGCGGATAGAGGTCGTGAATATTGAACCAAAACCAGCGATGCTCGTCGCGATGCCGATTTGGCGAAAGGTGGTGTTGACGCCTGAGGCCATGCCGGAGCGTTCCGGAGCGACGACGCCGACGGCTGTCGAGGCGAGTGGTGGGTTCACCATGCCACTGCCAACGCCCGCGACGAGGAAGCCGGGAATCATGTGAGTCCACGAGCTGGTCCCGGTGATTCCCCCCATGATCAGTAATCCGATGCCGACGAGCAAAAGTCCGGGACCAATCAGCCAGCGAACCGGCATCTGACTGCTGAGACGGCCGGCGATGATGGCCGAGACGAGGGTGCAGCCACTCACTAGCAGGAGTCGCACCCCGGTCGCCAGCGCCGAATAGCCCAAGTCATCTTGCAGGTAGAGCACGAGATAGAGCAGCATTGCGAACAGTGATCCGTTCATCGTGAAGGCGGCAATGAGACCTCCAGAAAAGGTGGGCGTTCGAAACAGTGACAAATCAAATAGTGGATTACTCACCCGATTTTCAACAATTCCGAACGCTACGAGCAGCACGATCGCCAGAATCAGGCAGAGTACGACCGCAGAGTTACTCCAATGAGTAACGCTGGCGTCAATCAATCCGTAGACCAAGCTCACGAGGCCGCCGGTAAGAAAGACGAATCCAGCCCAGTCGGGTTGTGAAGCGTTGGCGGTGAGTGATTCGTCGACTTTCCGCCAGGTGATGGCGATCGCGACGACACCAATTGGAATATTGACAAGGAAAATCCCTCGCCAACTGATCTCGCTGGTGATGACGCCGCCAAGGACCGGACCGAGCGCTGTGGCGACGCCGGTGATTGCTCCCCACACTCCAAAGGCAATGCCACGTTCCTTACCTTGAAAACTCTGGGCCAATAGTGCCAGTGATGTCGCAAACAGGATTGCGCCGCCGACGCCCTGGGCGCTACGAGAGAGGATCAACATTAACGGTGACTGCGCCAATCCGCAGGTGAGCGAGCCCAGTGTGAAGATGACGAGGCCGATGGTGAAGAGGAGTCGGCGTCCGTATCGGTCCGCGAGCGAACCGGCGGTCAACAAGAGCGACGCCAACGTGAGCGCGTACGCGTCGATCACCCACTGCACGTCGGAGAAGTTTGTGTGCAGCCCCTTTTGGATTTCGGGAAGGGCCACGACGACGATGGTGACGTCGAGCAGCAGCATGAAGGTAGCGGCGCAGACAACGATGAGCGTCCACCATTTCTTATCCATGATGATCACTCCGTTTCAGGGTTGGACGTACGGGGCAAAGCGCGCCGAAATAATGTTGCCAGGTGACTGTGACATGGGGATTTGGTCGCGGCATATCGTTGCAGACTAGTGGGCACCCTTGAGCAACATTTCGAGTGGCCACACGGGTTCGCGCATGTTCGAGTGACCGCGACCGAGAACACCCTCCAACGGTGCGGAGCGTGGAGGGTCGACTGCAGCGTGGTCAACGGTGAGCACGTGTCGCACGCGGCTGGCAAGATGGTCACGTGACAAAGAGATTCCTGCAGGTGCCTGAGCTCGTGGTGGGCTTCGACACCGAAACGACAGGTTTGGACGTCACAACCGAGCGGGCCATTTCGTATGGATTCTGTGCTTATCGTTACGGTCAACCGGAAGAAGAGGAACACTTTTTTGTCGTGCCGGACCGGCCGATTAGTGCGGGCGCCCGCAGGATTCACGGGCTCTCTGTTGAAGATATTGAAGCTAAGCGATCAACCGATCCGGTGTACTCGCTGAAAGAAGGTCTCGCGAGGGCCGTCGAAATTTTGGGTCGATATCAAGGTCTGAACGCGTACTTCGTGGGGTCCAATCTGCTGCGGTTTGACGTTGAGATGTTGCGCTGGAGCTACGAGTCCGTATTTGCGAAGACAACCGACGACGAAGGACTGAAGATCCCTCGAATGCGCATTATTGACGTGGTCGATCACGATCTTTTGATTGAGCCGAGTCGGTCGGATCGGCCCCGAAGAGGACTCAGTTATCTTTGCTCGCACTACGGCGTCAAGCAAGGCGGGCACGACGCCCTCGCGGACGCTCGTGCGGCCGTTGAGGTGTTCTTTGAACAAGTCCTCGTTAACAATGCCGGCCAGATGTCATTTGGATTGACGGCCCCGCCCGCATTTCAAATGAAGTCGCTCGGCTAGGCGACGCTTAGTTTTTAGAGATAGTTCCACTGCAGCCGGGTGGTAAGGTTGCTCCCTCAGGGGCCGTTGGCGCAGTCTGGTAGCGCACTTGCATGACACGCAAGGGGTCGCAGGTTCAAGTCCTGCACGGCCCACTAAAAGTCCCTAATCAAACGTACTTTCCCTGACACAAATTCGAGATTAACCTGCGACGTGTGGCGTCTGTCAGCAACGCCGTCAGCAACTGGTCAGCAACGCGACCGCCTGCAGACATTTGATTTTCACCAGATATATGACTATTTGGGAGCGATTTTCAATGCAATCGACAGCCTACGTTTGCGTTGGCGAGGTTGGAAAGCGTGCGAATTTTCTCGGTTGAGAAACTTGTCTACTTCACATCACTATTTTCGCGCTTGGTCCCACGCAATCTTCGGAGTTACCGACAGCGTTGCTGGGGGATTCCCACTGACTGAACCTTCTGAAAAACAGCGCAGTGGGTCAGGTTCCTGGCGATTCAATGCACTGAGATCCGCAACCCCTGTCGTCGCTCGTGCGCCGTCAGATTTTCCGTGCTGAGCACTTTTCGCAGCGCCTTGACTCGGCTGCTCGAATTCGAATCCGTGGCGAGCGTAGAGGACGGCACGGTGTACGACCGTGCATAAGGCTCTCTCTGACAGGACCGACTCACAATTGATCGATTTGCGCAAATCGGTAAACATAAAAACCTAACTCCTTGCTTATCGCGAAAATAACGTCCACAATCCGTTCTTGAATCAACTCAGACATTCGCATCGTGCGACTCTCAGAATCTGTCGCGAATGATGCGGGCTAGTCAACCGCATCCACAGTGGGCGAAACCTGCAATCGAACCTCGCTGGCTCGAAGAACGGGGCTCACGGTCACCGTGAGGGCGACGGCCGCAGCGGCGGCCCCGACGACGATGATGATGCGTGGTCCCCACAAGGTGAGAAGGAGCCCCCCGAGCATTAACGAGAGGATCTGTGCGGCGCTCACGACACCGGTCACGGCCGCGAAAATCCTCCCTCTCAGATGTTGAGCGTCGTTTGTCGCGCGTACCAGCATGACGTTGGCCTGGACGTTGAGCAGCGAGTTGGCCCCACCGAGCAAAAAGAGCGCGACGGCCGCCTCGGCCAGCGTCTGGGACAACGCGAAAAAAAACAGGATCAGGGTCAACAGAACACACGAGGCGACGAAGAGACGTTCCGCGCGAGGGAACCTCTCGGAGAGCCTTTGGCTACCGGCCGCGACGACCAGCATCCCTGCGCCGAAGCACAGTCCCAACAGTCCGTAGCCGCGAGGACCAGCGTGCAGGTTCGTGGTCACAAAGAAGATCTCAACGACGTTAATTACCCCGAGGGTCAAGATGAACAATGTGACGAGAATGACGAGGGACCGTAACAAGGGTCGCGACGTGATGAACCGAACTCCGCTCCACATTGAGTCGCGGTGGTCCCCCGGTACCGGAGGCACCGGAACTCGGTCGGCGCGAACGAGGAGCGGTATCGACGCGAGTGCCAGATACGACGCCGCGTCGATGAGGAGCACACTGCGGAAACCCACTTCGGCGTACAGCAGTCCTCCGACGAAGGGTCCGAGCATACCCGCCGTGGCGAAGGCCGACTGCACCAGACCCATGGCCGCGGGCAGTTGTTCGTCGGTCACCAGGGTCGGGATGAGGACTTGCCAGGAGGGACTGGCGACGCACGTGGCACAAGCCAACAAGGCGATGAGCGGTACGAAGAGCGCCTCGCTGGCAAAGGCCAGTGAGAACGCGACGAGGGCCTGGACCACGGTGACGCCCAGCAGCAACCGACGCACGTGAAGGCGGTCCACCAAAAGGCCTGCCACGGGGGATAGCAGGACAAGAGGAAGCATGCCGGCGACGAGCACGGCGACGACGCCCCAGTGGCCGAGATCGCCCTTGGCGCGGAAGAGCCACGCAATGAGAGCTACCTCGTCGCCGATCAGCGACACCGCCCGCGCGGCGGCGATCAGGCCGACAACCATCGGTAACTCGGTTTTTCTGAAAGACATACTTCGAAGTATATGCTTCATAACGCCCTCGCGTGCGGTATGATTTACAAATGGTGAAAAAAGCCGAAGCGAAACTTGTCACCATCAGTGATCCCTTAGGAATTCGAGCCCTGGCCCACCCCGCGCGGATGGCCGCCATCGACGTGCTCTTCGGCGACAACGAGCCAAAAACTGCCACCCAACTCGCCCGCGCCGTCGGACTCTCCGCCAGTGCGATGAGTTATCACCTTCGATTGCTCGAGAGATACGGAATCGTTCGACGAGTCGGCGAACCAAAAGACGGTCGCGAACGACCCTGGACGCGAGCGGCGGCGAATCTGAGCATCGGACTGCGGGGGGAGGGCTCGGCGCGAGCGGGAGTGGTGGCGACCAACGCGATTGTCGCCGCCTCGATGGAAAAGGACCGAGTCGCCATCGTCGAAACCCAGGAACGCAAGGTACTGGGCGATACCTCTGTGCCACTGGACAAGGCGTCCAGATATCAGCGGATACCGCTCGTACTCACGGTCAAGGAATCCGAGAAGTTGTTCAAGGACATGGAAAAATTAATGTTGTCGTACCTCAAGGAGCGACGCCGTGGGATTCCGGCCGACGCGGGACACTTGACCGTCACTCTCGTGGCTGTCGCCGACGCCCTGCGCCCCGTTGTAACGCGGCCGGCTCCCGCAGCCCGAAAGTCTGCTCCGAAAGCAAAACGCGTAAGCGAGATTGCAGGCAAGTCCGACAAGTCACTGAGCACGCCTTGAGCACTCCAGTTGAGGTCTCCACCTCGTCATCAGCTAAATCCGGCGACTACGAAGTTTGCATTCACGATGTCGACCATGATCTCCAGTGCGACGGCCGATTGGGCGGCGTGGCATCGATGCCGTGGCCGACGTGAGCAATTCGCGAGACGCATACGGCGACGATGTGACGCCTCTGAACATCGGCTCACGAAAGGAACTCTCGGACGGCCGCGCGATCCCGGTGCTAGGCCTTGGCGTCTGGCAGATCCCCAACGGACAACCCGTACAAGATGCCGTCCACTGGGCGCTCGAGGCCGGTATCCGACACATCGACACCGCACGGTTCTATCGGAACGAGCGCGGCGTCGGCGAGGCGATCCGTACGAGCGGCGTACCACGAGAGGAGATCTGGGTCACCACGAAGCTCTTCCCCTTTGAGGCCCTCTGGGCAGAGAGGGCGTTTCAGAGGAGCCTTGGACGATTGGGTCTCGACTACGTCGATTTGTACCTCGTGCACTTCCCACCGCCAGGGCTGCTCCTCTCGACCTGGCAGAAGATGGAGTCGATCGCCAAGCGAGGGCTCGCGAGATCGATCGGCGTCAGCAACTACAGACTCGATGACATCAACAAGACGCTCCGGGTCGCAGACATCCCACCCGCCGTGAATCAGATCCACCTGTCGCCGTACCACTATTCCAAGGACCTTGTCGAATCCTGTATGGCCCTTGGCGTAGTGGTGGAGGCTTACAGCCCTCTCACGCGCGGGAAAAACCTCGATGACCCGGTCCCGGTGTCGATCGCCAAGGCGCACGGCAAGTCAGCGGCGCAGGTCCTCATTCGATGGAGCCTTCAGCGCGGCTTTATCGTCATTCCAAAATCCGCACACAAAGAACGGATTGAGAGCAACGCACAGGTCTTTGATTTCGCGCTGACCGACGGGGAGATGGAACAGCTCGACTCCGTCACCCAGTACTCAGACTCCATATCGACTGCCTTGTCGTTGAGAAGAGGCCGCAAGCCAGCGTGAGTCTCGCGGTAGCGTCCAGATGACCTACCCGGCCGCCCGGCGTCATAACGTACTTCCAACTCGCTGATTTCTTTTCGCACGGGCCGCGTTGCCGACCTCGCGCTCGAAAGATTCGCTTCCGTCGAATGACGAATGACGGAGGGCGACCGAGCGTGTGAGCGAGCGTTAGGCGAGTGATGAGTAATGTGCACGCGCTTGATATGCACGCAGCGAGAACGGCAGACGACAGAACAAGGCCTACAGCCTCGCCAGTCGGAATTGTTGCTAACACAGATATGAAACTGATCCGCGGCAATCAGAAATTCAGTGACGCAGCGAGGGGGCCAAGATGGCGAAGTCATTTGGCCAAATGCTCAACTAGGTCTTTGCGAGCCCTCGAAAGCCACCCTCGATTCGATCGGTTGATTTTAAAGGTTCGTTTGCAAACTTTCTCCAACTAACTCCAGAATCATCGTCGAGTTCTAAATTGAAAGTGAATTGTCGTGCGTTACTGACGGCGTTGCTGACCGAACAGCGTTTAGTCTTCAGCTACGGACTTCAACCAAGAATTTGTCTCTTTTTCGGTATGATTCTCTTATCGAATTCGATGACTCTTTGCCTAAATTGCCAAGGCATACTGTCAGCAACGCCGTCAGCAACGCCAAAAAACTTGAGCACTCGTCGGCGAATCTCAGTGGACAAAATGTGCTACGGTGAGGCGAGATTTGGACGTCAGAAAACGGCGGTGAACAGGAAATATGCGCATGACACGCAAGGGGTCACAGGTTCAAGTCCTGTACGGCCCACTAAATTTTTTTGTATCACTTGCAGGAGTTTCACTTGTCTAGCGTTATGTTCAGAGTTTCTCAAAGTTCGACTTCAGCAATTGAATTACCTGCATCTTCAATGCTCGATGAGTCGCACTTCGTCGATCGACTCGATTCAATCGCCGTCGACAGAATTGCGGGGCCGCATGGCCGCAATCATTGCGAGAATCGCCGGATTCGCGTTGATTGGTACGAGACGTGACGAAGGATTTTCTCGTGCCCACACTCTGAAGAGCTGGTCGGCGAAGCCTTGCCCTATCTCCAATATTCCGGCGAAGTCGAGTTCAATTTCTTCAAAGCCTTCAAGACGAGTCCCTATCGCTTTGGCTTCCGTGCGCGACACAAAACTGCCTCCGTGCTCTTTGAAAAGATTGACATGGATCGTTGTCTTGTCAAATCGACCCGTCGCAGGATTGGAAAGTTCGGCGTATACGGCGCGAGGCGCGACGGTGGTATCACGACTTATCTCGCAGCGCACTAGGGTCCCAATTCGGGGCTCATCCAACCAGCCCCAGGCCACGTCATCGATTTCGTTGTCAACGACCCAAGAAATCCGTCCGGCGCTTAGGACGAAACGATTGACCATGCGAGACGTGAAAAAGATGTCCAAACCGCTGTGACGATCGGGATCAGTCGTCTGCTTGCCCTTCGAGAGATCACCCAGCGCTTCGAAGTCGTCGGCGAGATGCCGTTCCTCGCGGATCGTGGTGAATGCTCCAACACCGTCGTCCTCAACTTCAAATGCAATTCGGTCGGTTTCAAGGAACCATCGAACAATGACGTTGGTACCTCGCGAGTGGTCGATGGCATTGTTGACCATCTCGGTGAATGCGAAATTCAGAATCTGTACGACGTTCTTTATCTCGAGTATTTCGGGGTCAAGGTTTCTCACCACAAGCTTCTCGCTGCCCCAGACCTCGTTCTCGTCGAGATACCCGAGCTCATAGACGTGTTCACTTGAAGCGAGGCGGCGGTATCGGGTGGACCGACTAGCGCCCTCTTGGACGATCTCGCCTCTGGCTGCCATCTTGGCAAGGTGAGCGTGGGCCGCCTGACGGGTGACTCTGGCCTTGGCAGCGACTTCGGCAGTGGTGATGTAGGTTCGTGACTCGAAGAGGCGTTCGATCGCTGTCGCAATAGTTCCTGAAGTGGTTTTGCCTCGCGCGCTAGTCTTCGACATGTTGCTCCATTTGCTTTACACAATTACTCAGATTCCAGTATAGGTTAATTTGTGTAAATACGTAAAGCAATATTCCTCGCTCTAACCTTGGGCAGTTGCTCATAGACGATAAGTACTATTATGACTGGATGATGAATCGGGAGGAAAACTCGTCCGGAAAGCTTCTTCGACAGGCGCGCATCAGTGCCCAAATGTCGCAAACCGACGTCGCACGTCGTGCTCTGGTTGCTCAAAGCGTTATCAGTGCCTACGAGTCCGGCCGCAGGGAACCCTCAGTCCCAACGCTCGAACGACTTGTACTCGCGACGGGACACCGCTTGGTTCTCGACGTTGAGCGCACAAACGATTATCTGCCGGGCCTGCCTGACACGCCTCTGGGTCGTCGGATTCGCAAGCGCCGACGCTCAATACTGGCCTGTGTGGCGTTTCATGGCGCGAGCAACGTCCGCGTCTTTGGAAGCACTGCGCGGGGAGAAGACCGTCCAGATAGCGACGTCGATATGTTGGTCGACCTGGACAAAGGAACTGGGCTGTTTAACTTGGAATCTCTATGTAGGGGGCTGTCGGAGATCCTTGGCGTACCGGTTGACGTTGCCCCGTCAGACAGCCTCCGACCTCGAGTTCGAGAGGAAGTTGAACGCGAGGCCATCCCAATTTGAGTTCACGAAGAGACGACGAGCGGCTCGCTGGCGATTCTTTGCGATTGAGTTTTACTTCAGCGTTTACTTCAGCAACTCTGACGAACTTTCTTGTATTGCAATGTACGGGCGTGGACAATGTGCACAGGAAACAAAAGGGTTTTGGTCTGCGTTGTATTGCCATGAACGACCTCCGACGCGATGACACGCAAGGGGTCACAGGTTCAAGTTCTGTACGGCCCACCATCCCAGAAACTATGGAACCTCAGACTGTACGGCCCACCAAATTTCTCCCTATTTCGCAGGGATTTTCGGCTTCCTTCGAATATTCCCAGGGCTTCTCCGACCGTTATGTCAGCAACGGCGTCAGCACCGCGTAAGTGACGGAGAAGTCCGCCCAGATCTCTTTGCGAGGAGTCCTGATCGACCGATGAGCACGGCGATGAGTGCCAGAAAGATCAAATAGATGACACCGGCCAAGGAGCCTTCTGGAACGAAGTAGTGGTTTCCCATTGGCCCGCCAGCCGTGAGCCACACGAGGTACGTGAGGACGAACACGCCGATGAGCGCTCCAAGAAGAATCACGGTCGCCAAGCCGAGTTGCGCACTAATGCGTGGTAGTTCGACTCGACGCACCAGCAAAGCGATCGCCACGCCAAAGACCAACAGGGCGACAGGCACCAGATCGTTCACCACAATCATGGCGGTGGGTGTACCGGTCGCTCCCTGGCCCCAAAGTTGGACCCATCGTTGCGTCAACTCCCACGTAATCTGTGAAAACGCGTAAATGGTGGAACCAAGGTGTGTCCACCGAAGGCCGCCTTGGAACATATGGCTGTACCCCTCAAGCATTCTGGGCAGCCAGCGAACGGAGTAGAGCAGTAGTGCGCCTGAAATTACGGCGAAAATAGAGGGCCAAAGGAGCGGTCGGGCGCGTCCATGCACTACCTGTCGTACGGCGAAGATGATGACGGTCACGACCATCGCCAAGAGCACCACGACGAGGAACGCCGTAGCGATCGTGAGAATACCGGCGGTAGCAGAAACCGGTATCGGGTGGTACTTGCGCGCGCTCCATAGACCCATCGCCCTTGACCAGAAGTTGAGCGTGATTATGGCCGCCAGAGCACTCAACACAAAACTTGTGCCGAGCGCTGCGCGAGTCCGGTCTTCGGTACCCACCGTCGCACTTGAAAGGCCAATGTTGGCGACCCGGGCGACGAGTCCTTTGTACGCGACGTTGACACTCCGTCCGCGATCGTGCGGACGATCGGCGAACTCTTGTTCCAGGTGGTCAAGGAACTCCTCGCCGAAGCGGTCACGCCACGCGGTTGGGTACCAGCGAAGAAGCCGCGTCGCGCGGCGCGTGTCGTCGTAGTCGATATTCATGCCGGTGTCCACGAACGCTTGAGTCGACCCTGACCGGTTTTGAGAATCCGCTGCTGTGAGGTGAAGTACTCGGCAAGCACTGTCGCGCCCTGCGCGGTCATGCGATAGGGACGTCGACGGTCGTCAGCTTTTAGAGCAATAATCAGCCCTCGACTTTCGAGTCGAGCGAGAACTTGGTAGAGCGTACCGGGGGGCAGATGGACACCCGCGAAGTCCTCAACGTCCTTTACCAGGGCGTAGCCGTGTTTGTCACCACCCGCGAGACTGGAGAGTATGAGGACCGCGGCACCAGCGTTTCGGCCCAGCCCGGTAATTGAGTCCTTCGAATCGGCCATTGATTTACTATATCGATAAGCGATGTATCCGTCAAGGAAGTAGTGTTCGCACCTGGGTGTTTTCCCGATAGGGGATCTTTCGGAAAAATCCGGCCAACGCAAATCTCTCGCTTCGGGCCCACGATAGGATCCCGCGCTCGACGAAGACCGTCCCGATCTTGCCTACTACCCTGCTACTGACTCGAATTTTCCCCGATCTGAAGAATTCTTTGTAATGATTCGGCTTTCGGGCTACGTATAGGAAGTAATGGAGCGTTCTCGTCGATCGGACAACGATGAAGTTCTCGATCGATTCGAGGTCTTCTTTCGTGAGAACTATTCCCAACTGTTTCAGTACGTTGCTCGTCGAGTATCGCATGCGCAGGTAGACGACTTGGTAGCCGCCAGCTTCGTCGTGGCGTGGCGCAAATTCGAGAAGGCGACAACCCACCCAACTCTGCCGTGGCTGTTCCGAATCGCGAGTTACGAGATCTCCAACCACCGACGTTCGGCGCGCAAGTGGAACAACATTGTCTCCTTCGAAGTGTCGGGAGAACCCTCGTCATCCACGAGTAGTGACCTCGACGACACAGAGGTAATCGCCGCACTTTCTCGCCTATCTCGAACGGACCAGGAAATCCTCCGACTAATCCATTGGGATTCGCTCACGCGCGCCGAGGCCACGCAAGTTCTTCGCTTGACCTCAAATGCAACCAACGTTCGCTATCACCGCGCATTACGACGACTTCACGATCAGATGCCACCACAGGAACTGCGAAGTGGTACCGACAACGCGAACCGGAACTTCAACTGCCCACCCATCAAAGGAGTATTACCGTGACCATCGACACCATCATTTACGAACTCGAAGCCGCGAATCCCGTGAGACCTCCGAGCGAATTGCGAGCTGACACTGCCTGGAACTCATTGAGGGAACACTTGACGGCTCCCGAGCGTCGTCGAGCCCCACGGGGCGCTCGACTGGCGGGAGCGGCGGCCATTCTTGTCGCTGCGCTCGCGGCGGTCGTGGTGTTCCAGGCGTCGCCAACTCCACATATAGCACCCACGGCGTCATCGACAGCGTCGGCAGCGCCCTTCCTCCGGCAAGCCGCACACGCCGTCCTGACGGCGCCGACCTTTACTGAGCAGAGCGGCGTCATACCTCAAGCGAACCAGTACGTGTATTCAGAGACTGAAGACCCAAGCGGCACGTTGTATCAGTTATGGTTATCGACCAACGGAAACCTTCCCGCGCTTCATCGCTATGTGTCGAGCACTGGCGAAGTGATCGCCCCCGGAATGATCTCCAATGCGCCGTGTACGGTCGCCCAATCTGAGTCCGGACCCGAGCAGTCAGCGTGCATTCCAGAAGCTGGCTATCTTGCCGATCTGCCCACAGACCCCACGATGCTGCTGGCGTACCTCAACCAGATCGGCGAGGTTGACACCGAACCGTCCCCATCCGACCCGCCGGGCCAGATTGACAATGAACTGTCGGATGGCATCACGAACTTGATGCAGACCTGTTACTTGCTTCCCGCGCAGCAGTCAGCACTGTTCACTCTTATGGCGCAGACTCCTGGATTCACGATCGTTCCCAACATGGCGGACGCCATTGGACGCGTGGGCGTAGGAGTCGAGTGGAATTTCCAAGGAGATTCAGGAGCGCTCATCTTTAACCCCACCACCTATGCCCTGTTGGGTCTTCGCACGTGGCCCGGGCCACCCATCCTCAGCGCACCCTATGACGGTGACGCGCTTCTCGGGATCAGCATCGTTAACTCGGCCCCCTCAACTCAGGCTCCGCCGGCTACTTGACGTCACGGGACGTTTGTCTTGGCGACAGTAAGCCTGCGACGTCGGCTCTTCGAACCACAGGTTTGTAACCTTGCGTCAATCCCACCTCGACTAACGCGTCGACACGGAAAAGTGATCGAGTTGATTTTCGTGCTCTTAATCACGTGAGGTCCATAAAAACGTTCGTTGAGATACGTCGAAGCAATGATTGAGTTTCGCCGCTTGAGATTATGGATTTTGAGTTTTATCGGAATCTTGGTACTCAGTGCGGCGACGCCGGTGGCGAGCGAAGCTGCGTCGAGTGCCTACGAATCCGGCCGAAGGGAACCCTCGGTCTCAACGCTCGAACGTCTCGTACTCGCGACGGGACACCGCTTGGTTCTCGATGTTGAGCGCTCAAGCGATTATCCGCCCGGCCTCCCTGACACCCCTCTTCGTCGCCGACTCCGCCAGCGCCGACGCTCAATACTCGCCTGTGCGGTGCTTCATGGCGCGAGCAACGTCCGCGTCTTTGGGAGCGCCGCGCGCGGTGAAGATCGGCCAGATAGTGACGTCGATTTGTTGGTGGACCTGGACAAAGGAACGGGACTGTTTAACTTGGAAGCACTTCGTAGGGAACTCTCGGAGATCGTTGGCGTATAAGTCGACATCGCCCCGTCAGACAGCCTCCGACCTCGTGTTCGAGAAGAGATTGAACGCGAGGCCATCCCAATATGAGTTCACGGCACGACGACGAACGCCTCGTCGCAATTTTTTAACGATGCACACTCAATGTGCGCGAAGTTAGGGAACCAAGACAATCTTGCCGTGTGTATGACCGGCGGCAAGCAAATTGTGAGCCGCGGCGGCTTCAATCAGCGGGAACGTCGCTGCAACGAACACTCGCAGGGAGCCTTCCTCAGCCCTTCGAATCAGCTCTAGTCGGGCAGCCGATCGGATCTCGACGCCGGCATCCGCTCCAGGACCACCCCCAAGTGCTTGTATGCCGTTCGAGTTACTTCGAGCAGAAGAAACAATCGTCGCGATCCGTTCGCGGTTCACTACGAGGGCGAGTGAGACGTCGACTGCTTCCTCGGTGCCGACCAGATCGATGGCAGCTGTGACGCCCGTCGGTGCGAGTGTGCGAACTCGTTCGAGCAGCCCTTCACCATAAATTACAGGCTCAGCTCCCAGACTGCGAAGTCGTTCTTGCTCGGCCTCACTAGCGGTTCCGATCACTCGCACGCCGTCCGCCACGGCTAGCTGCACGGCCATCAGGCCAACGCCTCCGGCCGCTCCGTGCACTAACAAAGTGTCCCCGGCGATCGTCCTCGTCGCTCTCAGTGCGTGGATTGCAGTGACTCCCGTCAGCATTAATCCGCCGGCTTCTTCGAAAGACATTTTCGATGGCTTTGGCAACACGCTGCTCGGACCTGAAAGTAGACCGGTGGTGTAGGCCCCAGACGCTCGATAGACAATGACTTCGTCGCCAACGGCGATTCGCCCTCCAGGTCCTTCGAGTTCGCCACCTACCTTTGCGACGACGCCGGCAGCTTCGAAGCCAAGTGAGATGGGAAGTTTGGATCGATCGTCACCGTACGCTCCGCTATAAAGCTTGTAATCGACGGGATTAGTTCCGATCGCGCGAACCTCGATTAGTACCTGATCAAGTCCCGGATTCTCGAGTCTCGACTGGACCACCGAGAGAACTTCAGGTCCACCGTAGGCGACGGCGACGACGGATGATATCTCCACACGCTGAAGGTTATAGGGAGGTTGGTGTCACGTGTCAATGGACTGACGCTCACAAGGGGAAATCATTGTCAGTAAAGGCAGTGTTGGTATTGACGATTGGCCAGAGTCAACGCGCCGACGCGATCACTCGGCTTTGAACTTGCGTAGCGTTTTGAGCTGACTATGCGGGAGCACCGTGGCGTGGGCCTCGACAAAGTGATAGGCCTTCATACGGCAATTTCATATTGACTCGGTATTTGATTGAGAGGTGGTGGGCATGGGAGATTCGTCGATGCGGCGCATTTGCGTGACGGGAGCAAGCGGGAAGGCGGGACGGGTTGTGGTGCGGGATCTACTCGAGCACGGCTACGACGTCGTGGCGACGGATGTTGCATCTTCGAAGCAAGATGTTCAGAATGGTGCCATCCGCGCGGATCTAACCGATTTCGGTCAAGCGTTCCAAGTGCTCGAGGACGTTGACGCGGTTATCCACCTCGCCAACATTCCGGCGCCAGGGATCAACACGCCGGCGGTTACGTTCAACACGAATGTGGCAATGAACTTCAATGTTTTTCACGCCGCTGCGAGTCGTGGTCTTGGCCGAGTGGTGTGGGCGTCGAGTGAGACGACACTCGGTCTGCCGTTCGGCATGGGAAAAGGGCTCCCGCCTCGATACGCACCGGTGGACGAAGATCACTATCCAGTTCCGACGACGACGTACGCCCTGTCGAAGGTCGCGAGCGAAACGATTGCCTCCCACATTGCGAAGTGGTCAGGGATACCGTACATCGCTCTTCGCATCTCCAACATCATGGATCCAGACGACTATCAATCGTTCCCGGCAGCGTGGGCGGATCCTCATGTGCGCGAATGGAACCTATGGGGCTATGTGGACGGACGCGACGTTGCGGCTGCCTGTCGCCTATCCCTTACGGCGCCTTATGAATCGATCGCTGGAAGCCCGTCGTTGATCATTGCGGCCGCGGATACGGTCATGAACCGCCCGTCGGCGGCACTGTTTGGTGAGGTGTTTCCCGGCGTGCCGCTCACTCGCGACGTTGGAGAGTTTGAGACGCTGTTGGCGATCGAGCGCGCTCGCGACGTCATTGGCTACATACCCCGTCATTCTTGGCGAGATCACATTCCCGAGTCCTGACTTATACAATTGATCCCTGTCAACCCGCTTGCGCTGGTGAATCTGACGTCTGATCACATCGTCGACTCCGGTTCTCCGGACTGAGTTTTTGCCCAGGAATCGAATTTCGTCCGCAACGCCGACAGCAACGCCAACGAATCGGGACGATTCATCACGAGCTGAAGTAGTTACGAGTTTCAAGCATTGAGGAGCGATTGAACCCCCATAGTTCTTGACGATCTGCCCAAGGGCGCATGACAACCAAGGGGTCACAAGTTCAAGTCCTGTACGGCCCACCAACGTTTCGTATTCAAAACCTGCGATCTCCAGATGTCGCCGAGGCTCTGTCGAATGGATTGACCTCATTTCGAGTTTGCTTTCGACGACGTCGGAATCCTTGTCGCGCTCTACGCGACGCCTGACGACATCGCGCCGACGCCCTCTCCGTCGTGGGGACGTGGACTGCTCGTCGTGAGTCGTCAGGATCGGTCTTCGATCAGCTCGCGGGACTCGCCGAACTCATATTGAACCCGGCCACGCGAAGCGCGGGCATCGCGACGCGATTGAAGTACGCGCCAAACTCACGGCCGACCGTGCGCATCGTCGCGCTCGCTTCGAATGAGTGTGCGAGCACATCGACCGGGCTCTCGTTGAAGCGGAAATTGTTGACCGCGCCGACGACGCGGCCGTCCTCAACCAGGTACACGCCGTCGCGCGTCAATCCGGTGACCAACAGGGTCGCGGGATCGACCTCGCGCATGTACCACAGGCTGGTGAGCAGGAGCCCGCGCTCGGTTCGCGCGACGAGGTCCTCCGTGGTACCCGAAGAGTCCTGCAGTTCCAAGACGAGATTGTCGACTGGCGCGGCGAATGTCGTACCCGCGCGCTCGGCGTCAGCGCGCGGGGTTAGGAGGTGGGTGATGATTCCGCCGTCGATCCAGTCAACCCGTCCGAGCGGCACCGCGTTGTCAAAGAGCGACGCGACGGCGCTCGACGCGCTCACTGACGCGAAGGGCTCGCACTCGAGGCCGGGCGCAGTCGGGTCGGAGAACAACGTGAAGTCCAGATCGCTAACGCGCTGGCCCACCTTTGTCGCGCCGCCCGGCGCGGAGAACATGGTGCGTCCGTCACGCGCGTCGCGTGCCGACATCTTCCAGTAGAGAAAGGTCATCAGATCGGCGACTGCAATTGGCGGCAATATGGTCTCATAACGCCCGGCCTCGAGTTCGCGAGTCGTCCGCGCCCACTCCAAACGCCTGTGCACTTCGGCGACCCGAGCGTCGATGTCGAGAGTGGCCAGCTGCGGGCCGGCGGCGCTGGCCCACGCAGAGCTCCTTCCCCCTTCGGTACGCCCGTTCAACTGAAACTCACCCGTGTGCTGGACGAACCGGCGGCGCGGCCCCGCGGAGGTGCCGAGGTAGGTGGTGGTAATTGAGTGCTCGGCGTATCCGGCGAGCGTCACGTTAAGCCGCGCGGCTTTAGGAAAGGCCCGGGCGAGTCCGTCGACCACCGCGACGAGCTCGTCGTGGGAAGTCTCAGGCGGTTCGGCGGCGAAGTTTGCGTCGGCCTGCCCGGTGATCAATGGCGCGGCGTCGGGCGCCGCCGGAGCCGATCTCGCCAGTGCTTCCGATTCGGCGACGAGCGCGACGACGTCGACAGCCCCCGATCGCCCGACCGACGCGGCCGACACCCCTTGGGGACCTTCCACGATGCTCACGACCGTCACGTCGCGCGAACGGATGCGTCCGTTGGATGTCGCAGTGTTCACCGCGAAGCGCGCGTTCACGCTTGATATCTCTCGCACGATGACCACGCATCCGTCGGCCCTACTCGTAGCCAGTGCCCGCTCGACGACTTCGGCCGCGGGCGTAAGGGTCGGCTCGGGGCTCACCGGCCAGACTCGGCTTTCGTGTTGAGAACCTTGACCGACCGGAAGAGGGCCGAGGGCGCGCCGTGGCTCACCGCCGCCACCTGGCCCGGCTGGGCCTTGCCGCAGTTGAAGGCACCGTTGAGGAGGTAGGTCGTCGGTCCGCCCACCGCCTCCATCGACCCCCAGAAGTCGGTCGTCGTGGCCTGGTAGGCGGCGTCGCGGACCTGCCCCGTGATTCGGCCGTGTTCGATCAGCCAGAAGCGTTGTCCGGTGAACTGGAAGTTGTAGCGCTGCATGTCAATCGACCAGCTGTTGTTTCCCTCGACGAAGAGCCCACGTGCGACACCGCTGATGAGCTCGTCGGTCGTGGGTCCCTTTGGGGCCGGCTGCAGGGACACGTTGGCCATGCGTTGGATCGGGACGTGAAGTGGCGAGTCGGCGAACGCACAGCCGTTGGACCGCTCTGCGCCGGCGATCGACGCGACCGAACGGTCGAGTTGGAACCCCACTAGCACGCCGTCACGGATGAGGTCGAAGCGCTGACCATCGACGCCTTCGTCGTCGATGGCGATTGTGGCCAGGCCATGCTCGACCGTGCGGTCACCGGTGACCTGCATAACCGCGGACCCGTACTGCAGGCTCCCGAGTCGGTCAGGCGTGGCGAAGGAGGTGCCGGCGTAGGCGGCCTCGTAGCCGAGCGCCCGATCGAGCTCGGTGGCGTGGCCGATTGACTCGTGGATGGTCAGCCACAGGTTGGTGGGATCGATGACCAGGTCGTAGGAGCCCGACGCGACCGAAGGACTGGCCAGCTTTTGGGTCAAGAGTTCGGGCAGCGCCGCGAGCTCACTCTGCCAGTCCCAGCCGTCGCCTTCGAGATACTCCCAGCCCCGCCCGACCGGAGGGGCGAGTGTTCGCATCGTCTCGAAGTCACCTTCGTCGGAGACCGCGACTACTTCGAAGACGGGATGAATGCGAACTCGACGCTGGCGCGCTACGGTGCCCGCGGAGTCCGCGTAGCGCTTGAACTCGCTCACCGCTCGAAGCTCTGCGGTGACGTGGGTCACGCCCCGCGCCGCAAGCAGCTTTCGGCTCCACTCCTCAAGCAACGCGATCTTGTCGGTCATCGCAACGGTGGTGGGGTCGGTGCGGAACGTCGAAGAGTACTCAACCTCACCGTGCCCCGGCTCGTTGACCAGTTCGAAGCGGGTGTTACGCGCCGGTGCCACGAGTCGGGCACCCTCGATCGCTTGACGTGCGACGAGCGCAGCGGCGTCGCGGCCGAGCTCGACTGTCGCCGCGAACCCACTCGATCCTTCGGCGATCACGCGGACGCCGAGCCCGGACTCCACCTGGTCGAGTGTCGTTTCGACGACGCCGTCACGCAGCACCAGTGTCTGAGTGCGAATCTCCTCGATTCGGACGCTGGCCTCGCTCGCACCGCCAGCTGCCGCATCGGACAACGCCGCATCACTCAGTGAGTCGACGAGATCGAGCTGGTTTGCCAGGGTGGCGTCCACGAACGCGACTCTACTCGTCACCACTGTCGATTTTCTCAAGCCAAACGCTTTCAAAATTCCTGGTGGGCCCCCGGGGTCTCGACCCCAGCGCCTGGCAATTAATTCATCCTCTCATCTCCGCCAACAGTTCCAAAAGGTTCAAGTAGTGTCCACTAAGGTCCACCAAATTTTTTCAATCATTTGCTTGACATTCACGTGTCATGTGATGATTTCGGAAGCTTCCATTCTTGACGTCAGCAGTTACTTCAGCAGTTGAAATCTTTGGACTTTGATGGCTCGTCGGGTTTTAGCGTGGTCGGCGAGGCAACGATTTGACAGCCGTAGTGCCGCGAGCCTGGTCATACTGGGAGGAAACTGAAGGAGAAGCAAATGTCGAGACTGCTCGTGCGCAACTACTCAATTTCGCTCGATGGTTATGGTGCCGGGCCCCACCAGGATCTTGAGAACCCGCTCGGGGTTGGGGGAGCCCAACTTCATGAATGGGTTTTCGCCACCCGTAGCGGCAATCAAATGATCAGCAGGGAAGGCGGTAGTGAGGGGCTTGACGACGACTTCTTCTCGGGGCGGGGAACTGGTGTCGGCGCGACCATCATGGGTCGGAACATGTTTGGCCCGATCCGGGGTCCGTGGGGTGAGAGCGACTGGACCGGTTGGTGGGGAGAGGAGCCTCCCTTTCATCACTCGGTCTTCGTGCTCACTCACCACGCGCGTCCTCCTCTAGAAATGGAGGGGGGAACAACTTTCTATTTTGTTGACGCCGGGATTGAGGCGGCTCTCAGTGCAGCCTTACACGCAGCGGGTGACCGCGATGTTCTTGTTGGCGGCGGCGCAGCCACCATCAGGCAGTATCTTCGTGCTTCGCTCATCGATGAAATGCATCTCGCAGTTGTACCTGTCTTGCTCGGTAGCGGCGAGCGACTCCTTGACGATCTTGGCCCTAGCGCCAGCAACTATCACTGCGTTGAGCACGTTTGTTCGCCGGCTGTTACCCACGTTCGCCTCGCACGTTCCAGTCGTCGTGCCACACCCGCTGAAATCTGATGACCCACATTGATAGAACGAATCGGAGTTTCTTTTTTGACCATAGTGGAGCTTTGAACTGTTCACCTCGATCATTTTTCGGAGAATTGACACCCAAAGACCGACTAGGCGCTCCCTGCTGGCCGGTCATATTCGAGTTCTAGTAGGTCCAAGACCCGCGTCTAAGTAAAAACGTGATGAACTCCTCTAAACGTCAATCAAGGTGGGTTGCAGTCACTTCGAGCCTTCAAAATCCATCCGGATGGTCAGGCTCGCAATGAGCGTTGCCGTACAGTCTGTTCAATGACCTCGTGGGAACCTCCGACTGCCAAGGTTCTATCGGTCACGCAAATCGGAGAAGGCTTCGAACTTCTGATTCAGTTGCCTTCGGGGCTTGCTGCACCCTTGGCTCCTGCCACTCTTGTGTTCAAGGATCACGCTGCCACGCACGTTGATGCCGTGCTTTTTGTTGATTCAAACGGTGAAACAGTTTTTCGCACCGAGGACGCAACCTGTCGCGATCTCGTTGGAGAGACCGTCGGATTTCGAAGTTGGTGGACGCCAAAACAGATGGAGGCTGTTATAGATACATCGAGGGTTTGGATTCTTGATACCGCTCCGGATCCTCAGAACCATGGGCATTGTGTCTTAGATTGGGCGGCAATTGAATCTGGTTCGGTGAACGTAGTTGCATGGCGCAGCCAAAACGACCTCATGTGCAGCGACTGCTACCAGAAGTACGTGTTGGGCGATCACCTACGAGTCCGGGGTCATCTCTAACCTCAAATTCAAGGCTGCAGATTGCTGACGTCGGCACTCCGACGTCACGAAATCACGACCTGGCGTCACTCCGGCTTCGAGTCAGCCTCAGAACTCAACTTGAAATCAGCTGCGGCGATCACTGGTGCGAGATTGGAGGTGACGAAACGAGCAGCGCTGTGCGCCTTTGCTTGATAGGTTCTGAGCATCTGACCCAATCGAGAGGACGATTTTAATGGCCGGTTGCGCTTCCTGCGGAGGATGTTGCGCTCACTGCGCGACCACGTGTGGTGCTGTGGGGGGAGCGTCGTTTGGCGCCATCGGTTCCCCGCTCATCGGAGGTGTTGGCTCCTTCTCGTATTTTTCCAGTAACCACCCGTTGCAGAACAACGACGACAACGCCACACCAGTAGACGGCGACGCACTTGTCGACCCCAACCACCCTGGTCACCGTGAAGCCATCAAGACAATTTCACACGTCGACGACGACAAGCACAAGAAGATTACCCAATGGCTCAAAGACGAACTCCACCAGATCGAACTTGGAAGTGACCCTGACCCGCAGGAATGACGTGCGCGGCTTCAATCAGGGGAGCCGGGAGTTGTTTCTCTAGTCGGATGTTGAGAACGTCGGCTCTTCGACGTGAACCCGCACGCAATGCCGCAATCAATTTAATTGGAATCATGAATATCAGATACCAAATCGACGTAAGCACTCTTGACATTCGTGATTCTCCAGTTCTAATCAATGTAGAGAAGATTCACTAGAGCCTGTCGCGGCCAATTTTCAAATCGTTTCCAGGGTCTTCCTAGTCAATTCTGGAACTGGTCCATCCTCGACAGCCATACAACTAGGTGGTTCCAACTCCGGGTGGGTTGGGGTGCGAAGCCATTCAGACACGTGATAGCGCTGCCAGAAGTATCGTCGTCGAATGGACCAGCATCCGAACTCCGCTCACTCGTCGATCGCCTCATGAGGTACTGGGCCGTTGACGACGTGGTCGCCATCACGGGACTGATCGGACGATGAGTTCGGTGTTTGATTTGACCGGCCGCTCAGCGCTAGTCACCGGTGTCGGTAGCCCCACCGGCATCGGCTTCGCGACCGCTCGGCTATTGACTGAAATGGGCGCCTCTGTGGTGATCACGTCGACTACTGACCGGATTCACGAGCGGGTTCATGAACTGCGCGCGGCCGGTGCCGAGGCTATCGGAATCATTGGTGATCTCACCGATCCGGTTACAGCGCCACAATTGGTTGCCGCCGCCATTGAGCACTGGGGAAGGCTTGACGTAGTTGTCCAAAATGCCGGCATGATATCGATCACCAATCCCCAAAACGAAGCCGGTGGTATTGAGGAAATGGACTACGGGCTGTGGCGCGCGAGTCTGTCTCGAAATCTCGACACTACTTTTCTGATGGCCAAGGCCTGTCTGCCGATGATGTTAACGGAGGGTTGGGGTCGTCTCGTGTTCGTGTCGAGTGTGTCTGGCCCGATAATGGCCATGCGAGATGAGCCTGCATACGCTGCAGCAAAGTCCGGCATGGTCGGCCTCGCTCGAGCGCTGGCTATAGATTCGGCCCGGCACGGCGTTACCGTCAACGCCGTCGCGCCCGGCTGGATTGAAACCGGTTCACAGACTCCCCACGAGTACCTACAGGGTCAGGCGACCCCGATGGGCCGTAGCGCACAACCTGAAGAGGTCGCAGCTGCCATCTGCTGGCTCGCCTCACCTGGGGCCTCCTACGTGACCGGTCAGTGCCTCGTGGTCGACGGCGGCAACTCGATTGCCGAGGAGCGAGCATGACCGACCGAGCAATTCCTGCCCCGTTGGGGGCCCGACAAAACAGTTCTAATGGGTTTGGACAGCATCACTTCTAAGGGTGATGCTGTCTCCGAGCCACCGACTGGTGAGCACTGGACATTTCTGAGCGTTCAGCTCTAGTTGCAGAGAGTGCCCCAGTTGGCTGGTG
>Ga0182024_10004182_pt1 | contig 33506 bp, 29 predicted proteins | sample P32metaG_FD_120480 | JGI IMG/M metagenome (GOLD analysis project Ga0182024, IMG submission 120480) | Permafrost microbial communities from Stordalen Mire, Sweden - P3-2 metaG (Illumina Assembly) | ecosystem: Environmental > Terrestrial > Soil > Wetlands > Permafrost | place: Sweden: Stordalen... | reverse complement strand
TGCGCAGGATGCGCGGCACGAGCGGCACGTCATTCGTTCCCTCAAGTCCATGCGACGCAAACGCACTGTCATCCTGGTCACCCATCGCCTGGAAACCGCCGTGCAATGCGACCGGATTTTCGTTATGGACCGCGGCCGGATTGCCGAGCAGGGCACTCACGCCAACCTGCTTGCACTGGGCGGACTCTATTTCAAGATGTGGCATGTCAAGCCGCCCACCCCGACACCCGATCCAGAACTCTGGGCCGCAGCCTAGACTTTCTTGGCGTCTATCGCCTTGCCCACCATCACATTGAAGGCTCGGATCCCAGGACCAGCTGACCGTTGTCTTTCAACCAGGCGTTCATCGTCTGTTTGCATCCGTTGACTTCGTATTCGAATGTCAGATGACTGGGATTGACCGGATCGAGCTGCCCAGCAAAAACTCTCAGGCCCTTGCTGTGCTCAGGAAGGGCAAAGTGGCATTCGGTATATGAATATTGATTTCCGGCAGATTCGATGAAACCTCTGGGGCGGCGGGCTTCGGTTCCCACGACAATTTGGTCGTCAGGCAGCGTTCCGCAACTGCTCAGCGAGACCAGCCACGCCGAGCCGTTCGGGGACCGCATCTCGTGGAGGAAGATTGTCGCATTCAGCCCATAGCGCGTGCTTCCGCCGAGTTTTTCGAACCGGGTCAATGCCGCGGCCGGTTCGAAAAACGATTTGTCGGAATCGAAAACCAAATGATTCGGCGGCTTTGAAAAAACCAGACATTGGTGCTGCCAGTAAAGAAACTGCGTCCATTTCCAGATTCCCGGCCCCCAGAAATATCCTGCGGCTATCAAGCCCGCCACCGCGACGAATCGAAATGCGCGGTGATACACGCGCCGATGCAATGCCGATTTGGGCGCGTAATCAAGGCGGCGCGTTGGGGTCATGCGGGTCCGTCCGCGGAGCGATAGGGTCCATCCCAGGCATGCGGACTTAAGTCCGCATGCCGCTGCCGAGCATCTTACCCAGGTGGGCGACGATTTGCGCGCGCGCGATCGAGGGTTGCTCACCGGTGGATAGATTCTTGAGCGTCACCTGCCCCGCCGCCAATTCGTTGTCGCCGATGACCAGGCAATAACTGGCGGCTTCGCGGTCGGCGATCTTGAACTGGGCCTTGAGCGATCGATCTGAAAGATCCATGTCGGCGACGATGCCAGCTTCGCGCAGTTCGAAGAGCAGTTTCCACGCCGCGTCGCGTGCGGCGGTACCGTGCGCGGCCAGCCAGACCAGGGGCAGCCGCGCATCGGGCAGATTGGCTTGCTGCGACTCCAGGGCGATCAGCAACCGTTCCAGCCCGCTGCCGAATCCGACACCGGGCGTGGGCCGGCCGCCGAGGGTTTCCACGAGATTATCGTAGCGCCCCCCACCGCCAATGGCGTTCTGCGCACCCAGACCGCCCGCCGTCACCTCCCAAAGCGTCTCGGTGTAATAGTCGAAGCCACGAACGAGGTGATTATCGACCCGATATTTCACTCCGCTCATGCCCAACAGATTTGAAACCCTTGTGAAATGATTACGGCTTGCATCCGAAAGACAGTCCGTCGGGGCTGGAAGCCGCACGCAAACACTTTGGTCCTGAGGATCCTTGCTGTCGAGAATCCGTAGGGGGTTTTCCTTAAGTCGCCGCCGTGAATCCTCGCTTAATTTCTCTGCAACTGGCGAAAGGACCGCTACAATTTTATCCCGATATTTCTGTTTGCTGACCGCGTCGCCCAGGCTGTTAATTTGCAAGTCGAAATCTTTCAGACCGCAACGGCGGTAAAAGTCCATCTGGAGAAGAATGCATTCAACGTCCTGCTCCGGCTGGGCAACTCCGAAGGCTTCAACCCCGAACTGGTGATGTTGGCGCAGCCGGCCGGAGGCGGGACGTTCGTAACGGAAATTGGGGCCGATATAAAAGACTTTGGCCCGCGCACCTTCCTGGGCAATGAGACCGTGCTCGATGGCCGCCCGGACCACGCCAGCGGTTTGCTCCGGTCGTAATGTCATCGAACGTTCGCTGCGATCGTTAAAGGTGTAGGTTTCCTTGTGCACGATGTCGCTAGTCTCACCCACGCCGCGATGAAACAGCTCGGTCGATTCGAAGATCGGGGTGCGGATTTCGGAAAAGTGGTAGAGGGCGGCGACTTGACGCGCGATGGCCTCGACGGCCTGCCATTTCCAGCTATCGGCCGGCAGTGTATCGGCCGTGCCTCGGGGGGCGGTGATCATGGAATTGGGGTGTCACTCGCCGCTGGTTTTTGCTCGGGCAGATCCACTTCCTCGATCAGGGCCAGCTCCAGGATCTTGTCGATGGCCTTCTGCTCGCGCATCTGGACGTACATGTTCATCAGCGAGCCGTCGGCGCTCATTTCCTGCTTGACCTTCTCGGGCCGTTTGCCGGATTGGGCGGCGAGCAGGGCGATTCGGCCATTCAACTCCGGCTCGTCCACCTCGACGTTCTGCTGGGCGGCGACTTTCTGCAGGATGAAAAAGAGCTTGAGGTCGCGGACGGCTTCCTCTTTCGCCTCGCCGCGGAGGGATTCGAGGCTGGCATCCACCTGTTCGCGCGGGGTGCCGCGCATCATCATGTCCAGCGATCGCCGCTGAAGGACGCGCTCGGCCTGTCGATCGGACAGCGCGGTGGGCAGTTCCATCTGCACGTTCTGCAGAAGATAGTTGTAAACCTGCTCGCGCATGGTCTGTTGCACATCATACTTGACGCGCTCCAGCATCTGCTCGCGCAGGGCGTCGCGCAGCTCGGTTTCGTTGGCGAAGCCCAGGCTTTCGAGAAACGCCTGGTTGATTTCGGCAAGCTCCAGCTTCTTCAATTCCTTGAGGGCGATCTCGACGGTAACATCCTTGTCGCGCAATTTTTCATTGGAATGAGTGGTCGGCGCGTGGATGGTGAATTCGCGTTTTTCGCCCGGGCGCAGGCCGGCGACGCGGGCGTCCAGATCATCCACGTGGATTCCGCCGATTCGGCCAGGCCTCGCGACGATCTGCTCATCGTGCAGGTGCGAAATAACCGCGCCGTCGACGCGCAGGTGAACATCGGCGATCAACTGATTGCCCGGCTCGGCGCCGCGATCCTCGACGGGCACGAGGGTTCCCTGCTGTTCGCGGAGATTCATCATCGCGCGATCGACGTGCTCATCGGTCACCTCCACCTTCGGCCGCTTGACTTTGAGGCTGACCAGCGACGGCAGGGTGATGTCGGGTTGAACCTCCACCTCGAAGCTGTAGGTGAGGCTGCCGGTCTCGGGCAGGGAAATATCTTCCGGCTTATCGAATTTGGGCTCGCCGATCACCTGAAGGGAATGTTTCTCGACGGCCTGTCCGTAGCTTTCGCTGATCAGGCTTCTGCGAACCTGCTCGCGGACATCGTTTTGGAAGCGTTTTTCGATGAGCTTCTGCGGGGCATGGCCAGGACGAAAGCCGGGGATGGCCGCTTCTTTGCGCAATTGCTTGAATTGCTCCTCCAGCTTGGAGGCGATGACGTCGGGGGGAATCTCGATGGAAATTTTCTTGGTCGCCGGGCCAGCATCCTCCACCTTGATCTGATAGGGCAGATCCTCGGTCTTTTCCGGTTCCTGGGTCTTTTCCGGCTCCTGGACAGCGGCTTGCTCTTCGGCCATGACAAAACCTCAAAATAATGAAGAGCCGGATTCTAGCGGAACGGGGCGGGGTTTGGGAAGGGAAAGGTATCGGCGAGCCGTTCGACGTAGCTCACCGCAGGCATGCTCGCCGGCCAAGCGGATTCAAATCCACTGGTCGCGGATGAGCTTGAGCTGGGCCCAGTCGACGTCGTTGAACCAGTCGGGGCGGCGCTCGCCGGCGCCCAGAAGCTTGGAGAAGAAATCCTCGGCCTCGGCCTCGATCGCGTCACGATCCGAGCCCAGCGCCTGGCGGGTGGCGTACAGATCATCCTCGGCGCTGGCCAATCTCAGCGCCTCCTGCCCGGCATACTGGCGGACCAGATCGGCCAGGTCGCGATAGAAGACCCACACCGGCTCATCCGGCACAGGGGGTGGGACGCAATGCCGCTTGAGCGCGTGCTGGAAATATCGCAGCTTCGCCAGCCAATCCAGACGCGGGTCCAGGGCCAGGGTGATATATTGGCCAACTTTGGCGACTTCATGGGCGTAATGGTTCCCCTCGGCGTCGGCTTGGCGGGCAAGCTTGGCGTAGTGGGATTCGGGCTTCCCAATCTCGGGCATCGGAGGAAAGATATGCGGCTGCTGTAACATCTGGGCACCCTCGACCCGCAGAGCGATCAAGATGATTCCCCAGCCGGAGCGCTAATCGCCTCCAAACAGAGCTGCGATCAATGTAACCATTGACTTATCGGCAATACAAGGCCCGATAATACCCTAATTTTCCCAGTTTCCATCGAATTTTTTTCAACAAGTGGATATATCGGCCAAACCCTGACCGAGTCTGGACCGCTCCCCCGGATCAATGGCCCGTATGCACGATGCGGAAGAACCGGCTAGCATGGCAATCCGATGAGCCGCCCGCGCCCTTGCTTGTGCATCGTCCTGCACGGACATCTGCCGTATGTCCTGCATCACGGCTCATATCCGCATGGCGAGGCCTGGCTTTATGAGGCGGCCGCCGAAACATATCTTCCGCTCCTGGACCTGATTGGTGAATCGGCCCTGCTCAAGGCCAGGCCGGCCATCACCATCGGCCTGACGCCGGTGCTGCTCGAGCAACTCGCCCATGAGCGGTTCAAGAGCGGGCTGATAGCGTATCTGAAGGAGCGCGCCGACCGCGCCCGCAGCGACCGGGCGGAGTTCCAAAGCTCCAGCCAGCTTCACATGGTCTACCTGGCCGAACAATGGGAGCAATGGTATTCAGCACGGCTGGCGCATTTCGAGCGGATTGATCGCAACATCCCCCGCGAATTCGCACGGCGCGTGGCGGAGGGACACATCCAGATTCTGACCAGCAATGCCACGCACGCCTACATGCCGCTGTTGCTGAACGATCAATCCATCGCCGCCCAGATGTCCGCCGGTACCGCCACCAGCGTGAAAAACCTGGGTTTCAAACCGACCGGCATGTGGCTTCCCGAATGTGCCTACCGGCCGGAATGGGACCAATGGCTTCCCTCCGTGCTGTACGATAATCCGCGGCATCGCCCGGGCCTGGAGAATTTCATCGCCGATGCGGGGATCGATCATTTCTTCGTCGATACGCACCTGATCACCGGCGGGCATCCGATCGGGACGTTCGACCACGGCAATTTTAATGCCGTCGGCGACGCGCAAGTCCATTGGGACAGCAGCCGCGGCTGGCGGGACGTGCTGGAGCCGGTCGGTGTGGTCAGCAAACCGACCCCGCCACGCTGCTTCGCGATGGGACGCCACCCGCGCGTCAGCGAGCAGGTCTGGAGCGGCTCGATCGGGTATCCCGGCTCAGGCGTTTACCTGGAATTCCACAAGAAGCACGGCGAACGGGGGCTGCGTTACTGGAAAGTCACCGACAACAAGGCGGGATTGGGCAACAAGGACCCATATCATCCCGACGATGTCACGGCGAAGATTTACGAGCACGCCCAGCACTTTTGCAACGTCGTCCGCCAGGTGCTTGCCGACCACGAGAGGCGGACGGGGCGCGCCGGGGTGTGCGTCGCCCCCTTCGACGCCGAGCTGTTCGGACACTGGTGGTTCGAGGGCCCGCGCTTCCTCCGCGACGTGATCCTCACCATCGCCAACGACCAGTCGATTTCGCTGGCCACATCGCAGGAAGCGCTGGCGCAGCATCCACCGGACAAAGTCATGCGCCTGCCGGAAGGTTCCTGGGGCGAGAAGGGGAACCACAGCGTCTGGATCAACGATCGCAATCGCTGGATGTGGGAGATCGAATACCGGGCGGAAAACCGCATGCTCAAGCTCCTTCACGAACTGCCTTGGCAAACCAAGCCCCTGATCAAAGAGTTATTGCAGCGCGCCGGCCGGCAACTGCTTTTGTTGCAGGCCAGCGATTGGCCATTCGTGGTGCATACACACGGTGCGGTGGACTACGGAATCCAGCGTTTCTCCGGCCACGCCACCAACTTCGATCGCGCCACGCTGATGGCCGAGGAAGTCGCCGCGGGACGACAGCTGGATGCGGTGCGTAAAATCGAATTGGCGGAGATGGATGCGCACGACAGCGTGTTTGCGGAAATTGATTTGCAATGGTGGATGTGATGATCGTCCGTGATCTGGGCCTCATGGCGTATCAGGAGGCGTGGCGCGAGCAGGAGCGCATTCACGCGGCCGTGGCAGAGGGCGGAGAGGAAACCCTGCTGCTGGTCGAGCACCCGCCGGTTATCACCCTTGGCCGACGGCCCGAATCGCGAAAAAATCTCGTCGCGTCCGAAGAGCAATTACGCCAGGCGGGCATCGAATTGGTACAGAGCGATCGCGGTGGGGACATCACGTTTCATGGTCCCGGCCAACTGGTCGCCTATCCCATCGTTCGATTGGCCGATCATGGCTTGACGGTGGCTGGATACGTGCACCGGCTTGAATCCATTGTGATCGAGGTATTGGCCGAACTCGGAATCACCGCTTCGGCTGACCCGGCGGCGGTCGGTGTGTGGACGCATGTGCAGAATTCCACGGCCAAGATTTGCGCCATCGGCGTGCGCATCCGCCGCGGCGTTTCCATGCATGGCCTGGCCCTGAACGTGACCGGCGATCTGAGTGGGTTCAGTTTTATCGTTCCCTGCGGCCTTACCGGGCGACCCGTGATCAGCATCGCGCAGGTCCTGGGTGAGGCGGTTCCCCCCATGGCGACGGTCAAGAAATTCCTGATCGCTCACATCATCAATTCGTTTGCGACGACAGCGGCGGCAAGCGACAATCGGTAAGAGGTTGGTCATGCAATTTGTCTCATTGGTTTGCGATGAGCAGGATTCGGAGACCGCCGCGGCGCGCCTCGTCGAGCAGGCCCGCGCCGCCACCGGGGGAAAAATCGACGTCGTCTTCACCTTCCTCACCTCCCATCACCGCGAGGGCGCCGACGCGATCGTCGAAAAACTCTGGTTGGAGCTGGATCCGCAGGCACTGATCGGATGCTCGGCCGAAGGGGTAATCGGCGGAACGCGCGAGATTGAGCGCAGCTTTGGCCTGGCCATCCTGGTCGGCGACATGCCGGATGTGCGGCTGCATCCGTTCCACATCGCAGCGGAGGAATGGGAAGCGCTGCTGTCGGATCCGGCCGCCCTGGCCGAGCGAATGGGTCGTGGCCCGCAAACCCGCGCGGTCATCGGCCTGGGCGATCCCTTCACGACACCGGTTGGCGAGCTGATGGAGCAGATGGACCGGGAGATGTCCGGCTCACCCCTGGTCGGCGGCATGGCCAGCGCGGCGCGCTCGCCGGGCGGCAACGTGCTGCTGCGCAACGATCAGATTTTTTCTGACGGCATGGTCGGCCTGTCCCTCAGCGGAAATATTGCGGTGCAAACCGTGGTCAGCCAGGGGTGCCGTCCGATCGGCCGGGCGCTGGTGATCACCAAGGCCGACAAGGACGTGATCGAGCAACTGGGCGGCAAGCCGGCGATGATGGTGCTGGCGCAGATCGTCGCGGAATTGCCGCAGCGCGATCGCGAGCAGATCGAAGCGGGCGGGCTGCTCCTGGGCCGGGCGATCAGCGAATATCGCGATCAGTTCGGCCGTGGGGATTTTCTCATTCGCGGATTGGCCGGAGCGGATCAGCGCACCGGGGCGCTGCGCGTCGGCGACATGGTGCGCGTGGGGCAAACCGTGCAGTTCCACGTGCATGATGCCGCCGCCGCACATGATGATCTGCAATCGATGCTCGATCCGGGTCGGATCGGCACATCACCGGAGGCGGCGCTGCTGTTCAGCTGCAACGGGCGCGGGACGCGCCTGTTCGAGCAATGCGGGCACGACATCGGCGTGGCGGCCGCCGCCATGCCGCGCACGGCCATCGCCGGATTTTTCGCCGCCGGTGAGCTGGGGCCGGTCGGTGGACGTAATTTCATCCATGGCCATACCGCCAGCTTCGCGCTGCTGCGGCCGGGAGCTTAAGCTTTGGCCCCGCGCATTTCCGCTGAAGTGGCCTACATCCTGCCCATGGCCAGCTTCCTGGCCCTGACGCAAATCGGCATCACCTGGCCCGCGACATATCCTGGTGTCTACATCGCCAAGACGATTTTGGCCGCCGCGCTGCTCATCCTGCTGCGACGGCATTACACGAGAATTCGCTGGGATTACGCGTGGGTGGGGGTGGTGGTGGGGATCGTCGGGATCGTGCAATGGGTCGCTGTGGAAAAACTTCTCCTACACTTTTTTCCCCATTATCCGCGCCTGGGCGGGGAAGTTTTCGATCCGATCCGGCAGATCGCCCGGCCCACGCTGCGATGGAGCTTCATCGCCATGCGCCTGGCGGGCGCGGTGATCGTCGTGCCGTTCATGGAGGAATTATTCTGGCGCGACTTTCTGTGGCGGACGATTCAGGCGCCCAATGATTTCAAGCTGGCCGAGGTGGGTGAATGGGATTTTTCGGCGTTCGCGATCGTGACGCTGCTGTTCGCCAGCGTCCACATCCAATGGGTCACGGCGATTATCTGGGGCGCGCTGATCGCGTGGCTTCTGGTAAAGACGCGCAGCCTCGGAGCGTGCATCATCGCGCATGGGGTGACGAACTTGCTGCTGGGCATTTATGTACTGTATTCGGGGGACTGGTACTTCTGGTAGGTGTGAGACATCGGAAATCGGATCGACACAAAGACGCCGGCCTCCTAGAATCTTGATTCCAAGTGAAACGCATTTACCTGGACAACGCGGCCACTAGTTTTCCCAAGCCATCGGAAGTCCTGGCGGCGATGACGCATTACGCCACCGAGCTGGGCGCCAGCGCGGGCCGCGGGGCGTATCACGAAGCGGTGCAAACCGGGGCTTTGATCGCCCAGTGCCGCCAGCGGCTTTGCCTGCTGTTCCATGGCGAATCCCCCCAGCATTTCATTTTTACCCTCAATTGCTCCGACGCCCTGAACCTGGCGATCAAGGGATTGGCCGACCCGCAGCGCAAGGGGCACGCGATCTGCACGCAGGCGGATCACAATTCCATCCTCCGTCCCATCAACGCGCTGGCCGAGCGGGGCTGCATCGAGCCGACGCGCGTGGCGGTCGATCCGGCAACCGGATTAGTGGATCCCGCCGACATCGCCAAAGCGATCCGCGCCGACACGCGCTTTATCGCGATCGCCCACGCCAGCAACGTCACGGGAACCGTGCAGCCAATTCGGCAGATCGGGCAGATCGCGCGGCGACATCAAATCCCGCTCATCGTGGATGCGGCGCAGTCGGCCGGTCATCTGCCGATCGACGTGCAGGCGGATTGCATCGATCTTCTGGCCGCGCCGGGGCACAAGGGTTTGATGGGGCCACTGGGGACGGGATTTTTGTACATCCGTCCCGGCATCGAAAAAGTTCTGCGCACCGTGCGTGAGGGCGGCACCGGGTCCATCAGCGAGCAGGACGTCCAACCCGATTTCCTGCCCGACAAATATGAGCCCGGAAGCCACAATGCCATCGGCATCATCGGCCTGGGCGCGGGCGTGCAATGGGTGTCGTCGCAGGGCATCGAGAAGATGGCGGCCGAGGAGGCGAGATTATCGCGCGCGTTTATCGACCGCATCGACGGCGTGAAGGGCTTGAATCTTTACGGTCCGCGCCGGGTCAAGCAGCGCGTCGGTGTATTTTCCATTTCGATCGACGGCCTGGAGCCGCTGGAGTTGTCGGCGGTGCTGGAATCGCATTATGGGATTCTTAGCCGCTCGGGATTTCATTGTGCGCCGCTGATGCACCAGGCGATCGGCAGTACCGCCCGCGGCGGGACGACGCGCCTGAGCTTCGGGCCGTTCGTCAGCGCGCGCGATGTCAGCTTCGCCGCTGAAGCTCTCGCGGAGGTGGCTGGATCAATCAGCCAGGGCGCCATCTCGTGCGATCAGCAGAAGACTTCGTAAACAATCGGGTAGGGAATCAGGTCGGGCCGAACCAGGTGCAGGCGGCGCAGGCGGACCTCCGGGGGGCGATCCGCCGCCAATGCCGGCAAAGGCGAAATGGTGGGTAAAGAACGATGCGCCGCCGACGAACGCAAGGTGGTGCAGACAATCGTTGCCAGAATCAGCACACCCGCGGTGGCGTGACCAAACGCGCGGCGCGATTGGCCAGGACGAAAGATTTGATAAAACTTTCGCATATTGTCGGATCCACCCACACGCGGTTTTCCCAGCGTACCGACACCGGCCAATACGGCCAATAATAATTCCGACTGACAACAGGACCGCCGGGCAACATCGTGGCGGTTGGGGTAAGCCATGCCTCCTACGCGGACCGTGGAGGCGGCGACGCGGGTTCCCCAGCCTTGGGCGCGCCGTCGTCGCTGTTATGCGCGACAAATCCCGCTAAAACGCTCTCGAGCAACGGGCGGGCAAGGGCGGCAAGCTCCAGCACCAGCTTGACCATGCCACTGATCCGATGGCGTTTGGGCGCGGGTGGCGCTGATGATGGGTGGGATGTCGCATAGGTATGGCGGCGTGTGGCGGCCACGGCGATCACAATTCCCGCCGTCGCCGTCGCCCCCAGCGCAATCCACCAGGTCCGCGCCTTCCAATGGCGGGGATGCATCTCGTGGGCCGCCTGGGCGAATGTATTGCCCATGGCCGACCAGGCTTCGTTCGCCTGGTCCTTGAGAAATTCATCCTCGCGGTTGAGGTTCATTGCCATCCGCCGCCTCATCTACGTCATGCCCAAAATGCTCGCGCTGCCTTTGCCGCCGCGCCTCGTATTTGGCAACGGTCTGGGAATGCCAGAGATGATGCAGCGCTCCCAATCCGAAATAGGCCGAGCCGAAAAGACCGACCAATAAAAGAATACCCGTCAAAAATTCACCCAGGGAACGTGAATGCAACAATTGGGTCAGCGCATCGGCGATTCCATCGCAGATCAGCACCACGGCGGTGACGATCAGCCCGGCCACCGCCAACAGCGCCATCAGCAGCACGGCAACCCATAACACCATCCGACGGACAGAGCTCTTCAGGGCGTCGATCCGCGCGGTGGTGTAATAGGAGAAATACTCGCGCAGCTCCGCCAGCCGTTGCCAGATCGACGCTCTCTCCTGATCCTGCCGCGGCTTTGGACCGGGACGCGGCGCCGCTGATTCGTCAATGGGTGACGGGTCGGGGTGCATTGAACCACGCGCCTGGTTTTTTGTGGACGCTCGATTAGATGCGGCGCCAAATCGCGCCGACCAGCCAGCCGACGCCTGCGGCGATCAGCAATGATCGCAGCGGTTTCTCCTGGACGTAGCGTTCCAGGCCCTCTTCCCAGTTGCGCACGGTCTCGCGACCGTGTTCGAAGGAATCGCGAACCTCGTCATAAATTTCGCTGCCCGCACGCCGTACTTTGTCGGTCATGTTGCCGCTCCTTTCGCTGGAATCGTCCTCGACCCGGGTCTGCCCTTCTCCCGTTGTCTGCTCACGATTAGACATTGGAAACTCCTTTCAGAAATTTATCCATATGATCGAGGCAGTAGCATACGCCGGACCAGTTGGGCGATGGAATGGACAATTCTTCTCCGACGGTGTTCCCGCTTCAGGTTAAGTGTCGGGGCTTTGCCCGGCGTCTGGCAAATTGTTGTTCGCTGCCAACTCAAATCTTGCCAGATTTTGGGTGTTGCCTTACCATGTTGATTCAGCTCGCTTATTGAGGGGAAGGCTGACGGAGCCCGGGCGGGGCTGCGATAAAATGGTTCGATTGCCATTTCATTGGAGGTTGAAACGTGGGTATCCGCGAAACTCTGAATCAAAAACCGATGATCACCACCGGCGCTACGGTGGCCATTATTATCCTGGCCATCCTGGTCATCGTCTGGGAGGTCCTGCCCCCGCGTCCGCCACGCGCACCCACCAAGTCCTATTACAGCGACGATGACGGCGCCAGTTACTTCCCCGACGATGTCAATCGTGTTCCGCCCTTCGATCACAACGGCAAGGATGCGGTCCGCTGTTTCGTTTTCAGTTGCCCAGGTAAAGGAAAATTCGTCGGCTATCTGGAGAAATACACGAAGGATATGGCGGCCAAAATCACGGCAGCCAGGGCCAGTTCCAACCCGGAGGCGATGGACCAGTTGGATATGGATTCGGGCAGAGAGGTGAAGAAACCCGGAGACCCAAAATGGATCAGGGTCGCAACCCATGACGCCGAAGCGGAAACTATTACCAACGTGAAGTGTCCGGATAATCCCACGGCGGTGCTGACGCCCGAGTTTCCCCCCTGATATGCCGCGCTTCCAGCCGCGCCCGTCCCATCACTTGCGAATCGACCTGGGTTTATGCTTCGCTGCGGAGGGCGGCGGCTCGGAGCGGTGGGTCTCCAGGATTTGCCGGATCAGCCCACTCGTGCTTTTCCCATCGACCAGCGGCGCCAGGACGACCCGTCCGCCCCAGCTCTCTACCAGATCCCAACCCACAACCTGCTCCTTCTGGTAATCTGAACCCTTCACCAGCACGTCGGGCCGAATCTGCTCGATCAATCCAATCGGCGTGTCCTGGTCGAAGCGAACCAGATAGTCGATGCTCTCCAGCTCTTCCAGCACCCCCAGGCGGTCGGCCTCGGCGAGGATGGGGCGCGTCTTGCCCTTAAGCCTTCGAATGCTGGAATCCGTGTTGACCCCCACCACCAGCACATCCCCCTGTCGCCGGGCAAATTGAAAATACTTCACATGTCCCAGGTGCAGCAGATCGAAACACCCGTTGGTAAAGACGATGCGCTTTCCCTCGGCACGCAGGGGTTCCAGCTCCGCCAGCAGCTCCGGCATCGACCGCTCCTTGGCGGGATGCTCGTGATCCTGCGCGTGCAGCTCGGCGATAATCTCATGGGGTTTGATGGCGACGGTTCCGAAGCGTTCCACCTCCAACCCCGCGGCGACGTTGCCCAGCGCAACCGATTCCACCCAGTCCGCCCCCGCTGCCCGCGCCACCGCCAGCATCGCCAGCACCATGTCCCCGGCGCCCGTGGCATCGAAGACCTGCCGCGGCCGCGCATGGTTCAGCCAGCGATGCTCACCGCCGCGTGACGCCACATACGATCCATGGCGATCCAGGGTGATGATGACCGCCTCCAAATCCAGTTGTTCCAGCAATAAATCGGCGGCGATTTTGTAATCATCCGGCCCGTCCAGGCTCCGGCCGCAGGCGCGGGCGGCTTCGGGACGATTCAGCTTCAATGCCGTGGCGCCTTTATACTTGCCGTAGTCCTCGACGACGCCCGGATCGATCAGGATCGGGATCTTGCGCGCGCCCGCTGCCGCGATCACTCCCCGGCAAACCGATTCAGTGATCGCCCCCTTGTTGTAATCCTCCATGCAAACGATCTGACACCCCTCCAGCGATTCTTCCACCGTCTTCAGGAGGGCGTCGCTTGTCTGACGAGATATGGGTCGCGAATTCTCATAATCCAGGCGCATCAGCTGCTGCGCATGGCGGTGCTGGGCGGCGCCAACCAGGCGCAGCTTGCAGGTGGTGGGGCGATCCTCCACGCCCAGCAGCGCAGGCTCGATCCCCGCCTCGCGCATGAGGCGGTAGATTTCCTGCCCGGCCGGATCGTGCCCGATGACACCGACGGCGCGGACGGCCGCCCCCAGCGCCGCCAGCATCGCCGCCACGTTCGCCGCTCCACCCAGCCGAAGCTCTTCATTCTGATAATGCAGCACCAGGACCGGCGCCTCGGGCGAGACACGCTCGGCGTTGCCGTACAGGTATTTGTCCAGCATCATGTCGCCGAGCAGCAACACCTTGCTGCGCGGCAGCGTGCGGATGATCTGGATGAGACGAGTCTGCATCAGGGCCGGATTTTACCCGCAACAGGAGCAAATCCTACTGGAGCTTGGCCTTGGCCTCGTCGGGCGCGTCGATCTGCGTCGAGCCGACGTCCTTGATCTCGATGGTCGTGGTGCGGTCGATGTCGCGGTCCTGGTCGTTGAACGTAACCGTCCCGCTTACCTCGTATTGCATCTTGGTCAACATGCCGTCCGTTACCCAGAACTTGACCGATGCCTTGGCATTCTTCACCGAGGGCTGCGTGGTGGCGTTGCCGCGGCGGAGGGTCATCAACTTTGTCGCTGCCTCGTCGGTCAGGTGCCCAGAATAACCATCATCCGTTTTCTGAAGGTCCGGCGCATCTGCGGCATATTCAGCGGCCTGCTTGGCTGGCGCTTTGAAGTTCTGCACCGCCCGGGCAATAAATAAAATCGGATTGGGCTGTCCTCCCTGCTGCTGCTGGACGACTTCATCGGCAGTCTTCCACCCATCGTCGGTTTTGATCACCGCCTTGGCTCCCTTGAGAACCGCCTGCGTTGTATTGTCACGAAATGTCAGCGCCAGGGAGGTCAGTCCATCCTTCTGCGTCTTTCCGCTGGAGCTGGATGAGAATTGCCCGCTTTCCATGTTGGTCGTCCAACTGTAATTGGGACTGTCCGCCAGCTTGGCGGCCGCGGCTTGCACTTCATCCTTGGCATCCGCCCGGACCAGCGCCGCGGAACCCAGGATCAGCAAAGTGGCAACGATGCTTTTGAGCATGGCGATCTCCTATTGGATAGGGCTTGGGATCGCCGGACATGATATCGACCCGCGCACTGGCGCGTCCAATGAATTGTGACCGATGCCCAAAACGCGACGTTCAGGCCACTTCCGCCAGCGTCAGTTGGCCGTCGATGGCGCCGGCGGATGCTTCGCTGCGGCTTTGGATCAATTGGTCGCACAACTGCTCGATGTGCTGCGTCGTCTGGCTGAACGAGAAATGCTGCTCCAGCCGTTGGCGCAGTGTCTTGCCAAGTTTCTGGCGATAGATCGGCTCGCGGATCAATTTGCTGACGCGTTCGATGAACGCTCCGCAATCCCGTCCGGATAGCGCCGCCTCGCTGCCCACCAGCGCCGCCGCCTGCGATTGCTCCGCCTGATCGCCCCAGCGCGTCGCCACCACGGGCCGCTCCATGCTCATTGCCTGTAGAACTCCCGCGGCGCTGCTGCCGGGAAATTCCGCCAGGTAAATATCGCAAATCCTCAGAAAGCCCGGCATATCCTTGCGCTTGCCCGCATACCCGACGCGCTTGCCCACGCCGGCGCTCTCGAATTTACGCTTTTGCCAGGCCATCTCCCCATCGCCGATCACCAGGTAAATCGCATGCGGATGGGCGCGCAGGATGTTGATCACGGTGTCGACAAACTCGGGCCCCAGGTTGCGATCCGGGTCGGCCGGCGCCGTCGCCAGCACGATCGCCGCATCGGGGATGCCAAAAGTGCTGCGCTGCGGACCGGCGCCGCCGTGCGGCTCGATATCACACCCTTCCAGGATGAAGCGGCTGTCCACGCGGCGATGGTTCCAGAAATCCTTATCCGCCTCCCAGCGCACCGGGTCGAAGTAAACCACGCTGCTGATCCCCGGCGCGTACAACGGCGCGCCGCGGCACAGGTTCACCTTCACCTTGGCAACGTCCCATGCCGCGACCATGGCGGCGATCGGGTCGCCCTGCGTCGCATCAATAATCGCCACGTCGATCTGGTCCCGCACCAGTTGATCCGCCAGCGCCCGCGACGCCGACACCACGTCCACGTCCGTCGGCGCCATCCGGCATGCAACTTTGCGGCTCGTCATCGCGTTGATCATCGCTGCCCCGCGCTTCATGCTGGGCATGCAATAGGATGACTGTCCAAACTGCTGCTTCTCACGGCGCACGCCGCATTCGGTGGAATAAACGTACAGCCGATACCGCTTCGCATCGTAATGCTTGGCCAGCAGCGCCGGGGTGCGGCCACCGGCATCGTCATCGGTGATCGCCGAGCAAATGTAGGCCATCCGCGTCTGCTTGTTATTCCAATCCATCATTGCTGGTGGCGCCCAGCCGGTGCATTGCGCGGCGCGGTCGTATTGCGTCGCGATGAACAGGCAATTATCTCGATCGGCCGTGAATCCGCCGCCCTGCTGAAGGTCATAGCTCACGCCGTTCTGGATCGCTTCCAGTCCTAGCGCGTATTCGCGCCGGGCGATGGCCGATGCGCCGAACTTGATGATCGGTTGCGCCCGCAGCTCGCCCTGGCCCAGAAAACCGGTGACGCTGATGAACTGGTTGAGGACTTTCTGATCGCTGTATTCGATGGCTTCCAGGCTCTGCAGCATGTGCTGATGGGCGCGGCGCAGCTCGAGCATGGCATGGGCATGATGCGCCAGGAATTTCTCGGCGCTATTGGGCGAATCCTGGTAGATCTCCAGTTGGGCCGGGTCGACCATTTCTCCCTTGCCCACGCGATCGACCAGTTCCATCAGGGAAGACATCGGTGCGTCCTTTCTTGACCAAGCCGCGGCCCGGCGACCGGCGTCGCGGCCTGGAGCATGCCATCTGGTATCTGATTTATCGGGCAGTGGTGGCGAAGGGCATTAACCCGCCTGCAGTGGCTCGGTTTTGCCACCGCTTTGTTTAGCGGCCGCGCTTGCGCGGCGTTTCTCACGGAGCCAACGCCGGGCAAGCCCGGCCGCTAAACATCAAACTGACCCGCTACCAACCCGCCTGGTCGATCAGGTTCTGGACTATAGATTTGCTCAGAACCGGATGTTGTGGCCGTTGAGGCGGGCGCGCCTGCGCCGAAGCCCGTCGTGCCGATTGCACGAAGCGATCGCCCGTCATCCCCGCCGGCTGCACAACCGCAATCCCCAGAGCCTCCACGCAATGTGATGTCGGTTGCGGCGATGGATGGATCAACGCCCCGCAATCCGCCACCGCGATGGCCAGTGCCGCCATGCTGCGGATCGGCCCCGCCGCATGGGGGGCGAACTGCGGCATCTGGTCCCAACCCCGCCCCAGCAGCGCCAGTGGCAGACCCGCCCTTCGCGCCAACTCCGCCAGCCCCTGGTGATAGCCCGGATAGATGAGCCGATCCAGGAACGCCAACCGGTCAAGCCCCTCCTCGCGAACGTCCAATTTCGCCATCCGCCGCTGGAGGTATTCATGTGGATCGGTCCCCAACGCCAGCGGGTTGGCCAGCAGCTCCTCGGCAATCATTTCCCAAAGCAAACCGTGGCTGGAAAACTGCTTGATGCGCGCCGGAATCTCCAGCGCAAATGTGTCAGCCAGCAGACCAAGCAGCTTCACTTTGCCGCTCTGTCTCCCGCGCGGGTTGTGTTGAGCCACACTGGGCCACCCGCCGATCTGCATGCGATTTTTATTCCACCCCGCCTGCTCGGCAGCAGCGGTCCAGCGCGGATCGGCCAATATGAGCCCGTCGCGCGTCGCTTGGGTGTCCGGGGGCATCAGGCGATCCCTGGTCACCCACGTGATCCACGCAGTTCGCCCGGACAACACATCGGGCATATCCGCGCGGAATACATCGGCCACGACGATTGCATCCGCGCCCACCGCTGCCTCCGCCACCGCCAGCGGCGACGCCTGCCGCGGATCATCCGGATCCAAGTGGGTCACGTTTGTACTCGCCAGGACGGCCGCCAGCGCCGGCGCCGCCAGGTCACCCAAACGCAACTGCGACCCGGCCACGACAACCCAACGCCCGCTTGGCTTGTCGCGCCGTCCAGCGCGCAAGCGCAGCAGCGCGATTCGTCGGCTCCTCCGTTGCGTCTGGACCGCCACCACCGCCTGGGCATCAGCGGCGAACCGTTGCAGCTGATCATCCTCCAGCAGCGCCGTGCGAATGAACTGTTGCGGCAACGGCAGCCCGGGATAATCCTGGAATATCCTTTCCAACTCCCCGACCCAGTCCCAACCGCCGGCGAAGAAAAGCCGACCCGCCCGCAACTCGTGAGAAAAATTATCGCAACGCAGCATTACGCCCAGCGTCAGCAGATCCGGCACGATGGCGATGACGGCCTGGTGGGGCGCAATGCGCTCGAAGCACGCCCGCAACTGCCCGGCGTGGGTGGGATTCACATAACATCCGACCACACCCGACAATTCCAGCGTCTTGAGCAACTCCCGCCCGGCCGCCAGCGGCACCGAGCATCCCGTCCACCACCCACCGTCATCCCGAGCCGTTAGAAAACCGTCGCGAGCGAAGACGAATTCCAGCGGGATTTCCAATCTTTCGATTCGCCGCGCCAACTCCGCCTGCGATGCCGCCAGTGCCGCGGCGTTGGCCGCAAAATTGGCATCGGCCACAGTTTGGGCCTCGTTGCGCGGCGTATCCTCCACCGCAACGTCGTCGCAGCCGGCGGCGAAAATCTCGGCGATCGTGAATGATGGGGAACGCATGATGCCCGACGATTTATCGGCCGTTGCCGCCGGTGGCCATGAGCAGCCCGACGCTTCGTGGTAAACTGCCCTCGCCATGAAGTTCACCAAGATGCACGGCATCGGCAACGATTACATCTATGTGAACGGCTTCGCCGAACAGGTGCCCGAGCCGTCCCAGGTGTCGCGCAAAATCTCCGACCGTCATTTCGGCGTCGGGGCCGATGGGCTGATCCTGGTCCTTCCCTCCGACAAAGCCGACGTCCGCATGCGCATGTTCAACGCGGACGGCTCCGAAGCCGAGATGTGCGGCAATGGAGTGCGCTGCGTCGCCAAATACGCCTATGAGCGCGGGCTGGCGCGCAGCAATCCGATGCGCGTCGAGACCGGGGCGGGTGTTCTGACGCTGGCGTTGCACGTCGAGGCCGGGAAAGTCCGCCAGGTCACCGTCAACATGGGCCAGCCGATTCTGAAATTGGCGGAAATTCCCGTCGATCGCAACGCCGTCAACCCGACGGGTGAGAATCGTTATTCATTCCGCATCGAATCGCTGCCCGACCCGATTACCGATGCAACTTTCGTCTCGATGGGAAACCCCCACGCGGTGATCTTCGTGAAGGCTCTGGACCAGATCGATGTGGCGCGTCTTGGCCGGCTGGTGGAAAAGTATCCCGGATTCCCCCGGCGCATGAACGCGCACTGGGTCGCGGTCCAATCGCGCGGCGAAGTCACCATGCGCACCTGGGAGCGTGGGAGCGGCATCACCCTGGCGTGCGGGACCGGCGCCGCCGCCGTCTGCGTCGCCGGCGCGCTAACGGGGCGCACCGAGCGCAAAATCCTCGCCCACCTTCCTGGCGGTGATTTATCGCTGGAATGGCGGGAATCAGACAACTGCGTTTACATGACCGGCCCCGCCGAGGAAGTTTTCTCCGGCGAATGGCCAATCCCCGCGTAGTCCATCGGGTTTATTCGGCCACCCGCTCGTACGTTCCGATCAACTCTCCCTGCGCGATCACGTGCCCCTGCATGGCCTTGACCAAATCGTTTTTCTCCGGCGCCGGGCCGACACTGAGCTTTTTATCCAAGGCGAATATCTGGAAATGATAATGATGCACACCGTGCCCGATCGGCGGCTTGGGGCCGGTGTAGGACTGCTCGCCATTATAGTTGCGTCCGTGCTGCGCCCCGGCCGGGTCCACCATACCCGGGCCCATCGGCAGGTTCTCGGGCAGGGCGCTGGTGGTCGGCGGAATGCCGATCAGAATCCAATGCACCACCGGATTGGGCATCGGCGCATCGGGATCCTCCACGACCAACACGAGTTCACGTGCTTCTGTAGGCACGCCGCTCCAGCGAAGCGGTGGGGACATGTTCGCGCCGTCCTGCGTGTATTGTTTCGGGATCGCCGCGCTCTCTCCGAACGCTGGGCTGCTCACCGAAATGGTCGCCGCCGCGGGGGTTTTGTGCGATGCCAGCTTTTGCTCCGATGAGTGCACCGGCCGCAGTAAATGGCCGAGCAGAGATTGGGCCTTTTGGGAAATGGACATACATTCTCCTTGTTTGTTGCATTTAAACCGCAAGACTGATGGCGCGCATACGCGAAAAATCCGCACGATACGGCGATCTCATCTGTCCTTCGGATATAATCACGCGATGGCGTTATCGCGCGAACAAGTCATCAATGCTTTGAGAAGCGTCCAGGACCCGGAGCTTTTCAAGGACATCGTCACGCTCAACATGGTCAAAGATGTGCGCATCGACGGCGGGACCGTGATGGTGAACATCGAGCTGACCACACCCGCCTGCCCGTTGAAGGAGCGCATCGAGAAGGACGTGACCACGGCCCTGCGCGCCGCCGGCGCCGAGATGGTAAAGGTCGAGCTTTCCGCCAACACCCGCGCCGCGCCCGGCCCTCGCCAGGGCGCCCTGCCGCAAGTGAAAAATGTCGTCGCCGTCGGCGCCGGCAAGGGCGGCGTGGGCAAATCAACCGTCGCGGTGAACCTGGCCATCGGCTTAGCCCGCGCCGGCGCCGCCGTGGGATTGATGGACGGCGATATCTACGGCCCGTCCATGCCGACCATGCTGGGGATCAAGGGCGTGCAGCCGCAGGTCAACAAATCCAAGATCATCCCCCACCGCGTGCACGGCATTCACGCCGTCACCATCGGCTCGCTCGTGGAGCAGGAAAAGCCGCTCATCTGGCGCGGGCCGATGGCACATGGGGCATTCAAGCAATTGTTGCTGGATAACACGCAATGGCCGGAGCTGGATTATCTGATCGTCGATCTGCCACCGGGCACGGGCGACGTGCCGCTGACGCTCTGCCAATTGCTTCCGCTCACCGGCGCGGTGGTGGTCGCCACCCCGCAGCAGGTGGCGCTGGACGACTGCATCCGTGCCGTGCGCATGTTCCAGCAGCTCAACGCCCCGGTGCTGGGGATCATCGAGAACATGAGTTATTTCGTCGCCGCCGACGGCAGCCAGCATGACATCTTCGGCCGGGGCGGCGCGGAAGAGGCTGCGCGACGCCTCGACGTGCCCTTCCTGGGCGCCATCCCCATGTTCACCGAGCTGCGGGCCAACTGCGATGCCGGTGATCCGCACAAAAATTTCCAGGGCAATGCCGTCCTGGCCGCGGCGTTGACGAACATCGTGCAGACACTGGCGGGCCGAATCAGCCAGCGCAATCTGCAGAGCAGCGGGCCGGAGTTGCAGATCTCCTGAGCGCTCAGCTCGCCTTCACCGCTTCCAGAAAAGCTTCGCCATACATCTTGATCTTATATGGCCCCATTCCCTTGATGCGTCCCAGTGCCGCCGCATCCTCCGGGGCATCGATGGCGATCTGCTTGAGCGTCTTGTCGTGACAGATCACGTACGCCGGCAGCGACCGCGTCTGCGCGATGCGCGATCGTAACGCGCGCAATTTCTCGAACCGTGCCGTGGCGTCGGCGTCGAGAGAATAATCCAGCGATTCGTGCGGAACCGGCTCGATGCGAATCCGCCCCCGTTGCGGCGCCAGATCGGACAGTGCGCCCGGGGCCGGGCGCTCGCCTTTCATCACGGCGATTCCCAGCGCCGTCAGCTCGATCACCGGCCGAAAGCGCACGCCATCCGGATCGCGCTGCCGCGCCAGACCCGTTTCCAGCAACCGATGCAGCATCGCGATGATCCGCTTGATTGGGTGCGCCTTGAGCAGCCCGAACGTGGAGAGGCGATCCATCGACCACTTGCTGGTGCGCTCGGTCTCGGCGCCGCCCAGCATCTCGGCGACCGCGCCCACACCGAACTTGCCGTGGCAACGCGCAATCCCCGAGAGCAGTTGCCGCACCAGCAGCGTCGCCTCATCCGAGATGATCTGCGTTGCCGGGCCCAGTTGCGCCGCGTTGTCGCCCAGCTCGCCGCGGCAGACGTCGCAGCGGCAATCCACCACCTCCGTCTCGTCGCCGAAATAATCCAGGATCATCTGTCGCCGGCAGCGATGCGTGTTGGCGTAGGCGATCAGCAAATCCAGCTTCTGCCGGGCGCGTTCCTTTCGCTCCAGGACGATTTGTGGATCGGCGTTGGGCATCTCCTCGCCGATCTTGTCGATGAAGAATTCCTGCGTGTGTCGGTCCTGGTAGCTGAAGAGCACGACGCAACGTGCCGGCTGCCCGTCGCGCCCGGCGCGGCCGGCCTCCTGGTAGTACGCCTCCAGCGTCCCGGGAATGTTGTAATGAATGACCAGGCGGATGTCGGCCTTGTTGATCCCCATGCCGAACGCGTTGGTGGCCACGGCGATGGCGTTGGGATGCAGCATGAAGCGGTCCTGGTTGGCCGTGCGCGTGGCTGGATCCATGCCGGCGTGATATGCGAACACGGGCCTGCCGCGCAGCTCGGCGGTGAGCCGGGGCGTCAGCTCGTCGACCGCCTTGCGGGTGGCGCAGTAGACGATGGCGCTGCCCGCCTCCCCGCGGAGCAGATCGATCAGCTCGAAATCCTTCTGCGCCGACTTGCTGATGCGCCGGCACTCGTACAGCAGCGTGGGCCGGTCGAACCCCGTCACGACGACCGTCGGCTCGCGCAGCCCGAGCTGCGTGATGATGTCGGCGCGCACGTCCTCGGTGGCGGTCGCGGTGAGTGCGATGGTCGTCGGCATCCCCATCAGCCGCCGCGCCTCGCCCAGGCGGGAATATTCCGGGCGAAAATCGTGTCCCCACATGCTGATGCAATGCGCCTCGTCTACCGCCAGCAGCGCCGGGCGCAGGCGCTGCAGGGTCGCCTGGAAATTCGCCGCTAGCAGCCGCTCGGGCGCCAGGTAGAGCAGGCCGTTGAATCCCTCGTTCAATTCCGCGATCACCTGCCGCTGCATGGCCGGCGGCAGCGAGCTGTTGAGCAGGCAGGCCGCGATCCCGTCATCCCGGAGCTGCTGCACCTGGTCTTCCATGAGTGAAATCAGGGGCGAGATGACGATCGTCAGCCCCGCGCCGATCGCCGCTGGAAGCTGGTAACACAGGCTCTTGCCCGCCCCGGTGGGCATGACGCACAGCACGTCGCGGCCGGAAATCACGTCCTCGATGACCTGCCGCTGCGACGGCCGGAACTCATCCAGGCCGAAAAGTTCCTGAAGCTGGTCACGAAGATCGGGCATTGAGAATGAAGTTTGGTCCCGGTGTTACGCCCGCGCCGCCTCGTCCGCCCATTGCTCAAAACGTTTGAGCATCTGCGGCGTGACCGACCTTTCGGTGGCTGCCAGAGCATCGTGCAAAATGGCGTCATTGATCTGCCCCACCGCGCCCGAGGCGACGCTGCCCAGAAACGACACGGATGCGGCGCGGTCGCAGATGTACTTGATATCCGCTCCGCTGAATCCCTCCATCGCCATCGCCAGCGCATCGAGGTTGATATCCTCCGCCAGCGGGCGATGCGCCAGATAAATCTCCAGCATCTTCCGCCGCGCCGGCAGATCGGGCAGCGGAATAAAGACGCGCTCATCGAAGCGGCCGGGCCGCAGCACCGCCGGGTCGAGCTGCCACGGAACGTTGGTCGCCCCCATGAAAAGGATCGGCTGGCCGTCCTTTTTATCGAATCCCTCCATCCCCTGCAGGATCTGCGGCACCACGCGCTGCATGACGCTGGAACCCTCATCGCGCCGCGCGGGAACCAGCGATTCAATCTCGTCGATGAAGATGATGCTGCGCGGCTCGGCGGCGGCGGCGTCGAATAATTTCTTGATGTTCTGTTCGGCTTCACCAACCCACTTGCTCAGCACATCGGCGGCTGAGATGCGGAAGAACGCCGCGTCGATCTCGCCGGCAGTGGCCTTGGCCAGCATCGTCTTACCGGTGCCCGGTGGGCCGTACAGCAGCACCCCCCCGCCGGGGTGGATGCCAAATTTTTGCGCCAGGTCGGCGTGCTGGAACGGGTAGATCATTTTAAGGCGGATGTCCTGCTTGACGTCTTCCAACCCGGCCACATCGTCAAAGCGCAGGCCGGATTTTTCCTTGACCAGCCATTGGCTGGCGGAGGCCGTGCCCTCGGACTCAGATGATTTCTCACCGGGCGGCCGAACGGGCGGGGCGACGCGCTTATGGTTACGCGCTTCGTCGCAGTCGCGCGCCAGATCCAGCAGCTTGGCGGCGGTCTGCTGGCGCGCTTCGCGCAATTCGGCGCTTTGCGCCTCCTTGCTCAGCTGCACCATCGCGCGTGCCGCCTCCAGCAGGTAAATTCGCGCCGAATCCCATTGCCCGGCCCGCCGGGCATCCACGCCTTTTTGGCGGTATCTCTCGAAGCTGTCCCAGGAAACGGACATCAAAAGCCATTGTAGAGATGGCCCCCAACGGTTGCGAGTGAACGCCAAAACAACTGGTTAGCAAACTTTTGCCGCAGATCGGACGGGCTTTGCACCGATGAATCCGACAGACGCGCGAAGTTATTGGGCCAGCCCCGAGCCATTGCGGGGCCATGTCCGTTGCCTCAAATCGAGACACGGACCTACACTGTAGGAATATCGAGGGACCAAGCCATGATTCAGTCAGCCATCGCGACGGCAGCCGATTACGCCGATGCCATGATCACCGCCCGCCGCGCCAAAAATATCCTGTTTGGCATCATCCTGGTGATGTTGCTCGTGCAGATGGCGCTGTTCCTGGCGGCGCGCTATTCGATCGATCTGGGCGGACCGACCGCGGATCAGGCGACGGCATCCAGCACGCGCATGCTCCACTGGATCGACAAGCTGAAATACCTGGTCGGCCTGATCGACTTCCTGGGAGTGGCGACGCCGGTGCTGCTGGCGGTCGTGCTGCTGCTGCTGACGGCGATCATGCTGGTCGGCCGGCTGGTGGGCGTCTCGCACCTGGTGTCGGCATTCCTGTGGTGCGTGGTGCTGATCCTGCTGCTGTTTCCCTGGCAGGCGTTTCTGATCAACCAGACATTCACCTCGCCGGAATTCAAATTCGCCGGGGTGCTCTTTAACTGGCATGAGGTGGTCGATCGCGCCCGGCTGCATCCATCGGGGGCGGCCATGATGCTGTCGTTCTGGGGCCGGTTCATCGTTGCGCCGGTGATCGCGCTGATCCTGCTGTTGACGATCCAGGCGCAAAGCCGGCGCGGCTTGCGCCTGGCCTTTGGCGAAGGAATTGCTCCGACGGCGCCCGACACCGCCATATCGGCCTAACGGATTTTTCACCATCGGGCCATGCGCGAAGAACGAGGGAAACTCAAGGGGAATCTGGTCATCAAGGAGCTCTATACGCTCTGGGGCATGATCGTCGGCAATGTCAAGGTCATCGAGGGGGGCAAGCTTTATCTCCGCGGCAGCATCTACGGCAACCTCACCGTCGAGGAAGGCGGCCGCGCCCACATCTTCGGCAATCTCCAGGGAAAGCTCACCGTCCACGGCGACGCCAAGGTCATTCACAGCGGCGTGATCGGCGGCGACATCCTCAACCGCGGCGGGCGCCTCTACATCGAGCGCGTCGCCACCGTCATGGGCAAGGTGAAAACCAAGAACGGCGAGACCACGCTCGAGGTCAAGCCGCGATTGACGCTGGATTGAGAAATTGACCCCGCTTTTTTTTTATTTAGCCGCGGTGCTTGCACCGCGTGTTTTTTCCGCGAGCGGAACGCGCGGTGCAAGCACCGCGCCTAAATTTGGAAAACCAATACCCCTGTCGATCCCCCAAAGATTTTGCGAATCCGTCACCCGTTGAGTACGCTTTTGCGTCATGCCCGTCGAGAAATGGTCGGATTCGATCGTCGTGGTGCATCTGGCGGACGATCCGCAGTTCTCCGATGACATCGAAGCGGTCGAACGATTGGGCCTCCCGGCGTCCAGCGCGGTGCTCGATTTCGCCGCCGTCCATTTCCTCAACTCCTCCAACCTTGCCAGCCTGCTGCGCCTGCGGCGGCATCTGGGGGAGCGGCAGGCGAAGATGATCGTCTGCAACATCGCCAACCCCGTCTGGGGAACGCTGCTTTTAACCGGCCTGGATAAGATTCTGCAGATCAGCGAAAACGTGCCGACGGCGCTGGCCACACTGCAAGTGGGCGAGACGGGATAAAACCAATCACCTCTCCGCGGCGGCGCTGGCGCTGTCGGGGGCGGAAAGCTCGATCCGCAGCATCAGCAGCGCCGCCGACAATTGCGGATCGATCGCCAGCAATTCCCCCGGCGTCGGCTGGGTTGTCGCCGGATGCGCGCCGGGCCGGCGGCGGATGTCCAGATCCCGACGCATGTCGTCCATCGCCAAATCCTCGTCCGGGGTCATCACCACAGGAACGTCAGGATCGACGCCCCAGGTTTGGCTGTCTTCCTCGCGATGAATGCAGCGGCCCGATGGCAGATAATAGTGGCTGGTCGTCAGCTTCAGATACGCTTCCTTGGAATCCAGCGGGAAGAGCATCTGGACGCTTCCCTTGCCGAAGGTGCGCTCGCCCACCAGCATCGCCCGGCCCTTGTCCTTGAGCGCGCCCGAGACGATCTCGCTGGCGCTGGCGGAGAGGGGATTCACCAGGATGACCAGCGGCAGATCGGTCTCCATGTCCTCCGGGCGCGCATCGGCTTCGGTCGGTGGATTGACCGACGGCGTTCGATCCGCGTGGGTTTTGACGATCACCCCGCCCGAGACAAACTTATTGACCACCTCCGTCGCCGCCTGCAGCAGGCCGCCGGGATTGTTGCGCAGATCCAGGATGATCCCGCGCGCCCCACGCGCCTTGAGCGCCTGCAACGTCGCGTCCAGGTCTTCGCTGGTCGTCTTGGTGAAATTGGTCAGACGGATTTCGGCGATCCGGGACTGCGGGTCGATGAAATAATCCCATCTTCCGTTGGGCAGCGGCATGTATCCCTTGATGCTGGCCACCTTGATGATTTCGCGCTGCAGGACGTAATCCTTCTCGGAGCCGGCGGGATCGCGGATGGTGAGGGTGACTTTGGTGCCCGGCACGCCGGTGATGGTCCGCACCGCCTGGTCGATGGTGATTTTCTTCGTGCTCTTGCCGTTGATGCGTGTGATGAGGTCATCCGGCTGGATGCCAGCCCTTTCGGCGGGGGTTTCGGGAAGCGGCTCGACGACCATCAGGTCGTGATTCTTGTTTTCCTGGATCTGGATTCCCACCCCGCCGAAATCGCCCTGCGTCGTCTTCTCGAACTCCGCTAGATCGTACGGCCAGATCACGGTGCTGAACGGATCCAGCACGGAGAACGCCCCATCCGCGAACTCGCTGACGAACACACCCTCGGGAAGATTCACCGTCAGCTCGTTCACCCGCATCAGGTCATCCAGTGACTTGAAGAGCAAATCCTTGGCGTCGTCCTGGCTTTCGGTTTTAACCTTGTCGGTGTTCAAAGCGCTCTGAGCAGAATCGATCGCACGAAGAAGCTCGGCCTTTTTGGCCTCATCGTTCAGGCCAGGGAAAGTATCTTCCATGCCTTTGGTGGTCAGCAGCGTTTTCAACCCTGTCAGCCCACCGCCCATCAGCGCCTGGTAGGTCACGTCGCGGTAATACTGGCTCTGCGCCAACTCCAGCGCATCGAAGAGCATGTCGGCCTGGATTCCCTTGGTGACCTCGTGCCAATCGATGTTGGCATCCTCGACACCGGCCTGGTCGGCCAGGTCTGGCTGGGTTGTCGACGCATCCACATCGGAGGGGCGGGTGGACGGCCGGCTCGTGGCCACACCGGGGGGCGCATTGACGAATTTGCCGACGTTGGCTCCGGGCAGCAATCCGCTCTTGATGATCGGAACTTCCGTCGGCGCCGCCGAGCCGGGAGCATTCGCCTGCGCCAGCGACGGTCGGGTCGCCGCTTCCAGCAGCTTGTCGGCCTCGTCGCGCTCCTTCCTTTCCGTCGCCTGAAGTTTCTTGAGTTGATCGGGCGTATAAATCATCAGCAGCCGCACGCGCCGCGCCGTCAGCTTCAGCTTGTCGCGCCACAGCGGATTGGTCGGCTCCAGCACGCCAAGATCGGAATACACGCGCAGGGCGCGCAGCCACAGGCCCTGCTGATCGTATTCATCCCCGCGGGTGGCAGAATCCTTGATCAGCGCATCCACCCACGCCTCGTGGCGGAACGCGTCCTTGTCGTCGGCCTGCACGTATGCTTCCTTGGCCGAGTCGATCGCGTAACTGTTTTTGTGGTCCAGCAGAATATGAATATCGGCGACGGCCTGATCAAACAGCTTGTGGCGATCCTGGGCCATGGTGCGGCTATGCGCCTGGAAGTCCCTGATCAGGTCGTCCAGCCGCTGCAGCGCGGGATCCTGGGAGATGGCGGCGGCGCGATCGAGCAGCGTGCGGGCATCGTCAAAATCGCCTTTCTGAACCGACTTGAGCGCCTGCTCGCGCAGGTCATAGGCCTGCGCCAGCGTCGGCTGGGTCTGTGCCGAAGCCGTCGGCCGCGTGGCCGGCGATGCCTTGGCCATCGGCGCCGCTGCTCCCGCGGCCTGGGACGGTTGTGATTGGGATTCGTGGTGGCAACTGATCCCCGTCGCCAGCCAGAACCCGCAGACGATTGCCAACGCCAGTCGACTCGACATCCGTTTCATCATTCACCCTGGGAAACGCGCCCCGACAGGAACGCCAGAACAGTTACGGAACATTATCTCCGACAATCCGGCCGGTCAAACGCGAAGCGCAAAAGCTCCGTCGGCCATGACAAAAAGGCGCTGCGGATTGAGGGCAAAACCTTCAGGCGCCAGACCCATAGTAGAGGGAGAAGGTTTTTTCGGACACGGAGACCCGGAGTATCGGCCAGCGCAGCCGAGCGACCCGGGCTCCGTCGCTGCTTTTGCCCTGACGCATCCCTCCGGCGGGGCAGAAAGTGGCAGGCGCACCCGGTGATGGGTGCATTTCTTCGGACAGTCCGCGCCCACGCCGGTGTGCGCCGTCCGACTTTTAGCCAATCGCATACGCAGATTTTGCCGGAACGACGTGTCCCGGCCACTCTGTGCTGCGCGTTGGCAATCGGCGATCCCACGATAACATGCCCCAGCGGCGCAAATGTTTCGCCCGGCTTTATGACCAGCATTCTCAGCCAACTCGACCTGGCTTTACGCCAAGCCATCAAAGACGCGTTGAACCTGGACGCCGATCCGCAATTGGGCCCCAGCCAGAACGCGAATTTTGGTGATTATCAATCAAACGGCGCCATGGCCCTGGCCAAGTCCCTGGGGCAAAAGCCGCGGGCGGTTGCCGAACAGATTAAGAGCAAACTCGATTTAGGCGATATCGCGTCGGAAATCTCGATCGCCGGTCCCGGGTTTATCAACATCCGACTCTCTCCAACCTGGCTGGCCGGCCGGATGGATGCCCTGCGCTCCGACCCGCGCCTGGGGGTCGAATCGACAGCCGCACCCAGGACCGTCGTGGTCGATTATTCCGGCCCGAACGTCGCCAAGGAAATGCACGTGGGGCATCTGCGCAGCACGATTATTGGTGACACGATAAGTCGAATTCTGGAATTCCAAGGGCACAAAGTGAAACGCCAAAATCATGTTGGCGATTGGGGAACACAGTTTGGGATGCTCATTTGCGAACTCGCGAATCAGGGATATTCCTCCGAATCTGGTTGGCCACCAATTTCCGACCTTGACGCGTTCTACCGAACAGCCAAGCGAAAATTCGACGAGGACCCGAGCTTTCAGAAAGCGTCGCAAGAGCTAGTTGTAATGCTACAAAAGGGAGATGAGACCGCAAAGCGTGCTTGGGCCCACTTACTGAATGCAACGCGCCAGCATTATATTCCGATTTACGCGCAGCTTGGTGTGAAGCTTACTCTCGCAAATGAGCGCGGAGAATCGTCGTACAATTCGATGCTCGCAGAAGTCGTCACCGAATTGCGGCAGAAGAAAATCGCGGTCGAATCGCAGTGCGCAATCGTAGTGGCCGTGCCTGGCTTTGAATCGCCATTGATCATTCAGAAATCCGACGGCGGCTTTTTATATGGCACAACTGATTTGGCAGCTATTCTCTATCGCGTTAAAGAAATGCACGCCAACCGAATCATCTATACCCATGACAGCCGCCAGCAGCAGCATTTCGCGCAGGTCTTTTGGACGGCCAAAAAAGCTGACTGGGCAGATGGGGTAGAGCTTGATTACGCCCCTTTCGGCACCATGCTCGGCGAGGATGGCAAGCCGTTCAAAACTCGGACCGGCGGCACCGTGAAGCTCAAAGAACTGCTCGATGAAGCCGAGCAGCGCGCGATGTCCGTAGTAACCAATAAAAATCCAGAATTGGCGCCCACGAAACGTGCGGAAATCGCTCATGCCGTCGGCATCGGCGCCGTCAAATATGCCGATCTGTCCAAGGATCGCATCAGCGATTACGCGTTCTCCTTCGACAAAATGCTGGCCCTGGACGGCAACACCGCGCCGTATCTGCAATACGCCCACGCGCGGATTCGCTCGATCTTCCGCAAGACGGACGAGGAGCCAGGCCCGATCCGGCTGGAATCGCCATTCGAGCTTGCCCTGGCAAAGCACATGCTGCGATTGGGCGAAATCATCGAGCTGGTCGGCCGCGAGCTCAAGCCGCATCATCTGTGCACGTACTTGTACGAACTGGCCGCGCGTTTCAGCGGATTCTACGAGAATTGCCCAGTCCTGCAGAGCGACCCCGCCACGCGCGCCAGCCGTCTGGCCATTTGCGACCTGACCGCCCGGACCATGGAGTCAGGCTTGAACCTGCTGGGAATTGACCATCCCGACCAGATGTAACCACCCGGCCTGACGACTTCAGTCGGCAGGTCCGCGATTCAAAGCCGGCTGATCAGCAACTCGCGCTGAAAGATCATCTCCTTCGGCAAATCGCCGGCCAGCTTCAGGAACAGTTCCTCCTGACTGAGCAACTCCGATTTGATGTCCTCGATGCTGATGTTCTGCAGCGCCTCGAACTGCTCGCGGGTGATGGGCAGGTCCTCCAAGTCGATGTCGCCGCTGCGGGGCATCCAGCCCATCAGGGTTTCGCGGGCATAGGCGCGGCCGCGGGAGCGATCGATGATCCATTTGAGGACGCGCATGTTCTCACCGTAGCCCGGCCAGATGAAATTCCCACGATCGTCCTTGCGAAACCAGTTGACGTGGAAGATGCGCGGGCAATCGGTCATCTTTTTTCGCATGCGGAACCAATGCACGAAGTAATCGCAAATGTTGTAGCCAATGAACGGCAGCATGGCCATCGGATCGCGGCGGACCACGCCGACCTGCCCGCTGGCCGCCGCCGTGGTTTCGCTGCCCAAGGTCGCCCCGATGTAGACGCCATGGATCCAGTTGAACGCCTGGTAGACCAGCGGGATGGAACGCGAGCGCCGGCCGCCGAAGATGATTGCCGACACCGCCACCCCCGCGGGGTCGCCGGCGGCCGGGTCCAGCGCGGGATTGTTGCTCATCGGCGCGGTGAATCGGCTGTTGGGATGCGCCGCCTTACGCCCGGTGGACGGCGTCCATTCCTGGCCCATCCAGTCGATGCATTTTTCCGGCGGCTGCTCGGTCTTGCCTTCCCACCAGACGTCGCCGTCCTCCAGCAGCGCGACGTTGGTGTAAATCGTGTCGCGCGCCATCGTCGCCATGGCGTTGGGATTGGTCTGCTGGTTGGTCCCCGGCAGCACGCCGAAGTATCCGGCCTCGGGATTGATCGCCCGCAGGCGGCCGGCCTCGTCCACCCACATCCAGGCGATATCGTCGCCCATGGTGGTGATCTTCCATCCCTCCTGCCGGTATCTGGGCGGTGGGATGAGCATGGCGAAATTGGTTTTCCCACAGGCGCTGGGAAATGCCGCCGCCACATATGTTTTTTCCCCCTGCGGATTCGTCGCCGCCAGCAGCAGCATGTGCTCGGCCATCCAGTCCTGCTGCAGACCGAGAAAGCTGGCGATGCGCAGGGCCAGGCACTTCTTTCCCAGCAGCGCATTTCCGCCGTAGCCCGACCCGAAGCTCCAGATCGTGTTGTCGAACGGGAAATGGCAGATGTACCGCCGCTCGGGATTGCAATCGCCCAAACTGTGCAGGCAGCGGGTGAAATCCGGTTCGACGGCGGGATCGGCGGGCGAGACCGCGCCGACGCGCCATGTCGTCTCGCCCATGCGCGTCATGATCCCCATGCTCACCGCGACGTAAATCGAATCGGTCAGTTGCACGCCGACTTTCGCCAGCTGCGATCCGATCGGCCCCATGACGAACGGGACGACGAACATCGTCCGTCCCCGCATGCAGCCGCTGAACAGCCCGCGCAGCCTGGCGTAGGCCGCGCGCGATTCGATCCAGTTGTTGGTCGCCCCGGCCGTCTTGGGGCTGGGCGTGCAGATGAAAGTGCATTGCTCGCTGCGCGCCACGTCGTTGGGATTGCTACGATGCAGGTAACAGCCAGGCAGTTTCTGCTGATTCAGCTCGATAAAATCGCCCTCGCGCACCCCGCGGGCGATCAGCGCCGCGCGCTCATCCGCCGAGCCGTCGCACCAAACGACATCGCGCGGCTCGCACAGGGTGACGCAATCGTTGACCCATTTTCGGATATGCGGATTGATCCCCGCCGGCACCCCCCGCGCCGGTGGTCGCGCCGGGTCGGAAGCACCGGCCTGTTGATGCATTTGCGTCGTGCTCATCTTGCTGCAGATTCTGCCACAGCGGGCCCCATAGTTCCACCAATCGGCGCGATGCGGATGCAATTCGCGCTTGCAATGACCGCCCCCCGCTCGGTTAAGATGCCGGACGCATCATCCAAACAGGAGTCTCCAATGTCGCGTTTTGCCTTGGCCATCTCGCTCGCCTTCGTCTGCACGATTGGCGGTTGTAATTCAGACACCACCATGAATTCGCCTGTTGACCAGCAACAATACGAAGAAATTCGAGCCGAATATCAAAGACACAATCCCGATGCGCGCGTCGGGCTGGTGACGGCGGTGCTTCCAGACGAGCACCTGGCCTCGGTCGGCAGCGTCCCGGTCAAAGACTTTTCGCTGGGAGACATCGTCAGCTTCATCGACGCCGACGGCGACATCATCGCCACCGGCCAGGTGGAAGCGATCAGCAATAACCGCCTGAACGTTCGCTACACGCCGCCGTCCGAGGGGCGCAATCCGATTCGCGGCGATCTGGCGGTGCGGGCGATCAAGTAAGCCGCCCTCATCTGCCGCCGCGCCCGGCGATGGGCGACCGCTCTGAGCCTGTTTGTCAGAAACACCATCAATCCCCCACCGCCGTCCGCGGCTGATCCTGGCCAGCGCCTCACCGCGACGAGCGGATCTGCTCCGCGACGCTGGATACGAATTCGTGACACGGCCATCGAAAATTGATGAAGAATCACTGGGCCGTGGACTGATGCCGATCGACCTGGCCGTCCACCTGGCGACGACCAAGGCGCAAGCCATCGCATCGGAAACGCCCGATGACGTCGTCCTGGCCGCCGACACGGTGGTGGCCTTCGGTGATACGCCCCTTGGCAAGCCGACGGACGCCGAGCACGCCCGGAGGATGCTGGACCTGCTGGCCGGAACGACACATATCGTCATCACCGGCGTGGCGGTTGTGCAGCGCGGCGAAGGTTTTTTCGCCGCCCGGCGCGTGCTGTCGGCCGTGCACATGAAGCCGATGACGCCGCGCCAGATCGACCAGTATGTCGCCAGTGGAAACTGGCGAGGCAAAGCCGGTGGATACGGCATCCAGGACCCCGATCCGTTCGTGCAGCGCGTGGCGGGGTGCCAGACCAACATCGTCGGCTTGCCCATGACCACGACGCGGCAGATGCTGGCGGCCGCGGGG
>Ga0182024_10004181_pt1 | contig 33506 bp, 28 predicted proteins | sample P32metaG_FD_120480 | JGI IMG/M metagenome (GOLD analysis project Ga0182024, IMG submission 120480) | Permafrost microbial communities from Stordalen Mire, Sweden - P3-2 metaG (Illumina Assembly) | ecosystem: Environmental > Terrestrial > Soil > Wetlands > Permafrost | place: Sweden: Stordalen... | reverse complement strand
TGCTCCCTCCATCTTCAAGGCCAGTGGATTTGTAACGGCCTCCGCAGCTCTTTTACCTGCCGTCTTTCTTGGCATTATTAACTTTATCATGACCATCTTAGCGACCCTTTTATTGGACAAATGGGGACGCCGTCCCTTGCTCATCGCAGGGATCAGCGGGATGATTATCGCTCTTTTTGGCCTTGCGGCAGCTTTTCTCTCCAGTGAAGAGACCATGAAGTGGCTGGCCACTTCCAGCATCATGGTCTTCATCGCTTCTTTTGCCATCGGCCTGGGCCCCATTCCTCAGCTCTTAGGGACCGAGTTTTTTCCTCGCCGCGTCCGCGGCCAAGCGCTCAGCATCGTCGGCATGGTGAACTGGATCTTTAACTTCATTGTGGTCTTTACCTTCATGGACCTCACGACAAGAGTGTCCCATGCCGGAACGTTTGCCATCTATGCGTTCTTTGGAATCTTAGCGCTGTTCTTTATTTTGAAATATATTCCTGAGACCAAAGGCCGAGTCTTAGATTGAACTACTATTTTTCAACGGCGAATTTAATACCGCTCGTGACCGCATCGACCGCGATCATCGTCCGCTGCCAATTATTCCCATAGTATAAAACAACGGCTCTCATCGAAATCGGAAGCACCCAATTCCAGAATTTATCCCGCTGTTCGGGTTTTTTGCCTTTAAAATCAAAATAACAAATGCCCATGGAAATAAAGCTAACAACGGCTTTGGTGAAATTGACCTGGAGCTCTAGGGCCGTTAGGGCAATATTTGTGATCAAAAGTGCATTAGGAGTCTGTACCCAAATCGTGCCAAACACGGTATTCTCAATGGCGCTATCATGACCGTAGAAACAATGTTGGATGAGGGCAACGTAATTCATCAACGCCCAACCGGCTGCTGCGCATTTAAGCGCCGTCAGATGGTTGGCGAAGAGAGATACCGTTGGAGCTAAGCGATGGGCCTTGAGAGTGGTCTTTCCTATTTTCCAAGTAGAACTCAACCAGGTCTTCCAGAAGCGCGACCAATTGTTATCATCTATAGCCCAACTTTTAAGTACGTGAGTACTATCAGCCAAATTATAAAAAGTGTTGGCATTTCCGAATCCCGAGCGGAAACCATTGGCGACTTCGATCATCTCCCAATTTCCCGCCAGAACCCTGCTGAATCCCTCTTGAACCTTTATGGCAAAACTCATCGAGTCCCTCTACTTTGTCTATCCTCTCCAAGAAAGCTATAGACTGCTTCTTTTATGTATGTGTCTACCCCGAGAATGAAGGCCCAGCCCCCGATAATACCAAAACGGTTCATATTGCTTGCATAATAGAGGGCGACGACATCCACCGGTATCAGGATCCCGACAGCCAAATACCAATTAAACGATTTTGGCATTAAAGAAGTCAGTTCCAAAAGAGATACCCCCATGGTAGCAAGGGCCGTGATCGCCTTCGTTTCACGAGTTCGCATTTCAATGATAAGTAAAGCGACATTAGTGATCATGATCAAATATGGTGTCGCCTTCCAGACAACCCATAGGAACTTATCCTTTTTTCCTTGAACTTGGGATAAATTTTTATGGCAGATTTCAGCAGCCGCTATATTCAGTGCGCATAAAGCATATGCTACGCCGCTAACAGCCCAGGAACTATAGCTTAACCTTTCTGGACAATCGAGCCGCTGGGCTTTATACAGTGTCGTCAAGATAGGAAGGGCAGCTACCACTACTTCGATAATGCCGTTCATAGGACGCCGCTGTGCTGCATTATCAAAGATGAAACGCTGTTTCCAGGGTCCAGTCAGAAACAATCCTGATCTATATCCAAATGCGATATCGCCCAAACTTATGCTTCTAAGCTCCGGAAGAGCTGCTCCCATGATTCCAATCCTTTTTAAGCGAATTATTTTAAAGACTTCAGCAGTATTAAAACTATTAATTTTTTTCTACACAGCAGTTTGTGGACAGACTCTAAGTCTAAAGCGCATTGAAAAAAAGCTTTAGCCCAGATAAGCTCCGAATTAAACCAGGATACGTATGTCATATACCAAGATCCAAAAGCTTCTCGGACGTAAAGCCAAAAGCTTGCTCTCCCATGTCTGTAAGACGGTGCCTAAAGACCGCCTCCATCTTCCCGGCCCCGATTGGGTCGATAGGATCTTTGCTCAATCCGACCGCAATATCCGTGTCCTGCGCAGCCTCCAGTCCCTCTACAACCATGGAAGGCTTGCCCATACCGGCTATTTAAGCATTCTGCCAGTCGATCAAGGCATTGAACATTCCGCAGGAGCCTCTTTTGCTCCCAATCCCCATTATTTCGATCCGGAGAACATCGTTAAATTAGCCATGGAAGGCGGAGCGAACGCCGTCGCTTCGACTTTGGGAGTCCTCGGTAGCGTCGCCCGCAAATATGCCCATAAAATTCCTTTCATTCTAAAACTGAACCATAATGAGCTCTTGTCCTATCCTAATAAACACGACCAGATCATGTTTGCTTCCGTTAAACAGGCCTGGAACATGGGATGCGTTGCAGTCGGTGCAACGGTCTATTTCGGATCTCCCGAAAGCGACAGGCAAATCTCTGAAGTCAGCAAGTGGTTTGAAATGGCCCATGAAATGGGCCTAGCCACCATCCTCTGGTGCTACCTCCGCAATTCTGCCTTTAACGCCACCGATAAAGACTATCACTTTGCCGCAGACCTCACCGGACAGGCCAACCATCTAGGCTGTACCATCCAAGCCGACATCGTCAAACAAAAGCTTCCGGTCTGCAACGGGGGATTTAAGGCTCTCAAGTTCGGCAAGCAAACTCCTGAGATGTACACCAAGCTCTGCACCGACCATCCGGTCGACCTCGTCCGCTACCAAGTCGTCAACGACTACCTCGGTCGCGTCGGCCTGATCAATTCCGGAGGAGCCTCCGGAGGCCATGACCTCGCCGAAGCCGTTGAAACAGCTGTCCTCAACAAACGCGGCGGCGGCATGGGGCTGATCACCGGCCGCAAAGCTTTCCAAAAACCCATGAAACAAGGCATCGAGCTCCTCAACGCCGTGCAAGACGTGTACCTTTGCAAAGAAGTGACCATAGCTTAGTATTTCTCCATGGTTTTTTAGGATGCCCCCAAGATTGGGAGCAGGTGATCGCTCATCTTCCTGAATATTCCTGCAAGGCCCTTTCGTATCCGTTTCAGATTCCTACCGATTCCATTCTCATCGGCTACTCCATGGGCGGCCGCATCGCTCTCCGCACCTCTCAACCTAAAATCCTCCTCTCTACCCATCCCGGCCTCCAAACGTCCCAACAAAAGGCCCAGCGCCTGCAGCAAGATCAGCAATGGATCCAAAAACTCGAACAAGACCCTTTGGATCAGTTTCTACAAGCCTGGTATGCCCAGCCGCTCTTTGATTCCCTCCGGAACCATCCCGACTTTCCAAACATCCTTTCTCGGCGTTGCCAGCAAGACCCCAAGATACTCATTCAAATGCTCAAAAAAGAAAGCCTGGCCTATCAAGATTTTATCTTGCCTAGCCAGGCTTGTTTTATCCATGGGGAATATGATGTGAAGTTTAAGAGGCTCTATCAAGAACACAACATTTCTTCTTCAGAAATTCTACATGCGGGCCATGCAGCCCATCTAGAGAATCCTAAAGGCTGTGCCGAGGCCATCAAGTCTTTACTTTTGAAAAGCCCAGCGTCTGTAGCGGATGAAAAATGGCGTAAATGACAGAGCAAATAAACCGGACGATCTTGAATAAGACAGCCGGCAGAAAATAAAGGGCCCTTCCTAGAAGCTTTACTATTTGTACAATTCCTCGGAAAAGCATTGGTACAGCAGAGAAAATTCCCCGTACACTTTTATTCACCAGATACGATATCGCTTGACCAGCCACCGCTAAAATGTTGGTGTATTTGATGCACCCAATCAAACAGACAACGCCGGCTAAAACTCCAAGTCCTATGACCGGATGATGGACACAAGCCATGAAGATCCTCGGAATTTTTGCCAATCCTTTGAAGACAGCAGAGATTCCCTTGAACGGCAATACCACAACTGCATGCAAGAACCCGCCTACTGCTCTTGCTCCCACTCTGATGCCATGGACAATGGCCTGTCCCACATGCATCACTCTTAAAGCGATCCCATACAGAGTGGCGATGGTCCATGCTCCTGCTTTTAGCAAAGCAGAGCCCATTGACTTAGCTATTTCCTTTTTATAGTGAGATAAGAGCATTAAACCTACTGCAGTGGCAATTGTCGTCGCAGAGCGATGAGTGTTTTCAGCTTCATACTCCCATCCATAGTGGGCGTAGGCCAGGAATCCTGCAAGTCCGACAATGCCCGATCCAGGAAACCGATTTGATGCGCATGCGCCCAAGACCAATGCTCCCACTCCATGGACGAGCATTTCATTTTTCATCTTTTCTCTGCGAGCTAATCGTATTGCTGTTTCGTCGGGTAGCTCAGATTTAGGACCAACTCTTGAATTGAGCACTCCTTCCAAATCATAATAAGCGCAAGCCGCCAGATCGAGGACCGGGACCAAAGATAACGATCCTGCTGCCACCACGACTATAGGGCTCGTCACCACCGGAGCGATATACTTTGTAACAGAAGAAATTACACTCATGTCTCAGTTAATCCTTAAGATGCGAAATATTATAACATTGAATAGCCAAATTGTCTACGGGTGTATCCACCTATTTGATAGGTAATAACACCTATTTAATAGGTATATCTTGAATAGAGAAAAACTGCCTAAGACCGGACTTGAACCGACAACCTCCGCATTACGAATGCATTGCTCCGCCAATTGAGCTACTTAGGCCTGGGCGATATTTTAGTGAAATTGTCGAACAAAGGAAAGCCTGTTTTTTCTGCTCTTTTTTGCAGAAAATTATCTTAACATCTTCAAAACTTGCTTGAACGGCTGCTCACTTGGAACGATGAGCTTCTTTTTCTTAGTGGGAGGCTCAGCTTCGGAAGTCTTTTTCTTTTTAGAAGAGGCGTTTTGATCTCCACTATCCCAAGGGAAGGGCTTTTTGGAAGGAGGCGCTTTAGAATCTCCATCAGGAAGAGGCCCCAGCTTGCTCATGAACTGTCCGAGCACGGCGCCTGCAGAGCTCTTTCCAAAGGACCCTGAAACAGCCTTCTGCTGCCAGAGAAGCAAAGCGGCGATCTTAGCGGTTGCTTTAGTAGTATTGATCTTGACGTTGTCAAACGATCCCGTCATCGGAATTTGCAGGACATAATTATCCGGCAGGTTAGTAATCCCGAAAGCTGTCTTTAGGCAGCTAGAGGTCAGACCTAGGACCATATCGACCTTTCGTTTGACAAAGTTCAGATCTCCCCAAATACAGACCTGATAGGTATTCGCAATGAGGATCTCGGTTCTTTCACATTCCATGATCCCATTGACAATATGAAAATCCAACGGAGCAAACCAAAGCTCCAGATTTTGGTTTTGAGAAAACTGGCTGAGTTTTAAAAGCCCTAGGGTGATGTTGACATTGCCCTCATTGTGGCAATAGAGCTTGCCCAGCTCTAAACGTCCGGAGGGAATATTGATCAAAGCATCTGTCGAAGGGTAGATGGGATAAGAAAATCCCTGTGCAGGAATCTCCAAGGTAATCGGGGCCTCCGCTGTGATCGCAGAAAGGGAGAGCGGATTGACCGAGTTTAAAAGAACACGGCTGAGATCAGGTGTCAGGGTCATCTGCATATGCAAAGCTTCATTGAGATGGAGAAGTCCATTGGCAATTGAGCCATTCAGAGAGGTGAGGATGTTAGGAGAGTTGAGCTGGAGTTTCACGGGCCCGTTCCAATGGCTCAAAGTAGCGCTGGCAATGAGATTGACTTGAGAGCCGAAAAGGGTTGCCATGGAAACGGAGCTTTTGCCAAATGAGCGGGAGACAACATCTAAAGCAGCAGAGGGAAATTGATCTAAACGGCAGTTGAGATCGAGCATTCCAGTGCCGGAGTCAAGGCTGCCTTTAAGAGAGATAGAGCCCTCAGGAGCTCCGTTAGCGGTCAAATTGAAGACCATGGGAGCTGTGGCGGAGTGGTCGAGATGGAGTTGAACTCTGTTCAGTTGGGTATTCTTCGCAGAGTCCTTTCCGGAAAAATTCAGAATGTCGATGGAAAGGTCGGCCTGGCAAGAGAGTTTTGATAAGTCGAATATTTCACAGCAAGGAATCGTGAAGTCCGTGATCGAAGCTTTGACCACCGCAGGCTGATTGAGGACAAAAGGAGTCGGGGTCTTATTGAGAAAGTGGTCTAAAGAAGCATATCCCTCAGGCGTGAGGTTCAAGCTGACTTTTGCCGGTTTAGTGAGTTTTAGAGACGTATCGGTTTTTTCCAGGGAAGCCTGCGCTGAGATCATACCTGCGTTGAGATCAAACGAGAGCTGTTTTTTCTGAGGCAAATAGCTGATGTCGGCTGTAGCATTCAAAGTCGGTCCTAAAATGGGCGACAGCTGATCTGTGCCTAAAAAAAGATCGATGAAAGAAGTCGGGAATTGCACAAGAGTGGCCTTGGCAACTAAATCTTGAGGCCAGCCAAAAGTGCCCGAGGCGCTCACTTTGCCTTGGTTCACTGTAGAAGTCAGATCAAACGTTCCTTTTTGGCTTTTCAGGTCTCCGGTTGCAGAGATGACGGTTTCGCCCAGAGAAAGCCCTTTGATCACCGTTGGATCGGCTCGCAGCTTAAATGCAATAGGCCCGTTTAAGTTGGACAACGAAACCCTTAAAGGCTGGATCTCGGCATGGAGGACAGTCGGCTGATCCAGAAGGGGAGGAAGTAGGCTGGGAAGCTGGGCGACATGATAGACGATCTCTGCAGGCTTGTTTAAAAATACTACGTTCTGGGCAGGATCGAAGCCTCCGGAGAAATTACCCTGCCATTTGTCGCCTTGGACAGTCGCAGTGATGGCAGAGAGCGTCTGGGCTGAGAAATTAACGCGGGTGTTGCTGGGAAATAGACCTTCTCCGGTCCAGGTCATCTGTTGCCACTCATTAGGAAGGTAAAGGGCGGTATTGAGCTGGACTTGAGGGGAGTCGACCTTGAGGGTGAAATGGCGTTTTTTAAAGTTGTCGGTAGAGAGGAAAAGTGCAAAGGGCTGAAAAGTTCCAAAAGGAAATTGCAAAGCATCGCCTTTTAAAGTCGCTTGAAAAGAGAAACTCTCCCGATCGGCAAGAGGAAGAGAAAGGCTGTCGATTTTCAACTGCCCTTGAAACGGATTTTTCAGAGGCAGGCCTAAAACCTTGATGAGGAAAGCTTGCGGAATCTGAAATTGTATCAGAGCAGGCGTTGCTAAAGAAACAGTGCCGTCTTTTGTTGCGGTCTCGATATGGGCAGAAAAACTAGGAGATGTCGCATCGCAAAAGAGCGCAAGGGTCTGGGGAAGATTTTGAAGTTTGAGCTGTACGTTGATCGCTTCGCCAATCGATTCTAATAAGACTCCCTTTAGATTAGGCTCGAAAATAGCCACGGTCTGGTCGATGCTGCGCATGGGAAAGTTCTGAAGATTCGCTGCAAGGTCGATTTGCGATTGAGAAGGATTATAGACAAGAGAAAGATCGAAATCGCCTTTGACAGCTCCTTGGGAGGTCTTTCCATTTCCTTTTAATTTGATCTGGGATTTCAGCAGAGAGATATCGAGTGAGACGTCTTGCAGCTCAATCGGGTCAAAATCTTTGCTTAAGAATTTGACATTTCCCTGATGGACCATGACATGCCCGAGATAATGCGGCATCGATTTCATTGGAATACTTGCGGTTATCTGAGGAACAAAGCCTGCCTGACTTACTTGAGCGATCTTTTTTTTTACAGGAATTGGCAGATCGGCATTGATGATCACTTGAGGAGATGTCATCTCCATGTTGCCTAAGTTGTGATAAAAGACCAGCTGCCAGAGCGTCGCATCAGTCGTGACCTTAGGCCCGATGAAGGTTGTTTTTTCTCTCGGATAGACTAGAGTGATATTTTCGAACTTCTGTCCTTTCCACCAACTGATCTCAAAAGTGTCTGCTGTCAGCGTATTGCCGGTGATGGATTTGTAGACTTTGAAAAAAGAGGCCTTTCCCCATTTTGTCGAGACGATATTCGGGAAGAAGAGGAAGGCTAAAAGCAGAAGGACTAAGGCTAATAAAATAAGACGGAATAAGAATCTGATCATAAGCTAGCGTACCTCAAGATTCCAACGATGGTTTTGGCATCGCTAATTTTGCCTTGCTCGATCATTTTTTTAGCTTCTGCGAGTGTGACAGCTCTGACATCGATCAGATCGGTATCATCGGCCTGAAGGGGGCCTTTTGTGAGATCTTTCCCTAGATAGAGATGGATGTATTCTGACATCGATCCTGGAGAAGAAAAACAACCTCCGAAAGATCGCAGAGAACCGGCTTTAAAGCCGGTCTCTTCTTGGAGTTCTCTTTGGGCGCATGCTTCGGGAGATTCGTTTTGATCGAGCATTCCTGCGGGAAGTTCTAAGGTGACTTGTTCTAGGGCCCTGCGCCATTGCTCAACCAGAATAAGACGGCCTTGGGAGTCGATGGGGATGACAGCAACAGCGCCTAGGGTGACGACGATGTCCCAGGTCTTGGCAGGTTGGGTGTGGATGATATCATGACGGACTTTGATGTATTTGCCCTCGAAGGCCCAATGGCTGTCGATCTTGGTGTTTTTTTCTTGGAGAGCATGTGCGTCGGCATTTTTTCCCATAAAGGGGAATTATTGACGAGGGAAGAAGTGCGTGTCAAGGGTTAATCAACTTCTTCGACTACAGGTGCTGGAGAAGAATGGATGTATGATCTTAAAGCCCTAGCAAATTGATCATCAGATACAACTTGAAGACGGTTCTCAAGATTTTTTAAACGTTCAGGATGTTGTGCCTTAAGTCTGGTAATAATTTCTTGACGTGCCCTAGGATATAGGTGGAGTAGGGCTAATGCATCGATGGATTCATTTCTCAACGCTTCATGATTCCCAAGGTTTCCATTTAATCGAGTGGTAAATGCTTCGATTTGTCCATTAATGTTACGTCTTATTAAATCTCGTATTGCAACTTTCTGATGATCATCTGTAAGAATAACAGATTTATAATGTCCCAATCCATCGTAATAGACAATATTAACGTTATCTAGATCGCAAGTTTCTATTGAATTGCGAATTACATAATGATAGCCGATTTCTGTGGCGCTGTAGATAGAGTTATTATGGGTTTTTCGAATAACAATAAATGGTTGTTCTAATGCTAAAAAGAAAGGCAAGTCTAGCATAAATCCAGGTTGACGCATTAACCTAACATATTCGGTGGTTTTTTGTTGAGGAGTTGCACCGACCGGCAGCCCCGGATAATCTCTGTTTGCTTCTTTATACGCACTCAACGCTTGTTCTATAGCAGCCAAACAAGGTTTTCTTTCTACAATTTTTATATGGGGATTTCGGAATTCATCGTTTTCGGTAATGGCTGTCGCAGCTTTATCAATAAGAGCATCAGCAAGTAATTTAATTTTTGCCTCAGGAGTTGCTGCATCATTTATACGTTGAGCTAATCCGGGTGTTGTAAGAGTATATTTAGTTACAATTTCGTGAGGAGCTAGTTTTGATAATTCTCTTTTAGCCAGTGAGAGAGCAGCACATCGATTTTCGTCTGCTCCGGCATCTTGTATAGATGAATGAATCGGATTCGTTGTTAAATCAGTATCGCTTTTTCTTTTCTTAGATTTAGTTATGAACCGAGGGTTATTCAAAGCTTGCGAAGTATGTTTATCAATCTTTCCTACGTGATGCTTCACCAGGTCTGCTTCTTTCTTGCTTAGCACTTCATCCAGTTTAATGATTTGAGATTGATCGGAGCCTTTAGGTTGGACTTCGAGTTTCGTCAGTTCCAGTCCTACTTTTTCTTGTGCTTTGAAGAGAACGGAGACCTTACCTAGTGTTCTACTTATTAAAGATTCTGAAGTGTCATTTTTTTCAAAATAGAAAGTCAGCTTTGAAAGATCGTCAGGGATAGATAGGTCGGTCTCTTCAAAGATCCTTTGGCACCGTTTCGCAAGCTTAGAAAGATTAAATTGTGCTAAATCAACATCTTGCCAGACGCCATTGATCTTTATCTGAATTTGCGTGATTCTGTATCGCTTTCCATTGATCGTAATAATAATAGGCTCGCGATTAGCAGTTGTGGGCGTGCTGGAAGGATTCGTGAGAGTCCCACGCTCTACATGAACGATCGCGCCTAATCCTGTTCTTACTGTTGTCATAATTGCCTTATTATTAACTAATTCTTTATCTTATTTTAACATATTAGAGGGGCAAAATCCACATAAATTATTTGAATATAACTAACTGTGAGTTAGGTTGTTATGTTGTGAATTTAAGGGTGAAAGAGTATTTTGTCCTGATGGGGGCTCTAAAGCTCCTCATACTAATAGACCTTTCCCTTGGGAAAGCGGAGATGCCTCTTCTAAAAAGAAGAAGACCCCTGAGGCTGAGCCACCCGCTAAGAAAAAGAAGCTTATTGTTCCAGGTGAGCAGCCATTCAAGCAAGTTTTGAAGATGCTTCGCTGAGATACTATGGTCTTGAGAAGCAGGGATTAGGGATTCTTATGGGGCTAATCGTTCCCAATCCAATTAAGAAATAACGCAATTTGGACCAGTATTAATTTTGGCTAAAATTTCACCAAATACTGCCCTATTTCTTTGCATATATTCTAAAGGTGTAACGCCATCCTCGTCACGAAAGTGAATGTCAGCGCCATGTTCAATCAAAAGTTGAGCGATTTTTGAAGATCCCGCCCGACAAGCAAGTGATAAAGGAGAATTTCCATACTTATTTGGAAGATTTACATTTGCTCTTCTTCTTAAAAGAAATCTGATCATTTCAATACGACATTCCCCAAAACCACAAGCATAATTTAATGGAGTCGCGCCCCTATTATCTTTCGCATTTTTATTCGCTCCAGCATTTAGTAGCAATTCAGCCGCTTGTACACAGCCTCCGTGAACTGCATAATGCAATGGAGGATTACCATTAACAGTAATATTAGCACCTCTTTCTAATAGAAATTTTACCATTTCAAAATTATTTCCTCTATTGCATGCATGATGAAGAGCAGTTGCTTCTCCATCTGAGGTGTTAATATTTGCCCCGTGTTGAAGAAACAATTCCAACACTCTTAAATTGCAAACTCTAGCAGCTACTACAAAAGCAACTCTGCACAATTTGTAGACATGGCCTGGCCCTTGTGCATGAACATTGGCTCCTGCTCTTAATAAAATTTCTATCTTTTCATCGCAATCTTTATATCCCAGGGGACCAAATTGCATTAGAGCGAGAATGTGAAACAATGGCGTGGTCCTATTAGTGAATTGACGATTCGTAAACTGATTGGGAATAGCGGTTGTGTATTCAATATCGGCACCTGCTCTTATCAGTAAGAGCATCATCATAGGGGATTTTTCCATGGCCAAAAAGAAAGCTGTTTTATTGGTCTGTTCATTATAGGCTTCAATATCACAAAGTCCGTTTTCCAGAAGTTCTTTTGCAACTACTAGATTGTCTGTATTGATAGATTCAAAAAATCGATCATTTTGTTCTATGCCAGGCTGTGGAGGAACTCTCCTAATTCTGGCTCCTGCTCTTAGGAGAAGCTCAACCATCGAATTTGTTTTGGCATAAAAGATCGGGTTATTGCCAGCTTGATCAACTTGATTAACAGATTCCCCACCTTGGATATATCGTTTAACAGCCTCTTCATCGCCTCGTCTAACAGCAGCAAAAATTGGAGACCATGGAACCGAGATTGGGGCAGGTGGAGAAACAGGAGCAGCCTGTGCAACTACCGTAGCCGAGGGTAAAGCAGCTGGAGCCGCAGATATTGGATTTAGAGTTACAGCGGCAGCCGGCTCCCTACTGATAAGAGCTGCTGGATTTATGCTGATCGGGTTAGAAGCAGGGCTGGGCTGTGTGCGTTCTGCTAAACTTTTTGCCTCTCGTTCTAATCTTTGTAATTCCTCTTGATATATTTCGATGTTCTGTTGGGCCAGACGATTGGTTTGAAGGGTTCCCATAGGTAGGAGATTATCACGACATAGAGGGCATTTTGGTCTATATTCTGCCGCTTGCATGATACAAATACGACAGAAGTTGTGCTTTTTAGCACAGGCTTCGACCGGATCGGTCATTACATCCTTGCAAATAGCGCAAAGAACAGTGTCTTTAAGTCTATTTAATAGACCGCTTGAGGCGGGCGGAACCGATGGTGCTGCGCACATGAAATTTTCTCCTGTTAAGCATTTTATTCTGATTGTTGTTTATCAACAATCTGTTAGTTTTTTAGTTATTAATTAGCTTCAATGTGCAGTCATAGTTTAACTGCTAATTCAAATATTGTATCATAATTAAATTTTTAATTTAACAATTACTTTTTAACTTTTTGATAGCCAGATGGTTGTTTAAGTTACTTAAGATGATTGGATTGCATATAACTAATAATGAGTAGCTTAGCAAGAAATATATGACCTAGCAACCTCTTTTCCGGTAGAATAGTCACTTTGTCTTATGCAGCCAGAGGGCAGAGAAAAAAAATCTTACCAACAATAGTCATAGGGGAAGCAGAGAAGAAGTGAAGTTACTCGACGGTCACAGACTTAGCTAAATTGCGGGGGTGGTCTATTTCAGTCCCCCGGCACTTAGCTACGTAATAGGCAAAGAGCTGGGTGGCCACGGAGAAGGGGATGGGGGCTAACTCATCTGAGCATTGGGGTAGATAAATGACATCATCTGCCACAGACTCGATATCGGGGGTATTTTCAAAGGCAAAGGCCAGGACAGGGGCCCCTCGGGATTTGACTTCGGTGAGGTTGCTGAGGATTTTATCTAGGGTTCTGTGGTTGCCGCAGAGGCCGATCACGGGGAACTCGGAGTCGATTAGGGCGATGGGGCCGTGCTTCATTTCACCGGCTGCAATGCCGGTGGCATTGAGGTAGGAGATCTCTTTGAGCTTGAGGGCGGCTTCTAGGCTGGCGGGATACATGCAATGGCGGCCTAGGAAGAAGAAGTGGTTATAACGGCTGTACTTTTGGGCGATGGCGGCGATAGTCGGATGGAGGGCAAGAACCTGTTCGACGAGGGTGGGAAGGTTGTGGAGCTCGGTGAGAAAGGCCTGACCTTCTTCTTTGCTGAGGTGTCTTTGGCGGCCCATGAGGAGGGCGAGGAGAGAGAGGATGGTCAATTGACTGGTGAAGGCCTTGGTGGAGCAGACGCTAATTTCAGGGCCGGCGCGGAGGAAAACGGTGGCATCGGCTTCACGGACGAGGGTGGAGTTCCGGACATTGCAGATGGCGAGGACTTTGGAGCCTTTTTGTTTGACCTCGCGGATGGCGGCGATGGTGTCAAGGGTCTCGCCTGATTGGCTGATGGCGATGACGAGGGTGTTTTCTGAGATGATGGGATTTTTGTAGCGGAACTCGGAGGCGATCTCGGCTTGGGTGGGGATGCGGGATTTTTCTTCAAAGAGGAAGGAGCCGATGCAGCCGGCATGCCAGGAGGTCCCGCAGCCGAGGATGAGGATGCGGCGGACGGCTTGGAGGTCTTGGGGAGAGAGGTTGAAGTTCTCAAACTCGACGGTCCCGAAGTCTTGAATAAACCGGTTGTGCAGGGCCAGCTCGAGAGTCTGGGGCTGTTCGAAGATCTCTTTGAGCATGTAATGCTCAAAGTCTCCTTTGGAGCGGATGTAGTTTTCCAGGCCTAGTTTTTCAGGGGTCTTGGCGACCTGGGTGCGGGAAGGGTCGAAGACTTCGACTTTGTCAGCTTGGATGACGGCCAGTTCATCGTTGCGGAGGAAGAGGACGTCGAGATCGGAAGAGTGGAAGGCATTGGGATCGGAAGAGAGGAAGGCTTCGCCGGAGGAGGGCTTGAAGGCCACGGCTAGGGGATTTTCCCTGGAGGCGGCGACGATCATATCGGGATGGTCTTTATGGATGACGGCGATGCCCCAAAATCCTTGCATGAGGGCAAGGGCCTGCTGGGTAGCGGAGACGATATCTCCTTGGTAGAAATGAGCGATGAGTTGGGCGACGACTTCAGTATCGGTTTCTGAACTGAATTTGATGCCGTGGGATTGGAGCATTTCTCGGAGGGGGCGGTGGTTTTCGATGATGCCGTTATGGACGACGGCGACACGGAGATGCTGATCGAAATGAGGATGGGCATTTTCACGGGAGGGTTTTCCATGGGTGGCCCAGCGGGTATGGGCGATGGCCAAGGTGAGTTTAGCGGGTTTTTCGGACCAGGCCTGTTCCAGGGCGCGGACCTTTCCAATCTCTTTCCAGTAGTGAAGCTTGCCGTCGGAAATACCGACGAGCCCTGCGGAATCATAGCCCCGGTATTCGAGTTTTTTAAGACCTTCTAAGCAAATGACCGCTGAATTATCAGGGCCGATATATCCAAATATGCCGCACATATGATATGAGCCTCAAATATGAGAATATAGCAGAAAAAGGTTTGAGGAAGGAAATAAAAACATTTTTATGGAAAAGTTAGCAGCAAAACCGATCCAAGATTCAGCCGTCGATAACCACACCTATAAAGTATTTCCCAATGACCTGAATTCTTACGGCACGGCTTTCGGAGGCATGATCATGGCCATCTGCGACAGGACTGCACTGGTCGTCGCAGAACGGCATAGCAAAAAGACCTGTGTCACAGCCTCGGTCGATTCGATGCATTTTTTACGGCCTGCCGGACAGGGGGATATTCTCTTATTTAGCGCAGCTATTACCAGGTCTTGGACGACGTCGATGGAGATCGGGGTCAAAGTCATGGCCGAGCATTATGAGACAGGGGAAAGAAGGCACATTTTATCGGCCTATTTTACGTTTATTGCGCTGGATGAAAATAAGCAGCCGACAGAGGTACCTCAGGTCCTTCCTAAAACGGGGATTGAAAAAAGACGGTATGAAGAGGCCCAAGATAGGCGTGAAAGACGTAAAAAAGAGGCGGAAGAAAGAAAGGTTAAGCGAGAGAAGTTTACTTTATAGGATGGACGTCTTTGAGAGAGTATAGGGCATAAACGTCAGAATTAACGAGGGATTTCAACTGATTCCATAAGTCGGAGGGATCGACTCCAGCTCCATTAGAACGGATTTCATCCGCTAAATGGACGATATTTGGGGGAAATTGATCTCTGTTGTTTAAAATATAATCCAGGATAGCCTGTTGGTCGTAGGCGGTGTCAGACGGGTATTTTTGCATCTGCAAAAAGTCGCCTTCCACTTGCATGAGGGGCGGCATAGGTGCGATTTGATCAACCATATATATCTCCTTCTTAATTGTAGCTTAAAACAAGGCACAATTCAATTATTTTATTTACATAGTTTGTGTATTATTAAAGATTAATGACTTGTCTAATTATGAGAGTATAATCATCTTATTGTGAGTGGCTTACATTGTTAAACTAATTAGTTTACATATATCAAATAATTTATTATAATAGACGCATTAAAAGGAGATAATATGGCATCAACAACTATATCAGACGTCAATCGATTTGAGGCAGAAGCACCTTTACTAGTTCGCACAGCACCCACGCATGATCCCAGGCTGATCCGGCTTTTTCGGATGGTCACTGCATCTAGGGGAGAAGTCGCTTTACCTCCAGATATGACCAATTATTTTCCTGAAGCATTAAAAATATTGTCTGAGGAAATGCGGCAAGATGCGTTCCTGATGGAAGTTTTAAATACTTTCGACTGCAGCAAGAGATCGGATGCTACACCGGCCGAAGTTCTTTCTGAGGCAATTTTTAGAAGGAAACCTGAAATTTTAGCACCTCTCATTAGCCAGATAGATCATTTCCAATTAGGATGGGCCTTTGACACGGTTTGTGCACGGGCCGAGTTAGAAATGGTCCAGATTATGCTAAGTGTTAATAGGATTAGTTCTGCGCAACTGGGAAAAGGATTCATCACTATCTGTGATTTTGGAAACAGCGATCTTGCAGCACTTTTCCAATGGAACTCAAAACTGACAGAGCAAGATCTCGATTCAGGGTATTTAAAGGCTTATCACGCGAGCAAGGGAGCGGGATTTGAGGTCACTTGCAACAAGACCATGGAAACCATTAGCGAAAGAGTCTCTCCTGAAATGCTAGGGACTGTTTTTATCCAGGCTTGTAAAGAAGGTAGAAAAGATTTCGCAAAGAATCAGGTAAAAAATCCTCGTTTGAAGACGGCAGACCTCCAGCGGGGGCTTGCGGCAGCGGCAAGAAACGGATTTGTACAGGAATTGACAAGCGAGCTGCCGACCTCGACGCTTGCTTTGCTCTCTGCCTATAGGAATCGTAAAAAACTAATGGTCGGCGGATTGTTATTCGTAGCGACAGCGGCGGCAGCGGCTTCGATTTATATGGGTGTGACTGCTCCGATGCCTTCAGCTCCTGCTTCCAATATTTTGGAAGCCTCATTAAGGATGGCCCCTAATTTAGATGTTCTTGAAAATGCTCAGCGGTGCTGCAGCTTATCCATGCGATTTCTGAGTTAAAATAGCCAGAAATAGTGAACATAAGTACCTCAATTTAAATAGGATGTGCAATAAATTGAAGCGTACGATTCATTGTGTTATAATATCTCTATAAACCTCGAGGTTAATATGTCACGAATTAGTTTGGTTTCAGCAGTCAATACATTAGTTAGCGCTCTTCCTCAAACGATAAGAAATATCGATCTACGAGTGGCTGGTTGCGCTGCACTTGCTCTTGGAACCTTTGCCTACTTCTTTCTAAGAGGGTACTCTTTCAATCCCTTTGCCTTACCCGAATCGAAGCCCAACTACGGGTTTTCGGAAGAGATGTTAAACCGAACAATTGTGGTTGACTGCGGCTTCAAAGATGCATTAAATCGCCCAGCTACAATTCAAAGCACTTTCCGACAAGTGTGCGAATCAGTCTTCCCTAGTATCAATTCATTCATCGAGGAGATGGACCGCCCACCTGGTTCAAATGCATCTCCTCTCCGTCCCTTAACTGATTTAATTAATTCACCTAGTGATGACGTCGGGGGAGATGGAACACGTCTAAGTTTTTACAGTTTTGTATTTTCTCAATCTGCCATTAGAGCTTATCTCAATTGGGGTCTTCCGGAAGGAGTTTCCTATATTACTGCCTCGGATGACGTCAAACAACAAAGTTGGGTCCATCAAATCCTGCAACAGTATCGCGATGAAAGAAAAATCAGCAGCTTCAAGTTTGATAACGCCGGAACGTTAACGATTACAAAATAACCATTCTTATCTGGAGGGCTAGCCCTCCTGTCTCTTAACAGCTAGAATTGCAAGAAATAGGGGGAATTCTTCCCTGCTCCGATTTTCCATACGGGCTTTAGGGCCCGTACTTTTTTTATCCGAGACCCATTCTTCCATTTTTTCAATGAGAAACCCAGATTTGGCAAGGGCCTCTGTATAGACAGAGAGCGGACTGTGGAACGACCATGTCGTAGGGGATTTTTCTCCTGCGCTGGGATTCGTTTGGATGGGGATTTTAAGGGGGGACATGTAGAGATCAAGGCGGCGGTATTGGAGCTTCTTTGCCTCGTCGACGCCCCAGCTGGATTGGCGGGGGATGCGGAAGCAGGGGTGGTTGAGAACGAGGAGGAGCTTGCCGCCGGGTTTGAGGGAACGGAAAGCGTTTTCTAGGGCCTTTTCAGGCCCTTCGAGGTTTTGGAGGACGAGGATGAGGGCGGCGTGGGAAAAGGGGGGATGCTTGAGATTTAGAGGCTGAGTGATGTCTCCAACATGGAAAGGCTTCTGGGAACGTTTTTTGGCTTCCTGGATAAGAGAGGGAGAGGCATCTATCCCGGCATAATCGACGCCGGCAGGGAGCTGGCGGCTGAGGACGCCTTGGCCGCAGCCGAGGTCGAGGAGGGAATCGCCTGTTTTGAGGGCGAGGAGCTTGAGAGACTGGGGAAGGACGATATGTTCATGGTAGTAGTGCCCTTTTTCGCCGACGAGGCAGTCGTACCATTTGTGGGATGATTCCCAGGAGGTGCTACTCATGGCCTTTCTCGTGCTCGAGTTTGATGGACCAGGAGGGCTTTTTAAACCGCAGGATCAGGGAAGGGGCGGAGCAGAAGAGGATCATGCCCAGCATCAGGAAGCCGACATAAAAATGGGCATTTCCAGTGGAGAACTGGGCCGGAGGAAAAAAGCCGATGATCAGGGTAAAGATTGAACTTAAAATCCCCATGCCTGCAACAATCCACATGCCTGGTTTGCCGCCGGGGATTTTGTAAGCACGGAAAACGTTAGGCCTTTTGTACTGGAGCTTGATAGCAGCGGCGAACATCATGATATACATGATGAGATAGACCTGAGCGACCATGACAACCAAGATCCAATAGGCGCTGTTGACCGTGGGCATTAGGAGGAACATAAAGCTTAAGGCGGTGACGATCAGGGCCTGCAGGATCAGGAGTCTGAGAGGCATGCCGTGCTTATTCAGCTGGCGGAAATAGGGCGGGAGGTCGCCGTCTTGGGCAGCGGCGAGCAGGCCGCGGCTAGGGCCCACGATCCAGGTGCTAAGCGAGGCCAGGGCACCGATGACGACGAGGAAGGCCATGATGGGGATCAGGTAGGAAAGGTTATAGGCGCCAACGAAAGAGACAAAGGCCTGCATCGATCCGGCGGTCAGGCTGATCTCTTTCTGAGGGACGACACAGGCAATCGCCAGGACTCCCAGGATGGTAAGCCCGAGAATCAGGAGTACGGACAATAGGGTCGCGCGGGGGTAGTTGCGCTGGGGATTGATGACATCGCGGGCATGGATAGCCGACATCTCTATACCGCAAAAGGAGAGGAGGACGCCGGTAAAAATCACGAGCTGTTTCGGGCTGGAGAGGTCGGGAATAAAGCTCTCGAGATTAAATTGAATTTGAAGGGGAGAGCCGGAAAAAAACCAAAGGCAGCCCAGGCCAATGATCACGGCAGCGGGAATAAATGTGCCGAAGATCACCCCAAAGGAGCTGATCTTTCCGGAGATTTTCATTCCTTTGAGATTAACAAAAGTCATGATCCAAAAAGCTGTCAAAGAGGTCAGGATGAGATAGGTCTTGTTGCTGGCTAGGGCGGGATCGAAGAGGTAGGCCATGGTGGCCGCAATGAAGGTCAGGACGGTGGGATACCAGATGACGTTTTCCACCCATAAAAGCCAGATGGCTAAAAACCCTGCTCGGTGGCCGAACGCTTCTTTTACCCAGACAAAAACACCTCCGATCTTAGGCCAGCCTGTGGCAAGTTCGGCGGAGACGAGTGCGGTGGGAATAAAGAAAATAATCGCGGCGAGCAAATAGTAAAATATCGAGGAGAAGCCGTATTCAGCGATCGTGGGCCAGTTTTTAACGCTGCCGATGGCGGCCATGTTAATCATGGCCAGGGTGAACACGGTGATGGTTTTTTTATTCATGGGGAAATGTATCACATATTTTGACTTAAAAAACCATTAAAATCATGATGAGTGAATGCATAAAATCTACATCACGCGTCAGATGCCGGCTGCGAGGGAAGTCCTGAGAGGCCATTTTGATGTCGAAGAAAATCTTCAGGACCGGATCCTATCCCGCGAAGAGCTGAAACAGGTCGTGCGGCAGTTCGATGGGGTCTTATCGACGATCGCCGATAAGCTAGACAGAGATGTCCTGGAGAGTGCAGAGCAACTTAAAGTCATCTCTAATTATGCGGCAGGGCTTGACAATGTCGATCAGGTAGTGGCAAAAGAAAGAAAGATAGCAGTCTACAATGTACCGGATGCTACAACCCAGAGTACTGCTGACATGACATTTGCCATTTTGCTCAGTCTTATCCGCAAAGTCGCCGAAGCTGAGGCCTATGTGAAGCAAGGGCTTTGGAAAGCGTGGGAGCCTAATCTTTTCTTAGGAGAAGAGCTCTACGGCAAATATTTTGGCATCATCGGTTTCGGCAAGATCGGAAAAGCTGTCGCCGAGCGGGCCTTAGGGTTTGGCCTGAAGGTGCTGGCGTTTGCCAGGTCAAAAATAGACTACCCTCGAGTGCAACAAGCCTCTTTGGAAGAGCTCTACAAAAAATCAGATTTCATTTCCATTCATGTGCCGCTAACAGAGGAAACCAAAGGTTTGATTAACTGGGAAACAATGAAAAAAATGGAGCAGAGGCCGGTGATCATCAATATGGCCAGGGGAGCTGTCGTCTGCACGGACGATCTGGCGAGGGCTTTGAAAGAGGGGATTGTCAGAGGAGCGGCCTTGGACGTCACGGATCCGGAGCCGATTTCTGCTTCCCATCCGCTATGCCATTTGAAAAACTGTCTCATTGTCCCGCATATCGGGTCGGCAACGGTTGAATGCCGCACCCTGCTAGCTAGAGAAGCTGCTAAAAATCTTATCCGGTATTTTAATGATCAACCATAAATCTTTAGATGCGGTCAAAGCCTCTTCCTGGTCTTCCCACTTCTGCCGGCCTCTTTACGACACGTATTGTTTTTCTAAAATTCCTGGCACGGTCTTGCGGCTTTTCGGAAAAGAGTCAGAGGCTTTGCCGCAAGATTGCTGGGTAGAGGGCACCTATGATGCCGTGGTGTTATTTTTGATCGACGGATTCGGCTGGGAGTTTTTAGAAAAAAATCATACCAAGTATCCGTTCCTCTCGAGATTTTTTCGGGAAGGGATCGTCTCTAAGCTGACCTCTCAGTTTCCTTCGACGACAGCGGCCCATATCACGACGCTTTGTTCAGGATCGGAAGTAGGACAGACAGGGATTTATGAGTGGTTCTTTTATGAGCCTCAGCTCGGCCGGGTGATCGCGCCCTTGCTTTATTGTTATGCCGGAGATAAGAAATGCGGGAGCTTGAAAGATATCATCGCTCCGGGAAAACTCCTGCCTTCTGAAACAATTTTTCAAAAATTGAAAAAAGAAGGGATTTCTTCCTATATTTTTCAGCCTAAAGACATCTCCCATTCGATTTATTCAAATTGGATGTTTAGGGGTGGAGAAGTGCAGGGGTACGATCGATTTTCAAAGTGCCTTTCGACTGTGTTGCCGTTGGTGGAGCGCGGGGGCCTTTTTTATATCTATTTCGGAGACATCGATTACGATTCTCATCATCATGGCATGGATTCTAAGCAAGTCGAGAGGTCGATGGACAAGTGTTTCACGGCTTTAGAAGAGTTTTGGAAGAAGCTTTCTCAAACGAAGCAAAAAGTGGCTTGCCTTGTCACTGCAGACCATGGAATGACATCGATTGATCCTGCGACGACATTTTTCCTGAATAAGGAAATACCGTCCATAGAAGAGATGATCGAAAAGGGGGCCGATAAGCGGTTATTAACACCGGCGGGCTCTTGCAGAGACTATTTTCTCCATGTGCTGCCCGAAAAGCTCCAGGAGGCGAAAGCTCTTTTGACCGAAGCGCTGAAGAACCAGGCCTTAGTCTGCGAGGTGTCGCAATTGATCGATGAGGGTTTTTTCGGATCGAAGGATGTTTCAAACGACTTTTTAGAAAGAGTGGGCAACTTGGTCATTCTTGCGTATGGGAACAACTCGATCTGGTGGTATGAAAAAGACCGTTTTGATCAAAAGTTTTTTGCAATGCACGGCGGACTGACGAGGTCAGAAATGGAGACCATCTTTCTGTTTTCAACACTCTAAGAAGCGGTTTTAGTACAGCTTCTAAGGGCCCGCAAGCTGGCCCTAAAATTAATGATCAGAAGCCTTTAACTTTTTTCTTCTCTTCTCTCTCTTTTCTTTTTTCTTTCAGAGATTTGAGTGGCTTTTTCTTGTCTTCTTTACGAGCATCTTTACCTTTTGCCATATAAAACACTCCTATGTTGAGGGTAATAAAAATTTAATCGAAGAATGGATTTTTTGTCTAGTCATGAAGAGCCGACTAAAACGGTGCTCTGGGCCTGGAGCCGTTCGATGATCTTTTTTAATTGCTCCTCGCTATAGCTTGTAAAGAGCTGGGAGGCGCGGTTCAAGTGCTTTTCGGGCTTCAGTTGACGGATAGACCGGATTATTTTAGCGAACCGGCTTCCCTCGGGGCCTTCGATGGTCCGGTAATGGTATCCTCGCCATTTGCCCAGTGCCACAAGCATTAAATTGTTCAGTAGATCCCTCAGTTTTTTCCAGGGAATGGTCTCGATAGCCAGAAAGATACGTCCAATGACAGGAGTTTCTCTTTCAGCTTCGGCAACCGTGATGCGGTAAGGGTGTAAAACTTCAAAGCAAAGGCGTGTCAGGATAAGGAGGCTTTGCTTGATTGTTGCGGCCTCGTTGTGCGGATATTCTTTGACGAAGGCCTGATTCACTGCCTCTAGGGTTGGAAGGGAGCCCTCTTTTTGGAGCACAAAATATAAAGTTTCTAAGGAGGCTTTAATCAATTGATGGATATGGGGAATATCTCTCTTTTTCACGAGTTTTTCAACCACCGGCTGCATGAACTGCTCAAATGCATCAGGATCGAGATTTTTTCTGACCTCGGCCAGGCGAGCATCCACCTCTGCCTGAGTTTGCTGGGGGTTGAGGGGATGTAATGCATGAACTAAGTCTTTCAGCGCAGTATAAAAGGTGTGCCCTAACACTTCATCGATATAGGATTGTACATCGATAGAAGGGGGCTGTTTTCCTTCAGATTGGGCTTTTCGGTAATTTGTAATGTCATCGGCAACCTTACGGATAAGGTCTTCTCCGCGCTCCTTGGGCAAAGGAAAGAAGACCATTTTTTGCTGATAGAGGGCAGCGCCGGGTCCCTGATGGGCGTTCATGTGGAAAACACGATAGTTTCCATTTTCAAGTCTCATCACAAAGTCAAAGAAAGGCTGCTGCCTGTTCAAGGCCAAATGGAGGTCGGCCCTTAAGACAAAGCCATAGGGAGGATCATTTTTGATTTGTCGGGGATATAATTTCCTGAGCTTAGGCTCTGTTAAATCGACAGAGGGCTTATACTCAGTCCATTTTGCAGGATCGATGAGGTCCAGGGTCCCTTTTCCGTTCTTTGACGCTAGCAGATAAGGATTCAGGTTGATGATCCCGTTCATGGAAACATCAATGTCGGGTGTTTGAGGGCCTTCAAATTGCTTGAAAAACTCCTCCAGGGTCAGAGAGAGGCCGCTCGACTCGGGAGCTTTATTATTCAAGCAAAAATGGGCCCCAGGTTTTAAATTAAGTGGGACCCATTTTCTATTCGGGTCGCTCAGTTCCATCTCTATGCAGACGCCTTTCTCTTCCAAGATGTCAATCTTTTCAGGATACCGCCCTAGTTTTTCATAGAGGGGAGACTTCATCAGCCGTTTGGCGACTTCAGGATATGAAATAAAAATATCTACCCAGTGGGCGACACCTATTTCTTGATGGCTGCTGAGCGAAGGTGCTTGGAGGCAAAATTTAAAAAAGCCGATCGCCAGCTCTTCATAAGAAGGATCCAGCAGCTTTTTTACATAGTCGGTGTATTTGCTGCAAATATAGCGTATTTGCTTGGCTGCAAAATCATCAGGAATCCCATTGGGAAATAGCCTTTGGGAGAGGGTGCGGCACAAGGCAGTAAGGGGTTGCTCAAGGTCAAGGGCCGCTTCACTCCTAATTGTTTGAGTTCTATAGCGGAGGGCAAACTCGAACTGCTCGAGTTGGATAAGCTCCGGCGTTAGCTTTTGGGCGGCCTTCCTTGTCGCTTCTGCGGTTTCAATCCAATCTCTGCACGACCGCTTTGTACTGCTTCCATCATCTAAGTTTGCCTCAAGCTGAGTCAGGCAGGTAACCTGAGGCAATATCCCTCTCAGGCTCTGAAGCAGCTCACTGGGAGAAATTGCTTTTACACTCATAGAAGACGCTCTTTTGCGTCCTATTATAAGGGATTGTAAAAATTATTTTTAAGCAGAATTTAAAAACCTACCAAGATTTGAGGTAGAAAGCGAGTTCCTTTTCCAGAGAGTCTCGGATATTATGGGCTTTTCTAAACCCGTGCTGCTCTCCTTCATAAACGACAAGCTCTGTCATGATGCCGCGATGTTTTAAGGCCTCGTACATTTTTTCGGCTTGGTTTAAAGGGACGATGAGATCTTCAGAGCCCTGGAAAAAGATGACAGGGCAGTTCAATCGATCGACATTAAAGAGGGGAGACCGGTTTTCGTAGAGCTTTTTCTGAGCGGGATAAGGACCGACAAGGGAATCTAAATAACGAGACTCAAACTTATGGGTTTCCTCAGCCAGCCCTGTGAGGTCGCTAACGCCATAATAACTAGCGCCGACGGTAAAGGTCTTGCCGAATGTCAAAGCAGCCAAAGTGGTGTATCCACCAGCGCTCCCGCCGCGGATGGCGATTTTCTTAGGATCGGCCTTTTTATTTTGGACGAGATATTGGGCCCCCGCTTCACAGTCTTCGATGTCGACAATGCCCCAATTTCCTTTGAGCGCATCGCGATACGGCCGGCCGTAGCCGGTGCTTCCGCCGTAATCGACGTCCAGCACAGCGATTCCGCGGGTGGTCCAATATTGGACTTTCAGGTCGAAAGTATGGCTTGTCGCGGCCGTAGGCCCTCCATGGGTCATTACGACCAGCGGAGGAAAGGTCCCCGCAGGCGCTTGATAGTCTTTATTCTTGGGCGGATAGTAGAAGGCATGCGACTTTCTTCCATGAGCGCTGGGGTAGGTCAAAAATTGGCCCTCAGAGAGGTAGCCGGGGTCGAGTTGGGGATGGACGTTGTGGGATAAAAGAGTCGTCTTCTTTTTTGCAAAGTCATACTTATAGATGGATTTATCCTGCAAAGAAGATCCGGCTATGAAGACGGCAAACTCTGGGGTCGCTCTTATTTGGGTAAAAAAGGTCCAAGGAAGATTGAGAGGCTTATAGTCCAGAGCTAAAGACCAGCTTCCGTCCTTGACGGAGGCAGCGATGATCTTATCACCGGCAAACGCATAGGTCGACATGCCAAAGAGCCACTGGGGCAGGCCGAACTCGGCTTCGCGAGGATATAGGGGCACAGCTGTTTTGCCATCCCATCGATAGAGGTTCCACCAGCCTGTCTTGTCGGATACAAAATGGAGAACATCCGTCGGCGACCAGCTAGGCTGGAAAATCGATTCGGTCGTACTGCCGGCGATTTTTTTAATGTTGGAGAGGCTCCCATGTTTAAAATCCGCTAACCACAATTCGGTGCCGTCCCATGGCATTTGGGGAAGATTCCATGTGAGGAAGGCGAGCTGAGTTCCATCGGAATTGAGAGTTGGTGAGGCGTAAAAGTCTTTTCCGCTGGCGATCTTCCCCCATTTTTTTGTAGGCAGATGGAGACAAATGAGGAAATTTTCGTGTCCTTTTTCACCAACCGCGATCAAGTAGGGTGGATAGACATGGAGATCGGCAAAACGGACACCGGGCTCTGTCAGCGGTTCATTGTTGAGGTAGATCCGCTGGTCTTTGTCATTAACGAAATAAACCTGCCCCTCATGCACGGTAAAAGGCGCTCCGCCGTATTCATGAACGCGGGTCCGGACGCTGAGATTTTCCGGCGTCATATCTCGCTTTTCTCCGTCAGGAGAATATTGGACGACGACTGCGCGGCCGTTTTCACTGGGGCGGAGTTCGTCCCAATAGATCATAGCGCCGTCCATCACAAGGGTGCCGTATCTCTTTTGGCTAAGGGTCAGCCATTCCGAGTTGATGGGGGAATTCCACGTGCCGTAAGGCGCAATGTTAGCCATAGGGGTCTTATTTTAAGGGATTGCTTCTACACTGCACAAGGAATTTTTGTTTTCCGCAGTGCACATTTCATCGATAATGGAGGCAATCGACTCATTGAACCGATTGGCAGGCATCTTTTGATAAGCTTGTTGGACTCGGTGCCGCAGCTCGGAATCGTACAAATAGTTACGGACCAGCATCTCGGCTTGATCAAACTCTTGGATAAAATCGCCGACGCCATAGCTTTTGATCATGTCGATATTGGCCTGCTCCCAGCTGATCACCGGGTTTGTGCAGTCCATGAGAATAGGAAGGCGCATCAAGAGAGATTCCGTGGTAGACAAGGTCCCGGGTTTGGTGATGATCAAATCGGCCATTGTCATGAGTTCAGGTACTTTGTCTGTAAACTCCAGCACTGTCATCGTATTGGAGGGGTTGAGCTTGATCTTACGCAGGTCATCGGCCAGCTCTTCATTTCTTCCGGCGCAAACGATCAGATGTATGCCAAACTGGATCTGTCCCAAGGTTTTCGCATAGCCATAGGCAGCGTCGCCCCCGGCCCCTCCGATCATGATCAATATTACCGGCTTGTGGGCAGAGATTTTATATTGTTCCCGCAGGGCCTTGGGATCTTTCTTAATTAAAAAATCCGGCCGGACGGGAAGTCCGATCGTTTCGATCGATTCATCCGGGACATTCCTTTGGTGGAGCATCTCTCGGCCGCACCAGTGATGCGTTCCCACAACAACTCTGAAGTTGGGATGCGAGACGCCTTGCAGCCCATGGACAAATGTTTGCAGGTCGTTGTCCGTGGTGATGATCAAGAAGGGAGTGCCAGCTTTGCGTGCCGCTTCGCTAGCAGCAAAGTTGATGAAAGGGATCACGGAAATCACAAGATTGGGTTTCTGTTCTTCGATATGGTCCGCGATCAATTTCTCGAGCTTTTTTTTATATCCACGGAAGAGCTTAGGCGCGACATAACGAGAGACGACATTGACTGACCGGGTCCAACCGTTCCGCAATGCTAAATTGTAGATGCTTTCTCCGGATTTGACGCCAAAGATCTCCAGTTCATCGATTGGATAGACGACTTTGAAGTCATACCGGCTTTCTAAAATGGTCTTAAGAGCGGCAGCAGCGGCATTATGCCCATTTCCGCCATTGCTGCATAAGACTAGGATCTTTTTCTTTTCCTGGGGGGAAGCGACATCCTCTCCCTGTAAAAATAGCGGAGTGAAAGCAAAGATCCAGATCCATTTAATCATTCTCGTATCACCCGTGCAATTGCCTCACAATAATCAGAAGAGGCTAATTCACGCCAACTATTTTATCCAGTTTGTAATTTTTCATACATGGAAAATCATCTCTTCGCTATATAGAAAATTAGGAGTCTGCGAGCATGTTTAAGTGGATTAAATATCTAATTTGTTCTCTTTTTCTTTTTGTACCGTTTACCTCTTGTGTAAACAGTAAAAATGCATCGATTATTCTGCATCCTAAAAAAACAGGGATAGCCACTGTCCGTTTCTACGATGAGTCACGCCAGAGGCCTCTTGTCACTGAAATCTGGTATCCCGTCGAAGAACACGTTCAGGCTGAAAATGTCCAAGGGCTTTGGCTCCGGTGCGCGGAAGCCCGCAATGCACCTCTGAAAAAATCTTCTAAGAAATATCCTCTGATTGTGATGTCCCATGGCAATGGCGGCGATCGGATGAATAACTCTTGGCTAGCGGAAATTTTAGCCGCCAATGGATATATTGTTGCCTCAATGGACCACCATGGCAATACGTGGAATAATCAAATCGCTGAAAATTTTATCAAAATTTGGGAAAGGCCTATAGATGTTAGTTTTATTGTCGGCCGGGTTTTGGAGCATGAGCAATTTGGCCCCTCCATTAATCATAAAAAAATCGGGTTTATCGGGTATTCTTTAGGAGGCCATACGGGCATATGGATCGCCGGAGGCCAAGTCAACGGTTTTGGCAAACCCGTCATCCAAACGATTCCTACCGATCAGCTGCCCTCCAGCGTCAATGATGAAGTGATCGATTCCATCGACTATTCTCCCGCAGCGAAATCTTACCGCGATACGCGCATTTCCGCCGTCTTTGTCATGGCGCCCGCTTTAGGCTATCTTTTCGACCTTAACAGCCTGCAGGCGATCTCTATACCGGTCCATATTGTGGCATCAGAAGGTGACAATATCACCCCGATTGAGAGCAGTGCAAAAATTCTAGCGGCAAAGATTAAAAAAGCTGCCTTCACTCTTATTCCAGGGGGCGCTAATCACTATGTCTTTCTCAATGAGGTCACCAAGGGCGGTAAATTGATGCTCGACAAGAGCTTGGCCATGGACCCGCCCAATGTCGATCGGAGCCTTATCCATGAAGATATCGGCTCATCGGCTGTGAAGTTCTTCAATTATCATCTGAAATAGTTAGGAATTGATTACTCAGTATTAGTCCGAGCAAAGTGAGCATAGAGCCCTTCAAGACTTGCAATCCCATCGGTATTTTTAAAGAGGAGAGTTGCAAGAGCGTCTTTGGTGTTTTTAATATTTCGTGCCAAAGTCTCTATTTTTGTTTCATCTTTAGGAGCAGCCGACAGAGCCTCACCATGTTCTTTCATCAGTAGTTTAAGTTTCTTAAATAATAGCCCTTCATAGCTGATATTTTTTATGCAGTTAGGCACTTCTTGTTCAGGGCAACTTATCGAGTATTCAATAGCCTTCTGAGACAATTGTTTATATAATTCCAAGTCAGCCTCTTCGATCATTTTGATCAAAGCATCTTTTTCAGGGTCATTGTTAACGACTTTAATTAAAAAAGCGATTCCATCACTATTGTTTTGCCGAGCTACTTCTAACCTATGTGTATTGGCACGCTCTACATAAGCGCCAAAATCCATAGGATTTATTGCAGGGGCAGGTATTGCCCTAGCCACGGGGCGATACATCCACATATTACTCCTGCAAACGTCGGCTAAATTAGTTATTGCTGCATCAGAGAGACGCCATCTTAGACGGCGCGATCTAGCTCTATGAAGATAGTCCAAATGCGTTTGTTCAGCGCATTCTGATACAATTGATCGAAGAGTTTCTGTAGAAATTAAGTGATTAGGATGTTCAATTAAGCGCTCCGTAATTCTAAGTCTGAGTGAGTCAAAAACGCATTTCACTGAAACGATTTCATCAGAATGCCTCAAAAAATAGTTTGTGACTGTATCTATGATCGTATCAACTTGTAACCCCTGCCATCCATCTTGAGGAAAGCGGCTAGCGTGGCCCCTGCGTGTTTCCTCAACGTATTCTGATATGATGGTTCGAAGTTGTTCTTCGAGCCTATCCTGGGAAGTTAAGGGCTGACTTGTTAAACGGTCCCAAACCCTAGCTTCGATATAGTAGATAAATGCTTTGCTTTCAGGCGAAAATCTCGTGATAACCGGAGTTCTGCCGTACTGCCTCATGAAATAGTTGGTGGCTTCATCTATAATGGGATCAAAAGAATATTCTTGCCATCCCTTGCTAGGGTAGCGCCTACCCTGGTATCTACGTATTTCCTCTAGGTATTCAGATACAACGGTTCGAAGTTGCTCCCCCAGCCCAATTGTTGGAATTAAGGGATGACTGTGTATCCAGTTTTTGATGTGTTGTAAGAGGAAGGTATGTTCTGGGAGCAATAATGACATTTTTGGAGTTCTGCCATAATGCAATAAGAATTGCTCTGTTAGATCAACTATAGTTGTCTCTAAATTGGCATCTGCCCATCCAGCGAAGTACCGGCGTGTATCTTCAGTGCATTCAGATACAATTGTTAGAAGTTGATCTTCCAAATCAGCTGAGGCAATTAACGGATGACTAATTAAGCTGTCAAAAACCCGGGCTCTGATATTGTCATATTGGCAATAACGCGCGTCAGATCTCCGGCACTGGCGAGCTAAATATCTGTAGTAGAGTTCTCGTTCATTATGATAAACGGGGGGCAACTCATTATTAAATACTTCTCCATGTCTATAATAAACGTCGGATTCGCTTATCCTATTTATCGAGAAAGGCAGTGCAGCAGTTGAAAGGACGGCAAAGGCAATTAGTGTAGCCGCATTACCGGTCATCAATGATTCGGTTAGATGCGAAACCGTTGTGCTTATAAGAGGTCCCACTATACTTCCTGTAAATACGGCTCCTGAAGCAAAGAGTGTACTAATCGTTCCTAATTGGGGATGTTCTCTCAACCTGCTGACTGCAGTCTCACAATTACCTATCGCTCTTATTGCCATATTATCCTCGTTTATTATTAAGAATTTAAAAATATTATACTACTTAATTCAATTTATTTATACAACCAATTCTACATTGTAAATCGCTGTATGCAAGCGGGTTGCAAATATTACTTGTTTTATCCTTTTCCCTTTGACTTTTCCCTTGAGGTCGGTATCATATGATACTATAATCTGAAGGGACATAGCATGCTTCACGATAGACCATCGGGCCGAGAGCTGGATAAGAGACTAGAAGAAGCTAAAGCATGTCTTAGGGATAAGAAAGGGCTTTTTGCCCATCCTGCGAAGGCCGTAGGGGAGTTATATGAGCTAGCCGTTAACGATGCTTCGGAAGTGTGGAGGTTAATCGGTGAGCTCTTGGAAGAAATCGAACCTTCAGACTATGCGGGGACTAGGCCCCCGCAGAAGTCCTACGAGAAGGCGACTCTCAACCGAGAGCTCTTTGCTTTCAGCTGGAGGAGCCCGAAGATGGGAAAGATGATGTACATTAAATTTGCCCTAAGGGAAGGGCTCTATTATTACGTCTCTCTGCATGAGAGCCGTAAAATAGAAAAAGAAGGAGAAGTTAAAAATGAAATGCCTGCAATGCGGGGGAGAGCGCTTCGAGAAGAAGAAAACGCGGTTCTCTCCTGAGATCAAAGGAGAACATGTCGCTGTGATGGTGCTGACCCATGTTTGCACCGCGTGCAGCGCTCCTTTAATGGACAGCCAACAAATGAACCATTTGCGCAGAGCTGCAGCCGACCAATACCGTCGGATGCATCATTTACTCACGTCGGATGAGATCATAAAGTTCCGTCAAGATTTAGACATGTCGCAAATCGCTTTTGCCAATTATTTAAAAGTCGGTGAAGCCAGCGTTAAACGGTGGGAGACTTATTATGTGCAAGATGTTGTCCAAGATGAAAATATCCGGCTCAAATGCGATGAAGCTTATGCCGAGTCCAACGCGTTAGAAGTCCATTGGAAGAGCCACCCGGCCGATATTTACAGCGGCAAGCGCCGTTTCAATTGGGAGCTCTTCAAGCAAGCCGTGTGCTATTTAGTCGAGCTCACAAAAAGCCCGCTCTTTTTGAATAAAGCATTATTTTATTTAGATTTTATTCATTTCAAACGGCATGGGATCAGCATTACAGGCTCAAGATATGTTCATTTAGAATATGGCCCTTGCCCCGATCAGTACCAAAATGTTTTCGATGTGCTGCTTAGCGATGGCACTTTAACAGCCATCAGCCACCATGAACTGCATACGACTGTGAAACCTGATTTAGCTGTGTTCGATGAGGCTGAAAAAGAGACGCTCCGCTATGTGGCCGATCTTGTGAAAAGCGACCAGGGAAAGAAACTATTAGAGCTTTCCCATGAAGAGCAAGCTTTTAAAAAGACTCATGCACTCCAGCTCATTAGCTACGAGTTTGCCAAAAACTTAAAGATTTAAGAAAGGGCACTTTCCAGGAAGGAAAGCGCCCAATTCAATTACGATTTGATTTCGATTTCTTCTTCTGAAGAAATAACGACTTTATTAGCGTCTTTCAAATGAACAGTAGCTTTTGCTTTGCTTTTATCATTTTCTTTAGAAACTAAAACAGTGACGATCAATTCATCAGCTTTATCTTCTGATACAATTTCGAGCTTGCTAGTTTCTCCCTCAACACAAACGAGTTCAGGGGAGGCAATAGTAAATAGAGCAGATTGCTCATCTAACTTTTTCTCCACGAGAATTTTGGCCAAATACTCTACTTGTCCTGACTCTGAAGTCTTAGAAGTAATTGTTATTTTGTGGCTAAAATCAGCAGCTTGCAGTCCAAATGTCGCTAAGCAAATGATAGAAAAGAGATATCGATTCATTGTGTGCCTCCGTGGGCGTGTTTGGGGTCCCGAAAATTTTAAGGTATCACGCGCATTTAGGACAAGGGATCTGTGGTTATGCAAGAAACATTCCACTTTTCCATTAATTTTTTTCTACCCATAATGAACTAGAAAAACTCATTCCTGAAAGATCTGGAGAACTATGCAGAACATATTCATAGCATTTTTACATTACACAAAGCCTTTAGCCGAAGTTGATGCTTTACTTTCTGCGCATAAGGAACACTTAGAAAAGCTCCTAGGCAAGGGTAAGCTTCTTATCTCAGGAAGATTAAATCCTCGGACCGGAGGTGTAATTCTCGCTAAAAATATATCTCGAGCTGAGTTTGAAGAATTCCTGCGAGCCGATCCTTTTAGTCAAGTCAGTCGATTCGAAATCATTGAATTTAGCCCAAGATATTATGACGACTGCCTGAAAGGAATCATCAACTAGTGCTCTGGAACACTAGGGCAGTAAATTTGAGGAGATCAGAGACAGATTATTTGGAAGATTTAAGCAATTCAGCCCTTTGCTGTTCCCATCTGCGAACTCGAGAGGCTGGGCGGGCAATAGACTTTGTCGGCTCATCTGCTTGGTGGATAGGCTTTGTTGGGCTATCTACTTGTTGGAGCGTCTCTTTCACAGGCTCGACAGCAGCAGGCTTAGTTTCAGTTTTGACATCCACTTTCTGTGGGGATGTTTTCTGGAATGAAAAGTTTCTAAGTTGTTTACTCGTATTTCGGCTAAAGAGATCAGTTATCCTTGAAAAAGCAAAAGCCGACACTAGAGATAAAAACAATCCAACTCCAGTCACTACGCCTGGACGCTGCTTGATTATTCTTGTGGCTATTCCCATGCCTAGAAAGGGAAAGACCCTTGCGTTGAAAGTTAAAGAAGATTCTTCTCTTTTACCTGAAATTGATTGAGTCATAATACCATCCGTTAACAATTGGTATTATTATAACACGTTTTTAGTTTTTAATTAACAAAATAGTTTACTCTTTAAGTGCTTAAGTGTAAGCATATTGTATTTAATCGTAATTATAATACTAATAGTGGCCATGATGAAAAGTTTAAGGTTGTGGATAGGAGCAATTGACCATTTTCGTGACGTCACGGAAATGATAATTTTAATTTGAATCCGCGGCTATTTCCTGAGCAAAAAAAAAGAGAGCGGGTGCTCTCTTTTTTATTGCCCAGGACAGGACTCGAACCTGCACTACCTTACGGCAACAGTACCTAAAACTGTTGTGTCTACCAATTCCACCACCTGGGCAGGTGTTTATTTTCCAAAATACCTATCTCCAAAATCGCCTAGGCCAGGAACGATAAATTTCCGGCTGTCGAGTTCAGGATCCTGAGCTGCGACGATCAGGTTGATATCGGGATATGTATTTTCGATTTTTGCTAAACCTTCTTTGGATCCTAAGATGCCGACTAAAAAGATATGAGCGGCCCCTTTTTTAGTGAGATGCTCGATGGTTAAGAGGGCACTGCCAGCTGTTGCGATCATCGGATCGAGGATAAAAACCAGGTCTGTCGATTTAATAGCGGGGATATTTTCATAATACAGGAGCGGCTTGGCCGTCTTTTCTTCCCGTTGGATTCCCACAACACCGATGGGAGCCTGTGGGAAATACTGTAAAAAAGCAGGAAGGAGGACAAGGCCTGCCCGTAAAATGGGGACTAACACGAC
>Ga0182024_10004180_pt1 | contig 33508 bp, 31 predicted proteins | sample P32metaG_FD_120480 | JGI IMG/M metagenome (GOLD analysis project Ga0182024, IMG submission 120480) | Permafrost microbial communities from Stordalen Mire, Sweden - P3-2 metaG (Illumina Assembly) | ecosystem: Environmental > Terrestrial > Soil > Wetlands > Permafrost | place: Sweden: Stordalen... | reverse complement strand
CCGAGCGCGCGCATCACGTGCCCGTTCGTCGTCGCGCTCCCGCGCTTGACCGCGACGTCGGGCTCGCCGAGCGTGGAGCGGTGGCTGCGCAGCGTCTCCGGCTTCGCGCCCCGGACGTTCTCAAGCCATCGCAGATAGCCGTGGGCGACGTCGCGGAAGGTCGGCCCGCTCGATCGCGGCTCCGCGGCCGCGGTCATGTGCTCGTCGATGATCGCGCGAGCACGGTCATAGGCGGCGGCCTTGTCGAAGTAGCCCTCCAGCGGGCGGCCGCGCTTGGTCCAGGCCGGCCCGATGCGGCGATGGACCTGCCTGCCGTGGTGGCGAAAGTAGACCTCCAGCACGGGGCCGCTGCGCAGCTCGCGGGTGTGGATCGAGTAGCTGGCTTGAGTCTCGGCCGTCATCGTCGGGCCTTTCGCCGGGGTCCACGCGCCAAGCGGCTGGATCCGCGCGGGCGCTCCTTTGGGCGCATCGACGATGTTACCAGGCACCGTTACCAAGCGTCGGTGGCGGTGCGGTGGGCCGACCCCTGAAAAGCACAAAAGCCCCGTCGCAACGGGGCTTTCTGTTAGTGGGCCGTCCGGGAATCGAACCCGGAACCTTGGGCTTAAGAGGCCCCTGCTCTGCCGGTTGAGCTAACGGCCCGTGAGCGCGCCGGCGCGATCGGCCGGCTCCGTGAGCGATTCTAGCCAAGCGGGCTCAGCGCGGCTGCCCTCAGAATACGATCGTGCGCCTACCGTCGATGATCACCCGGTCATCCAGGTGCAGCGAGACGGCTCGGGCCAGGACCAGCCGCTCGACGTCGCGGCCGACACGCTCGAGCTCTTTGGCGCTCTGCCGGTGGTCGACGCGGACGACGTCCTGGTCGATGATGGGTCCGTCGTCGAGCTGCTCGGTCACGTAGTGGGCCGTCGCCCCGATCAGCTTTACTCCCCGCTCATGCGCGCGGCCGTACGGATTTGCTCCGGCGAACGCGGGCAGGAACGAGTGGTGGATGTTGATCGCAGGCATCTGCACCCGCTTCAGGAAGTCGCCGCTCAGGATCTGCATGTAGCGGGCGAGCACGAGCACCCCGGCGTTGCCGCCCAGCAGCTCGAGGATGGCCTCCTCGGCCTCCTCTTTGCGGCCCTCGACGACGGGCACGTGGTGGAAGGGGACGCCCGCGGTGAGCGACTCGTGCCGCAGGTCGTCGTGGTTTGAGATCACCGCCACGATGTCGGCGTCGAGCTCACCTCGCCGCCACCTCCACAGCAGCTCGAGCAGGCAGTGGTCGTGGCGGGAGACGAGGATCGCGAGGCGCTGTCGCTCGCCCCACCAGCGTATCTCCCAGTCCATCCCGAACCTCCCGCCGACGGCGGCGTCGAAGTCCTGCTCGAGTCCGGCTGACTGCTCGGAGGCCCCCTCCAGGAAGAACTCCGTGCGCAGGAAGAAGCGCCCGCCCGTGGGATCGGAGGAGTACTGGTTGGAGGAGACGATGTTCGCTCCCCGCTCGAACAGAAAGCCTGACACCGCCGCCACGATCCCCGGCTGGTCGGCGCATCCGATCAGAAGGCGCGCCGTGTAGCGGGGGGTCTCCTCCGCGGCGGGCGCGCCCGTGGGATCGGGGATGTCCCCGGGCTTGACCACGAGCGCAGACGGGCTATTTCGTCGTGGTCGACGAAGTCCCGGCGGAGGCTGGGGTCGGTGGGCTGACGGTCGTCAAGGCTCCGTTTGCGCCCGGCTTGACTTTGTACGTTTTGCCGTTCGCTCCGGCTGTGACGGTTTTTTCGCCGGCGGCGGCCTTCTTGACGGAGTTGAGCTCCGTCCTCAATCGAGGCCGCTGCGCGGCGGGGGCCAGACTGATCGCCTTAGCGGAGGCAAGGTCGCCCACGCGCGCGTTGTGCGCCTTGTAGGCGTACTCGGCGAGGTCCGCATAGAGGGCAGCGCTGGTCGGTTCCGCGGCGACCGCAATCTGCAGGACCTGCACCGCCGCGGCGGGTTCGTTGAGGCCTTCTTCACCGAACACAGCCAGCATTCTCTTGGCCAATTCGACGTTGGTCTTGGGAGGATTCAGCGCGATATAGCTGCTCCACGAACGAGCCACCTGATGGAACAGTTCTTTGCCCTTGCTCGTCACCGCTCCCGACTGGGTGACGTACGCTTCGTTGCCCCCTTCGTGCAGCTGCGCGCTGACCAGGTGTTCCCACGCGCTCGCGTTGTTGGGCTGCGCTGTCGTGAGCTTCTTGTACTTCTTGATTTCGCTTGAGTAGGTCGCGCCCCCCGAGCCTTCGTTGCTGCTCGCGGCGTTCAGGAGCCCGCCGCCGCCGAAGCCGCCGCCGACCCCGAAGCCGACCAGCCCGACACCCATGAGCAGGGCGAGGCCAATGTAGATGATCCGAACGGCGCGTCGACGGTGGCGCCCCCTGAGGTCGAACAGCATCAGTGGGACAGCTCGTTGTCTACGTGGTCGATTAGATCCTGCACGCTTGGCTCCGTTGCGTCGTGGGGGGATCGCGCCGGATCTCCCTCAGGATTCCCGGCGCCGTGGGTGCTCGCACCTGCCGATCGATCAGCTGCCATCTCCTCACGGCGCCTCTCCGATCGCTCAACGAGCGATGCCAGCAGGATACTCGCCTCATACAGCACATACAGCGGCACCGTCTCGAGCACGAGCGTGATGGCGTCGCCGGGCAGGAAGGCGGCGACCGCTGCGCAGGCCACAATCGCGTACCGCCGGTTCTTTTTCAGCTGCCGCGGCGTGACGATACCCGCGCGAGTCGCCGCAAGAATCGCGACCGGCACCTGAAAGATCATGCCCATCGCGAGCAGCACGGTCGCGGCGAACCCGTAGAACTGGCTCGCCTGCACGAGCACGTTGAACTCGCTGGCGTTGAAGTTAACGAAGAATCGCACCGCGGCGGGCAGCACCACGAAGTAGCCGAATAGCACGCCTGCGGCAAACAGGAAGGGGATTGCTGTGAGCAGCGGGATCGTGATGCGTCTCTCGCTGGGGCTGAGGGCGGGCAGCATGAAGCCGTAGAGCTCGAACAGGATCACCGGCAGCGAGAAGACGAGCGCGAAGTACAGAGCCACCTTGATGGTGGTCGTGAACGGCTCACCCACGCCCAGCGTGACGGGATTGTCGCCGGTCGGGTTGCGCGGGATCCTGGCAACGTCGGCCCCCAGCGAGCCGATCAGCGGGCGCAGCTGCGCGCGCGCCTGCGCCGAGATGCCACTGCTCGGCCGGGTCAGGATCGCCAGGGCCCCCTGCGTGTCGCGTGCGACCCCGAGTACGGCCTGCTGAGCCAGCACAGCCTGACCGACCGTTCCCTCGCCCTTTTCGACCTGTTTGCGTGTCTGGGTTTGGAGAGGTTTGTTGATGATGTGCAGCAGCGCGTGGTTCTGCCACAGGCACACGCCGAATGCGATGGCAAGGACGATTGCACTGACGATCAGCCGGCTGCGCAGCTCGTCGAGATGGTCCACGAGGCTGAGTCGATCCTCGTGGCCGATGGTGCGAATCGCGCTGGGCATGGCCTCCATGAACCTACCACCGAGCCCTTTTCCCTCCCGCGCCTGACCGGAGCCATCCAGCCCCGCTGGTGGGGCTTATCCGACCCAGGAGCCGACCGGTCGTCCATCGAGCTAAAGGCACACGTCCCGGAGGTCGATGACGGGAGGGAGCCATGACCTTCGACGATCACGACAGCCAGCACTCAGACGTCCGGCCCAGCGCGCCGCCGCCCAGCGCCAAGAACACGGGCGTCGTGCGCTCGAACCACCGCACGGCCCCCGACAGCGAGATTTCGCCGGGTCAGCTGCACGTCTGCTTTCACTGCTCGGGCGAGCTCGTGTTTCCGCTGGACTGGTCGGAGGAGGGCCACCGCCACTGGAGAATCATCCTGCGCTGTCCGGAGTGCGAGTCCCGGCGCGAGGGCATCTTCGAGCAGGCCGCCGTGGAGCGTCTGGAGGACGAGCTCGACCGCGCGGCAGCCGCGCTGCTGGGGGATCTCAGGCGCGTGACGCACGCGAACATGTCTGACGAAATCGAGTTCTTCGTGCGTGCGCTCGATGCCGATCTGATCGTCCCCAGCGACTTCTAGCCCAGCAGCCTCCCGCCGCGGGGGCTCTAGCGGTAGCGCTCAACCACCGCGTCGGCCACCATGTCGAGCAGCACCGAGCGTCCGTCCGGGAGGATCGCCGCCAGCGCCGCCTTCGCTTCCGCGACCACCGCCAGAGCCCGCTCTCGTGCCTCGTCCAGCGCACCGGTCGCAGTGATCCGCTCACACAGCGCGTCCGCCTGTTGCGGGCACTCGAGCGTTCTCAGGTCGAATGCGGCCAGCTCCTCTTCGCGCTCGCGCGCCAGGATCAGCGGCAGCGTGACCGTGCCGTCGAGCAGGTCCCTCCCCCGCGACTTGCCCGTGCGCTCGACGGGGCCGGACACGTCCAGCACATCATCCAGCATCTGAAAGGCCAGCCCGATCCGACGGGCGAACGTTCCGAGCGCCTCGGCGAGAACATTCGATCCGCGCACGGCCGTGAGTGCTCCAAGCCGGCAGGCGGCCTCGAACAGGGCCGCCGTCTTCAGCTCGCAGCGCCTCAGGTAGCGCTCGACGGCTACCTGCGAGGCGTAAGCGTCTTCGCGCTGCAGGAGCTCCCCCGCGGCGAGCGCCGAGCTGGCCTGCGAGAGCGCCCGCAGCTGCTCGGCGTCCTCGTTGCGGGCAAGCTCGGCGAAGGCCCGCGAGAACAGCAGGTCTCCGGTCGCTATCGCGAGCCCGCGCCCGGCCGCCGCCGCCACGGTGGGATGACCCCGCCGCAGCTGAGCGCCGTCGATCAAATCGTCATGCACGAGCGTGGCCGAATGCACGAGCTCGACGGCTACGGCCGCGCGTAGGAGCCGCTCCTCGCCCTCGCCGGTGTGCTCCGGTCCGCCCGCCGACTGGGCGGCCAGCACGACGAGCAACGGACGCAGCCGCTTGCCACCGGCGACGATCGTGGCGTTGGCCAGAGAGGCCAGCGGCGCACCGGCCTGTGCCGTCACCTGCTCGAGGTGGAGCTCCGCGCGAGCCATGCGCTCGCGCAGCTCCCGCCCACCGCGCCGCATGATCGCGTCGAGCCCATCCACGCCGACCGTCGGGCTGTGGGCGATTGTGCTGGGGACCACCGTGCTCATCATGCCCGTCCGACGGGAACGGTGCCCGCGTGGATGGCGACGATGCCTCCGGCCGTGAGCAGGTAGCTGATGTCATCGAGGCCCGCTCGATCCATCTCAGCCGCCAGCACGGCGGGCGCGGGGAAGCGCTTCACGGAGTTGGGCAGGTAGGTGTAGGCGCCCGCGATCGCGGGCGGCGGCGGTGATCCCCGAAGCCGTGACGCCGCCGCGATGAGCGACCCGGCAAGCCTGCCGAGAGCGGGCACCACCCGGTCGAACCACAGCCGGTAGAAGAGCGACAGCGGGGGTCGCGTGGGGGTGGTTATCTCGAGCACCACGACTCGGCCACCCGGTCGCACGACGCGAGTCAGCTCGCGGAGACCGCGGGGAAGGTCTGAGAAGTTGCGAGCGCCGAACCCCACCGCGGCCGCATCGAAGGAGGCGTCCTCGTAGGGCAGCTCGAGGGCGTCGCCCCACTCAAAGCGCGGCTCCACCCGCCACCCGTCCGGCGGCGAGGCCTTGGCGCGCGCGCGCGCCAGCATGCCCTCGGCGAAATCGCAGCCGACCACCTCTCCTCCCGGCGAAACTCGACGGGCAAGCTCGATTGCGAGATCCCCGGTGCCGGTCGCCACGTCGAGCACGCGGTTGCCGGGTCCCACGTGCGCGAGCTCGGCTGCGCGCTCGCGCCAGCGCCGGTGCAGGCCGGCCGTCATGGCCGTGTTCATGAGGTCGTAGACCCCAGCGATGCGATCGAACATCGCTCGCACCTCGACGGCCTCGAGCGTCCCGGGCGAAGGCCCAGCCGCGGGCCGGCCGGGGCCGCGCGTCTCGGGGGGCTCCGTCGGAGGCTCCTCTAGGCCCGACGCTCCGCTGCGACGGGGAGGTCGGCCGGCCCCGGCGCCTTGCTGAGCGGGCATGGACCGAACGCTACTTCAGCTGCGACAGGAAATTGACGACGGCCTTGAACTTCGCAGGCGGCAGGTTCTTGAACGACGGCATCGGTGCGGTCGGGTTCACGAGCGTGCGCGCAATCCCCTGACGAGGCAGCCGTGAGGCAATGTGTGTCAGGTCCGGGCCGGGCCCGGAATTGCCGTTGTCGCCGATCTTGTGGCACGCCAGACACCCCGACTGGGCGACCACCGCCTTGCCGGCGTTGTATTCGGCGAGGGTGCTGCCACCGGCCTGCACGACGGATTTGGGCGTGGCCAGTTCAATGGCGGTCGGCGAACCCGCGTTGGCGCCCGAGTAGGTCAGGAACGCCATCGCCCCGATCACGGCGATGCCGGTCAGTGTCGCGATCGGGCGATGCTCGGGACGCCGCTCGGGGCCGCGATCGTAGAACGGCAGCAGGAACAGCAGAATCATGCAGATCGTGGGCACGCCGATCGTCGCCAGCCCGACGAGGCTCGGCGGCTTGATCACCCGCAGGAGCTCAAACAGGAAGAAGAAGTACCACTCCGGGCGCGGCACATAGGTGGTGGTCGTCGGGTTGGCCTTCGAGCCAAGCTCGGCGCCCAGCACCAGCGACATCGCGATGATGACCGCCATCACCACGCACGCCATAGCTCCGTCCTTGGCCACGGCGTAGGGGAAGAACGGTTTGCCCTGGGCCTTGAGGATGGAATACTCGCGGAGGTATTCCTCCTTCTCGCGCTGGTTCATCGCGCCAGCGCAGCCGTTCGCGTGGTGAGGGTCGGCCGGCGACGGGGCATCGCTATACCTCGGTCTCGCGCAGCTCGGTGCGCGTCTCGGCTTTCGCCCAGGGCGGTGCGGTGGTCCCGAGCTTGGTCACGAGGTAGAGGTGGGCCCCGATCAGCGCCGCGAGAAGACCGGGTATCAGCAGCATGTGGATGGCATAGAAGCGCGACAGCGTGGTCGCCCCGAATTCCGAGCCGCCGCGCAGAAAGTCACTCAAATAGGGCCCCACCAGCGGGCCGGTGCCGTTGATGTTCACGCCCACGATCGTCGCCCAGTACGCGCGCTGGTCGAAGGGCAGCAGATAACCGGTGAATGACATCACCATCGTGAGGATCAGCAGCACGACCCCGATCACCCAGTTAAGCTCGCGCGGGTACTTGTAGGCGCCGAAGAAGAACGTGCGCCCCATGTGCAGGAACACGAGGATCACCATCACGCTCGACCCCCACTTGTGCATGCCGCGGACGAACTGCCCGAGGAACACGTCGTTGGTGACATACCTGATCGATTCATATGCCCCGCCGGAGGGGTCCGGGCGGTAGTACATCGCCAGGAACACGCCCGTCACCGCCTGGGAGAGAAAGGCGAACAGGGTGGCCGAGCCGAGTGTGTAGAACCAGTTGGTGCCCTTGGGAATCTTTCTGAACATCAGCCACCGCGCGGCGCCGCTCAATGATGTGCGCTCGTCGACCCAGTCGACGACGCTGATCCCCGCGCCGCCGGCGTGCTCAAGCGGTGTGGTGGCCTTGCCGTTGTCCTCACTCGGCCGAGGCGGCGGCGCCTTCAGGGCGGACGGCAGTGGGGGAGCTGGGAGCTTGGGCATGGTCAGCGGCGGCGTTCGGGTTTACAGTTTCTGAGCGCCGGGCCTCGACGGATACAGGTACTGCCCGATGCCGTCCAGCGGCTCGCCGGGGTCGCGGGGAGAGAAGCGTCGCAGCTCGCTGTTGACGCTGAAGCGGGGCCCGACCTGCACGTATTCGCCCTGCACGCGCGTGTAGAAGCGGTCGAGCGGTCTCACCGGCGGCCCGCCGACCGGGCGTCCGAGCAGGTCGTAGACGCCGCCGTGGCAAGGGCAGATGAAGCGCTCGGCGGCGTCCACCCAGCGCACCGGGCAGCCGAGGTGCGCGCAGCGGCTCGTGATCGCGATGAAACGCGTGTTTAGGTCATAGCGGTCGGTGTCGAGCGCCGGGTTGCGCTTGCGCACGTATACGGTCGCCTGACCCGCCTCGCCGATGCCCGGCGTGAGCGTGACGACCACGGGGATGTAGTTGTTGTCGGGAAACTGGTCGAGGGTGCCGACGGTTTCCCAGCGGTGCGGCGTGCTTTTGAAGATCGGGCCGACCGCGAAACCGAGCGCGGGCAGGGTGAACGACGCAGCCGCGATCATCCCGACGGCGTTCGCTGTGCCCGTCATGAAGCGCCGCCGCGTGATCGTCTCTCCCTCGAAGGCGCCGGGGATTTGCCTGTCGAGCGTGTATTTGGACTTGTGCTTTGCGTGCTTGTCGGACACCGACCCCGAACAATATCGAGGCCGGATTCAGGGCGACGCCGACAGCTCCGCTGCGCTTGTGCGCATCGCCTCGATCGCTCCCGGCGCGCCGGCGAAGGCGAGATCCTTGGCGCGCCTGTGCGCCTCGCTGGAACCCCAGCCGACGGCCCTGGCGCTGGCGTCCCAGACCGCCTCGGCCAGCGCCGGCTCGCCGGCGCCGTGCGCCAGCGCGCTGAGGGTGATCGTGTCTGCCAGCTCCGCCACGGCCGCCGTATCGCCGAGGCCCACCAGCATGGCGAGCCCGATCGCGTAGAGCTGATCGCCCGCAAGCAGCCCGAGGTCCGCCTCCGCCGGGCGCACGACACGGGGTGAGCCGTAGTGCACGAGGTAGCCCTCGTAGATGGCCTCGACCAGCAGCTCGTACTCCTCGCGCCTGCCTTCGGTGCGGGGGCCTTCGGCGGCCACCCGCGCGGGGCTCCTCATCGCGGGCTCCCGCGCGGGGTCGATCGGCGGCTCAGAGCCGACCAGCGTCGCCATCAATCCGCCCTCCTCGCGCAACAGCGTCGCCAGGCGCTCGAGCACGTCGCTCACCCTCCGCCCCCCGGCCCGTCAAGACCAGCGAACGCCGCCGCGGCTGCGTCGACCGTGCGCTCGATCTGCTCTGGGGAGTGGGCCAGGGACGGGAACCAGGCCTCGAACTGCGACGCCGGAGGGTAGACCCCGCGACAGAGAAGCTCCCGGCACCAGGAGCCGTAGGCGTCCAGGTCGCAGGCCCGAGCATCGGCGAAGGAGCCGACCGGCCGGTCACTGAAGAAGACCGTCATCAGACCTGGCGCGCTTGCGATCTGCACGGGGCGGCCGGCCGCCGCCTCGCGCAGGCCGGCTGCGAGCTTCTCGGTGAGCGCCGCAAGTCGCGCATAGGCGGACTCGTCGAGCAGCTCGAGCGTGACCAGCCCAGCGGCCACGGCGAGCGGGTTTCCCGAGAGCGTCCCCGCCTGGTAGACCTCGCCGGCGGGCGCGAGCATCCGCATCAGCTCGGCCCCGCCGCCGACCGCGGCGGCGGGCAGGCCGCCGCCGAGGATCTTGCCGAGGATCGTCAGATCCGCGGTCACTCCTGAGCGTTCCTGAGCGCCGCCGCGGCCCACGCGGAAGCCGCTGATCACCTCGTCCAGCACGAGCAGCGCCCCGGTCGCGTCAGCGCGCTCGCGGAGCAGATCCAGGAAGCCCTGCCCCGGGGGAACGAGACCCATGTTGGCGGGGAGCGGCTCCGCCAGGATCGCGGCCAGGCTGTGCTCCTCGGTCGCCGCGATCAGTGCCTCACGATCGTTCCAGGCCACCACCACCGTGCCCGCCGCCGCACTCGAGGGAACCCCGGGGCTCGAGGGCAGGGCGTGGGTTGCCAGGCCGGAGCCCGCATCCGCGAGCAGGCCGTCGACGTGGCCGTGGTAGGCGCCCGCGAACTTCAACACGAGCTCACGCCCCGTCGCCGCGCGCGCGATCCGGATCGCGGTCATCGTGGCCTCGGTGCCCGAGGAGGTCATGCGCAACATCTCGACCGCCTCCATCCGCCGGCCCACCTCGACCGCCAGCTCCACCTCCCCCGCGGTCGGCGCGCCGAAGCTCGTCCCCTTCGCCGCCGCCGCATCGACGGCGGCCACCACCTGCGGGTGGGCGTGCCCGTGGATCAGCGGGCCCCATGAGCAGACGTAGTCGATGTAGCGGTTGCCATCGACGTCGAGCACGTCGGCGCCCTCCCCGCGATCGATGAAGATCGGGTCGCGCCCGATCGCCCGCATCGCTCGCACGGGGGAGTTGACGCCGCCGGGAATCACCTGCAGAGCGCGCCTGTACAGCGCCGCCGAGCGAGTGTCGGTCAATGCGGTCATCGGCGCTCCCGGCGAGGCGTTGGAAAGCGCGACCTCATCCAGCGTGCGCGCGCTCCCACTGCTTGAACTCCTCGGTGAAGTAGAGGAGGCGGATCTTCTTGAACTCCGTGGAGGAGTACAGCGTGGCGCGCTCATGGATCCCGGTCTGATCGGCGATCGCGTCGAGCACCGCGTCGCACTCGTCCTTCGAGCGCCCGTGGGCCATCGTGAACACGGAGTACGGCCAGTCCTCGTAGGTGGGACGCTGGTAGCAGTGGGATATGCCGCGCACCGCGGCCATCCTGCGGCCGATGTCGAGGATCTGCTCGTCGGGGACCTTCCACACGCCCATACCGTTTGCCGAGAACCCGGCACGGCGGTGGTAGAGGATCGCTGCCACGCGGCGCAGCAGGCCCCGCTGCTGCATACCCGACAGGTGATCGAGGAACCGCTCCTGGGTCAGCCCGAGCGCCGTCGCCGCCGGCGCATAGGGTTCCGTAACCACGGGCATGTTGCCCTGGAGCGCACGGATCACGGCGATGTCGGACTCGTCGTAGGGCTGGGGATCGAGCTCGATCGGCTCGGTCGCCTGCGCCGCGGTCGCAAGCGCCTTTGTGTCGCCCTCCATCTCGAGGTCCATACGGATCTTGAACAGCTTGAGCGTCGGCAGCTGACGCACCGACTCCGCCTTGGCCTCCCGCGCGAGCACCTGGAGAGTGCCCTCCAGGCCGAGCTTCGAGTCCGGCTCGGTTGCGATCGTGAACCACAGGTTAAACTCGTGATTGCGCAGGTAGTTGTGCGAGACGCCGGGATGCTCGTTGATGACCTGGGCCGCACGATGTGGATGCTCGGGGTCGACCTTGGCGGCGACGAGCATCGAGGAGTAACCGAGCGCCCTCGTGTCGAAGATCGGCGTGACCTGCCGGATGATGCGCTTCTCCAGAAGACGCTGGACGCGGCCCATCACGTCGGCCTCGTCGATTCCGCCGAGCTCTGCGACGTGCCGGAACGGCCGTGCGGCGATCGGGAAGCTGCCCTGCATGAGGTTGAGCAGCCTGCGATCCAGGTCGTCGAGCGGTATCGCCGCGCCGTCCTTGCGGCTGCGGATCTTGGCAGGAGCCTCGCCCGTAGGCTCGACGTGCGCCGCCTTGCTCATGGGTTGAGCTCCGTGAGCCACCTGGCGGCATCCTTGGCGTGGTAGGAGATGATCGTGTCCGCCCCGGCGCGGTGCAGCGAGGTGAGGATCTCAAGGACGGTCGCGCGCTCGTCCAGATAGCCGGCGGCCGCGGCGGCCTTGACCATCGCGTACTCGCCGCTGACGTTGTATGCCGCCAGCGGCAGCCCCGTGGCGCGCTTGACGGCGCTGATCAGGTCGCCGTAGGCGAGTGCGGGCTTGACCATCACCATATCTGCCCCCTCCTGCACGTCCAGCAGCGCCTCGCGTACCGCCTCCTGGCCGTTGGCGGGATCCAGCTGGTAGCCGCGCCGGTCACCGAACGCGGGGGTGGACCCGGCCGCCTCGCGAAACGGCCCGTAGAAGGCGGAGGCGAACTTCGCGGAATAGGCGAGAATCGGGATCTCGGAGAACCCCTCGCCATCGAGCTCGTCGCGGATCGCGCCGACGCGGCCGTCCATCATGTCCGATGGCGCGACGAGGTCGGCCCCGGCGCGGGCGTGGCTCACGGCCGTGCGGCCCAGCAGCTCGACCGTCGCGTCGTTGTCCACCGCGCCGTCGTCGCGCAGGACGCCGCAGTGCCCGTGGATGGTGTACTCGCACAGGCAAACATCGGTGACCACGAGCAACTCGGGCAGCGCCTGCTTCAGCGCGCGCGTCGCCACCTGCACGACGCCCTCCTCATCCCAGGCGCCGGACCCGTGCTCGTCCTTCTCGCCGGGAACGCCGAACAGCATCACCGCTCCGATTCCCAGCGCCGCGGCCTCGCGCGCATCCGCGACCGCCGCGGAGATCGACAGGCGCTCGACGCCGGGCATCGCCGCGATCGGCTCGCGCGCCGCGTGGGTCGAGCCCGGATCCATCACGAACAGCGGCAGCATCAGCCGGCCGGCGCTCAGCTCGGTCTCGCGCACCAGCCCGCGCAAGCCGGCGCTGGCGCGCAATCTACGCATGCGCGTCTGTGGAAAGGCCATGGCCCTTCCCAGGTTAGAGCGTTCTCATCGGGGAGGAGCGGAGCGGGCGTTGGTGCTCACTCGACGCGCCGCAGCCCGACGCGTGCGAGCCCCGCGAACACCACGGTCAACCCGGCGAGGTGGACCAGAGAGGAGCCGATCGACGGGGACGCTCCGTTGACCGCCGCGTCGAGAGCCTGGAGCGTCGCCTTGAAGGGGAATGCAAACGAGACCACCCTGATCGCGTCGTACAGCCCGACGGCCACCGCGCCGGCCGGCACGAGCGCCAGGAAGGCGAGCGGGAGCGACAGCAGAAAGGCCAGCAGCGAGGCCGCCCGCACCTCGCGGGCGAGCGCGCCGATCGCCACGCCGAGAGCGCCGAACGCGACAGCGCCGAACGCCAGTGCCGCCAGCCACTGGCCCACACGACTCCAGTCGAGGGCCACGAACGCGCTGACGCCGGCGAGCATCGCAAAGGCCACCGCGAACGAGCACACGGCGGATAGCACGGCCTTCTCCACCAGCAGCCGCTCGCGCGTGATGAGGCCGCGCACGAGTCGTATGAGAACGTGCTCTTCGCGCTCGAGCGCCATCCCGCCGGCCGCCAGGAGGACGCCGATGAACATCAGCGACACGCTCACCGCCACCACCACCGCAAAGGTGTTCAGCGGCGTGCGCCTGCCGTGCAGCAGCGTGCTCTTCACCTGAATCGGCTGGCTCACGGTCTGCAGGACGTTCTTGCTGACGGACAGATTCTGTGCGGCGAAGTTGGCGAAGGCCGAGATCCGTTCGAGCTGCCTGCGCTCCGCCCCGGGCGGCAGATGGGCGAGGATCGAGTGCAGAGCCGGCGGAATCTGGCTGAGCCCGATCAGGTTCGGGGGAGCGCCGATGATGCTGAGGTTGCCTCCGGCGAGGAGCAGATCGATGGCCTTGGCCGCCGCCTGCTGAATCTGTTCGGAGAACCCCAGATTGGCCTGCGCCAGCGCCGAGTTGAGAGTCGAGCGCACGAGCGACTGCTCGATTGCATCTCCGTTGTATATGACTTCCAGTCGCGCCGGGGCGATGCTGGAGGAGAGCCGCGAGGCCAGGTCGCGTGGAATCACCACGGCGGCGAGGACGCTGCCCTGCTTGACCTTCTCGACGGCCTGGGCCCGCGAGGGCACGCGCACCGTCGTCACCTGGCTGAAGAGCTGCTGTGCGTACTGGCTCACCTGCACGCGCTCGCTGCCCACCTGCACCGTCTGCCCGGGCGGCGTTTCGTCGACGACCGCCACCCGCGGCCGCGACGGGCTGCGCGAGATCGCCAACCCGATCAGCAGCGCGAGCACTACGGGATAGACGACCAACATCGCCACCAGCAGCCGCGAGCGGCGAAGGATCACGAGATCCTTCAACAGCAGCCAGCGCATCAGTGGCCACACTCGGTCAGGAAGGCGATGAATGCTCCCTCCAGATCATCGTCACCGGGGCCGCTCGCGGCGATCAGCTCGGCCGGCGTGCCGTCGAACAGAAGCTCGCCATCGGCCAGCACGATCGCGCGGGTGGCGTAGCGGCGCACCTCCCCGAGGTGGTGGGTCGAGAACAGCACGCTCGTGTTCGGGCCGTCGGCAGATCGGCCGGCCAGCGCGCCGAGGAAGTCCCATAGGCGGGCACGCTGGCGCGGATCCAGCGCGGAGGAGGGCTCATCGAGCGCCAGCACGGGTGGGTCGGCGATCAGACCCAGCGCGACGTTCACCCGCTGGCGATTCCCGCCGGAGAGGAATTCCACGCGGTCGCGCGCCCGCGAGCTCAGGCCTGTGTGCTCGAGCATCCTCGCCACCACCGCGTCGGGGTCCGCCACCCTCTCAAGGCGCGCGAACAGCCGCAGATTCTCTTCGACCGACAGCTTCGAGTACAGCGCCGGATTCTGCGGCGACCATCCGATCGCCCGCCGCCCTGCGGACGGCGCGGCCGGGCTGAGCACCCTGCCGGCGCTCGGCTGCTGGACGCCCGCGAGGATCGACAGGAGCGTCGTCTTGCCCGCCCCATTGGGCCCGACCACGGCGATGAGCTCGCCCGGCCTCACATCGAAGCTGACCGCTCGCAGCGCGTGGCGGGCGCCGAAGCGCTTATCGACGGCCTGGACGCTGAGGATCGGCGGCTGCGCCTCGGCGGGCGGCTCAGCGGCCTGCTTCACAACAGCCCATCCTGCGAGCGCTCCCACGGCTCGAGGGTCAGATGACGGCTCAGATAGAGCGTCGTCTCGCGAAGCACCGACAGGATGGGGAGCGCCATCAAAGCTCCCACGATCCCCCACAGCTGCTCGCCCAGCAGCAGCGCAAAGATCACGAGCAGCGGGTTGATGCGCAGCGTGTGCCCGAATATCTGCGGGGCCACGATGTGGCCCTCGAGCTGCTGGATGCCGAGGAACAGCAGCGCGACCCACACCGCGCTGATTGGGTCTGAGAACAGCGCCACGAGGATCGGCGGCAGCGCGCCGAGGAAGGGGCCGAGATAGGGGATCAGCTCCATCACCCCCAGGAACACCCCGAACACAACCGCGTACTTGCGCCCGTCGGGAAAGATGCCGAGCACGCCGAAGATGTACAGCGCGACGCCGGCTGTCGTCCCCATCACGAGGCTGAACAGCAGCTGGCCACCGACGTAGCGCGCAACGGCGTTCTGTACGAGCGTCGGATAGTCGTCGGTGCGCGTGCCGTCGCCGGCGGGCATGAGCCTGCGCACGAGCTTGCCGATGCGCGAGCCGTACAGGAGCATGTACACCGACAGCACGAACACGAGCACGATGTCGAAGCCGGCGCTCACCGCTTCGGTCAGCAGGCCGCCGCCGAAGGACACCACCGAGCCGCCGCTTTTGGAGAGCTTGTCCTGGAGGGTCTGCAGCGCCGTCTTCCCCTGCTCAGCGAGCTGCACGTGAAGGCCGAGGCGCTGCAGGTCATGCTGCAGGCTGAGGATCGTGCTGTTGGCTTCGTTGACGAGGTGGGGCAGGCTGTGCGTGAACGTCCGCACCTGATTGGAGATAGGGTTGGCCAGCAGCACGCCGATCCCGGCCAGCGTCAGAAAGAATCCGAGGTACACCGCGAGCACCGCCAAACCCCTGGGGAGCCGCGAGCGCTGGAGAAAGGCGACAGCCGGGTTGAGGATCAGCGCGATGACCGCCGCCACGACGAAGATCAACAGCACTTTGCCCGCCGCTTTCGCGAGCGCCCATACCGCCAGCACCGCCAGCGGGAGCAGCACCAGCTGGACCCAGCGAGCAACGATCACGCGGGGCGGCTCCGCCGGTGGTGGGGACTGCGGGGAGTCCGTCAGCACCCGCTCCTCTTTGTCTGGCGGGGCCGCGTCGGGGGTGTTTCCAGAGACGCCGCTCACTTGCCCGCAACCATCGGCGAAGTATGGCTGAGCCTGAGGCGGCTCCTCCAGGGCGGCCGAGCGCGGTGGGCATCCTTTTTGTCGGCGACGTCGTGGGCGGCATCGGCAGACGCACTCTGCTCGACTGCCTGCCGGTACTGCGCGAGCGCCATGCCCCCGACTTCGTCGTCGTCAACGCCGAGAACGTCGCGGGCGGGCTGGGGATCACCCCCAAGATCGCCGACGAGCTGATCGCGGCCGGTGTCGATGCGATCACACTTGGCAACCACACCTACCACCGTCGCGAGATCTATCCGTATCTGGAAGCTCAGCCTCGGATCGTGCGACCGGCCAACTTCCTGCGCAGCCAACCCGGCCGTGGCACCTGCGTGGTCGAGCATGAGGGCGTACGCTTGGGGGTCGTGAGCATGAGCGGAAACCTGTACCTGCGCGCCGGCCGCTCGGCATTCACCGAGATCGAGGTCGCACTCGGAGAGCTCAGCGGCGTCGATCACGTGCTGGTCGACATGCACGCCGAGGCCACCTCCGAGAAGGTCGCCATGGGCTGGCACCTGGACGGACGGGTGACAGCCGTGGTGGGAACCCACACGCACGTACCCACCGCCGATGCGCGCGTGCTCCCGGGCGGGACCGCCTACATCACCGACGCCGGCATGACCGGGCCCCGCGGAGGCGTGATCGGCGTCAAGCGCGAGCAGGCGATCGAGTCGCTGCTGACGCAGATGCCCGTTCGCTTTGAAACCTCTGATGAGGACCCCTGGCTGATGGGAGTCGTCATCCGCTGCTCGCAGCCACTGCGGGCCGACTCGATCGAGCAGGTGCTGATGCCAAAGCCGCCGGCCGGCTCCGGGGATCGCTGAAACGACCGAGCAGGGCGATCATCGCGAGCGGGAAGAACCAGGGGATATACAGGTAGAACCAGTGGTCGATGCCCAGCTGCGTGGCGATCATCACCGCCGCGCATGCCGCCGCCAGGCCCACGAGGTCAGCGCGGCGGGGGAGGATCGCGAGCGTGACGGCGAGCAGCACGGCCGCGAGCTGGACGGCCAGTTGGACGCCGCCGAGGCCGCCGTACAGCCCCCATACCGAGAACGGTGAGCCGCGTTCGGCCTGATAGGCGATCGTCCGCTGATAGATGGTGTGCAGGGAGTCGTGGCGCAGAGCGGGGATGGACGCGAGCGCCGCGACCGCGACGAACGCGACCACGAAGATCGCGAAGGAGCGCAGGCGCCGAGACGAGTAGGCCGCGCCGCTCTCGCCCTCGTCGTGCGTGGCCAGCAGCGGCGCCAGCGCGAGCGGAGCGAACTTGGTGAGACCGGCGAGCGCGGCGAGCGCGCCGGATGCCGAGCGCCCGAGCGTCGAGCGGTAGCTGCAGGCGAGCACCGCCGCGAGCACGAGCACCGCGACGAGGGCGTCGTTCGAGTTGCTCTCGAGTGCGAACAGGGTGAACGGGTAGGCGACCCACGCGTATGCGAGCGCGACACCGAGCGCCGGCCCGCGCACGCGGCGGCCGAGCAGGAAGAGAAGCGCGACCGCGAGCAGGTCGAAGGTGATCGCCGCCGCATGGGCGGCGGGCAGGTCATCCCAGCGGCCACTCCAGCCGAAGATCTGCTCGAACGGAACGTACGCCTCGTAGTTGACCGGGCCGTAGGTGTCGCCGTGTTCGTTGTCTGAGGGAAAGGATCCGTACAGCGGCTTGCCGTCAACGATCCGCTGTCCCCCGATCACCCCGGCGTAGCCGACGTCGATCACGTTCGAGTCGGTGACGTTCAGCGCGATGCGAAAGCCCAGCAGGAACACCACGCCGAGGGCCAGCCACGGCACCGGCACGAGCAGGCGCAGGGGCGGGGGCTCGCGGGGCGTGCGCTGTCGCCTCCTCAGCGCGAGCATGCGCGCAAGCAGGTAGAGCAGCGGCGGGTAGACGAGCGGCACCGAGGCATAGATGTGCGCATGGTTGAAGAACGCCAGCGAGACCGAGAACGACAGCAGCACGAGCAGGTCGAGGTGCAGCAGCGAGAGGGGCCGGCGAAAGTCGAAGAACGGGAACATGAACAGGACGCACAGCGGCAGCCATATGTACAGGGCGTTCACGTGCCGGCCAAACGCACCGGGGTAGCCGCGGGCCATCGTCCACGCCACCTGGAAGCCGGTCCACTGTTCGAGCACCCGACCCGAGGAGTCGTCGATGATGACCTGGCCGATCTCGGTCTTGCCGCCTTGGGAGAAGTAGCTCACCTGCCAGTGATACGGCCCCTTCAGATAGGCGCCGCCGTAGGAGCCCCGGTACTTACGGCGCACCGAGCGCATCTTCGGCAGGGCGTCGGCGATCGACAGGACCCTGTCGGCCGACAGCTTGCGACCCGCCGGGGGCGTGTCGGAGCCCGGCACCGGTACCGGCGTTTCCGCGCTGGTGGACTGAGGAGATGAGACGGCCGTCCCGCTGTGGCCGGCAACCTTCAGCGGGGAAGGGCTGCGAGCGTGTGAGGGAGTGCCGGTAGCGGCCCCGGCCGCGGCCGGCGCTGCGCACGCGGCAGCGCACACGATGAGCGTCAGGGAGCGGCGCACCAGGCGAGGGTAACGCGACTCCCGTCCGTGCTTGAGCTCCTCGCTGCTCCTATGCCGTGGTGGACTCGGCCGTGGCGGGACTGCCTCCGGCACAGCCGAAGTGCCCCAGCACGAGCTGGGCGATGTCGCGGATCGCCCATTGGGCGGGCTGCGGCTGCGGAGCCCCCACCCCGCAGAGCACAAGCGCCCCGAGCGAGTCCGACGCGTGAAGCGACCCATGGCTGCCGCCGCCGAGGTGCGCCTGGCGACCCCAGTCGACGAACTCGTAGCCCGGACCGGCAGACAGCAGCACCTCTCCCGAGGTCTCGCAGGTGAGCGCCGACCACACGCGGGCAAGCGCGTCGGGATAGGAGGGGGTGTGCAGGCGCCCGTCCTGAACCGCGGCGTCGACCACGGCCAGCGGCCCCTCGACGCTCCAGCAGGCGCCGCGCGAATCCTCGAGCGGCCCGCCCGGGCGAAATCGCAGCTCGCCGTGGACGGGGCTTGAGATGATCCCCTCGCTGGGGACATCGTGAGCGTCGCGGCCCAGCCACATGACGTGCTCGACGCCCTCTATGGCCAATGCCCGGGTCACGACGGACGCACGCATCGCGTCGCGCTCGGTCGGGTGCAGGGCGTAGACCATCGCGGCGCGCTGGGAGGGGCAGACCGCTATGCGCGGCTCTTCTCCACGCTGGGATCCGGTTGAGCGCGAGGGTCCGCGCACCCCCAGCTCGGCGAGCTGGTCCTGGAGCGCGATCGTGTCGGTGATCGCCGTCTGGGAATGGTCGGCCAGCACGATCACGGCGTGCTCGGAAAGGAACTCGTCGATCCCGCCCGAGGCCTGAGCGATGCGGGCGAGCTGAAGGTCGGCCTGGGCGATCGACTGCACCTGCGCCTCAGGTCCGTATTTGTGCGAGTACCAGTCGTTGTCCGGGAGCGACAGGAGCAGAAAGTCGAACAGATCCTGCTCGACCAGGTAGGTGGATACGCAACCGGAATGCCGGTCACGCACGCCGGGCATCCCGAGCCCGGAGCGGCAGCCGGTCTGGCGCGAGGCGAAGATGTCGGCGTAGAAAAGCTCACGCGGGCCCATCACCGGGTGGCGCATCAGGGTCGAGGCCATCCGCGTCAGCGCGGTGTCGCGCTGGGGCTCGTGGCGGTAGCGCCCCCGGTACATCAGATAGGTGGTGCCCGCCGTGCGTACGTCGGCGTCGTCGAGGGTCTCGAACACCGTGGGCGTGTCGGAGGAGAGGTGGGCGCGGTTCATGTTGTAGACCGTGTCCGTCAGCTGCCGCGATATGCCAAAGCGCTGAGCCGCGCGGAAGCTCGACCCGTACTCGACGTAGCGGTCCTCTTCGCGGTGGAACCAGTTCATCGCGGGGATCCGGTGCGCGTCCTGGGCGACACCCGTGACGATCGATGCGGCGCACACGGGCGTGACCGACGGGAAGGCCGCGACGCAGTCGGGTACGTAGAGCCCGCGCTCCATCATCTCCTGGAGGACCGGCGCGGCGCCGGCGGCAACCGTGCGCTCGAGCATCGCGGGAGCCATCGCGTCGATGACGCACAGCACGAGCTTCGACGGTGTTGAGCTCACGTTCGCGGCCATCAGCGGCGCAGGATGCGCAGCCCCGCGTACTTGCTGGACGAGCGCGAGCCCGACCGCACGAGCAGCCAGGCGAACAGGCCCAGCGCCACATAGCCGAGCGGGTGCAGCAGCGCCACGATCGCGGCGAGCACGAGCGCGGCGGCGTCCAGGTAGAGGGTCAGCGCCTCGCGCGCGGCGCGATCGGCCAGCCGCGTGCGGGCGCGTGCGATCACCGGCCCGGCGACGCTCTGGGCGAGCCATACCGAGGCCAGGCCACCGAGCAGACCTGGCCACGACGCGTCGCCGTGGGCGGCGAGCGTACCCGCGAACAGCAGCGCACCGGCTCCGTACCCCAAACCGCTGAGCGCCGCAGCGAACGCTCCCGGCCGTGAGCGCTCCGGGCCGGGATCGAGCATGGGCGCGAGGCCCAGCAGCAGCTGGAGCGCGTATGCGAGCACGAGCGCCAGCGCGACGGCGAGAAGCCACCAGCTGGACTGCAGGAAGTGGTAGCGGCCGTGAGCGAAGCTGACACCGAGCGCGCCTGCCGAGCCGAGCGCGCCGGCGAGCAGCAGCGGCAGGAACGGCCGCAACCCGCAGGCGACCGCCAGGCCGGTGCCGAGACCTATGTAGAAGAAGGTGCCGTTCATGCAACGAGCGTGCGGTGGTGCGCTACCGTGCAGGAGCTGAGCGAGCTGCGATCGGTCAGGACGATAGACGACCTGTCAGCCGGTCAGGCCGAGGTTCGGCGAGTGCGGCGGGCGAATAGAGACTCAGGAAAATGGACCGACCCATCAAAGGAGTAGGAGACGGGCGACGGGCCCGGCCGGCGGCGCACGAGCTCGCTCGCTACGAGAGCCTGTTCGCTGCGCGCACGCGCGGCATGAAAAGCTCGGCGATGCGCGAGATGATGGCGCTGACCGAGCGCCCGGACGTGATCTCGCTGGCAGGCGGGCTCCCGGACACGACCACGTTCGCACCAGAGCTGTACGCGAAGCTGATGTCCCAGGTGGCCGCCGAGTCGACCGCGCGGGCGCTCCAGTACGGGCCAACGGAGGGGATGGCCTCGACGGTGAAATGCATCGTCGAAGTGATGGAGGAGGAGGGCACGCCGGTGGATCCGGCCGAGGTGATCGTCACCACCGGCGGCCAGCAGGTGATCGACCTGGTGTGCAAGGCGCTGATCGACCCCGGCGACGTGATCGTCGCCGAGGCTCCCACCTATCCGGGCGCGGTTCCCACGTTCAGCGCCTACCAGGCCGACGTGGTGCAGATCGAGATGGACGCGGACGGGATGCCGATCGATGAGCTCGAGACCACGCTCGACGCGCTGGCGGCCGAAGGCCGCCGGCCGAAGTTCATCTACACGATCCCCAACTTCCAGAATCCGGGCGGCGTGACTATGTCGCTGGCGCGCCGGCGCCGCTTGGTCGAGGTGGCACGCGAGCGCGAGCTGTTGGTGCTGGAGGACAACCCCTACGGTCTGCTCCGTTACGAGGGTGAGCCTTTACCGACGCTGTACTCGCTGGACGCCGAGGCGGTTGGACGGGGCGGGGCCTCCGACCTGGTCATATACCTGGGCACGTTCTCGAAGATCCTCTCCCCCGGGTTGCGCCTCGGCTGGGCCGTCGCCCCGAGGCCAGTGCTCGAGAAGCTTAACCTCGGCAAACAGGGCGCAGACCTCTGCTCCTCGCCGGTCACCCAGCTGTTCGTGTCAGCGTACTTCAAGGAGGGCGATTGGCGAGGGTACATAGAGCGGCTGAGGCAGCTGTACAGCCGCCGTCGTGACGTCATGCTCGAGGCGCTCGAGCAGCATTTCGGTGGGAAGGCGAGCTGGACCAAGCCGCAGGGTGGGCTGTTCATCTGGGCGACGCTCGACGGCGGCGTCGACACGACCGACCTGCTCGCGGACAGCGAGGGCGTCGCCTTCGTGCCCGGACGTGCCGCCTACATGGATGGCCGGAGCGGCGCCTCTTCGATGCGGCTTAACTTCGCGGGCGTGCCCGAGGATGACATTCGCGAGGGCATAAGGCGAATCGGCAGAACGATGGGCGGGCAGGCCGGCCTGTACGGAGTGCTCACCTCATCATCGCTGGGCCACCGCTCCGGCGATCCTGCCGCGCGGGACGCCGACGCGAAGCGCAAGCAAACGCCCGCAGAGACCGCTCCGGGGCCCGCCGACGCCGGCCTCGCGGACGTCGTCGAGCTCCCGCGCCGCTCCGAGCCGCCACCAGCCAGATCAGCGGGCGAGCAGCCGGATCGATGAGCGGCGGGACGCTCGAAGCGGGGAGGCGGCAGAAGGCCCCCGCGGGCGGATCCAACAGACGCATCAAACGCGTCGCCGTGCTCAAGGGCGGAAACTCGCTGGAGCGAAAGGTGTCCCTGCGTTCGGGCGCCCAGGCGCAGGGCGCGCTGGCGCGGCGGGGTCACGAAGTCGTCGCGATCGACGCCGGCCCGGAGCTCGTGGAGCAGCTGCGTGAGGCAAAGCTCGACGCGGCCTTCATCGCGATGCACGGCTCAGACGGCGAGGACGGAACCGTGCAGGGGCTGCTGGAGGCGATCGGCATCCCCTACACGGGCTCGGGGCCCGCGGCGTGCATGCGCTGCACCGACAAGGTGCTCGCCAAGTACCTGATGCGCGAGGCCGGAATCCCGACGCCGGACTTTCACTTCTTTCGGGAGTCCTCCTTCAAAGAGCTGGGGGCCGCGGCGGCGTTGGCGGAGGTCGAGCAGAGGCTGAGCTTCCCGCTGGTGGTCAAGCCGGCGAGGCAGGGTTCGGCGCTCGGTGTGAAGTTCGCTCGCACGAGCGAGCAGCTCCCCGGCGCGATCGTGGGCGCACTGTCATATGACAGCAAGATCCTGATCGAGCGCTACGTCAAGGGCCGCGATCTGGCCGTGTCGATACTCGACTCCGAGGTAGCGGGCGAGGAGCCCGTGGCGCTGCCGGTGGTCGAGGCGATCCCGCGGGAAGAGGACTTCTACAACTACGAGTCTCGTTACGAGATCGGCATGACCACGTTCGTGTGCCCTGCAGAGCTCGGCGCGGAGGCGACCGCGAGAGCGCAGGAGCTCGCCCTTGGGACCTACCGGCTGCTCGGCTGCCGTGGCGTGGCGCGGGTCGATCTGATGCTAGACGAGGACAGCGACGAGCTGATGGTGCTCGAGACGAACGTCGTGCCGGGGCTTACGGAAACAAGCCTTCTCCCGCTGGCTGCCGACGCTGCCGGAATCGGGTTCGAGGAGCTGGTGGAGAGGATCCTCGCGAGCGCGCTCGCTAGCTGATCGTCAGGAATCGCCGGCGGCGAAGTCCTCGGGCGAGACCTGGTCGAGGAACTCCTTGAACTTCTCAACGACGTCCTCGGACTCCTCGACGTCGTGCTCGAACTCGATCGCCGACTCGGATATGACCTCCTCGGCGGCGAAGATCGGGGCGCCGGAGCGCACGGCCAGCGCGATCGCGTCGCTCGGCCGGGAGTCGATCTCGAGCTCGCGACCGGCGACATTGAGGGTGATCGAGGCGAAGAAGGTGTTCTCGCGCAGCTCGGTGACCGACACCTGCGTGCACTTGACGTCCAGCTCCCCGAGGATGTCGCACAGCAGATCGTGGGTCATCGGCCGCGGCGTGCCGGCGCCCTGGAGCTTCATGAGGATCGATGCGGCCTCCGGGTGGCCGATCCAGATCGGCAGGAACTTGTTTCCGTCAACCGTCTTTAGGAGCACGATCGGCTGCTTGCCAACCATGTCAAAGCTGACGCCGTAGATGACCATCTCCTGCACAAGGATCCTCCGGAAGGGGGAAAGGCCAGAGTATAGGTACCCGCCCGAGGCACCGAGCGACGGGGCGGGCTGAATCCCAGGACCCGGGCGAAAGGAATCTCAGCGTCGCGCCCGAAAGCTCCACAGCTTGTTGCCGAGGAAGTTCAGGGGCATCGAGCCGGCTACAGCGAGCGCCTGGGCCGGTACCTTGGCGATGCCGGCACCCTCGACGAACAGGGTCAAGAGCAGCAGGGCGAAAGCCTCCGCCACCAGGCTGACCGCGAGGAAGCGCATCGCCTGGAAGCGTGCCCGGCCGCCGCGGGCATCGAACGTCCAGTGGCGGTTGAGAACGAAGTTGTTGGCCACCGCTACCAGCCACGCGATCACCGAGGCGGCCCTGTAATCGACGCCCACAGAGTGCACGAACAGGGTGTAGACGGCGAGGTTGACGACGAACCCGACCCCGCCCACGAGGCCGAAGCGGACGAGCTGCAGCCAGTTGGCGGGGCGGCGCATCCCATGCAGGAGGCGGATGTGCGGCCGGACCTCCACCGCGGCGGTCTCCTCGGGCATCCGGTCAGGGTATCGACACAGCAGGGCGGATGCTGCCGCTAGCCTATGGATGGATGAGGGCGCAACCGCGAGTGTTCGCCGTATTGGCCTGCGTGCTGGCCGCCGCGGGCACAGCAGGCTGCGGTGAAAGCGGCGTGGGCGCGGCCGGGCACGCCGCCAAGGCGGGCGCCACGGCGCCGGTCAGGGCGGACCCACCGGCGGGCGCCACGGCGCCTGCCGGGGACCCTGCCCCGACGGCGGGCGCCAGCGGCGCGGCTGCCGCCGGGGGGGTTGCCAGGGAGGTTGCCGATCCACTGGAATCAAGCAGCTATCCGGCCCCGGCCTCGGTGCACCACAGGGCCGCGTCAGCGCCGGCGCGAGCCGGCGAAGTGGTTGTCGCGGCCGGGGCGCCCTCCGACGCAGAAGTGCGCAAGGAGCTCGATCAGATGCACGCCGCTGAACGGACGGCGCTGCAGGCACAGACGCGTAAGCTGACGCCGGTGGCCGGGGGCGAGTCGATCGGCGGCAACGGGACGATCCCGATCCCCGCCGACATTCCCGAAGTCGTGCAGAAGGTGATCGCGGGCGCCAACGCGATCGCGGACTTCCCCTACGTGTACGGCGGCGGGCACGCGTCGTTCGTGGACAACGCCTACGACTGCTCGGGCTCGGTGAGCTACGCGCTGGCGGCGGCCGGGCTGCTGAGCGAACCGGAGACCTCAGGAACGCTCGAGAGCTGGGGCGCAGCGGGCCCCGGGCGCTACATCACCGTCTACGCCAACGCCGGGCACACCTACATGTATGTGGATGGCATGCTGTATGACACCGCTGGACGCAGCGGCGTGTACGCCTCGCGCTGGCAGGTCGGGGCCGTGGACAACTCCGGCTACGTCGCACGGCACTGGCCCGGCCTTTAGGGGCGGCGGTCGATATGGACCTCGGGATGCCGGCTCTGTCCCTCCTTCTCGCGCTCGACGGGGAATCGGCGACCGGTAACAGCACGGGCATCGCGGTGATCTCGCTCGTGTCGATCGTGTTCGGCTACCTGCTGCTCGCGGCGCTGTGGTACTTCGTGTTCCGGGACAAGGCCCGCAGGAAGCGCAGGAAGGGCTCCTCGGACTGATCAAAGGGCACGGACGGCCCTCAGCGCAGTGCCGCGATCAGCCCGTCAGCGTGACGGTGCTCACGACGGTGGTGCTTGCGGGGCTTTTCGACGCGTTGCGGACGACGAGCATCAGGATCAGCGACACTTTGTGCAGGCGACGCAGGCGCGCGGCCGTGCTCTTGGAGAACTTGATCTTCACCGTGTTGCGCCCGCCCTTTGTGGTCACGAGGATGTCTTTGGCGATCACGATCTGCGCGGGCGTGCCCTTGGCGAGTCCCGTGGCGGCGGGGCCGTGCAGGCCGATTTTGCGGGCGATGGATGCTGCCAGCAGCACGTCGAAGTGCCCGGCGACCTGCTCTGAGACCGAGTAGCGGACGACGAGGCCGGAGGACAGCGCGCTTGCAAGCGAGCGCGACAGGGAGGAGGCCGTGGCGACCGGGCCCGGCGCGGTGCTCCCGGCGGTGGACGGCGAGGTGGTGGAGGAGCCGGACGAGGAACCGGCCGCGGCCCCCGGTGCGGAGCTTCCTGAGCCCCCGGAACCGCCGGAGCCTCCTGAGCCGCCCGGGCTGCCGGGCCGCGGCGTCCCGGCGACCGTCACCATCTGCTGGGCGCTTTCGACGGTGTTGCCGCCGACGTCGGTGACCGTCAGCGTGACGGGGTAGATGCCCGCGTATTCATAGGAGTGAAAAACGCTCCCGGCACAGGGACTGAGCCAGGCTGCTGGACAGATGGGCGCACCGGGCGCGTAGCCGGTGACGGTCTGGCTGCCGTCGCCGAAGTTCCACGTGTAGGTGGCGTAGTTTGCCTGGGGCGAGCCGCCCGCGGTGAAGTCGGTGCCGCCGCCCAGGGCGATATCGGACTCCATGCCGTCGAAGCCGACCTGTTCACCGGTGTGAACAGGCGTCGGGGCCGTGAACTGCGGCTCGAGCGCGGCGTGCGTGAGGCAGGACACGCCGGGGTATGCAAGCTTGTAGGCCGCGAGGTTGAACGCGTCGTTGAGGTAGTAGTCGCCGCCATTCAGCGCTTGGTTGTACAGTGTCCCGGCGCCCGACAGTGGTTCTTCACCGACCGAGCCTCCGAGCACGAGCGCAAACTCGTTGCGGCATTCATCGATGGCCTCGTTGTGCGGCGTTCCGGAATCCTGCCAGGCGTTAAGCAGCGGGTCGGTGACGGTGTTCTGCTGCTCGACCGCGATCTGGTTGATGATGAGATCGGCCAGTCCAGTGTCGCACCCGCCGTCGGGGGAGGGACACTGCAGCGGCTGGTTCGGCTCCTGCTGGCGGGGAGATGACTCCGGTTCCTCGGCTTTGGGTTTGCTGCTTGGATCGAAGCCGCCATCCTGACATTCGTAGGCCTTAGTCCGGTTTGCCGAGTTCAGGTGCGGGTCGGCGACTCCGCCGGCCGTCCACGGGATCACCGCGTAGAGGTACGTGTTTTCGTCACCGGTTTCGGGGCTCGTCGGGCTGATGTCCGAGTGATAGCTGCACAGGCTGTGTGCTGGTTCGGTGTCGCTCGAGCACACGCTCGCGCCAGCGTCTGCGCAGACCGTCACACCCGGCGGGGTGAGCAGGTAGAAGATCGTGCTCATCCCTTTCTGCAAGCCGTGCTGACTGGTGACGAAGTTTTCCAGCTCCGCGCGGATCTGAGTGTCGTTGAGACACGTGATCGCGTCTTTTTTCCCGCCCGCTTCTATCAATGGATTGGGATCGGTGCAGCCGGCCGGCGTCGGATAGGGGTTGGTGTCCGTGTACGCGCCGGCGAAGGAGGAGCGGTCGGTGGCCGGCTGGTTGGACTTGTCGGTGTACTGCGTGTCCACCGCAAACACGTTTTCCAGCGAGCCGCCGGCCACGCCCAGGTTCTCGAGGAAGGTGTCGATCAGATGCTGCCAGTCCCCGTGGTACTCGTCTTTCGGATCCCAGTAGATCGCATACGTGCGGACTTTGTGCAGGACCGGGTGGCCGCTCGGGTTGCTGAAGGTTTCCGGTGCGCCACCTTCACCGAGTTTCGTGGCGTTGTGCCTCTGCACGCCGACCTTCCTGCCGGCTTCGGGTTCGATCACGACAGCTCCCGCGGGCGGCGCGAGCGTGACCAGGAGCCCGACCGACAGACCCGCGGTTGCGGCAATCGCGAGCGCGAGCCGCCACAGCCCGAAGAATCGGCTATCGGCCGGCGGCATAGGCGTGCGGAGAAGTAGCCTCACGCCCCCATCATCGGCAGGCTGCCCGCATTGCCTTAGCCCCGGACACCTGGACCGTCAGACATGTCTGCCGCGCGCTTGCGCGCTGGGGGCGAGATGTCGGCCGCGCCCTCCTCAGAAGCCCGCAGCGCTGCCGTCAGGCTCTGCCACTGCAGGCGAACGCAGTGCGGCAGCACCGAGGGCAGCCGCTGCGAGTGCCGTGACCGTCACCAACACGCTGGTGCGCTTGGACAGGTATCCGCCGCACCCGCCGGCGAGGCCCGCCAGGGCATCGGCCCCGTCGCAGGCGACGCCGACAGCGATCCACTGCCGCCGGGAGGCGCCCTCCGCGCCCATGGCCCCCCACGCCAGCGCAAGGTCACGTACTCCAAACAGGCGGGCCAGATAGGGCGACTGCGGATTTGCGCCAGCGTCGAGCCCGAACAGCCGGGCGGCGAGCCGCGGCGTCGCCCAGGATCCCACTCCGATCGCCGCCCTCAGTCCAACCAGAGCGCTCACCGCGCCACCCTCGTTCACGAGCGCGACTCTACCGAAGCGACGCTGCTCAGGCGGGCTGCGCGACGGGCGCGCCCAGCTCGTAGTCGCCCGGCGCTATCTGCGCGGCTCTGCGGCGGTATGTGCTCCACAGCCACGGCCATTGGTTGGGATCGTTGCCGTTCTCGTCGACGTACCAGTTCGTGCAGCCGGTGTGCCAGACGCTGCGAGCCAGTGCCGCACGCAGCTGTCGGTCGAACTCCTCCGCGGTCTCCCGGCGGACCTCGATGCGGCCCGCGTGCGAGCGTTCGAGCTCGCCGAGAGCCCCGATCACGTGGCTCACCGCCGCCTCGATCGTGTAGATCACCGAGCCGGTCCCGCCGTTCGTGTTGGGCCCATACAGCAGGAACATATTGGGGAAGCCGGGCACGCTAGTGCCCAGATAGGCGCGGGCGACCTGCTTCCACTCCTCGGCCAGCCTGCGCCCGCCCCGGCCGATGATCTCCATCGGCGCGACGAAGCCGTGCGTCTTGAAGCCGGTCGCAAGCACGAGCGCGTCGGCGGGGCGCTCCGTCCCGTCCTTGACGCGCACGCCGCCTGCAGTGATCGCGTCGATTTGATCGCTGATCAGCTCGACGTTGGGCTTGGTGAGCGTCGGATACCACTCGTCGGTCAGCATCAGCCGCTTGCAACCGAGCTCGTCGCGCGGGGTCACGGCGGCGCGCAGCTCGGGGTCCGAGATCGCGCTGTTGATCTGGCGGCGGGCCATCGCGCGCAGCGGCGCGAGCGCCCAGCGGTGACCGGTCATCCCCAGAGCTCCGAACTCCATGAACGCGAAGATCGCCAGCCGGTCGAGTCGCCGCACGCTGGGGAAGCGCTCGAACAGTCGCTGCGTGCGCTCGCCGTAGGCGAAGTCCATCTTCGACATCGTCCAACCGGGCGAGCGCTGGTAGATGTCGAGCTGCTCGACGATGGGCTGGATCGCGGGCACGGCCTGGATCGCGCTGCAGCCCGTGCCCACGACGGCGACCCGCTTACCCGTGAGGTCCACGTCGTGGCGCCATTGCGAGGTGTGAAAGGCCGGCCCCGCGAAGCTCTCGAGACCGGCGATCGACGGCATCTTTGCAACCGAGAGCTGCCCGCAGGCGGTGACCAGGACGTCGGCCTCATGATCGCCCGCGCTCGTGCTCAGCATCCACACGCTGCGCTCCTCATCCCAACGCGCCTGGGTGACCTCCGTGCCCGTGCGAACCTTCTGCAGGACCCCGTGGCGGCGGGCGACATCCTCGACGTAGGCCTGGATCTCCGCCTGGGGCGCGAACCGGCGCGACCAGTGCGGGTTCGGCTCGAAGGAGAACTCATACAGATGCGACGGCACGTCGCAGGCGGCGCCCGGGTAGGTGTTGTGATTCCACACGCCGCCCACCCGCTCGCCGCGCTCGAACACGGTCACGTCGTGGTAACCCGCGTCCCCCAGCATCACCGCGGCTCCGACGCCGGCGAAGCCCCCGCCGACCACGGCGACCGACCTGCGCCGGCGGATCCCGGTGTGCCCGTTGGCGTGAGCAGGAGAGCTCATCCAGGTGCACATTACTGACGGCGCAGTGCGTTCGGGGGAGCGCGCGAACCGGGTCGTCCTTTTCGGGCAATCCAAGTCGTCCCTTTCGGGCATGTGTCCACTCCTCAGATCGCGGGGTCAAGGGTTCTGCGGGCGTGGCCGACGTCCATCGAAATGCGGATCGCCAGCGACACGGCAATGCGGATGGGGGGACGCCTGCGTGTCGTGCTGGCGGCTGGTTGCGCCTGTTGCGGACTCATCGCCGCGCCGTCCCTCGCCGAGGCCGCCACCCCATACACCGCCTACGTGAGCAACGAAACCTCGGGAACCCTCACTCCCATCAACACCGCCACCAACCTCACCGGCTCCACGATCGCGACCGGCACCCCATCGGTGATCGCGATCACCCCCGACGGCAGGACGGCGCTGCCGCCCGCAGGTTGGCACTTCTGCTGGGGCTCGGGGCGGCGGCTCCCTCTCAGGGCGCCATCCCCTACACCGCCTACGTCTCCAACCTGACAGAACAGACGCTCAGCCCGATCAACACCGCCACCGGCGTCGTCGCCCCGGCGATCAAAGTGGAAAGCCCCCCTTTCCTTGCGATAACGCCCGACGGCAGCACCGCCTGGGTGACCAACGCCACGCAGGGCACCGTGACCCCGATCACGCTGTCCACGGGCACATCCGGTACGCCGATAAAAGTGGGCGCCAACCCGTACGCGATCGCGATCTCACCCGACGGCACGAAGGCCTACGTCGCCGACCACGGCTCGGACTCGGTGACGCCGATCAACCTCACCGCGAGGACCGCGGGCCCGGCAATCACAGTCGGCAAGGAACCGTGGGCGATCGCGGTCTCCCCCGACGGAACAAAAGTGTATGTGACGAACTACGGCTCAAACAGCGTCACTCCGATCACGGTCTCCTCGAACACGCCCGGCACGCCGATCACCGTCGGCAGCGGGCCGCAGTCGATCGCCATCACCCCCGACGGGACGACCGCCTGGGTTGCCGGCTTCACCGCCAACGCGATCACGCCGATCGCCCTGGCCACCGGCACCGCGGGTGCGCCGATCACGGTGAAAGAAGCGAACTCCATCGCCATCACCCCCGACGGGAGCATGGCCTATGTGACGAGCTACACCCCCAGCACCGTGACCCCGGTGAACCTGTTCACCAAAACCGCCGGCACCGCCATCCCCGTGGGGAGCATCCCCTATCAGGTGGCAATCACTCCCGACGGGGCGACGGCCTACGTGACCGACAACTCCTCCAACTCGGTGACTCCGATCAACATCGCCACGCAGACGGCCGGCACGGCTATCAAAGTGGGCGCCGGACCCGACGGCATCGCAATCACCCCCGACCAGGCGCCGGTGGCCTCATTCACTGTTAACGCGGCAGCGGCCGGCTCGCCCTCCTCCTTCAACGCCTCCGCCTCGAGCGTCGCCCACGGCACGATCACCTCCTATGCCTGGAAATTCGGTGACGGCGGCGCCACCACCACCTCGACGCCCACGACGACTCACACCTATACCGCGGCGGGCAGCTACACGGCCACGCTGACCGAGACAGACGCCGCCGGGACCTCGACCACCCGGGTGTTCACCGGCCAGACCGTGAGCCGCAACGGGGGATCCGGCGCCCAGGCGACGCGCTCGGTGTCGGTCTCACCGGCACCGCTGACGCTGATCGGGCCGCTCCCCGATGACCCCCGACCGTCGCGCGTCCTCATATCCATCAAATCGATGACCGTCAACCGGCACGGCGTCGCCGTGATCCCGATGCGATGCCCCACCGGCGGCTGCCGCGGCACGGTCACGGTCACCGTTCACATCGCCGAGCCCCGCGCCCGGCGCGCCGCGGCCGCGCGCTGCGCACGCGGCTGCCGGCCGCTCGCCAGCACCAACTACGAAGCCCGCGCCGGGCAGAAGATCCGCGTGCGTGTCCACATCGCTTCGTTCGGGCGCCGGCTGCTGAGAACCCGTTCCTCCGTGCGCGTGATCCTCACCGCCACCTCGGTCGCCGGCGGGCAGACGGCCACGGTCACGCGCGCGATCGCGATGAAGAGCGCCACTCGCACGTAGGTGCGGACGCGGCGGCGGCGAGCCCCGCGGGGATATAGTCGCCCGGTCACTGCGAAGCAGCGCTATCGGGAGGGATGATGTCCGAGCTGGCGAGACTGGATGCGACGGGGCAGGCACAGCTGGTGCGCGACGGTGAGGTGTCGGCGGCGGAGTTGGTCGAGAGCGCCATCCGCCGTGTGGAGGCGGTCAATCCCGAGCTCAACGCTGTCATCACCGAGCTGTTCGAGAAGGCCACCGCGACGGCGAACGGGCCGCTGGGAGAGGGGCCGTTCAAGGGCGTGCCGATGATGCTCAAGGACCTCGCCTGCCACTCGGCCGGGGACCCCTTCCACGAGGGCATGGCGTTCCTCAAGCGACTGCAGTGGAGCGAGCCCGAGGACCAGTACCTGGCGGGCAGGTTCCGCAACGCCGGCTTCGTGTTCCTGGGCAAGACCAACACGCCCGAGCTGGGGATCCTGCCGACGACAGAGCCGGAGGCGTACGGGCCCACCCGCAACCCCTGGGATCTGGAGCGCTCACCCGGCGGGTCGAGCGGGGGATCGGCGGCGGCGGTCGCCGCCGGGCTGGTTCCGGTGGCTCACGCCAACGACGGCGGTGGATCGATCCGCATCCCCGCGAGCCACTGTGGGCTCGTCGGACTCAAGCCATCGCGCGGGCGCGTCTCACTCGGGCCCGACTTCGGGGATGTCATATCCGGGCTGGTCGCCGAGCACGTGGTGTGCCGGTCGGTGCGTGACAGCGCCGGCGTGCTGGACGCGATCTGCGGGGCCATGCCCGGTGACCCCTACGCGGCGCCGGACCGCCAGCGGCCGTACAGCGAGGAGCTCGGCGGGGACCCCGGAAGGCTTCGGATCGGGATCATGACGACGCCTCCGGGCGGACGGTTCGAGACGCACCCGGACTGCATCGCGGCGGCACAGGACGCGGCGAGGATGCTCGAGCAGCTCGGCCACGCGGTGGAGCAGGCCCACCCGGCCGGCACCGAGGACCCGGAGTACATCCCGAGCTTCCTGCTGCGATGGACCGCGGGCATCGCCTGGAATCTCAAATACTGGGAGGCCAAGACCGGCAAGACGATCGGATCCGGCGACGTCGAGCCGAGCACCTGGGCGCTCGCCGAGCTGGGCCGTTCTCACAGCGCCGCCGACTATCTGCGCGCGGTCGAATACCACCAGCGTGTCACCCGCCGCATCGCGGACTGGTGGCAGGAGGGCTTCGACCTGCTGCTGACGCCCACCACGGCCGAGCCCGCGACGCCGCTCGGCACCTTCGCCGTGGACCCCGATAACCCGGTCGCGCCGATCATGCGCTCCGTGCCCTTGGCCGCCTTCACGGCCATGTTCAACACGACCGGGCAGCCGGCGATCTCGCTGCCCCTGCATCGGACCGAGGAGGGTCTGCCGGTCGGCGCCCAGCTGGTCGCCGCCTACGGGCGCGAGGATCTGCTGATAGCCGTCGCCGCGCAGCTCGAGCAGGCCTATCCATGGGCCGAGCATTGGCCCCCGCTGGTGGCCGACACGGTGGGCGCCGGCTGACCGGCGGGTCGAACAGGGATTCCGCCTGTTCGACCCATACGATTTCTGAGCTTCCTCCTGGAAGCCCCGCATGGAATGAGTTGGGAGCGTCCCCGGTTGGGCCCTCCTCCGGCCGGGGACGCGATATACCTCGCATCAGCCCGCGCCGGCAGAGGGAGCGCTCGCCAGATATTCGGAGCGACCGGGGACGGAGAAAGGGAAGTGGTCCCCGGCCGCCCTCTACCCGGATGACCTATCGGCCTTCCGGTCCTCGCTATCGGCATCGGAGCTTCGAGGCTTGAGTTGCCGGCTGCCCTATCCGCCCAGGGCGTCCGCCACGGCCGAGGAGCTCGGCTTGGTGGACACCGTCGGAACCGGCAGTGCTCCCACGCGGGCGATCAGCTGTTCCCACTGGGCAGCGCTCAGTTCGCCGCTGACGCTGAGCGGCGAGGGG